>Ga0105044_10000632_pt1 | contig 44034 bp, 35 predicted proteins | sample MAT01_FD_78092 | JGI IMG/M metagenome (GOLD analysis project Ga0105044, IMG submission 78092) | Freshwater microbial communities from Lake Fryxell liftoff mats and glacier meltwater in Antarctica - MAT-01 | ecosystem: Environmental > Aquatic > Freshwater > Ice > Liftoff microbial mat | place...
CCCGGGGTGCTTAGAACGCATCAACTCGGTTTCACCCCCGTTTGCGTCTACGACCGCGCCGCCGACGACAGAGCCATCACATCAACACACCCGATGGCTATCCGCCCCAATCTCATGATCGGTGGGGTAAAAGGACTCGCGGAGCGCGGCGGCCTTCTTCGGGAAGGTGATCCGGTGGAGCTGCTCGACTGTGCGAATGCGCGCCCCGAATTGTCCGCGTGCTGATGCGATCCCCGCAAACATGAAGGCCCGGCGCATTGTTGCCACGGGCCGTCGTGCTGCATGGGAGGCCAACGCGCCGCTGAAGGCGAGGTAGTCATCAAGTACGGTCCACCATCGAGTCTCGGGTCTCGGCGAAGCGGTATCGCGCGGACCGTTCGGCTACGGCCGACTGAACACGGCCCCGTGCGGCACCGCCGCACCGCGTCCGCCATGGGGCCACGCAATCCCCTCCATGCGCAGTCCCGTTTCGGTGCTGCCCGCGGCGCGGAACCGCTCGTCAAGCGTGAGCATGCCCGTGCGCTCGTCGAAGCGAGCGATCACAATGCGTGTCCGCATGCCTTGATAGCCGGTGATGACTACCCGCTGGCTGTTTGGTTCGATACCGATCCAGTGCGGCACGTCATCAGGGCCCAGCGTCACCCGCGACACTTCGCGCGGGTGGCTGGGGTCCGACACGTCGAGACTGACCACCGCACTCCAGGCGGGCACCGTGATGAGGTAGTAGTTCCCGACCACGGCCGGCACCGCGCAGCTGGTGCGCGGAAGTCCCGGCTTGCGTGGAAACGATGCGACCAGTTGGGCACAGGGTTTCGTGCCCGCGATGTCGTTCAACAGGTACAACCCGCAGTTGAACGTGGACACGAGCACGGACTTGCCGTCGCGCAGCACGCGTGGCCCGCGCGGCTCCGCCGACCGGTACCCTTCGTCGCCTCGCGGTCCACTGGGGAGTTCGATGGTGTGCTGCACCGACAGATCCGACAGGCGCCAGAACTGGAGCGTGCGCGTCGTGTCACCGTTGTCCATGTCCGTGGTGGTGACGACCACGCGATCGATGTTCGGGAGGATGGCCGCTGAATAGGGCCGGATACGGCGATCAGTGCTCAGGGTGGCAGCGGACGCCTGACGGACCACCTCACCGCGTGGTGTCAGTTCCGCGAGCCCGCCGGGCGCCATCCCCTGTGTGTCGTGCTGCATTGGCGCACGCGATGGCCTTGGTGGTGCGGCCAGCAGCGCGACGGCGATGAGTACGACGGGAATGCGGAATGACATGCGGCTTTGCCCGGTGTGACGTTCGTGCGTTGGTGCTTGGCGTGTGATCTCCGAGACTTGGTCCATCCGACGAAGGTACTGGCGAAGGTACTGGCCATTCGGGCGCTGCGCACTCACGTTCTGGCGCATGTCGACGACTCCCCGGAACGCGAAGCTCGCCTTGTTGCTGCTGTTTGGCATCAACACGATGAACTTTTATGATCGACAGGTGGTTGGCGCCATCGGTGAGAAGATCAAGGTTGAATGGCAGCTCAGCGACGGACAGCTCGCGGGGCTCACCACCGCTTTCATCATCCTCTACGCCATCGTCGGCATCCCGCTGGGTCGTCTCGCCGATGTGGGCAGTCGCAAGCGCGTGCTGGCAATCGGCGTGACGGTGTGGAGCCTGTTCACGGGACTGTCTGGTCTCGCCGGCAGTTTCGCGATGATGATTGTCTGCCGGCTCGGCGTCGGCGTGGGTGAAGCGAGCGCCGCGCCCGCTGCCAACTCCCTCATCGGCGATCTGTTTCCGGCGAAGCAGCGCTCTCGCGCGATCAGCATCTTCATGCTCGGGCTCCCCGTCGGCACGGGTGCCAGCTATCTGATCAGTGGGCTTGTCGTGCAGGCGACGGGTGGCTGGCGCTCCGCATTATTCGTCGCCGCGGCGCCGGGATTTGTGCTGGGTGCGTTGGCGTTGTGGCTGACCGAACCGACCCGCGGATCGGCAGATCCGACCGCCGTGAACCGTGATCGCAGTGCGATCGAATCAATCAGAGCGATTCTGCGCATTCCGACGATGTGGTGGATTATCGCGTCCGGTGCGCTCTTCAATTTGAACATGTATGCGTTGAGTGCATTTCACACCTCGTTCTTGATTCGGTATCACGGTCTGAACATCGATCTCGCCAATCGGTTCAGCGGCGTGATTTTCGGTCTGGGTGGTGCGATCGGCATGCTTGGTGGCGGGTGGCTTGGCGATCGGTTGGCAAAGACGTCGACGCGCGCGCGACTGATTGCCGCGACGGGTGCGATGCTTGTGGCCGCGCCCCTTCAGCTCATCGCGTTGCAGCAGCCGCGTGGTGCCGCGTGGGCCTTTGCCGCGACGATGATTACTGGGGTGATCGCGATGTACGCGTACTATCCGACGGTGTACGCCACAATCGCCGATATCGTCGAACCGCGTGTGCGAGGCACGGCGATGTCCGTGTACTTTTTCGTCTTCTACGTGTTCACCGCGGTGGCGTTGATATTCTTCGGCCGCTTGAGCGACGCACGAAGGACGGCGGCCTCGCAGGCCGGCGCGACGACGGCCGATGCGAATGCCATGGGGCTGCACGACGCGCTGTTTGTGCTGCCGATCGTCAGTGTGCTGGTGGCGCTCGTGCTGTGGATCGGATCGCGCACTGCCGATCGTGATCACGCGCGCGTACAGGTGGCGGGATAGCAGCGATGGCCGTGGCTTCATGTTAATTTTCCCCTGCCGATGTCAGCGATCCAACATCTCAGCGCACTGAACGCATCGTTCGACAAGATCTTCGTGATCACACTTGAACGCGCTCACGATCGCCACGCCAACATTGCGACGAGTCTGGCCGGGGTGGATTACGAGCTCGTCTACGGTGTGGACAAGCGCAACCTCGATTTGGAGTCGCTCCGCCGGAGTGGCGACTATCTCCCGCGGCGCGCTGCGAAGCTCAATCGCTACTCGAAAGAGCGGCAGCTGCCGCTCGGCTGCATCGCGTGTTCGCTTTCGCATCGCGCCGTCTACCAGCGGATGATCGACGGTGGGCACGCGACGGCGCTGGTGTTCGAGGATGACGTGCTTCCGATTGCCGACAACCTCCCCGTGCTGGCACGCGCCATCGGCGAGCTTCCGGCAAATTGGGAGCTGCTCTATCTCGGCTACATCACGAACGAGCGCCCGATCTCTGCGTTGCGTGCGCAGTACTATCGCATGCTCTATTCGGTGTGGCCCAACCACGTCTATAGGTGGCGCCCGAAGGATGTGGCCCGACTCTTTCCGCGGCCCTTCTCCCCGCTGCTGTACCGAGCGGGGTATCACAACTGCACGCACGCCTACGCTCTTACACGCGGGGCCGCACAAAAGCTGATCGACGCGCAGACGCCGGTGAGCTACTGCTCAGACAGCGTGCTCACGCATCATGTGCTACGAAAGCGTCTTGAGGCGTTCAGCGTGCGGCGGCAGCTGTTCACCCAGCTTGATTTCGTTCACGGGCATCAGGCGTCCACCTCGTACATCAATTCCGACTGACGGCTACCCGCGAATAGCTTTCGTCGAATTCGACCTCCAATCGTCCTCCAGGGATATCCATGCACCTCTGTCGATCGACTATGGCACTCGCAGCTTACACCGCGCTCGCCGTCCTGTCGCTCGCCGTGCCGCAGCACGGTGCCGATGCGCAACGGCGTCCCGGCCAGAACTTCGGGTTCTATACGACGACCGGACTCCTGACCGGTGAGATCGAAGCCGGGTCCGTGAACTCGACAACGGAGTTCGCCGAGGCGCCGCGGTTCGCCGTGTCGGGAACGCTGACCACCCGGTTGGTCCAGCGACGCAAGAGCGCGTGGATTGTCGGGGTGCGCGGCACCGTGCTGTCGCTGGGTAACTCCGATCAATGCATCGTGGAGGTCGGTACGTCGGGCTGCCAGGATCGGCGGTTCACCGAGCGCGCCGCGCTCCTCACGGGCGGCGCCTTCGATATCCGGTCAACCATCCTTCGCGCGATGGTCGGGACCGCGGTGTACGACGTGGAGGGCAGCGGTCTGCGCGTGGGTACACAGATTCGCCTCGACTACGCCGCGCCGCGCCTCCATGGGCCCACGCCGACCCTGTTCTTCACGCGTTCGATGCTCGGCAGCCAGCGTGGACGCGCGGTCGGCCTCTCGACGATCGGGGCCGGGTTCCGGTGGGTGCGGCGGCGGTAGCACGTGGGCGTGCCGCACGATTCGCTCCGCGCGCTACCACTGCGACAGTCAGGCGCCCCGATGCCGCGCGTCGAACGCTGACAACTTCTGCTCGGCCAATGCGAGATTTTTTGCATTCGGCGGCAGCTTCGTCCTCGCCAGAGTGACTGCGGCCTGATAGCTCTGCCGCGCCGCCGCGATCTGGCCACGCGCCTCGTGCAGCGCACCGCGCGTGTAGAGCATGCTCACCTCGAGGATCGGTTGCTGCACGCCCAGCAGCGCCCGCTGCCCGCCAGCCAGAGCCAACGTGCGCTCGGCGGCGTTCCGATCACGCAGGCCAATCTCGAAGGCGGCGCGTGTGATGTACATCTCGCCGAAGTACATCGGATCGCGGCTGGACGCGGCGAGGTTGGAGGCGATGGCGGAATCGATCAGCACGCGGCCGTCTTGCCACCGGCCCAATTCGAGCAGCGTCTTGGCGAGCAGATTCTGCGCCTGTGCCGTGAGGTAGTGCTGCGCACCGAGCCGGGTTTCCGTCGCGCTCAGCAACTCGCGCAGCAAAGGCTCCGCTTCGGCCAATTGCTTACGGAAGTAGTGCGGCAGCACGGTGACCGCCTCGCCGTACGCCACTTCATCCAACCGCACACCAGGATCCGCCCGCTCCCGATCCAGCGCCGCGTGCATCCGCACGATAGCACTATCACTTTGCAGCAAGGCAATCTCCTTGAAGCTCAACTCGATCTCGGCGCCGTTGATCTGGCGCTCACGGCGCGGCCGAACGGACCGCAACATGGACAAGCCCGCTCGCAGCCGTGCCATGGAACTGTCGGTCTGGCCGAGCGCCATCAGTGGATTCGCCGAGCCGACCAACGCGAGCGCCACGCTCACCGCTGCTGGCCCGTCCACCTGTGAATACAACACGCGCGCCGAATCGCTCAGTTGTAACGCCAGATCCGACCTGCCCAGGTTGAAGTAGCTGCCAGCGAACACGGCGTACAGGTCGGCCCGGGCGCGGGCGTCGGCGGCAAACTGCGTGGCGGTAGCAATCCGCGCCGAGTCGAGGACGGTCAGCAGCGTTGGTACGCTTTGGTACCGATTCGACCCACTCGCGCCAATGACTTCCTGCAGCAGGGTGGCCACTCGTCGCGCCCGCTCGGCCTCACGACGCGCCTCGCGTGCGGAGCGCACTGACACCACCAGCCCGATCGTCAGTGCGATGAGCGCAATGCTGATCCCGCTGACCAAAGCCCGCTGACGCCGTAGGAACGACCGCACGCGATAGCCGACGGTGTCCGCGCGCGCTTGCACCGGCAACCCCTTCAGGTAGCGCAACACATCTGCGCTGAGTGCTTCGGCGCTGCCGTACCGTCGCTCGGGCTCCGTGCGCAACGCCATCAGCACGATCGCATTGAGATCACCCGACAGCGTCGAACGCAACGCCGCTGCGCTCTCCAACCCGCATTGTCCGGGATGTGTGTCAGAGATACCGTCGCTCGGTGCACGCGGCTGCTCGGAAATCGGCACCCCGTCGGCGTCGCCCCCGCGTGTGTCAGCTCGGTCAGTTCGGGATCGGTTTCTTCGTCGGCTTGCGCGAGCTTCGCGATGCCGAAATCAAGCAACTTCACCACACCATCTGCGGAGACGAAGATGTTGCTCGGCTTGATGTCGCGGTGCACGATGAGCTTGATGTGCGCGAACTGCACCGCCGCACACACTTGGCGAAAGAGATCGAGCCGCTGTGGAATCGTCAAGCGATTGCGATCACACCAAGTATCGATGCGTTCACCGGGAACAAGCTCCATGACGAGGAACGGGATGCCGTCATCGGTGGTCCCACCGTCGTACAGCGTGGCGATGTTGGGATGGTCGAGACGTGCGAGGATTCGGCGTTCCCGACGGAATCGCGATGCCACCCCGGGTCGGTCCACACCGATGGCCAATGCCTTGATGGCGACATGCTTGTCCAGCTGGGGGTCGGCGTGGCGCGCGGCATATACCACGCCCATGCCGCCTCGGCCGATCTCACGCTCGATCCGGTACGGTCCGATCAGCCGATCGATCATCGACGTCCCCGCGACCGGTAGCGCCTGTTGCCGATTTCCAAAGACAGGCTCCAGAAAATCGTCATCGACGTCGGCGCGCAGCAACGCGGCCACTTCCGCCGCCACCACGTCGTCCGCGGCCGTCATCTGCTGTAAAGCAGCCGCGCGTTCCAACGCCGGCAACTCACGCACGGCGGCAAAGATCTCCGTGACCCGGACGCACCGCGCAGCGTCGGGATTCGTCATGGGTGCTCAGTGAAGTGAACGTGATGTCCCGGCGTCGTGCGCACCGGAATGAACAGCATTGCCGATACTCTACACAACGACCAGAATGACCTCGTGTCCGCTGCGGCATTGCGCGCGACACGGGTGCCGTCGGCGCGTGCCACCACAGAGAGTCCCACCATTAGCGATGCACCTCCAGTGGCAGGCCACGACCCATCGGGCGACCCGAGCGAGGTCACGCGGCTGCTTCACGATCTTGCCGCTGGTCGCACCGGCGCTGCCGATCGACTGGCGACGGTGGTGTACGGCGAACTGCACACGATCGCCGCTGCGGCCATGCGCCGCGAGCAGGACGGACACACGTGGCAACCCACTGATTTGGTGCACGAGGCTTTTGTCAGGCTCTTGGGGCAGGATCGGGTGGCATGGCGGAACCGGCACCATTTCTTCGGCGTTGCGGCGCAGGCCATGCGGCGCCTGCTGGTGGATCACGCCCGTGCCCGGAAACAGCTGAAGCGAGATGGCGGGGAGCGCATCACGCTGACGGGAGTCGCCGCCGAAGCAGACGGTGGCCAATCGCTCGACCTGCTCGCCTTGAACAACGCACTCGATCGTCTGGCGGAGCGTGACCAACGGCAGGTGCGCATTGTGGAGCTGCGATACTTCGCCGGCTTCAGCGTCGAGGAGACGGCGGTGCTGCTGGGATTGTCTGAGGCCACGATCAAGCGCGATTGGGCCGTGGCCCGTGCGTTCCTGCGCCACGCGTTGAGCGACGACGCGAGTGGGTGACTGTTGGTACGGGACGAGCGCACCCTCTGACAGAATTCAAGAGTGCGGCGGGATTGCACAGGCGTGGCATGGTCGAACGAACGCCTGTCGCCTCTTGGTCGCAGAATCCGATTACTCCGGTGTCCACTCACCACTCGCACCGGAGCAATACATGAACCGCCCGCCCCAACCCCTCTCGAAGGCGCTGCAGCCACTCGTTGCCCGTGCAGAAGCGCTGGACTGCCACGAGCGGCGAGCGTGGCTCACCGATCTGCACCGTGACTGCCCGACCGTTGCGAAGGAACTGGAGCGACTGATTTCGCCGCCTTCAGTAATGGACGGGCTCGCCGATACGGAGCCGATGCACGCGCTCGACATGTTAGGATTGCGACGATAGGCTCGAGGTCACTTCTACCCGACAGGTGCATGCCCGCCTTTGATCTTGCGCGTTGGAAGTCCTTGGAACCGTTCGTGGACGATGCCCTGAGCCTGACCGGGGCCGAGCGCGAGCAGTGGCTGGCGGCACTTCGCGTGAGCAATTCCGGGATTGCGGCAGAACTGGACGCGCTCTTCGCCGGAGCGACGTCGCTCAGTCGCAACGGCGTGCTGGATCGCGTGCAGATCGACGCGTTGCTGCTGTCATTGCAGGCGGATCGAAGCGGCGAGGTTGTCGGCGCTTGGACGTTGGATCGGTCGATTGGTGTGGGTGGCATGGGAACTGTGTGGCTGGCGCACCGCTCGGACGGCCGGTACGAAGGCGCCGCGGCGGTGAAGCTGCTCAACGTCACCGTCACCACGCCGGAGTCGCTGCGACGATTCCGGCAGGAAGGCACTGTGCTGGCTCGGCTGTCGCATCCCAACATTGCGAAACTGCTCGATGCCGGCGTCAGCACCAACGGGCAACCGTATCTCGTGTTGGAGTATGTCGACGGCGAACGGATCGATACGTACTGCGCTAGCCGCGCTGCCGATGCGAACGCGCGCATTGCACTCATGATCACGGTGCTTGGTGCGCTGGCGGATGCGCACGGCAAACTCATTGTCCACCGCGACCTCAAGCCGCACAACATTCTGGTGACGAAGGACGGGGTGCCCAAGCTGCTCGATTTCGGCATCGCGAAGCTGTTGGAAGATGACACCGCAGACGAGATGACGACGCCTGGCGCGCGGGCGATGACGGTAGCATGGGCGGCGCCCGAGCAGGTGCTTGGTGCGGCAATCACGACGGCCACGGACGTGTACGCCGCCGGTGCCATGCTGTATCGCCTGTTGAGCGGCCATCATCCCACGGCGCAAGGTGCGTCGACGCAGGCCGAGTTTCTGCACGGGGCTCTCGAGGGCGAAACACTCGCGTTGAGCGCGGCGGTGTCGTCCACGCGATTTCGATCACAGCCCGAGGTTGCGGCGACAGCGGCGTCGCTCGGCAGCACGCCGACTGCGCTGGCGCGTCAGTTCCGCGGAGATCTCGACAACATTCTTGCGCGCAGTCTCAAGCGTAATCCCGCCGAGCGATATGCATCGGCCGCGGCGATGGCTGAGGACCTGCAGCGTAGCCTTGACCATCGACCAATCCGCGCACGACCGGATTCTTTCGGCTACCGCTTCAATCGGTTTGTCCGTCGCAATCGCGCGGCCGTGGCCCTCGGTACGGTGGCGATGTTCGCCGTGTTCGGGTCGGCAGGGGTTGCGATCTTGCAGGCGCGTAACGCGAGGCGGCAACGCGATATCGCCGTGCGCGAGGCGACCAACGCGCTCGCGACCAGCGACTTTCAGAAGTTCCTGATGTCGCAGGTCGGGACAGAGCCCATCACGCTGCGGCAACTACTGGAGCGCGGTGAGCGAATGCTGAGCCGCTATGACGCTCCGCCGTCCGTGACCGCCGATCTCCTGTTGCAGATTCGGGATCGCTACTACGAGCTCGATGATTCCACGTCGGTGGCGCGTGTGCTGACTCGGGTGGATTCCATTGCACACGCGACAGGCGATCCGGCGATCCTCGCCGACGTGGCCTACGGCAAAGCACACGCGCAAACGCGCTTCGGGCGTGTGGAGACGGCGGACAGTCTGGCCCAGGAGGGTCGTCGTTGGTTCACGCAGGTGCGCAATCCGTCGGCGGCGCGGACGGCGTCGGCGCTGACGGTGGAAGCGGACATCGCGTCGGGACTGCACCATCCCGACTCCGCCGTCGCCCTGCTGCGCCAGGCGGCACGCGCATTGGAAACTGCCGGGCAAGCGAGCGCCATGCAGTACATCACGACTCTGGCGTCGCTGGCGGTCGTCGAGCACGAGCGTGCGGACTATCGCAGCGCGTCGATCAGCTATGGGCGACTGAGACCGCTGTACGCGCGGGCGGGACAGGACAGCACCATCAGCGCCATCATTGCCCAGCACAACGAAGCCTTCGCGCTCCAGTTGCTCGGCGAGGTTGCCACCGGTGACAGTCTGCTGCAGGATGACATCCGACGGTTGGGCGGCGTGGATCCGTCCAACGAAATTCCGCGGCCATTGGTGATCACCAGCGCCAACAGTGCGATTCTCATGCACCGATTCGATGAGGGGATTGCCCTGTGGCGACGGCTGCTACCGAGCTCGTCGCCAGTGGTTGCGCAACGCGCGTGGATGGGGATTGCCCGCAGCATGGCGCTCGCGGGACGCCCGCGCGAGGCCGCCGCAGCGATGAAAGAGTTCCAGCAAGCCAGCGCGAAACTGCCAAACCCCAACACACGCGACAGCCTGGTCCTGGAAGGATTGCTCAAGCTCACGTCCCGGAACCCGATCGGCGCGCTTGCCGACTTCGACACGCTCGTGGCGCGACGCCAGCCAATGCGTAAGAGCACCGATCTGGACACCGTGCTGGTGCGCCTCTGGCGCGCCGAAGCGGCGGTGGCTGCAGGGAACGGCGCGCGGGGGCTGACGCTCGCTCGCGAGGCACAGGTCACCGCCGCGCGCGACTCCGTCTCGCGTCGTCGCAGCGGTTTCTACGGGCGCGCCCTAGTGCTCGAGTCCGAAGCGCTTGAACTCACGGGCGACCGCGCCGCAGCCCGGCGACAGGCCGAGCTGGCCATGCAGCCGCTCAGCACCGGCTTCGGCGGTAACCATCCACTGGTGCGCGTTGCACGAGCGCGGCTGACGAAGCTGCAAAAGCCCTGACGCGGCGAGACCAAAGCGATTGCCATGTCGGCTTTGGGCCGTGAATCCCGATTCCATATGCAGAGCACCTACGCACGCATAAACAATCGGAGACATCATGGCGCGACTCGAGTTGACGGCGATGGGAGTCGGAATGGCATTCGCGTTGTATCTGGCGCTGATCCTGGTGATCGCGCACCGGTTCACGAAGCCATTGCGCGTGACACCATCGTTGCCGTCGTCGGTGCTCGGCGCTCCGGAGTTGCAAACCGTCGGCTTTCCGGCCCGTGATGACGCGTTGCGGCTCGCTGCGTCGTACGTGGCGACGCCGAACGCCACGGGCGCGATCATTCTGGTGCATGGTCGCAATGCGTGTCGCGGCGCGGAGTTGCGCGGCGATACTTCCGAACTCGTCGCGCATTTCGTCCGTCTCGGATTCAGTGTCCTGCTGGTCGACTTGCGCGGTCACGGCGGCAGTGCAACTGCACGCCTGACCTTTGGTCGGCGCGAGCGACGCGACATACTCGGCGCGGTCGACTTCCTGCTCGCACACGGTCACGCGCCGCGCCGGATTGGTGTGCTCGGTGCCTCGATGGGTGGTGTGAGCGCGATCGGTGCGGCGGCTCGAGAACCGGCAATCGGCGCCATCGTGACCGACAGCGCCTTCTGCACGTTGCATGATGTGCTGCGAATGCAGTTCGTGCGCCTGACGCGATTGCCGGGCTGGTGCCTGTCCGGCGCCACGATGGTGGCCAGCGTGCTCACCGGCGAGCGGCTGCGTCACCACACCGCCGAGCATGACATGACGCAGCTCCGCGGCCGCCCGACGCTTGTCATCCATGCGCAGCATGATCCGTTCGTGCCCGTCTCACACGCGCATGCACTGGCGCACGCAGGGAAAGCGGAGCTCTGGATCACGAACGGCACCCGACATCTGTCATCGTATACCGACGCGCGCGCCGAGTACGCGCGCGTCGTGGGTGGTTTCTTCCACGCGCATCTGTCGGAGCGTGCCGCTCAGGTCAGGATGGACGTGGATCGGATCGGCGTACCGCACTCGATGCGGCAGAGCGACCGTGGCGAATATCGGCCGCGTCGACAGCGAGATGGAGTGGACCGATCTCAAGACCGCCGGAGGGAACTAGTGCAGCAATCTGAAGCCGCGGTACGGTGAATTTGCTGAAGCGACAGGAACAGATACGAACCGATCAACGGCAACTGACTTGGCACTGCGGATCAAGCTGAATAAGCGGAAAAGTGCACGGATACAGCAACAGAAAACGTTGCCGAGTCCGTGCAGTTTTTTTGTTGTTTGATCTGTGCTGTTATCCGTCGGATCCGCTCAATCGGCAGTACCAAGTCAGTTGCTGTGTCGGTTCGTATCGGTCGGTATCGGTTCGTATCTGTTGCTGTGAGGAGTACCCTGCCGTTCGTCTGGCAGGATCGAGTACGTATCAGACCGGCAGCGGAGGACCGAGCAGCTCCATGCCGTGCGCGCGCCAGAGGGCGGGATCCTGCGGCGGCATGGCGTTCGTCTTGGCGACTTCACAAAAAAACGCCTCCGTCTTATGGGGTGGCGTGAGGGTGATGCGCAGTCGCCCGACCGAATCGCCGATGTACGCCCACATGTGCGACACGCGTCGCGGCGCGAAGATCGTGTCGCCCGGCTTGAGCGTCCAGCGGTCGGCGCCAATCACGATCACGTACTCGCCCTCGACGACGTGAAAGAGTTCGTCCTGCTCGAAGTGCAGGTGCTTCGCCGGCCCGCCTTTGCCGCGATTGGTGTTCTCGATGACGAGCATCGCGTCACCACTGTCCTGCGCCGTGAGCTTGAAGTCGATGGTGCTGATGCCGAGCGGTTTGTGAAGGCCGCTGCGGTCCTCGCCCGCGGGGACGTAGATCCCTTTTCGCTCGGGCTGCGACGGTGGGTGTGGCAGATCAGGCGACATTTGCGGGAACGGCATGGCGAGCGCGGCTGCGGCGATGCCCAGAAACTGGCGACATTCGATGTCGGTCATGAGTCAATGGTACCCCTGAGGCGCGCCGGACGGGAATCTTCCTCGAGCAGCAGGTGCACGTCGCTGGGATGAGAAGCCCGTCCGAGTAGCTAGCTGTGAGCCCGTCGGGTGCCTGCCGCAGTGCAACCGCCTGTCAGCGCCCGCCGATGCGGGGCTTCGTGTACACGAACGGCACCGAGTTGCCGAAGGAGTAACGGGAATCCTTCCGCCCTGCCTCAGAAACGTCGAACATCTGCTTGACGAACGGGAGCAGACCCAGCTGCTGCGGCGTGATGATCGGTCGCGCAACATCCACCTGCTCCCAGAATGAGACCCAGTAGCGTTTGTCGGTCGCTTTCGCACTGTCCAGCGCCGCTGCACCGGCCGCACCTCCGGGTACGGTTGCCAGATACTCCGCGAGCGGACGATAGATGGCGTGTATTCGCAGATAGTAGGCCGAGTCCGCGGCAAGCAACTGATTGATCTGCTGCGGCGACAGAAAAAGCGAATCGCTTTCGGCCAGCAGCAACCGATGAATGTTCGAGGTGTTGCGCAGATAAAACGCCGTGAGCGAATCCACACTCCGACGCTCCCATCCCCCTTTCACACGCACGGGTTCAATCGCGCGCCGCAACTGCTGCACGTCGTACGGGGTGGAGAGATTCATGGAGAAATCGAGGGTAATGCGGAATGGCTCACGCGACAGCGTTCGGAACGCGCGAGTATCACCGAAGCGCGGGTTCACGTCGTAACGAAAGCGCTGTCCCGTTGCATCGAATCCGCGCGGCACCAGCAGCACGGGATCGGGCGCCGCACGCGTGCCCCAACCACGCATGCTATTGGCGCCATGCAGCAGCTGATCGATGCCGCCAAGAGGATTCTGCAGCGCAACGTTGGTCACGATGTAGCGGCCCTGTACTTTGATCGGAATGCGCGGTTGCCACTGCACATTCAGCGACTGCGTCCACGCACCGAGGCAGCTGTTCCGTTCCGCGACCGCTCCGAGCTGACGATTGAGACAACCCCGCACGTTGCCGGGCGACGCATCGAGCAGTGCGCGCAACTGCGCTGACAGTACTGGATCGGTCGCGCCACCAACAGTCGGTACGAACGCCCGATCGTTCGCACGACCGTCGCCGTTGATATCGCCTTGCACCAACGGCGTGAACGGCAACCCCGACTGCACGCGCGTGAACAGCGTGATCGTGCCAATCTTGGGGAGACTCGTGCCCGCCTGCACGACAAATGCGTGCCGCGCTTCGTTGCTCCCGGTCGCCCATTCACGAATGCGCGGATCACCGAACGTTGCGCCATCAGCGCCGCGAAACTGCTGCTGCACACGCTGATACGTGTATGACGTGGACGTGAAGATCTGGAACTTGCGGCGTCGGCGATTGAACACGTCCGGCGAAACCGTTGTCGTGAGCTGGCCGCCGTAGCCACGCAGATCACTCGTGCGCAGCGCAACACGCCCGTAGTCTGTCGAAAGACGCGATTCACGCGCCGACACCGCACCAGACGCCGCATCGATCGACACGGGCGAAACGAATACGGGACGATTGCCTTCACTTGCCAGTGCAAAGCGTTGCGCGCCTGTGAAATTGGCGTCGAGTGTACTGGGCTGCGACAGATCGTAGCTGCCAAGTCCGTCCACCTTGACCGTCCATCGGCCAAAGACACTGGCCCAGCCGAGTGAGGCGCGCCAGCTGCGTGGCACATCGAACGACGGATCGATCAGCGTGACTGACGGCGCGCGTTCGGCGAGCGCGCTCGTGCCATCAACACACGACGTAGGCAAGGCCGAAGGATTGGCGGCAAGACTGTTCCAATCGGGTACGGGTACTGCCGCGCCGACACACGCGAGTGACAGCGTACTCCCGACGAGCCCTGAACCGCCCATGGCATCGGCGAGCATACCGGGCTTGTAGAGATCACGGAATTCACCGATGCCGCCACGCACAAAGCCCATCGTCGGCCGATAAAACACGCCGACCTGATTCGAGCTCATGCCGTTGCCGTTGTCTTTCGCGCGACTGTAGGTGTACGAGAAGCCTACCCGCGGCGAGACGTGCACGCGCGACGGCGCCACACCACTCTGCACTCCGAGCTTGGCATCGAGCGCGCTGTTCACTGGCGGTGCATTGCCGAACGCATTCGCTTCAACGCGCGCGCCATACAGCATGCTGAACCAGCGCGACTTGTTCCACTGATGCGACACCGCCACTGCCCCGTTGTACGTCTCGCCTTCGCGCGTTGGCTGCGCGAGCGTGCGTGTGTACGAGGCAGGACGATTGATGGCAAAGTCAGCGAGCGAGTTGTACGAATACTGTCCGATGCTGTTGGGCAGCCCTTCCTGCTTCAATCCATCGGCGCGCCCCCACAGTTGCGTGCGGAAACGATGCTTGGTGCCACGCGCGTTCCACGTGGTCTCGTTCGACCCTTCGACTATCCACCGCGTGTCGTCGGTGGCGAGCCATGGATTGCCGCCGAGTGTGAGTGATGCCACATCACTTGCCGCCGCATCGCTTGCTGAGCGAACGAGCACCGTTGCACCGGGGAGCGCGAGATACGGTGACGTGCGCTGCGTGGTCTGGCTTGCAGCGAAACGATTCTGCGTGAGTACGTAGTGACCGCTGCCGATAAACTGACTGTGTACGAACTGCATACCGAGCGATTGCTCGTGGTTGCGTCCACCGGCTGCCGGCGCGGCTAAGGGACCAAAGCCAAGCGCGCCCTCTTTCGTGTCGCTCGCGTATGTCGTGAGCGTTAGGGTGCGCAGCGTGTCGCGCACATAGTCGAAACGTCCGAGATATGTCAGCGCATCGCGTTGACGCACCGACGGCACGCCGCTGCCACCAATCGGCAGACGTGCCGTAGATGCCAACTGCAGCAATCGCGTGACTGAATCCGGAGCGACGCCGGCACGCCGCCACGCATCGACATCACCACCGAGCAGCGTTGCAGGATCGCTCGCCGTGCGGGACACGTCGACCGAAACGTTGTACAGCAGGGTGCGGCGGACGAGTTCACCGTCAGCGCCAACGCTTCCGCGAAAGCTGCGATTGATGAGTCCAAGGGAGCGACCAACCGCGTCCGTGGCTTGCAACTGCGGCGCGTCGAGCGTGAAGAACGCGTTGCGCTGCTGGTAGTCGCGGCTACCGGCAGCAAGCTGCACATCGATATTGGCACCGGCAAAGCCGCCGCGCGTGGGATCGAATGTGGCACCGGTTACGCGCACGTCGGTTCGCGCTGCGCGTGGCAACGAACCGCCACCCATCGCCATGCCGTTCAGCGTGGTCAGATTCGACGAACTTGGGCTACCCAGCATCGACGGACCGCTGCCGGTGATGGTGACGCCAGGCATGGTCCCAGCGATCGCGTTGAGGTCCCCCGCCGCCGTTGGCGTGATCTGCCCTTTCACGCCACTCGCCCATTCTTCACTCGCGCCGGGACTCGGCTGCGATGGCCCCACGTACGTGGAAGCGCGCACCGGTTTGGCCGCTGTCACTTTGACCGTCGCCAATGTCGCGAGGTCGCGACTGAGAATGAAATCGGCAACCAGTTCGCGTTCGGCACCGACGCGTTGTACGCGGCGCCGTGCGCTCTTGAGGCCGGGCGCGGTGACCGTGACGAGGTAGTCGCCGGTCCCTTGTTCGAACCGATTGCTGTAGCGCCCGGCGGAATCGGTGGTCGCTTGTTGAACCAGTCGATCGGGCCCGCGAGTCAGCAAGACAGTCGCGCCGGCGACCGCGCGGCTCGAGTCGTCGATGACCTTGCCGCGTAATATGTCGGTGGTGGACTGGGCGAGTGCGGGGCGGGCGATCGCGCAAGCAACGAGAACACACAAGAGGCAGCGCATACTGCGTATGACGTCACTAGCGGAAAAAGGGTTGCATTTCATTCAGGCCGGGTGGAGACCGGACGAATGTCAGGTTGTCGAGCTACGTTACGTACATATGTTGCCCACTGAAATGCGTCCGATCGGTCAGATGGTCGGTCAGATCGCAAGTCAGTTTGGAATATGTTTCGGAGACGCCGTGCGCGCGATGTCTTACCGATCAACGGTCGCCACGATGGTGATCGCCATGGCAGTGATTGCGGTGCCTTCGGCTGCGGTTGGGCAGGCGACCATTCCCGGCGCGCCCAACCTCGAACCGACGCGGATCAGGTTTGGCACGCTCGAATACGTGCTGTCCATTCTACGCGACGGCGAAGAGCAGGTCATCGGGTCGCTGATCGACGAGATCCTGCCCCTTCGCGGTGACGATCCAGTCATCAAACGTGTGCAGACGGTACGCCGTAGCGGCGGCGTACATGTCGACAGCACTGTGACCGACGCGCAGACGCTTGCGCCGCGTTGGCACTACGGCGTTCAGGCGCAGCGAATTGTGCTTCTCGAATTCGATGGTGCCCGTGTACGCGGCACTGTCACGCCCACAACAGGGGCGCCGCGTGTGATCGACACAACACTGGCCGACGTGGCGTTCGATTCGTCGAACTGGGATCTGGCCGTGCGCGCGTTGCCGCTCGAGGAAGGTGATGCGGCGATCCTGCAGGTGTACGACGTCGAGCAGCAGTTACATCGATACGGCGTGCGTGTGGCCGATCGTGAACTGCGCGGCAAGAGTTTCATCGTTCACGTCATCATCCAGCTCGGGCGCAACAACGAAGCGCATGTCTGGTTTGACGACATAACGCGCACGTTACTTCGCATCGAAACACCGGTACAGCCGGGGGTGATTCTCCGGCAGGTGCTGAAACCGTAGCCGTTCGCGGTTAACCCACGCGTCGCAGAAACGCATCGATTGCTGCATTCACGCGTGCCGGTTGTTCGATGGTACTCGAGTGGCCGGCTTCAGGGATCCGCACCAACGTCGAGCCGCGAATGGCGGCGTGGAGACGTTCCGACTTTGCGGGAATCGTCGCAACGTCCTGCTCGCCGACAATAATCAGCGTCGGCGCAACAATGCGCGGCAGTTCATCAAATACGGCAGGCCGCTCGATGACGCCGTTCACTGCGCGCCAGATATCGCGCCTGTTGGCAATGAGTTGCCGGCGCCAGTGCGCCCGTTCTTCTTTGCGCGCGGAATCGGTGAGAAACGTCTGACCGAACATGATCGGCATGACCTTGCTGGCCGCGACGCCAAGTCCGAGCCACCGGGCTACACGATTGAGTGTGCGATAGCGAGGTGCGTTCTCGGGTGGCTCTGCATCGGCACTTGTCTCGAGGAGCATACAGGAGCGCAGCAAGTCCGGGCGGCGCGCGGCAACCCGCATCGCGACGAAGCCTCCCATCGACAGTCCGGCAAAGTGTACGGGCCCGAGTTGCAACGCTTCAATCAGCGCGACGGCATCAGCATAGCAATCGTCGATCGCAATGCTGCGATCGCGTGGCACGGCGCTACGTCCCTGTCCGCGATGATCCCACGCAATGCAGCGATAGCGGTCGCGAAACGCCGCGACCTGCGCGTCGAACATGCGTGTACTCCAGAGCAGTCCGTGCGAGAAGAGCAGCGGTGGCCTGTCACCTCCCGTGTCCTCCACCCAGAGACGAACGCCGTTGACAGTCGCGTGCATACCGGATTCGCCTCGGTCAGGGACGTACGATAACGGCAATCACGATGACGAAGAGCAGCAGCGTCGGTACCTCGTTAATCCAGCGGCACGCCGTCTCCGACAGCACGTAATTGCCGGTGGCGAAGCGCTTGCGCGTCCACGAGGCGAGCCCGTGGTAGCCGAGGAGAAAGAGCACGGCACCGAGCTTGGCGTGCATCCACGGCTCGCGCAGCAAGGCGGGATTCTTAACCAGCATCGTGATGCCCACTCCCACGGCGATTATCATCGCCGGCGCCATGATCGCGCGCATCAGGCGGCGCTCCATGACCACGAGCACCGCCGTCACCGACGGATTGTCCTTCTGCTGTACGTGGTAGACGAACAGGCGGAAGATGTAAAAGAGCCCGGCGTACCACGCGATGACCGCGATGACGTGCCAGGCCTTGAGCCAGAGATAGCCGTTTCCATTCATGGCGGTATGGTGCGCTATGGACGGTGCGAACGCCAGTGCACGCGCCCCTAGGGTCGCGCCGCTGCGGCAGCACGCTTCACACGATCACGTGCCGCCGTCAATTCGGCGTCCAGCGATATCGGCGCCGCAGCGATATCGGTGATGTGATCGACCGCGCCCATGTAGTAGTCGCGCCACGTGTCGATGATGAGACGCTCTGTTTCCGCCCGCCCACCGCGCGTGAGCGTGTCTCTACTCAATGCCCCCTGCGTCCGCAGTGTCGACTCGGCCACGCGCGTCAGTTCGTCGAGTGCCGCAACCGTCATATCGCGCGAACCGGTCGCGAGAACGAGTCCGATATTGAGCGCACAGTTGCCGACGTTGCCGAGTGTGGTGGCACTGACCATTTCGATGCGATCGAGATCGGTGTGGTAGAACTGGTCGGTGAAGTGCCAGAGTAATACAGCGGGAATTTTCGCGGTGAGAAACGGCGTGTGGTCACTGCCTCCTTCGAAGGGATTGGCTTTCACCACCCAGCCTGTCGATGCTGCGCGATCGAGGCAACGCGCACGCACGAAGTCGTTGAACCAGTATGGACGGATTTCGCTGACCGTGAGCGGACGTCCGCCCCACTCCGTATGCTGATCCTCGCCACGCACCCACACGGCCGACGGATCGGGCATCTTCTCGATGAGAAACGTCCCGCCGGTTTTCGCGGTGTTCTCCCCCACCATGTCGAGTGACATGCCCCACTTCACGCCGGCGCGGCGCGTGGTGTCCTCCGACAGAAAGCGCGCGGTCGATCGGATCTCGTCGCCCCAGAGAAACGTCATCGTGCGCGCCGGATTGGCTCGGCCACTCTTGACCATCAGTGCCGCGACGCGCGCGATTTCCGCGAGCAAGCCTACGCCAGTTGCGTTGTCGTTTGCACCGGGCTCCTGCACATGCGCCGAATACACAAATCGTTCGGCCGGAACCGTTGCACCGCGAACTTCAGCGACGACGGTGCGCTCTGGGCGATTCTCAAACCGCGCCTTGACCATCGCGTTGACCTGCACTGTGCCCTTCGCCAACGCTGCCTTCGCCAAGGCGGCGCGCAGCGAGTCACGTGCGGCAGACGAAACAAAAATCAGCCAACCCTGATGCACGCTGTCACGCGGCACACTCGTGAACTGAATCGCGCTGACGTTTATCGACTGCTGGTTGTAGGCCGGAAGTTTCTGCGTGGCGAGTACACCAACCGCACCGCGTTGCATCGCTTTCGTAAATGCTGCGCGAAAGTTTCCATCGATGAACGCGATCTTTCCCTTCACATCGTTCTTGTCGAAGTCAGCATCGGTACCTGCACCAACGTCAATCACAGTTGCTGTGACACCACCCGCAGCTGTCGCGTACGAATTGATCGCCAGCATGTTGTGATTGGTCGCCCACAGCTGCAGCGGCTTCGCACGGCCGACAATCGTGAGCGACGCGTCGTCAGGGGTCCACGCCGACTCTTTCATGGGCCGCGACTCGACGCGATACACCAGACGGTCCGTCGCCTTCGCGTTCGACTCCAGGACATACCCGGCCTTGGCGAGCAGCCCCGCCACTGTATCGATCGACGCATCGAACCCGCGATTGCCCGGCAACCGGAAGAACTGCTCGACGAACGAGACGGTCTTCAGCGCGCGATCTCCCGACATCTCCATCGCCACTTCGCGCGTGATCGCGGCGAAGGGTGCGGGAACCGGCGCGCGTTTGGGCGTTGCCTGCGCACCAGCTGACACTGTCGACACGATCGTCAGCAGGCACACCGCCTGCACGGGAAACTTCGTCATCCTACCACCCTCAGAAAGGAAAGGAACTGCAGCCGCGAATCGCGCCAAAACCACCAATCAAGATTCGCGAAATTCGCGTGATTCGTGGCCAGCTGTTTGCTGTTACTGCTCAACCGATCTTGCACTGACCACCACAAACCGCGTCCAGTTGTCGGGCACATCCTGAATCTGTCGGGCCAGCACATCGAGCCCGTAGCGCGCGGCGGCGGCATCGGCCGCGATTGCGCCCACCGTCACATCGCCCAGCGTGGCCACATCACGCGCGGCGCCGGCGGTATCGTCATGTACCAACGCCGTGAGGTCCGGCTGTCGCGCAAGAAATGCTTGGCACTGCGCCAGCGCCATCTGATGACTGTGTACGATGCGTAGCCCAGCGATCGTAGCTGACGCCGGCGCCATCAAGCACAATTGCACGGGGATGATCTCCTCGCCCAGGTGCGTCAGCTGCGCGCCAACGGCGTCCAAGGCTGCACGCGCCGCCCCCACAACGCCGGCAATCGCGTTCTCAACGGGAATCGCCGCGAAGGTGGCCCGTTGGCCAAGCACGGCCTCGACCGTATCGGCGAACGTGCGGCACGGCACCAGATCGGCACCGTCGGGCCACCGCTGCTGAATGGCGATCTCGCTGAAGGCGCCAAGCTCACCCTGAAAGGCGACTCGGGGCAACGATGCCACAGGGTCCGCCGCCGGAAGCGCTGCAGACGAGTTCAACGGAGATTCGCGCATGCAGGCAAGATATTGACAGATGTGTGTTTACGCCCTACCCTCCTTTCGTGATGCGCAAACTCTACGCCCCCAGCCGATTTTATTTTACGCCGTCCAGCATGGGCTTCGGCGTAAGGGCTGTGCGCGACTGACGCGCTGACAATCCCGACACCGCGAGGCCCGTGCAGAGCACGGGCCTCGCGTCGTTTGCGGGCCCGGCGGCACCAGCTCCGTGGGAATCCAACCCCCAGAGGAGTCTCATGATCATCGTCACCAAAGCGCACATCTCCGCCGACGCACTCGACCGCATCATCGAACACGTCGAAAGTACCGGCATGCGCGCTCACGTAAGTCGCGGCGAACATCGCACTATCGTCGGCTGCATCGGCGAAGATGCCAAGCTGAGCGAACTCGCACTCACCCAACTCGAAGGCGTCGAGCGCGTCATCCCCGTGCTCAAGCCGTACAAGCTCGCTTCGCGCGACTTCTCGGCCGGCTCCACCGCCATTCGCTTCGGAGACCCTGCAGACACGGTGATTGGTGGACGCGATATCGTCGTCATCGCCGGTCCCTGTTCCGTTGAAGGACGCGACATGCTGCACGAGACCGCGCGCGCGGTCCAAAGTGCCGGCGCACGCATGCTTCGCGGCGGTGCCTACAAGCCGCGCAGTTCGCCGTATGCGTTCCAGGGGATGGGCGAAGCGGGGCTCGAGTTGCTCGCCGAAGTCCGCGCCGAAACAGGCATGCCGATCGTCACCGAAGTGATGGACCCACGGCAGGTCGAACTCGTTGCATCATACGCCGACGTGCTGCAGATCGGTGCGCGCAACATGCAGAACTTCGCACTGCTCACCGAAGTCGGAAAAGTGCAGCGCCCCGTCCTCCTCAAGCGCGGCCTCTCGGCGACGATCACGGAACTGCTCATGGCCGCCGAGTACATCATGGCGCAGGGCAACGGCGACGTGATGCTGTGCGAGCGCGGTATTCGCACCTACGAAACGGCGACGCGCAACACGATGGACATCGCCGCCATCCCCGTGCTCAAGCGCGAGACACACTTGCCGGTCATCGTCGATCCATCGCACGCCGGCGGACGCGCTGATCTCGTCGCCCCACTCGCAATGGCCGCCGTCGCCGCAGGATGCGACGGGCTCATCATCGAAGTGCACCCCGAGCCAACCAAGGCTCTTTCCGACGGCGAACAGTCGCTTCTCCCGTCCGCATTCGCTGCCATGATGCAGCAAATTCACGCCGTGGCACTCGCTGTCGGTCGCAGTGTCGCCACTGACGCCGGTCTGGTCACACGGAGCGTATCATGAACGCAGCACAGGAACACGCACCGACACTGCATCTGCACACAAACCCTTTGCGCCCGCCTGCCGCGACACCAGAGCCAACCACACAACCCGTCACGCCATTCGATCCCTCGCTCGCCGAGTTACGCTCGGCGATCGAGAGCATCGATGAAACGATTGTGCGCATGATTGCCGACCGCATGGCGCTCTCGCGTGCGGTCGGTCGAGTGAAAGCCGCAACCGGTCAGCCCATCATGGACCCTGCGCGTGAGGCCGCGGTGGTCGCCCGCGCATCGGTGTTGGCGCGCGATGTCGGCCTGCCGGAAGACGAAATCCGCGCGTTGTATTGGCGACTGATTGCCTGTTCGCGACGGGAGCAGCTCAAGGGTTAGCGTACTTGGCGTACCATTTCCTTGCATCTCTTGCCGCATGACTCACGTGCGATGCATCATGCCGAGATGGGACTACATCTTTGCTATGATTTCCATCTGCCGGGCACCACGTCGGCGTCGGACGCCGCGCGGTTGACAACGGCGCTTCACGATCGCGCGCGGACGCTACCGTTCGATAAAGTGTCAGACATTGTGTCGGTCGATGAGACAATGACCGGTGCGCCCAAGGTGAGCATTGGATGGACGTACCGTCGCCTCGAAGACGTGGCGCTCTACTTCGTGTCGTCTACACGTGAGGATTTGTATCGCGCCAGTGTCGGTATCTCGCCGGACGACTATCAAACACGCGTCGACGTACCAGACGATGCGCCCGTGATGGCCTACGCATTTGCCGTGGCACCGGGCCGTGGCTGCGAACCCGCCACCTTCGGATTGGTGCAGCTTCGTGGCGCTAGCGAGCCATCGGCGTGGTCATGGCACTACTGCTGCAAAACGCAGTACGCTTCGGTCGTGAGCGATGACCATCTGCTCCGCTGTCACTGTTCGCTCGTGACGCTCCTCGACCACGCGCAGGAGCTCGGAATCACCCTCGCGGTCGGCGATGAAACGGGCTATTGGGAATCGAGAGATCCGCAGAAACTCATCGATGCGGTCACGGACATGAATCGCATCGTTGCCGGCTTTGCCGGGCAATTCACCGACGCGGTGCGCGACGCTGGTCTCGACAGTCACCAGGTCCAAGGGTCGATCTTTGAGCATCCTGACTTCGAGCGACTGGAGAGCGAAGAGTAGGCGCCAACGGGTCGGGCACGGCGGTCGGCGCCTCTTCCGCCACCGCTCCACGCGGAGGCGCTCATCGATTCCGCACGGGGTCACGCAGCTGCTCACTGCAGACCAGATTTCAGTCGGTTTCCGGCAGCCGTTGTGCGCAACCCGCTCGTGTGATGGGCTGACTTCCGCGGGGTCCGCGTGAAGTGGTCCGCCTCAGCACCACATGCGACCGGGGCACCGAACACTCCGGACGCGCTTGTGCCCTACGACACCCTCGGCAACGTCACCCGAAAACTCGCTCCGACAAACACATCGTCGAGCGTGATTTGACCGTCGTGCGCGTGCGCGATCGCTTGGGCGATCGCGAGACCAAGCCCTGCGCCGCTTGACGAAGCCACCGCCTCGATGGCGACATCGCCCGATTCGTGGTTCTGCCCGGTGTGCGCGAGATCGAGCGGCTTGACCTCTGCGCGGACAAACCGATCGAAGATGCGTGGGCGGAGTTCAGCCGCAATGCCCTGACCGTTGTCGGCAACGACAATCATGATCTGCTCGGCTGTGGATGCAAGTGAAACGGTGACGCGTCCACCGGGCAGTGTGTTCTTCAGTGCATTGTCGAGGAGATTCAGCAACAAGCGGCGCAACAGCGCGCGATCTCCCATCACGCATGGCGGGTCAGTCTCCGCGGTCGGACTGGTGCTCTCAAGCGACACATCCCGGGCTTCGCCGATGGTGCGTACACTGCGCAACCCAGCACTGACCAATTCCGCAATGTCTACGCGTTCGCGACGGTCGAGCGGGCTGCCCGCGTCCGTGCGTGCAAGGAGAAACAGGTTGTCTACAATGCGGGTGAGGCGCACCGATTCGTCGCGGATGACCGCCAACGCTTCGCGATACTCGGGCTCCGCGCGCGTGCTGCGTTGCAAGGTCACGTCGGCCTCACCACGCACGATTGCGATCGGGGTTCGCAACTCGTGTGACGCGTCTGCGACAAACTGCTTCTGTTTGCGAAACGCGGCGTCCACTCGACCAAGCAGGTCGTTCATGACGGTGGCGAGTCGTCCGAGCTCGTCGTGAGAATTGCCGACCGGCAGTCGTTCATTCAGGGTTGCGGCAGAAATACGCGCGGCATGTGCGGCCATTTCATCCATTGGCGCGAGACTGCGGCGTGCGATCGCATACCCCGTCAGCACCGACACGAGCAGTGCGAGCGGAATTGCGAAGAATAGTGTCGTCCGCACGCGACCAAGCACAGCAAGATCGTCTTCGCCCGAGCGGAGCACGCCAACGATGAAGGCCGGCGCCTCGGGGTAGTCCGTGCCCGCAGGGACGCGAATCAGCGCTGCGCGCCAGTCGAGGTCGTCGATACGGACCGTGCGAAGCGCCACTTCGCCTGGCCTCACGCTCTGTCGCAATAGATCGCGTACTGGAGCAGGCAGTTGGAGCGTGTCCGGATCTGCCGGAGCAACTGGCGGTGCCGCCGATGGAACGCGCCCCGTTGTTGCGCCTTTCGATGCGGCTGAACGCGGGCGTTCAGGACCACGACTCGCGGCGAGCACGCGCGCCGCTTCGTCGGCGATGAAGACATCGAGGTCGCGTGTACGCAACTCACGCAGTGCCGCCCGATCCGCGTCGCCACGCCCACGGGCGATATCGCCACGATCGCTGGCCGCACGTCGCTCGGCGGAGACCGCGCCGGCGATGGCGCGTGCGGATTGACTGACGGAGGCGTCGCCCCGTTCGCGCAGTACGGCCGAGAGTGTGAGGAAGCCACCAGTCGCGAACGCAATCAGCACCATCGCCAAGACGCTGGCATTCCAGAGCGTGAGGCGCAAGCGAATGGAGGTGCGCACGCGCGGCCTCATGCGGGTGGGGTTTCCGTCAGGATATACCCAGCACCGCGTCGCGTGTATATGAGAGGTCGCCAGGGTTCGCGATCGATCTTGCCGCGCAAGCGATTGACGTACACTTCGACAGCGTTCGTGAATGGGTCGTGGTTATCATCCCAGACATGCGCCACGATATCGGCGCGCGACACCACGTGTCCGGCGTGACGTGACAGCAGTTCGAGCAGTGCATACTCTTTCGACGTCAGGGAAATCGGTACCCCGGCGCGCGTCACTGAACGCGCCAGTGAGTCGATCTGGAGATCGGCAATGTTGATCTGCGCCGATTGCAACGTCTCCGGTCGACGCAACAGGGCGCGCAGCCGCGCGAGCAGTTCACCAAAGTCGAACGGCTTTGTGAGGTAGTCGTCTGCACCGGCATCCAGTCCTGCGATGCGATCAGCGATGGCATCGCGCGCCGTGAGCATCAGAATCGGGGTCTTGATCGCCCGGGCACGAAGCTCCTTGCAGACCCCGAGCCCGTCCACCCCCGGCAGCATGATATCGAGAACGATTGCGTCGTAGCTGTTGATTGCGGCTTGCGCGATGGCGTCGCGGCCATCCCCGGAGAGATCGACGGCATACGCTTCCTCACGCAACCCACGCGCAATGACGCGGGCCAGTTTGGGGTCATCTTCGACGACAAGCAGACGCACGGCCACCCGGGGTGGAAAGATGGAAGAGGTTGTTAATCTTCAGTTAAGGTTTGCGCGAGTAGAATACGCAAGTCAAGCCGAGGGCGGTCGTACGGCGCCTGATGTCGTGTACGACACGCGGCAGAAGTAGCTGCGCGACAGGTTCAGCCGCTCGGAACAGAGAGCAAGCAGTCCGAAAAGGGACGTTTCACAAACACCGTTCGCCAACCAGGGGCGGGACCCGAAGCTAACGGACGGTGTGCAGCACACGATGTGCCCGGGGTAAAACCCGGGCACATCGTGCTTTCTGGCGTCTCAGTTGCTGAACTTGGGTAAAATCGGCGTGACGTCCGACCGGCCCTACTCGCGGCGCCAAACCCCGGCAATCGTGGCGACCGTACGATCTCGTTCTGCGGGATGTCGCCGAAACCAGCTCGCCACCAGATAAAACTCATCGAGATCGTGCGTGGGAATGTCGGCACCGGTCGGGTCCGGTCCGCCGTAAATGCGTTCGACCAACTCCGCCATCGCCTCGTGCTCGACGGTCGACGTCGGGGCCTTGAGCTCCGCGCGCACCGTCCCGCGACGTACGAGGTACACCCACTCCCCGCCGTCTGCACCGGTTGCGTGGTAGCGAAAGGTGAGTCGATCGACGTTGGCGTGAAAGTGCTGGACGCGCCCGTACAACCATGCAACGCGCTCGAGTCGGTCACGTGCGACCGCGGCGCGCTCAAATTCCATCAGCGCCGACGCATCCTGCATCGCCTGCTGCAATGCAACGACCGGCGCATCGCTTTGACCGTCGAGAAAATCACGTACCATTGCTGCCGCCGCGCGATAGTGGCTGCCGTCGCCCGCACCGATGCATGGGCCGGCACACGTTCCGAGATCATGACGCAGGCATCCGGGCGCACGCGTGCGACCACCGCGTTTCACGTTGGTCGCACGTTCGCTCGCAAACCAAAGTGGACTCTCTGAACGTGCGCGTTTAGTTTCGTCCAGCGTACAGTCGCGCAGACCGGTCGCATCGGCGAGCGCACGGACCGCCTCACGCAGTCGACCCACGCGTCGGAACGGACCAAAGAGCGACACCGCCGTCGGGTCGTCTGAACGCGGAACCACTCGCAACCCCGGCACTGCGCCACCGGTGAGCGCGACGTAGCCACGCGGCCAATCGTCCGCCACCATCATCGCGTTGAAGGGCGGACGGTGCTGCTTGATGAGTCGCAGCTCCCGCAGCAGCGCGCCGAACTCGCTGTTTGTATATTCCCATTCGAGTTGAAACGCGTGTCGCAGAATTCGCGCCGCCTTGTTGCGCCGTCCTTTGGCGCGAAAGTACGAGAGCAAGCGCGTGCGCAGTTTCCGCGATTGCCCCACATACAGCACGAGTCCCGTCGGTCCGAGCATGCGATAGATGCCGGGTCGATTCTCGCAGCTGGCACGCACTTGATCGCGTAGGGTGCGCTTCAGTGCTACCGTGGATTGTGGAGGACGCGCGTGAATGCGCTTCTTCGGCGTCGACGGCGGTTCCGACGCTACTGAAGACGGACCGTCCGTCTGTGCGCGTGTTGCAGGGGGCATATCCACCGCTCAATGCTACGCCATCGGCGGCGCGCGCGAAATGTCATCGCGCGATTCCGTCACCGCTGGCAGCGCGAAATCACGATCGTACGCCAACAACTCGCGGAATTCACGGGCCTCACGCCTGATCGTCACCAATTCGGGCTCGGCCATCTTCTCAACATGGCGAATCATCATCGACATGCGCGGATGCGACGCAAATCGCTCGCGGTGTCGATCGAGAAAGTCCCAGTACAACACATTCATCGGGCAGGCATCCGGACCGGTACGCTGCTTCACATCGTAGCGGCAACTCTTGCAGTAGTTGCTCATGCGATTGATGTACGCGCCCGATGCAACGTATGGCTTGGACGCGAGCGTGCCACCATCACCCCACGTTCCCATTCCCACGACGTTGGGGAGCTCCACCCACTCGTACGCGTCGGTGAATGCGCTCCAATACCAGCGTGACAACGCCGCGGGTTCGACGCCAAGCAGCGTCGCAAAGTTGCACTGCACCATTAGCCGTGCGATGTGGTGCACCCGCCCATGGTCGCGTACCGAACGAATACTGTCGGCCAGACACCGCATCTCACACGGCGATCCAGCCATGCCGTGCCCGTCATTCACAGCTCCATACACTTCACCATCTGGGGCCCAGAACCAACTTGGCAGCGGCAAGGTCGCAGCCAGCGCATTCGCGGTCCGCAAACCAGGCATCAGTTGCCAGTACATGCCGCGGATGTACTCGCGCCAGCCGAGTATCTGGCGATTGAACCCTTCGGCCGACGCGATCGGGATGAGCCCTGCGCGATACGCCCGTTCCGCGCGCCGCACCACTTCCAGTGGATGCAACAGGCCGATGTTGATCAGCGACGACAGCGCCGAATGCAACAGGTCGGCCTCGCCGTCGACGAGCGCGTCTTCGTATGGCCCAAACTCCGGCAGTCGTTCGGTGATGAAACGCTCCAGCCACAGCTTCGCATCAGCCCGCGTGACCGGCAGGGCGAACGAATCGACGCTCCCCCAACGCGCACCCCACCGCGATACACGCGCCATAATCGTACGCGTGGTCTCGTCGGGCGGTACACTGAATCGCTCGGGTACTGCTCGACCAGCCGGCCACGGCTTGCGGTTGTCGGCGTCGAAATTCCATGCGCCGCCGGTGGGCTTGCCATCCGACTCCATCAACACACCGTGCTTGCGGCGCATCTCCCGGTAGAACCACTCCATGCGGAACTCCTTCCGCCCCGCCGCCCACTGTGTGAACTCGCCTCGCGTGGCCAGAAAGCCGCGATCTTCGCGAAGGACGAGTGCAACACCCTGCTCACCCAGTAACTCCCGCGCACGCTCGAGCTCCTCGACCATGTCCTGCTCGCGCCCCTCGGTGGCGATAACCCGCGTCGCACCAAACTCGCCCGCAGCGGCTGCCAGCCCGGACGCCCACGACTCGGCACGGCGATACGCCACCCGGAAGCCGGCACTCTCGAGCGACTCGGCGAAATGGCGCATCGCAGAAAGGACGAGCACGAGCTTCTGCCGGTGCCACGGCAGCGACGCGCCCTTGGCAACCGATTCCAGCAGTACCACCACCACGTGATCACGCGGTTCGCGTGGGATATTGGCTGTGGCGCGCGAGCACTCCCACGGCGCTACGAACGCCAGCGTGACGGGATGCGTTGTAGTTGATGGCATGTTGAGCAAAGAACGATGACGGCACGGCTGGTTCCCTCATAGCGCACGGCTGCACATTGTGTCGTACACCGTTCGGATCACCGACGACGACCCGTTTCAACTACAGACACAGGTGACAGTGTCCTATTGCGTCCAAGCGGTTCAAACCAAGAAGAAGCTCGGCCGCGAATCACGCGAATCAGCACGGCGCCGATTCGCGAAATTCATGTCGTTCGTGGCCCGTTTCTGTTTTTTGCTCTTCTTTTCGGGATGTGGCGCCAGCAACGCGCGACCGGCCAAGTCGGCACCGATGACCGACGCCGATCGCGTGCTCGTTGTCATCAACAAGCGAAGCACGGCCGGAGACAGTGTCGGCCGATACTACATGAAGCGACGCGGGATCGCGCCAAACCATCTCGTGCTGGTGGATGTCCCCGTGGCCGACGAGATCACAGCCGGCGAATACGAATCGCGCATCGAAAGTCCGATTCGCGCAGCGATAGAATCGCTCACTGTGCGTATCGACTTCATTGTGCTGACCACCGGGACACCGATCCGAATCGGCGGGCGGGCCGGCAACAGTGTCGATGCAATGCTGTCGGGCATGAATCTCAACATTCCCCCGATGGTCGGATTCGACTCGGTCTGGTTGAGCAAGTATCGCAGCCCCTACTTTGCATCGCGCGAGCGATTCAGCAGCGATCGATTCTCGATGTACCTCGTGACGCGACTCGACTGCGGCGTGCTGTCGGACTGCATCGCACTCGTCGACCGGTCAATCGTTGCCCAACCGGTGCGCGGCCCGTTTTTCCTCGACGCAACGCCTCTGCGTGTTGGAAAGGACAGCTATTCGATCATGAATCGCTCGCTGTACGGCGCCGCGGCGCGACTGCAATCGTTGGGGCTGCAGCCACTGCTCGATTCAGCATCGCGCTTTGTCGCGCCTGCCGAACCGGTGATGGGCTATGCGAGCTGGGGGAGCAACGACGCCCGCTTTGATAGCAGTGCCTATCACGCGGTCCGCTTCCTGCCGGGGGCGCTCGCCGAAACTTTCGTCTCGACGAGCGCGCGCACATTCGGCCCGACGGCTGGCGGACAGAGCCGGATTGTCGACCTGATCGCGCAGGGTGTGACCGGCGTGAAAGGCTACGTGAGCGAGCCGTACACCTTCGCACTCGCCAATCCGGAAATTCTATTCGACCGGTACGTACACGGCTTCACTTTGGCGGAATCGTTCTACGCCGCGTCGCGCATGGTGTTCTGGAAGGACATCATCATCGGCGATCCGCTGTGCGCACCCTATCCGTACGCGCCAATTCAGTGAAGGACGCTCAGTCAACCTGATCAGTGTCCATCTGCCCGGTAAGCGAGCGCGAGATGTGCGACCACGACATGCCGACGGCGAGCAGAATTGCGGTGCACACTTCCACCACATAGGTGATGCCGCGCGACGAGCTTTCGCTCACCAGCCCCGATTCGACGAGCAGCCACACCAGTCCTCCGGCGATGGCCAGTACGAGTATCGATCCGGCGAGTCCGATGGAACGTCGGGTTGCACTCAGAAAGACCACCCACCCCGACAACAGCACGACACCAGCAAGAAACTTCACCGGCGCCGAGCCTGTGGACGCCGCGTTTCCGAGCAGCGGCGCAAGCGGCCAAGGATAGAACGAGTAGCTGTCGGGGTTGTATGTGGCAAAGACCAGCACGAGCGCTGCGGCTGCGCGCCGAGATACCGCCGAGGCTAGGACCGCTGTTCGATATACGTTGTCTCAGAGTCCTGTCGGCTGGGGTCGCGCAAGAATCCGCTGCACATTGGTGACGACGTCCGGCGTCGGATGCTTGAGGTACTGCTCGACAAAACGCTTCACATCGGGATCGGCGTTGTAGGACATCAAGTCGAGCGCGCACACCAGTGTCACCTGATCTTTCGCGTTTTCAGCGACCGTGCCGAAAATCTTGAAGCCACGTGGATAGCGGAGCTTCATTGCGATGGCGTCGACCTCTTTTGAGAGTGGAGTTGTGAGTGCGTCGGCGCCGCGCCCACTCGCGAACACCGGTCCGCGCACACTGAGGCACCCGTCCATCGCTCGCGTCGCCAGAGTGTCCGCGCTCGCGCCGCACGCCGAGAGCGCAACGGTTGCCGCAGTAACGCTGAGCGCGAGCATGCGGCGTGTCATGCGCGTGACGGAGATCATCATACGATCACCTGCTTCACCACTTCCACGAGATGCTCTGCCGTGATACCGTACTCCTTGTACAGCGTCTGGTACGGTGCACTTGCACCGAACGTCTCGATACCGACAACCGCGCCCTTGTCGCCAACCCAGCGGTACCACGACATCGGGTGCGCGGCCTCGATCGCAACACGACGCACACCCGGCGGCAACACAAGCTCGCGATAGTCCTGCGATTGCTGCCCGAACAGTTCGAGCGACGGACAGCTGACCACCCGCGCCGACACGCCCTCCACCGCGAGCTGTGCGCGGGCAGCAAGTGCAATTTCAACTTCCGAGCCGCTCGCCAGCAGGACAACGTCAGGCGTGTTGCCCACTCCGTCGGCCAGCACATAGGCGCCACGCGGAACACCAACGTGTACGCGATCGTGTTCGCCAAAATACGAAAGCTTCTGCCGAGTCAACACGATGGCCACCGGGCCGCTCTTGTGGTGCAGCGCGACGCGCCACGCCTCCGACACTTCGTCTGCATCACCAGGGCGCAGCACCACGAGATTCGGAATACAACGTAGCGCAGTGAGGTGTTCAACCGGCTGGTGCGTCGGTCCGTCTTCGCCAAGGCCGATCGAATCGTGCGTAAACACGTAGATGGCATGAACGCCCATCAGTGCCGCAAGCCGAATGGCCGGACGCATGTAGTCCGAGAACACGAGGAACGTGCCGCCGTATGGAACGATGGCGCCATGCAGCCCCATGCCATTCATCATTGCGCCCATCGCATGTTCGCGAATACCGAAATGGAAGTTGCGACCGCCCGGCGCATTCGGCGCGAAGTACGCTGCACCCTTCACGTTCGTCAGATTCGAGCCCGTGAGATCGGCGGAACCGCCAATGAGCTCCGGCATGTGCGGAGCAATCGCATTGATCACCGTCCCCGACGCCGCACGAGTCGCCACGTTGCCACTCTTCGCATCGAAGGTCGGAAACGCCGCGTTCAACCCCGCCGGCAATTCACGACCCAAACGGCGCTGCAATTCAGTCGCCAACTCCGGATGTGCTGCCGCATACGCAGCCCACTTGGCACTCCACTCCGTGTGCGTGACTGCGCGCTGTGCGACCGCTTCCTTCCAATGTTCGCGCGCTTCGTCGGGGACATGGAACGCGTCGGGATAGTGCCAGCCGTACACCGCCTTGGTCAGTGCTATCTCGTCCTTGCCGAGTGCTTCGCCGTGCGCCTTTGCGGTATCCTGCCGATTGGGCGACCCAAAGCCGATGTGCGTGCGCGTGATGATCATCGTCGGCCGGGTGCTGTCGGCCTTGGCTTCGGCAATCGCCGCATCGATGGCATCGAGATCGTTCACATCGGCGATATGCAGCACCTGCCAACCGTACGCACCAAACCGAGCGGCCGCGTCATCACTGCAGCTCAAGTCCGTGCTGCCGTCGATCGTGATGCGATTGTCGTCGAAGAAGCCGATCAACTTGCCAAGCTTGAAGTGACCAGCGTACGACGCTGCTTCGTGCGAGATGCCCTCCATCAGGCACCCATCACCGGCAATGAAGTACGTGTAGTGATCCACGACGTCATGCCCTTCACGATTGAACTCGGCGGCGAGATGCGCTTCGGCCACCGCAAATCCCACCGCGTTCGCGAACCCCTGACCGAGCGGACCCGTGGTCGTCTCAACGCCCGGTGTGTGATGCACTTCCGGATGACCCGGCGTCAGACTCTTCCACTGACGGAAGTGCTTGATCTCGTCGAGCGGCAGCGCGTACCCCGAGAGATGCAACGAACTGTAGAGCAACATCGACGCGTGGCCGACGGAGAGCACGAATCGGTCGCGATCGAACCAGTCCGGCGCTGACGGGTCATGACGCAGGTGGCGCGTGTAGAGCGCGTACGCGAGTGGCGCGAGCGCCATCGGTGTTCCTGGATGTCCTGAGTCCGCTGCTTGCACCGCGTCCATCGACAGCGTGCGAATTGTGTTAATGGCGAGACGCACGGTCTCTGCGGAGTCGTTTGGAGCTGTTGCGGTGGTTTGTGCGGTCACTTCTGCAGCGGACACGAGAGCTCCGTAAAACGTCAGTCTGAGGCCGGCGCAGCCCGAAAACCGGGGCGCCGTAGCGAGCGAAAGTTAGTCGTGCTTCGGGAGCGCGTCAGCCGTCGGTAGCCGTTGCGAGATACCGATCGCGGGTGAGGCCCAGATGGTGTGCGAAATGTCCCGCAATCATCCACGCGAGTGCCCGGGCTGAAACGGTGACCCCACTCGCTGTCCCCGTGGCGGCGATCGCCTCCGCGTCGAGCGATCGCACGAGCGCCAGTGTGGCACCACGAACCGACTCGAGCTCGTCGAGAATGTCGACGAGCGTGCGGGACTGGGCACGACTGTAGGGCACCCACGGATCCTGATCGAAACCTGCCAGAGGAGTTTGATCGCCCCGGGCAAAGCGCAACAGCCGGTAACTGAAGACCCGCTCCGTATCGGACATGTGGATGAGCGATTCCCCGAGGGTCCACTTGCCAGGCGCATAAACCGTGCGCGCGATCTGTGCGTCAAGCCCCGTGAAAAGAGCGCGAAGCTGCGAAACCTGTGACGCCAGCAACGTAATCAGGTCGTCATCGCCCTGCGCTTCGAGAGCTTGGGCCGCTGCTTCGATGTACGTGCCGTAGTACGGCGCGTGTTCGTTCGCGGCCGGACGTGAAATCATCATGAGTGGAAGCCCAGTATGGTGGCGAGCGAAGGAATAGCGTGCGCGTCGGGAAGACTGCCTTGCGCAAGCCGTGGTGATCCGCCGCCGCGACCACCAACCGTGGCGAGTGCAGCGCGAAGAGTCTGTCCGGCGTCAACATTCGTCTCGACCGAACACGCGAGCATCACACCGGCCGGCGAGGCGCTGGTGATCAACACAAGGATGTGCCCAAGCGCAGTGAGCGCCTGTGCGAGCGGCTCGACCTCTTTGACGGGACCACTTTCGTGTTCAATGCGGATACGACGAACACCAGCGGCGTCCGGCATCGCCGCTTCCCACCGCGCACGGGCGTCATAACGCGCGAGTTCCGTCGCGAGCCTGCGGTTTTCGCGCTCAAGATCGAGCGTGCGCTGCTGCTGCTTTTCCACGAGTGCCGGTACGTCGTCAGGCGCTGCTGTAAACACACGCGCTGCCGTCGTTAACAGTTCTGCGTCCAGACGTGCACGTCGCACGGCACGCATCCCGCACATGAACTCGACGCGCGTGTTCCCCTTCGTGCGCTCCGCGCGACGCAGCAGCAGGTTCCCGATCTCACCCGTGTGACGCACAGGCGGGCCGCCGCAGGCGCTGCGATCGAGCCGGTCAATCGTCACGATGCGCAACGTGCCGTCGCGATCACTGGGCTTGCGAAGTCCAACTGCCGTTGCCGCGTCTTCAAAGCCCACCGACACCTCACGATTCTCGAAGATGATTGCATTCGCCCGCGCTTCGGCATCGCGCAACACATCGTTGTCGAGCCCCGTTCCGGCGATATCAACCGTCGATGTCTCGTCCCCAAAATGGACACTCACCGTCGGCCAGCCAAAGCTGTCGGCAAAGAGCGCCGACAACAAATGTTGTCCGGTGTGCTGCTGCATGTTGTCGAAGCGCCGAGCCACGTCAATCACGCCTTCCACCGTCGCACCCGGCGGAACGCGCAACGGCTCAGCGAGCACGTGGGCCACTCGGTCGTCTTCGTCAATGACGTCGGTCACGGCGACGCCGCCAATTCGCCCAAGGTCGTGCGGCTGTCCCCCGGAGGTCGGGTAGAAGCCGGTGCGGTCGAGGTAGACACGGCGCCCGTTGTCATCGAGCGCGACCACGGTGGCCGAAAACGTGGTGAGGTACGCGTCAGAGTAGTAGAGACGTTCAGTCATCAGCTGGTGTGGTATCTTTCGGAATATGGCGCTGAACTTGGGGAAGCTCTGCATAAGTCTGACAGGTCGCCCGCGATCTGTGTTCGTGGGCACGCTCATCCTGTTCACCGGGTGCAGCAGCTTTTTCAAGGTGACGCCCGAGGGCGGACCGACGCTGGTGAGTGCGCCGGCCAAACCCGCCGCGAAAGCTCCGGACAAGCCGCCGGAAAAGACACCCCCCCCAACTCCGGAAAAGAAACCAGAAACGAAACCGGAAAAGGCGAAAGTCGACCCCGAAACGGTAGCGAGCGCGAAGGTCGTACCGCCCAAGGGAAAGCTCGCCGTTCCGCCGCCCAGTCGCACGCCCGAACCGATCGCCCCGCCAATGGAGATTGCGACGCCGGAGCCGGAACCGGTCGCCTCAGATTCCATCGGCGTGCAGCGTTTGATGTGGATCGCCGAGCTCTGGCAACTGGTCGCGTTACACCATCCGTACATCGCCTCACGTGGTGTTGCCTGGGACTCGGCGCTCGTGCGCATGCTGCCCACAATCCGGGCGGCGCGTGATCAGGCGCAGTACGTCGCAGCGATTGAGCGATTGCTCGCGGTACTCGACGATCCGCTCACGCGGATTGAATACGACACCATCGTTTCTGGATTTTCGCTGCCGATACTTCGCGCGGAGTATACCGCCGACGGGGTACTCGTCCTGCCACTCCCGGCCAATGCGCATCTGGATGACGCAGATTCGCTCGTCGTGGTACAGGCGCTCGCGCGTGAGCCGCAGCGAGTGGTGCTCGATCTTCGTACGGGTCCTGTGTTACCCGGCCCGAGTCTGTATCAAGACAGGCGAAGCCGGATGGACGCGTTCATCGAAGCGGTGGGTGTCGCGCGCAAACTGACAACAGTGCCGCTGCTTCTGCCCACTGAACGCGTGCGTCGCATTGGCGGCGCATCGACAACGTCCACACCGAGACGAGTCGGCGAAGGCGACGATGCGTGGCTTCAGCGTGATGGGCCGGTAATGTCAGCTGCGGCAGCGCGCGCGCCACGCGTGGTCATCATGGTGAATCGGGCGTCGATCCTGCCTCGCGCCCTCATGGCGCTCGTTGCCACAGGGCGTGCCACACTCGTGGCTGAAGGCACGCCAGGCGCATCCGCGATCGACGATGGTTCGCTCGTCACGACCGACAGACACTACATCGGCAATCTGGTTGCAGCGCGCGTGCGCGTTGGTGAACTCGTGAATGCCGACGGAACGGTTGGACTGAGCGCGGACACCACCGTCATGCCATCAGTTGCAGCAACCGACAGTGCACCCGCGCTGCGTGCTGCCCTGCAGATTGTGCGCACCGGTCGCGCGCCGCGAGCAAAGCGCGCCGCCTTGACCATTGCGCCAATGGCAATACTCCCGGTGGCGATGGATAATCAGAACTATCCGACCATGGCGGTACGCCTCCTCGCCGGCTTTCGCCTGTGGAGTGCGATGCGTTGGCGTCACGCCAATCGTGATCTGTACGATGAGGAGCTCGACGCCGTACTTCTACGCGTGATCCCCAAACTCGAAGCTGCGCGCAATGAGCAACAGTACGCGATTGCCATCGGCGACTTGGCCACTGCACTCGACGACGCGGCGGCCACACTGCGCGGGCCGTCTGTGCAGACATGGTTAGGCACAAGCACCGCACCATTTCGTGTGCGTTACGTCGAGGGCCGCGCGCTGATCACCGACCTCGTTCGCGACTCTGCGACGACCGCCCTCGGTTTGACCGTCGGGACGGAGATCGTCGCGGCAGACGGATACCCGCTTGCGGCCTGGATGAGCGAACACCGCCGCATCGGCGCCGCCTCCAACGAGTGGACGCGCAATCGCAATCAGATGCGCGTCATGCCGCTCGGTCCGGAAGGACCGGCGCTGTTCAAGGTGCGCGATGCGGCGGGAAAGGAACGTTCAATCAGCATTCCACGCCGCGAGAGCTACGCCGCGCTGTTACCGCGGGTAGAACGACCCGATGCCACGCCGGCGCGACGGCTCGATGGGAATGTCGGATACATCGACATCGAGCGAACGAGCGGCCGGTCGCTCGACAGCGCACTGGCAGTGTTCAAGGACACACGCGCCCTGATCATCGATTTGCGTACCGACTCGGTCGCGCCGTCCACGGCCGGCGCGCTCACGGGTGCTCTGGCAACACAGCCGCGGTATGTGGAGTTTCGTGAAGTGAGCCGCTACACGAGTACCTCGTGCGACATGTCGGCGTTGCGCAGCGTTGCGCAGACCTGTCCGGACGAACGTACGCAGCGCCCGGTATGGGCCACCACCGACACCACGGGCCACTATCGTGGCCGTGTGCTGGTGCTCATCGACGAGCGAACACAAAGTGCCGCCGAACGATTGGCGCTCGCACTCGAAGCAGCGACATCCGTGACATTCGTTGGTAGTTCCTCCGCTGGGGCGCCGTCGCCGGCAACGCCGCTCGAACTGCCAGGCTCACTCACCGTCGGCATTCCGCTTGTCGAAGTGCGTCGCGGCGATGGCAGTCAGATCCAACGCGTTGGCATCACACCCAACGTCGATGCTCGGACCACAGCCAAGGGCGTTCGCAATCGTCAGGACGAAGTGCTCGACCGCGCGCAGCAGTGGATCGTGCAGCAACTCGATCCACCAGTACGACGCAAGCGGTAGTTGCAGGCACCGCGCGTGCATTTCTCCACACCGCTGCCAATCGACGACGCACTTCCTGCGTTGCGCGTAGCACTCAGCGCTCACACCAGCGCTGTGCTCGAAGCGCCACCGGGCGCGGGCAAGACCACGCGGGTTCCACTCGCGCTGCTCGAAGAACCGTGGCTGGGAAAGCGTCGCATCATCATGCTCGAGCCGCGACGTCTCGCCGCACGCAGTGCCGCGCACTTCATGGCCGCGACGCGTGGCGAACAGGTTGGCGAAACAGTTGGCTATCGCGTGCGTGGTGAGTCACGCATCTCCGGTCGCACGCGCATCGAAGTGGTGACGGAGGGTGTGCTCACCCGACTGCTCTCGTCAGATGCGTCGCTCGACGACTACGGGCTCGTTCTCTTCGACGAGTTTCACGAACGTTCGCTGCAGGCCGACCTCGGTCTCGCCCTCGTGCTCGAAACGCAGACGCATCTGCGCGAGGAGCTCCGTGTGCTGGTGATGTCGGCGACGCTCGACGGCGCGAGCGTCGCACAACTGCTTGGCGGTACCAGCACGCCAGCGCCAGTCATTCGCAGCGAAGGACGCGCGTTCCCGGTCGACACGCAATATCGCCCGCCACGCGCCAACGATCGGCTGGAAGCAACGGTATCTCGTGTCGTGCGTGAAGCAGTTGCAAGTCACACCGGCGATATACTCGTCTTTCTCCCGGGCGCTGGCGAACAGCGTCGCGTGACCGAGCGGCTCTCGGGAGATGAAGAGCTCGCGCGCACACGCACCGTTGTGCATCAGTTGCACGGTTCAATGCCACTCGCTGCGCAAACGGCCGCGATCGCACCCGCGCCATTAGGCACGCGCAAGATTGTGCTTTCAACAAGCGTCGCCGAAACGAGTCTCACCATCGAAGGCGTGCGCATCGTGGTTGACGCCGGGCTGTCTCGCTTGCCGCGCTTCGACGCACGCGCTGGACTCACGCGGTTGGAAACGGTGCGCGTCAGTCGCGCATCCGCAGATCAGCGCCGAGGTCGCGCTGGCCGTGTTGCGCCCGGTGTCTGCTATCGACTGTGGGATCAGCATGAAGACCACGCGCTCGTGCCACGCACGCGGCCAGAAATCCTCGACGCTGATCTCGCGCCCCTCGCGCTTGAACTCGCCGACGCAGGCATCAGCGATCCAACAACTGTGCGATGGCTCGATGTGCCGCGAGCGGGACCATTCGCACAGGCGCGTGAACTGCTCGCGCAGCTTGGTGCACTCTCCGCTGCCGATTCGAGCGGTCGCATCACGTCCCATGGAAAGCAACTGGTCGCGCTCCCTGTTCAGCCGCGACTTGCGCACCTCCTCCTCGGCGCGCAAAAGCTGAAACTCACACGACTCGGCGCCGAGATTGCGGCGCTGCTCGAAGAGCGCGACGTTTTGCGCGGCGACGGTCCGTACAACGCTGGTGCGTTTGCGAGTGGTGGTGCGCCGCCGAGTGATTTGCGGCTGCGGGTGGAGGCGATCCGCCGTGGTGCACTAGGTGGTCTATCGAGTGGTGCATCAGGCGATGCATCAGTTGCTGCGTCAGGTCGTGATGACGTCTCGCTCGCTGGTGCACGTGTCGATCGTGATGGTGTGTTTCGCGTGCGTACACTCGCCGATGATCTCGAACGTCGGCTGGGTGCCGCGCCCTCAACCCGGGATTCCGGGAGCGCGCGCGGCAGGGATTCCGGCGACATTGCGTCAACCGGTGCGCTGCTCGCCCTCGCCTTTCCGGATCGTATTGCCCAACGACGCGCCGGCACCGAGCCACGCTACGTGCTGCGGAGCGGCGTCGGTGCCGCGTTGCCCAAGCATGATGCGCTGCACGACTCGGAGTATCTCGCCGTCGCAGAGCTCGACGGCGCACCGCCGGAGTATCGCATCGCACGCGCCGCTCCGATTACGCTCGACGAAATCATGGAAGATTTCGGTGACCAGATCGTGCGCGATGAAGTTGTTGAGTGGCACGATGCATCGCGATCCGTGCGCGCACGACGCCGTACCATGCTCGGTGCCCTCGCCATCGAAGACGTCGCGTTGCGCGATGCGAACCCAGAGCTCGTTCGCGCAGCGCTGCTGCAAGGCGTGCTGCGCGAAGGAGTGCGCGCGTTGCCGTGGAGCACAGCCGGCGGGCGCCTGCGCGAGCGACTTGCGTTCGTCCATGCTCACGACACGAGCTGGCCCGATGTCTCGGACAGCGCACTCGCCGCAACCCTTACGGAGTGGCTCGCCCCACACGTCGGTGGCATGCGCAAGTTCACCGATCTCGAGCGAGTCGATTGGAGCGATGCGTTATTGAGCGTGCTCGCGTGGGATCGTCGTAGTGCACTCGAGCGACTTGCACCGACCCATCTCGAGGTGCCCAGTGGATCGCGGGTGCTGCTCGACTACAGTGAGCCCACTGCGCCGGTGCTCGCCGTGAAGTTGCAGGAAGTATTCGGTTGGACCACAACCCCAATGCTGCTCGATGGTCGCGTGCCGATCACACTGCATCTGCTATCGCCGGCGCAACGCCCGGTGCAAGTGACGCGCGACTTGGCTGGCTTCTGGCGCACGTCATACTTCGACGTGCGCAAGGAACTGCGTGGGCGCTACCCGCGGCATCCGTGGCCGGATGATCCGCTCAGTGCGGTGGCCACGAAGCGGGTGAAGCCGAGGGGGTCGTGAGAGGCGGTTTGAACTGAAGTGGTGAGTGGTGAGTGGTGAGTTCTGGGTTTTTGGTTCCGAGTTTACCCGAAACTCCAAACCCACCACCCACCACCCAGTTCCAGCTACGCCCCCGCCATCGCCCCGGGGAGCGCCTTCACAAAGCCCTGCATTTCCTCCGGCGTCCCGATGCTCACGCGCACCCAATCGTTGTACGGCGGGAACGCTCTCCCCACCATGAAGCCCTTGGCGAGCATCGCAACGCGCACCGTCTCCGCTGGCATCCCCGCCTGAAAGAACAGGAAATTTGCGGACGATGGGGCAACCCGTTTGCCCAGCTTCGTCAACGTATCCGTGAGCAACGCGCGACCTTCGCGATTCTTTGCTTTCACGAAGTTCTGATACTCAATGTCGCCGATCGAGGCCATCGTCGCGTGCACGCCAAAAATATTCGGCGTCCCCGTCGCGCACTTCTGCAGCCGTTCGATGATATCCGGGCGCGCGATGGCGAAGCCGACGCGCATCGCTGCCATGCCGTGAATCTTTGATGCCGTGCGCGCCACGATCACGTTCTCGCCTTTGAGTACCATGTCGATGCACGATCGATACCCGGCGTCGTCAACAAACTCATGGTATGCTTCGTCCACGACCACGACGGCGCGACGCGACGCGCTGGCGACAAAGTCGTGCAACACCTTCGTATCCGAGAGTGTCCCCGTCGGATTGTTGGGATTGCACACGTACACGAGATTCACTGCATTCGTGATGCGACGATCCATCGCGGCAAAGTCGTGGCCGAGTTGTGCGTCGAGCGGAATTTTGTGTACGGTGGCGCCGATGGACTCGGCGTAGCGCGGCAATCCTTCAAACGTTGGCCATGCGGAAACGATCTCGCCGCCATGCATGCTGTACGCGAGTGCCGCGATGTCGAGTACTTCGCCCGAACCCTGCGTGACGAGCACGTTTTCGGGCGCGACGCCGGCGTAGTTGGCGAAGACCTGCTTTAGTTCGCCGACTGCGGGGAGCTGGTACTTGTTGTGCTGATCCCACGAGGACATGATCGCGGCCTTTGCCTTGGGCGACATGCCGAACGGGTTCTCGTTGAACGAGAGTCGGATGGGCCCGGCGGCGCGTCGTGCGGCCGTGACTTCGCGTTCGAGTGCGACGTAGTCGACCGGAGCGTTCAGGTCGGCGAGGGGGCGCGGTGCGCGGACATCCGCGCTGCGCATCGCTGGAAGCACATGGGGCAGTGCGAGGCTGGCGCCTGCACCCAACCCCGACGTGATGAGCCACTGACGACGGGAGATTGAACCGGACATGGGACGCCTCGGGGTGCGATCGGTGGCCGTACCGAGGACGCCTTGGCGCGCCGACGATCGGTTATACATCGCTACCTTACTGCTTGTCCCAGAGATGCGCGACTCTGGCGGCGAAATGATGGATTTTCGAAGACCTATACGGATGAATCGAAACCGCTGGCTGATAACGATCGGGTCGTTTGCGCTGATGTTCGGCGCGTCCATTTATGTGGTCGCGACCAACTGGCCGGTGGGAGGGATGCCGTCGCTGGCGTGGGCGGCCCATGGCGCCGCACTACTCGCGGTCTGCCTTGAGGTCATGACCCGCTCGCTCAAGATCCAGGCGTCAGCGTATGCGGTGAAGTTGCCACTCAAGTTCGGAACGGCCGTGCGCGTCTGTCTGGGTGGCGACTTCGCCGCGTCGATCACGCCCGCACGTTCTGGCGCTGAGCCCGCGCGCTATCTGGTACTTGCGGAAAGTGGAATGGCGCCTGCCGGGCGAGTCGTCGTGCTCTTTTTGGAGCTGTTTCTTGAGATGTGCTCGCTGGCGGTCGTCTGCCTATTGCTGGCTTGGGCCTTCGGGGGACGAGGCGCATCGATTGGCGGACTGCTCGGACTGGTCGGCGGCTACAGCACCGCCGTGTTGGGCGCCGGCGCCATCGGACTCGTGCTCGCCCGCAACAGCGCCAATGGACCGCCGCCCGCCTGGGCCCGTCGACTGGGGCTTCACGCCGGTCGCTGGCGGGGCGTTCAGCGCACGCTTCGCCAGCTCCGAAGCTCCGTCCAGTCGCTTAAACAGGCCCATCCGGGACTCATGTTCGTCGCCTTCCTGGGTTCTGTGGTTCACGTCCTTTTCAAAGTCTCCACGCTGCCGATTCTCGTATTTCTGGGCGACCGAACGTTTCCGCTGACGATGGACACGCTCGCGCCCTTGGTGCTCTGGCCGCTCGCGCTGTTTTACGGCGGCGTGGTTGTACCGGCACCCGGCGGCGGTGGCTTCATCGAAGGAGCGTTCGCGGCCACGCTCAAAAGTGCGATTCCGGCCGGCATCTTCGCGGCGGCGCTCATCTGGTGGCGTTTCTACACCTTCTACCTCTACATCGTGGCCGGCGGTATCGCGGCCGGCGATGCAGCTATCCGCGCTATTCGTGACCGCAATCGCGACTGAACCAAGCGGCGGCGGGACCGCCGCCGCGCACGCAGCCCCACTCCAGCACGCCACCCGCCTTCAGCTCGCTCTGGGCTTTACGTGCATCTATGTGGTGTGGGGGTCGACGTACTTGGCCATCCGTATCGCCCTCGACACGATTCCACCCTTCATGCTCGGCGCCACCCGCTTTTTGGTGGCTGGCTCTTTGTTGTACGCTTGGTGTCGCTTACGTGGCGCTAAAAGGCCAACAATTACTGAATGGAGAAGTTCGGCGATAGTGGGCGCCCTGCTTCTGTTTGTCGGCAACGGCTCGGTCTCATGGGCCGAGCAACATGTAAGTTCCGGGATGACGTCGCTTCTGGTTGCGACTGTGCCGCTCTGGTTGGTAGTGTGCGAACGGTACGTCGGCATCCGCCCGACCCCGGGAAAACTGCTGGGCGTCGCGATGGGGCTGGTTGGCGTCGGACTCTTGGTCCTCCCCGCCAACGGTGACTTGAGTTCTGCGGCCGTCGCGCCCCTTGGCGCGCTGGTGCTGACCGCAAGCGCGCTGTCGTGGACCGTCGGCTCGCTGTTCTCGCGCACCGCCGTGATGGCCAAACCGGCGTCGATTGCGATCGCGATGCAGATGTTGGTGGGTGGTTCGATGCTCCTGCTGCTCGCGCTCGTCACCGGCGAAGTCAGCCGACTCGGCGCCCACCCAAACGTCAGCGCTGCGTCGGCGGGCGCGCTGGCATACCTGATCGTGTTCGGCTCTCTCGTCGGGTTCAGCACCTACATGTGGCTGCTTCGTGTGGCCAGCCCGACGGCGGTCAGCACTTACTCATACGTGAACCCGATTGTCGCCGTCCTGCTCGGCGTGCTCATACTGGGTGAGACGCTGCCGCCCCGCGCCATCCTCGCGATGTTCGTCATTGTCGGGAGCGTGGCCCTGGTCTCGCTCGCTCCCAAGCTGCGCAGGCGGTAGACGTCGGCCGCCAGTGCGCCCGATTTGCGATTTGCGAATCTCCCGACTGAGTGCCGCCGTACGGCCTTCCACAACGCAGCACTTCATCTTTTCGCGGGGAACGTCGGCATGCGCTCGCATATCAAAGTCGTCGCCATCATCAACATTCTGTACAGC
>Ga0105044_10000633_pt1 | contig 43972 bp, 48 predicted proteins | sample MAT01_FD_78092 | JGI IMG/M metagenome (GOLD analysis project Ga0105044, IMG submission 78092) | Freshwater microbial communities from Lake Fryxell liftoff mats and glacier meltwater in Antarctica - MAT-01 | ecosystem: Environmental > Aquatic > Freshwater > Ice > Liftoff microbial mat | place...
GCCGGCTTCGGTGTAGGAGCCCGAGTAAATCCAGCAGCCGGAGTCGGTGCTGCCATCGTCTTTGAGTTCGCCGAAGCCGTTCAGCTGTTTGCCGGTGGTGAGGTCGCGGCCGCTGATTTCGCGGGTGACTTCGGTGAGCGAGGGCGAGTGGGGAGTTGCATAGTCCCACTTCATCTTGGTAAGTGGCTCGGGGGACTTACCGCCTTCTTGCTCGTAGAGTTCGCGGACTTTGAGGAAGAGGCGCGACATGATCTCCTGGTCGCGCTTGGCATCGCCGGGGGGCTCGATATTGGTTTCTTTCCATTGTAACCAGCGGGAAGAATTCACGAAGGCCCCGTCCTTTTCGGCAAAGCAAGAGGCGGGGAGTAAGAAGACTTCGGTTTCGATACTGGCGGCGTCCCCGGCTTGGGGATAATACTTTTCGGCTAACTCTTTGGCCTTCCAGAAACCGGCGGTTTCGGTTTCAAAGACCTCGGCGACGATCATCCACTTGAGCTTGGATAAGCCCATCAGCATCTTCTTAGTATTGGGGCCGTTGGCGACCGGGTTCATGCCCCAACTGATGAGGCCCTCCACTTTGCCTTCGGTCATGCCGTCAAAGAAGTAAGCCCAGCTATGATTGGCTGCTTCGGCAATTTTCGGCAGCCACTGATAGCCATATTGATTTTCCGGCGTCGCATCGGCGCCGTAGTAAGCCTTCAATAAACTGGTCATGAACTTAGGCGTGTTGCCCCAGTAGTTCATGGAATTGGGTCTTAGTGCCTTGGGAGTGTTGGCCTTCAGATATTCGTCGAGCGAGGTCCAGTTAGCGCGCGGGATTTTTAGATAGCCGGGGAGCATATTCCAGGCACCCATGTCGGTGGAGCCTTGGATATTGGCGTGGCCGCGTTGGGCGTTGACTCCGCCGCCGGGCATGCCGATGTTGCCCATGAGTAACTGAACCATGGCGGCGGCGTGGATGAGTTGGACGGCGTGGGAGTGCTGCGTCCAACCCAAAGCATAGAGTACGGTGCCGCTCTTATTCTCGGCGTGCGCGACCAGGATCATGTCGGCGGCGCGTTCGAATTCCACTACCGTGCAGCCGCAAATCTCGGAGACCTTTTCCGGCGTGTAGCGCGCATAGTGCTGGCGCATGAGTTGGAAGACGCAGCGGGGATGTTCGAGCGTAGGGTCGACTTTGGCGAAACCATCGGGGCCCATCTCATACTGCCACGTGGACTTGTCGTAGGCCTTCTTCTCGGCGTTCCAACCGGTGAAGTGGCCGCCTTCGAAGCCGAAGCCCTCTTGAATGAGGAAGCCAGCGTTAGTGTGTTCGCGAACGTAGTTGGCTTGGTACTTGCCGGTGGAGACGGCGCGGTGGATGAGGCCGCCGAGGAAGGCGATGTCGCTGCCGGAGCGGATGGGGACGTAGTAGTCGGAGACGGCGGCGGTGCGGGTGAAGCGGGGGTCGACACAGACGAGCTTGGCTTTGCGCTTGAGGCGCGCTTCCATCACAAAGCGGAAGCCGACGGGGTGATTTTCGGCGGGGTTGCCGCCCATGACGAGGATGACGTCGGCGTTGGCGACGTCGGTCCAGCCGTTGGTCATGGCGCCGCGTCCGAAGGTGGCGGCCAAACTGGCCACCGTGGGGCCGTGTCAAAGCCGGCTTTGGTTCTCGTAGGGCAACAGGCCAAGGCCGAAGCGGAACTTGGAGATGAGGTAATTGATTTCGTTGGTGTCGGTGCAGCCGCCCATCATGACGATGTTTTCGAGGCGATTGACGGTGCGGCCCTGGTCGTCTTGCTCGAGGAAGCCGCGGTCGCGCGAGTCTTTGATGCGGCGCGCCATCTTCTCGAAGGCCTGATCCCAGGAGATGGCCTGCCATTCTTTGGCACCGGGCGCGCGGTACAGGGGCTTCGTCAGGCGGCGGTCCGAATTGACGAATTGCTTGAGCGAAATGCCTTTGGAGCAGAGGGTGCCGCGGTTGACGGGTGAGTCGGTATCGCCTTCGATGTGGACGACGGAGGAGCGGACGTTGCGGGCTTTATCGCCGAGCGAATGGACGATGACGCTGCAGCCGACGGCGCAATAAGGGCAGACGCTGCGGGATTGGGTGGTGCGGGAGATTTTGAGTTCACGCACCGCAGCCTGGGCCGGGGCGAGCGAGAAGCCAAAGGCCGTGGTGAGGGCCACGGCGCTGGTGGTGCCGAAGTCGCGCCTAGTGATCACGGTACGAGTAGATCATACTCCTAGCCCTGATCGTAAGGTAGGGGTTTTGGAGGAGACAATTGTGCAGCAGGCTGCTGAACAATTGCCATGGATCGGGGTCAACGCTTGGGGAACAAGTAGTTGGCCATTACATAGAGGATTCCGAGGATATTAACCGTCGTCGATCTGATCACTGCCAGCATCACAGTATCGCTGAGTTTGAACTCCCAGGAGCGCAATCCAAAGCCTTGCAACAGCAGCAAAACCGTCACGATTGTAATCCAAACGCAGGCCAGGACAAAGAACCAAAAAGCGTACTTCTTGCGTTCCTCAGTGTCCTGCTTAACGCCCTCAAGTTGCGCCTTCTTGTGTTGATTTTCGAGATCTTCCGCTTCCGCTTTTGTGTTCTTGTCTGGCTCGGAGACACCGGTTTTTGCAGGGGTACTGATTCGCTTGAGTTACGCGTACCAATCGACTTGGGGATCATTCTCCGGCGGCAACGAGCTTATCCTTGAAATAATCGCGGATCATGGCGTCCTCGATATCGACGTTCTTCCGACCACCGGCCCGCTGCCAAGTTAAATCCCATGGGGAACCTTCATCGTGGGTCCGGTTAGACAGCTCAATGCCACTAAAGTTGCCATAAACCTGCCAAACGCGATCCAGGAGTGCGCGCACATTTGCGTCAGATTCAGGAACCGAATCGAAGGTGATACTGATGCTCTTGCCAGAAGACGTAAGCGTCGATGCCCAATCGGTCACAGGATTGCGGCCGAAGTGTTTAAATTCATGATACAGGTCAGGAATGACGGGGCCAAATTGCCATGCCTCCACCGTGTCGGCAAGCAGCGGTTTCCCAGAGATTGCGAGGTTCCATCCATGCGCAAAGTACACGAGCTTTTGGAGCTTCATGGGATCTACTAGTTTCCCATCTCGCTTCGCCAGATCGAGGAAATAGTTCGCGACCGCCTTTGATGTATATGGCATGGCTTCTCCACTACCATTATGGCGGAATTTGGTTGTCAGTGAAATCGAGCTTCGCGTGGGAATTGAAATCGCCAGTCGCTTATTGGGGATCGCCCAGGTCGTAAGCGTCGGTGGCGGTGAGGCGGACGCGGTAGTGGCCGAGGTTGTTTTGCCAGTGGCCGTTGTCGTTGACGGCGAGCATCAGGCGTCCATTGCCCAGGCCTTGTTTCAGGGCCATCTTGCCCAGCAGGAAGTTCTCGCCATTATTGACGCGTCCGACTAGGGCACCGAAGGGTTGGCCGTCGACCAGGTTCGTCTTGTAGTTGGGGCCGGGCTTTTGCAGGCCGTTGGGGTCGGTGGCCCAGCCGTCGGTTTCCCAGGAGAGGCGGGTGAAGCCGGTGGCTTTGGAATCGAGCTTGGAGCCTTCGGCGAGGCCGATGCCGGTATCGAAGAACTCGATCTTCGTGCAGTGAAACAGCGAGTGGACGTCCACTTGGCGGGTGACTTGCTTCTGTTTGACGGCCAGGCGGCGGATCTCGGCCCAGTTGAGGGGCCCGTCGCTGAAGGCTTCTACCTTGCCGCGAAGGCTCTCGCCGTTAGTGAGGCGGATGAGGCTGAGTGTACGGTCAGGCCCGTCGGCGTGGCCGGGGATGATGCGTTCGAAGAGGCGGTAAAGGGGCTTAGGCTCGTGCTGGTCGGTGTCTTTGTAGGTGAGCAGGAGGGGCGTTAGGACGGGCAGGCCGATGGAGACCAGGTCAGCGGTGGCGGCGTCGCGCTGGGCCCGGTCACTGGTGTTTTGGGCGCTGGTTTTCTGGTCGGCGGCGATTAGCAGGGGCAAGGCTTTTTCGATGCGGGCCTGCTCGCCGGGGCTGGCGGGTTCGGCCGAGTGGATCGACAAAATCTGGGCCAGCGGGATGGTGCGACCGTCGACCTTGATGGCCTTCAAGTTGGTGGTGACTTCGCGAAGTTGGCCATCTTTGCCGAAGACCTGGATCGTGGCCGCCTGGGCAAAGCCTAGCGAAAGAGCGAGGAGCATGAAACGCATCTGGCTAAAGTATCAGGTTTCTTCCGACCGGCGATAACGCCGGTCCCACACCTGAGGCAGAGTGTTGAACGGGAATCGAGATTGCACCCGCTGAAGGGGTGACACGCCGGATACAATAGGGGCTCCATGAGCCTCGACCCCAAGCAAGAATGTCCCGGCCGCCTGCGCAGCCGCAATTGGTTCGACAACCACGCCAACCCAGGCATGACCGCCCTGTATATGGAGCGTTTTCCCAACTACGGCCTCACGCGCGAGGAACTCCAGAGCGACAGGCCCATCATCGGCATCGCGCAAACCGGCAGTGACCTCTCGCCTTGCAACCGGCATCTGCTGGAGCTCGCCAGCCGCCTCCGCGATGGCGTGCGCGATGGGGGTGGATTGCCCTTCGTCTTTCCGGTGCATCCGATTCACGAGGGCTGCCGACGGCCGACGGCGGGGCTTGATCGCAATTTGGCCTACCTGGGCCTCGTCGAGGTGTTGCATGGCAATCCCATCGATGGCGTCATCCTGACCACCGGCTGCGACAAAACGACGCCCGCTTGCCTGATGGCCGCCGCCACGGTGAACATCCCGTCGATCGTATTCTCCGGCGGGCCCATGATCAACAGCTACTACGAGGGCAAGCTGGCTGGCAGCGGCATGGCCATCTGGGAGGCGCGCCGGCTGTTTGCCGCGGGCACCATCGACTACCACGGCTTCATGGAGATGGTGGCCTCGTCGGTGCCCAGCATCGGCCATTGCAACACCATGGGCACGGCGCTTTCGATGAACTCGCTGGCCGAAGCGTTGGGCATGTCGCTGCCCGGGTGCGGCGCTATACCTGCCCCATATCGCGAACGGGCCCAGATGGCCTATGAGACCGGCCGCCGCATTGTGGCCATGGTCCGCGAGAATTTGCAGCCGAGCCAGATCCTGACGCGGGCCGCCTTCGACAACGCCATCGTCGTCAACTCGGCGATTGGAGGCAGTACCAATTGCCCGCCGCACATTAATGCCATCGCCCGCCATATCGGCATTGAGCTCGACATCGAGGATTGGGAGAAGATCGGCCATCACGTGCCGCTCATCGTCAACTGTCAGCCAGCGGGCGAATACCTGGGCGAAGCTTATCACTTGGCGGGCGGCGTTCCTGCGGTGATGGGCGAGCTAATCGCCGCCGGGCTCATCCAGACGCAGGCGCTCACCGTTTCCGGCAAGACCGCTGGCGAGAATTACAGCCATTGGCGCAGCCGCGACGCCAAGGTGATCCGCACGGTGGCCGAGCCGCTGATGCCCAACGCCGGCTTCCTCGTGGTCAGCGGCAACCTCTTCCATTCGGCCTTGGTGAAGACCTCCGTCATTGGCGAAGAGTTCCGCCAGCGGTACCTGGCCCGTCCTGGTGCCGAGAACACATTCACCGGCCGCGCCATTGTCTTTGAGGGCTCAGAAGATTACCACGACCGGATCAACGACCCGGCGCTTGAGATCGACGAAACCTGCATCCTGGTGATCCGCGGCGTGGGTCCCGTGGGCCAACCGGGCGCCGCCGAAGTCGTCAACATGCAGCCGCCGGATGCGCTGATCAAGATCGGCGTGAACCAGATGCCCACTCTGGGTGACGGACGGCAGAGTGGCACCTCCGCCAGCCCGTCGATCCTGAACGCGTCGCCCGAGTCAGCCGTGGGCGGCAACCTGGCCATCTTGCAGACCGGAGACCGCATCACCGTCGACTTGAACCAGCGTCGGGTGGACGTGCTGATCTCAGAGGAAGAGATCGCGCAGCGGCGTTCTGAGATGAAGATCGACCTTCGGCCGAGCCAGACGCCGTGGCAGGAGCTCTTCCGCGCCCATGTTGGGCAGTTGGAATCGGGCGCGGTGCTCGAGTTTGCGGTGAAGTATCAGGACGTGGGCAAGGAGATTCCGCGGCATAATCACTAGCACGGGTGCCCCACCGCTTAGGCAGCGGGCTAGTTTACGAAATGAATCCGGGAGTTGTTAATTCTATTGGGCCGACCGTAAGCGATCGCGCGATTGTCACCCCACAGCTTACGCTGCGGGCTAGTAAAGCGATTGTCACCCCACAGCTTACGCTGCGGGCTAGTAAAGGGTGACTAAGGGTTGAGTTAGATTCTTTACCATAAATACTCTTACGTAAGGAGACATCATGGCAACCGCTACCGTCACCAGCAAAGGGTGCGCGAAATTCGTGGCTGGGACGTAAACCCCATGAGGGAGCGGAAGTCAGGTTTTGGGTTTGCCGAAGAAAAACGCGAGGCTGCTGAGGAAGGCGCCCCCGGTGCCGGCGACGAAGGCGATGATCCAGTAGAACTGCTCCGGGTTATCGAAGTGAAAGGGCAGCCAGAAGAAGCCGCGGAAGAAGAGAATCGCGAGGCCCAGGGTGGTGAGCGGTAGCAGATACGGGAACTTGCCGGTGATGTGACCCACGCAAGCGATAAAGCCCAAGGCGGAGATGCGCAGCAGCCAGGCGACGAGTTCTTCGCCCGTCCAGGGGAACATCTCGAGCTTGACGCTGGTGGTGCCGGAAGACCAGGAGACGAAGCCGATGCCGCCTAAGAGAATCGTGATGGCGAAATGGTGCAGATTGGCGTAGGCGATGAGTAGCAGCCGCAAGAATTTCAAGACAAAGTCTCCCGTAAACGAAAACACCTAGTCTACCAAGCGCGCTGCGACTTGTGGAGAGAATCCGCACTGCGATCGGCAGGGGGCGCTAGAATCGTGATAGGCTCAGCTACTTTCCAGATATGGCATCCGCATCCCATCTCGCTGCCCGGTCGATCGAAGTGCTGCACTCGATTGTGCAGAGCTACATCGAAAATGGCGAGCCGGTGGCATCCAAAAACATTGTGCTGAAGAAAGAGAGCTTGCGGGCGCTCGGCAGCGCGCAAGTCTCTTTGAGTCCGGCCACCATCCGCAACATTATGCAGGAATTGACCGAGGAGGGCTATCTGGCGCAGTCGCACGCTTCCGCGGGCCGGGTGCCCACGCGCAAGGCCTTTCAGCATTATGTGGAAAGCCTGGCCACGGGCCGGGTTTTGAACGCCGAGCTGGACCGGCTGCGCGCCGACCTCCGACGTGCCCAAACCGTTGAGGACCATGTCGAGCGCACCTCGCACGTGCTAAGCGAGATGTCGAAGACCATCGCCATTGCCGCCGCCATTCCGGCTTCGAGCCAGCGTCTAGACACGGTCGAACTGCTGCTGCTACCCGACCGGCGGGTGCTGATGATCATCATCACCGCCGACCGGATGGTGCGCAACCGCGTCGTCGGCATCGATAGCAAAGTTTCGCAGGACGAGCTCCACCGCATTCGCAACTACATCAACCACAACTTCAGCGGCTGGATGCTGGACGATGTGCGGCGTGAGCTTGAGCGGCGCTTTGAGCAGGAGCAGGCCACGTACGACGTCATTTTGAAGACGCTGACGCAGCTTTACAACAAGGGCCTGCTGGACTTGACGCTGGTGCCGGAGATTCATCTCGAAGGCACGGCGAACCTGGTGGGGCTGGACGTGAGCCTGACGCACGAAACCCTGCGGGAACTCTTTAAGGCGCTCGAGCAAAAGAAGCGCATCCTGCAACTGCTGGATCGTTTCCTCGAAACGCCCTCCGGCGAAGTTTCGATCCAGGTGGGGCTGGCCGAATTGCATCCGGCGATGGCGGACCTTTCGCTGATCGGCGTCACCGTCACTTTGCCCAGCGGGATGGAGACGAAGTTGGCGGTCTTAGGTCCGCTGCGTATGAACTACGGGCGGGCGCTTTCCGCCGTCAAGCACGTGGGACGGGCCCTAAACGAGCTACCCGAATAGCGGGTTTGCCGAGGGGGCTCAAAATTTCGCACAATAGAAGAAGCAGATAATCCCAGCGCCCTAGTTTCTGAGCGGCGCTGACACTTCGAACGAGGAACCACAAAAGCAGTGAAAGAAGACAACCGGCCGGACGACCGGAATCCGTCCGATGACGCGATCTCCCTGGACGACCCGCTCTATCAACTCACCGCCCTCACCGAGGAACGCGATCGTTTGTTGCTGGAACGCAACGAGCTATCCGATCGGCTGGCGCGCCGCGCCGCCGAATTCGATAACTACCGGAAACGCATCGAGCGGGAACGGGCGGATTTGGCCCAATACGCGGGCATGAACACGGTGGGCGACTTACTTCCAGTGTTGGACGATTTCGAGCGCGCCGTGCGGGTCGACACATCGGATCGCGTGTATGCCAAGGGTGTCGAGTTGATCCACCAACGTTTCTTCGATGTGCTGAAGAAACTGGGCCTGGAGCCGATTCCCGCCGAAGGACAGTTGTTTGACCCGAATATTCACCAGGCCATTGAGATGGTGGAAACCGAAGATGCCCCAGACCAGTCGATCCTGGGCGAGTATGCCTCGGGTTATAACTTCAAAGGGAAAATGCTACGGCCGGCGATGGTAAAGGTCGCGGTGCGCAAGTAGCGCCAGGAAAGCACATAGGGGATCGCCGTTGAGTCAGCAGGATTATTACGAAGTTCTCGGGGTGCCGCGCAACGCCGACGACCCGACATTGAAGTCGGCCTACCGGAAGCTCGCGATGGCGCATCATCCGGATCGGAATCCGGGCGATGCGGCGGCGGAAGAGAAGTTTAAGGCCGCCGCGGAAGCCTACAGCGTGTTGAGCGACAGCCAAAAGCGCGCTGCGTACGACCGTTATGGCCACCAGGGCGTCTCGGGTGCCGGCGGGGGCGCTGGCGGCTTCGACCCCAACGCGTTCACCGACTTTAGCGACATCCTGGGCGACTTCTTCTTCGGCGGCGGCGGCAACCAGGGCCGGCAGCGCCAGCGCTCGCGTTCGGGCGACGACCTTCGCTACGACCTCGAAATCAGCTTTGAGGACTCGATTCGCGGCACGCAAGTGGATATCCAGGTGCCGATCCTTGAGCCCTGCGGCCGCTGTACCGGCACGGGGGCCGAAAAGGAAGACGGCCTCACCACTTGCCCTACTTGCCGCGGCCGGGGCGAAGTGGCCTATCAGCAGGCGTTCCTCACCATCCGCCGCACCTGCGGCACCTGCAACGGGCGCGGCCAGATCGTGCGCCGGCCTTGCAAGGAGTGCAAGGGCGAAGGCCACCAGCGCGTGAACCGGAAGCTGAAGGTGACGATTCCGGCCGGTGTTTCGGACGGCATCCAACTGCGGGTATCGGGCGAAGGCCAGCCCAGCATGCAAGCCGGCGGCCAGGCGGGCGACCTCTACGTCGTCCTGCGGGTGAAAGAGCACCCGATCTTCGAGCGGCAGGACTATGATCTGCATTGCACGGTGCCCATCAACATTGCCCAAGCCGTGCTCGGCACCGAAGTCGACCTGCTGACCTTCGATGGCCTGGAGACGATCAAGATCCCCGAAGGCACCCAGCCGGGTACCCAACTGCGGATCCGCGGTAAAGGCGTCCCGCGCCTGACCGGCGGCACGCGCGGCGACCTGTTCGTGCACATCGAAGTCCGCGTTCCGGACAGGTTGTCGCGCGAGCAAAAGAAGATCTTCGAGCAACTGGCCGAGACGTTGCCGAGCGAAAATGATCCCGAAGAGAAGGGGATCTTAGACAAGGTGAAAGACTACTTCATGTAGACTGCCCTTATGCGCACCTTTTTGATCCTTACGGCGGCCGTGTTGTGCCTGCTGGCGCAAGACAAGAAAAAGACCCCGAAGCCCCCCGAACTGGAGATTGTGAACGTGACGGCTCGCCGCAGCGGCGAGTCGATCCACTTCGACGGTACGGTACGCAACACCGGCACCAAACCGCTGGCTAAAGTACTGATCCTGGTGGACGTGTTCGCGCCTAATCACAAGCCGATGGTGCAGCGCAAAAGCGCCCTCGAAAACGAGTTGCTCGCCCCGGGCGACGAAGCGGACTTCCACCTCGCCATGCCGGATCCGGGCCAATTGGTAGAGTTTGAGCTGCAGGCCGAGGACGGAAAAGCGCGCGAATTGCGGGTGGCGAGGAATGGGCCCTTCCTGATTGAGTAGGCTTTTCTTTTCAAGCAGCTACACCCAAAGTCACAAAAATTAGGGATAGTTTACAAATAGAAATCCAGTTTTCTGAAACGGGTTTCCAAGATGGATACGTCTGAGGACACATGACGAGCGGAGCGACTCTCATGATGACAACAACAACAACAACGACACACACCGACAACACGGTTCCTCAGGTCTATCAGGACGAACACCTCTCTATCGATTCGAGCCACGAAGCTGTAGTACTCGATCGAGAGAAGTTGGTTTTGACGCGGAAAGAGTACCAATTGCTGAGCATGCTCGCGGCGAATGCCGGGCGAGTGATGCCACGCGAGTACCTACTCGAGAAGATCTGGAACTATGGCAAGGGCATCCGGACGCGCACGTTGGACGTGCACATCCGCCGGCTTCGCCGCAAGCTGGGCAACACGGGCGACCGTTACATCGAGACAGTGTTCGGGGTCGGATACCGCTTCCGTGCGTCGCACGAGCAAGCGTTCTTCCGGCATCTGAACCCCGCGTTCGCTGCTGGCTTCTAACTAACCGACTCTACTACCTCCTTAACGCCACAGAGCCTCCGCCCTTATGGGTGGGGGCTTTTTGGTTTTAGCTCTCTGAGCGCCTAGCCCGCCGCGTAAGCGGTGGGTCACATGTGACGCGTCGCTGACGGGACTGTGAACAAATTTGCCCAGGACTGACGCAACGGGCTAGGTACACGTCAGATCACTAGCTTCATCATCCGGCACATAAACTCCACCCCCTGCAAAAAGGCCTCCACGCCCACCCGCTCATCCTGACCGTGGGCGCGGATGGGGTCGATGTTGAAGAACACGGCGGGCGCGCCGTAAGTCGGAATGCCGGCGCGGCGGAGGTGGACGCTGTCCGAGGCCCAGGGGTCCATCACCGGGACCACGGGAAGGCGGGGTACATCCTCTCCACGAGGCGTTCCACCATCTGGAAGATCTCAGGCGTGAGCGGCGAAACGGGGGTGCCGTCCATGGGTCCTAACGGCTGGATCACAACCGGCGGATCGGCCAACACCTGCGTCAGTGTCCCCAACACCGCTTCTTGCGACACCCCCGGCAGCACGCGGCAGTTGACGTTGGCCTGGCCGTCTGCGGCAACGCGTTGCGGGCGTGGCCGGCCTCTACCGTGGTGGCGACGCAGGTGGTGCGCATTAAGCTATTCAGCATCGTGGAGCCTTGCGCCAGCCGCTGCGACGCCGCTTCGTCCGGCTTCAGGCCACTCACCGCCTTCATGTCGAGCGCCGTCTGGCCCGATTGACGGGAGCGTTCGGTAGAGCGAAACGGGTCAAGCCCGATGGACCAATCCTCTTTGCGGGCCTCCACCACGTCGAGGTGCGCGATGAAGAGCAACGGCCTGGCGGGCCCCGCACCCTTGAGCCGCGCGACCAGTTTCATCTTGGTGGGGCTGGGCCCGGCGATGTGGAGATCGGTAAAGCCGGCGGCTTTCAGGCGCGCGGCCATGGCCGCGGCCGCCCGCGTGCTGCCGAAACGAGCGGTGGTGTCGATCTCAATGAGTTCGCGGAAGATGTCGCGGGCCAGGGATGCGGGCGATTGAGCCAGCCACGCCAGAGCGAGAAGGGCAAAGGGCATACCTCAGGATCGCGAAGAGATAATCTGTCCAGTCCGATCAGAAAAGCTGTCCTCGAGCTATAAAGCTAAGACCGCAAGTGTCTCGGCGCAGCTTACTATTTCTTCGACACGCGCATGGACACGCGGCGATTCTTTTGCCGGCCTTCTTCGGTGGCATTGTCGGCCACCGGATGCTCGTCTCCGTAGCCTTCTGAGGCCAAGCGCGCTGGTTCGATTCCCATCTTGACTAACTCGCCCCTCACGGTAGCGGCGCGGTCAGCGGAGAGCTTAATATTCGCTGCTTTATCGCCCGTATTGTCGGTATATCCACCGATTTTAAGGTGGACGTTGGGGAAGGCTTTCAGAATGTTGGACACGTTAGTGAGTTGCTCAGTAGAAGCGGCTTGGAGCGTGGCCTTGCCGGTATCGAAGAGCAAACGGTCAAAGTCGAACCAAGTGGTTTTGTCCACCATTTTGCCGGCATCTTCGATGAAATCAATTAGGCGATTTTCGACGCCCAGTTTCGGGATGTCGAGCTCAAGGCCATTGGGTAGCTTGCGCTTGAACATGTCGCCGAGAGCGGCCCACATGGAATTGGCCGTCGTCGATACGGCCGTCTCGGCCATCTTTGCCGTCGCTTGCACGTCTTTCACCGCATCCTTCACCGCGGGCGCCGGACCCTGGTTCATCAACCAGAAGATACCCGCCACCAGCGCCAGGCCGATCACCAAAGGCCACAGCCACTTCGTGCCCTCTTTGGCTTCCGGCATGGCCGGCATGGCTGGCATTCCTGGCATCTTCGGCAGATTCGCACCCAGCAGCGTGCCCAAACCACTGGGCAGCAGGCCCATCAGGCTCGGTGCTTCGCTGGTCAGCAGCTTCCCGAAGGAAGCGGCGTTCAGGCCACCCTGCGTTACCTTTTGGCTCAGCAGGCCCATCACTAACGGCGCCGCCATGCTTAGCAAGCTGGAGGCGGAGGAACTCTTCAAGCCCGCCGCCCGGCCCACGGCATCGGTAACTACGGTTTCGTTCCCGCCGAGCACCATGCCCATGAACTTACTGCCCAGGCCAGTAACGGCGGCATTCGGTTGGCCGCCCGCCAGGGAGGGCAAACTACCCAGCAGGTTGGTGCCGCCTGCGCCGCTCGTAAGTAAGCCAAGAATTTGCCCAAGAAAGCCCTCATCCGAAGCCTTGCTGGCCAGCGCGCCCAATAACGAAACTGCGCCACTCTGCAAGCCTTTTTGCACCGCACCTTCTGACTCGCCCAAACGCGAGGCTAAACTTCCCACAATCTGTGGAGTAATTAAACTCCCCAAGGTTTCCAGTAACGACATAGTATCTTCTCTCCTTACGGTTCTAACTGCTCCAGGGAGCCACCGGGTAGTATGGCATATGGAAGTTTATGAGAATTAATGCGATGCGTCTCAATCCCAGCGCGGATAGCCGAAGGCCCCGCGCCAGGACGAAGACGGGGGCTCGAATTCTTGGCCTCAATCGGCCCCGGCGCGCATCTAAGGGCTATGCGCATCCTTCTCTATTCGGGCAAAGGCGGCACCGGTAAGACGTCGCTGGCCGCCGCCACCGGCCTGCGGCTGGCCCAGCGCGGCTATCGCACGCTGGTGATGAGCGTCGACCCCGCACACTCTTTGGGCGACTCCTTCAACCTGCCCGGCGACCTTTTCCACGGCCGCACCTCCGAGCCGCTCACCATGCGGCCTAACCTCGACATCTTCGAAGTGAATATCCAGCGCGAAGTGAAGCGCCACTGGAGCGAAATCACCAGCTATATCACCAGCGTGCTGAAAACCACGGGCATCGGCGGCGTGGAGGCCGAAGAGTTGGCGATCTTCCCCGGCATGGAAGAGATCAGCGCGCTGATGTATGTGAATCTTTACCGCAAAGACAACCAGTACGACATCATCGTGCTCGATTGCGCCCCCACCGCCGAAAGCATCCGCTTCATTTCCATGCCGCGCACGCTCGATTGGTATATGAAGCATGTCTTCCCCATGCAACGAAACATCTTCAAGGCGGTGCGGCCGCTGGCCAATCGGATCTCTTCCATAGAGCTACCGGCTGATTCTTACTTCGGCAATATCCTGGACTTATTCCGGCGGCTGGAAGGGATTGACGAACTGCTGGAGGATCCCGCCGTCACATCAGTCCGCCTGGTGACTAACCCCGAGCAGATGGTGCTGCGCGAAACGCAACGCGCCTTCGTCTATTTCTCTTTACACGGACTTACCGTGGATGACATTATCGTAAATCGCGTGTTACCGGCCGGCGTCACCGATGCCTTCTTTACCGGCTGGCGCGAATCGCAGCAGCGCGTGCTGGGCGAGATGGAGCGCTACTTCCAGCCCATCACGCCGCGCCAGGTGCCGCTCTTTACCGGCGAAGTGATGGGCATGGAACGGCTGGAGCAATTGGCCCGCGCGGCTTACGGCGACGATGAGGACCCGTCGCTCGCGCTGCGAACCGAGCGCGCTTACACTTTCGAGAAGCTGCCGGGCGAGGAGCGTTACGCCGTGCGGCTGCACCTGCCGTTCGCCGAAAAGGGAGAAATCGGCCTGTTTAAGAAGAACGACGAGCTGGTGGTGGAGATCGGGTCGCTGCGCCGCCATATCGGACTGCCCTCGACGATGACCACGCTTGAGCCCAAGAGCGCCAAGCTCGAAGGCGGCTACCTGACGGTGGAGATGGAAGCAGCGGATAATGGGAACAGGAGCAACTGATGGCTGATAAGACTTGTCCGGATTGTGTCTGCTCGGGCGTGGGCCCGGAGCTTTCGAAGGCGGTACGCCAAGCCCTGAATGTGCCGGAGTCGGCGAACGAACACTTTCGCAACGCGCGGGTGGAGGTGTTGAAGGGCTTACGCGACCTGCTCGATCACCGTATCGAGAAGATGTCGCGCCCGGCCGAAGCCGTGCGGGGCACAAAACTTTCCGTCGACTAAAAGCGCGGAACGTCGCACCTTAAGCCGCACGCCGATGGTGACGCTGGTGGCGACCCTGTCGCTCGCTTTGGGAATCGGCGGGAATATAGCGATGTTCTCCCTGCTCGATCAGATCCTTCTGCGCGGACTGCCGGTATCGCAGCCCGGCGAATTGGTGGCGCTGACCGCGAACGGACTCCGCCGAGGGAGTAATTCCACCAACAATGCCGGCAATGGCGACTCCATCTTCAGCTATCCCATGCTGCGGGATTTAAAAGCCAAGCAAACCGTCTTCACCGGCATCGCCGCTCACCGGGTGATTGGCGCGAATGTGGCCTTTGGGAAGCAGACCTTCAATGCCGAGATTGCCGAGGTCTCTGGCCAATACAACGCTGACCCAAAAGGTGCATGAAAACGTCTTTGCCGACCGTCTGATTTCCACGCTCTCCGCCGCGTTCGCCGCCATGGCCACGCTGCTCGCCGCGATCGGTCTTTATGGCGTCCTGGCCTACTCTGTCACGCGTCGCACGCGCGAACCGCGGGCATCGCGTTGGGCCGGTTGGCCGAAAGCCTGCTGTATTGCATGAAAGCCGACGACCCGTTGGTGCTGGTGGCCGCGACGATTCTGGTTGCCACGGTGTCGCTGGCGGCCGGTTACTTTCCGGCCCGTCGCGCCATGCGGATCGACCCGACGGTCGCTTTGCGGTATGAATAACCTATGAGCAAAGACATCCTGATCGTCACCGGCGACGCGGGCGAGGGCTACGAGTGCTGGTACGCGTTCCATCGCTTTCAAGAAGAGGGCATGCGGCCCGTGGTCGCTTCCACCAAAGCGCGCCGGCTGCAGATGGTGGCGCACCTGATGCACCCGGACTGGGAGACTTACATCGAAATTCCGGGTTACAACATCGAGGCGACTTTGCCCTTTAGTAAGGTGAAGGCCAAGAAGTTCGACGCCATCCTGATCGTCGGCGGCCGGGCGCCCGAGTATCTACGCCATGACGAGAAGTTACTCGCGATCGTAAGGGAAATGAATCAGGCGGATAAGTGGATCTTCTCCATCTGCCACGGCATTCAAGTGCTGGCCGCGGCTGGCATTCTCGAGGGCAAGCGGGTTACTTGCTATGAGCATGTCCGCTCCGAGGTAAAGCTGGCGAAGGCCACTTGGGATAAGCGCCAAGCGGTGCGTGACGGCCACTTAGTGACGGCGCAGACCTGGGAGTCGCATCCTGAGTTCTATCGGGAAGTCTTCGCCTGCCTGCGTTCGTAACTGGTACCCTAATCAGCATGAGATTTCTCATGGGCCTTTGTGCCCTGTCGATCCTACACGCCCAAATTGACGTGGCGGCTGTAAACCAGTGGCGGCGAGCTCATGAGCGCGACATCCTGCTCGAGTATATTCCGCTGATTGAGATTCCGAATCGCGCTTCGGATGCGGCCAATATTCGCCGCAATGCCGACCAGGTACTGGGCATGATGACCCGCCGCGGCATTGCCACGCGGCTCCTGGAACTCGAAGGCGCGCCACCGGTGGTATTTGGGGAAATCAAGACGCCGGCGGCGAAACGCACGCTCATCTTCTACGCCCACTACGATGGCCAACCCGTGGATCCCAAGGAATGGACTTCGCCGCCCTGGAAGAGCGTCTTGCGCGACGCCAAGGGGCAGGCCATCGATCCTCTCACCGCCCCTTTGGACCCGGAGGCCCGGCTCTACGCCCGCTCTGTATCCGATGACAAGGCTCCGATCATGGCCTTGATGGCCGCGCTGGACGCGATGAAGGCCTTGGGCATCTTACACCAGGCCAATCTGAAGTTCTTCTTCGAAGGCGAGGAAGAGGCGGGCTCCCCGCACCTCGAGCAATTTGCGAAAACATACAAGGACTTACTCGCCGGGGACGTCTGGCTGATTTGCGACGGACCCGTCCACCAGAACCGTGCACCGGCGCTGTACTTTGGCGTACGCGGCGTCGTCACGGTAGAACTTACGGTTTATGGCCCGAAGCGCGAGTTACACAGCGGCCATTACGGAAATTGGGCGCCGAACCCGGCCATGATGCTTTCCCGCTTACTCGCCACGATGACCGACGGCGAGGGCAAGGTGTTAGTGGCCGGATTCTACGATGACACGACACCGCTCAGTGCGGCCGAGCGCCGGGCCTTGCTGGCCGTGCCCGCGGTGGACGAAGAGCTGAAAGCGGAATTGGGCCTGGTGACCACCGACGGCAATGGTGCCCGTCTGGTTGAGCGGCTGATGCTGCCCAGCCTGAATATCCGCGGCCTCGAAAGTGCCGGCACCGGCGCGAACGCTCGCAACGTGGTGCCAGCCAAAGCCATCGCCGCGCTCGACTTACGTTTAGTAAAAGGCAATGACCATCGCCGCCAAGTGGAAAAAGTGAAAGCCCATGTCCGGCAGCAAGGTTATTACATTACCAGCGCCGATCCCACGGATGAGGAGCGCCGGAAGTACTCGAAGATCGTCAAGGTTACTACCCGAGAGGGATATAACGCCGTCCGCACCAGCATGGATCTGCCGATTTCCAAGGAAGTGATCGCGACAGTCAAGCGGACTTACCCGAATTTAGTGCTCGCCCCTTCGCTAGGGGGGAGCGTGCCGCTGTGGGTTTTTGAGCAGGAGTTACACACGCCGATGATCGGGGTACCGATTGTGAATCACGATAACAGCCAGCACAGCTTCAACGAAAACCTGCGCCTGGCGAACCTATGGCAGGGCATCGTGACGATGACGACGCTGTTGGCCATGCGTTAGCCGGCGCGCCGGACTATTTGCTTTCTTCGCCCCAGTTATTGCGGATCGGACCTTCCCATCCGTCACCGTTGGTGCGCGCGGCCCAACTTTCCCACTGGGCAGCCATCTTTTTGGCAATGGCGGGACGGGCGCCGGCGAGGTCGTGTTGTTCGGTGCGGTCGGCGTCCAGGTCGTAGAGTTCCCACTCGCCTTTGTATTTCATGACCAGTTTCCACTTCGCTTGGCGAACGCCGCGGTTGCCTTCGTGGAAATAATAAATGGGCTCGCGGCGGGTAAATCCTTTACCGCGAAAAGCAGAGGCGAAACTGACTCCGTCGACGGGCAAGATGCTGGCGTTGCCGCGGGAGGCGGGGTAGGTAGCGCCAGTAACTTGTAACACGGTAGGTAAGATATCGACTAAGTGGGCCGGTTGATGGAAGAACTTACCTTGCTGGGCGGCAGCGATCCCCTGGGGCCAGTGCGCGATGAGCGGTGTGGCTACGCCTCCTTCGTGGGTGAAGTGCTTATAGCGACGGAAGGGAGTGTTGTTGAGCGTGGCCCAATTCATGCCGAGGTGAATAAAGGAAGTTACCGCGCCGAAGGGCTCGCCGACGACGCGGCCGGCGGGGCCGGCTTCGCCATTGCCGCCGTTGTCCGACATGAAGAGAATCAGCGTGTTGTCGTAAACTCCTCTTAGTTTGAGTCCGGCGATGAGGTCGCCGATGCTTCGGTCGACGCGAGAGAGGATGGCGGCGTAGAGGGCCATGAGGTGATCGAAATGGTCCTTTTGCGGGTCAGTCAGCGAGTCCCAGGCGGGTGAGTCAGCGGGGCGTTCGGCGAGCGGCCATTCGGCTTTGACGAGGCCCATTTGTTTCTGCCGGGCATGGCGCGCGAGCCGCAGTCGATCCCATCCGGCTTTGTATTTGCCCCGGAAGCGAGCAATATCTTCGGGCGGCGCCATCAGGGGGAAGTGGGGCGCGTTGTGGGCCAGATAATGGAAGAAGGGTTTCTTTTCCGCGAGGGCTTGGTCAATATATTTGAGGGTGTATCGGGTCCATAAGTCCGGGCTGTACCAACCGGTGCCTACTTCGCCGGAGTCCGTCGGAATTTCCTCGCCATTCGAGAATAACTGTAGGCGCGCGTTTTTGGCGCGTGGGCTAGTTTGTCCGGGGAAATACAATTCTCCGAAGGGCGAGCATAAGCTGCGGGCGAAGCCGCGCTTCCAGGGCGGGGTGCCGTTTTGCAAGCCGAGGTGCCATTTGCCGGTCATGCTGGTGGCGTAGCCCGCGTCGGAGAGGACTTCGGCCAGGGTAACGCAACGGTCGCTCAGCTTTCCGGTGTAGCCGGCGGAGTTGGGGCGAATGTAAGGGTCGAGGTGGCCCATGCCAGCGTGGTGCGGATAGAGGCCGGTCATCAAGGCGGCGCGCGATGGGCTGCAGCGGGCGGTGTTATAGAACTGGGTGAAGCGGAGGCCGTGGGCAGCGAGTTGGTCGAGATTCGGGGTGGGGATCTCACTGCCGTAGCAGCCCAGGTCTGAGAAGCCCATGTCGTCCACCAGGATGACGATGACATTGGGCCGTGCCGCCGGCGGGGCAGCGAGCGCGGGCAGAAAGGGGAGGGCCAACAGCGAGCGGCGGGTGATCATGACTTAATGGGATACCACAAAAGGCCGATACCCGGCCGACCGCCAGCCAGGCGGGCCAAGCCGAGGACTCTGTCAGTAGCTGCCGTAGCGATTCCGGTCGATCTCTGTCGGCTGTTTGTACTCGATGCGAGAGGCGGCTCCGGTGTCGCCGGACCGGTAGGCGTTGCAAGCGGACCCGCTGGAGTAGGGGCAGTTGGAGCCTCCACTGCTGTCGGAACTGGAGGACGAAGCGGGGATGTTGGCCAGCAGGGTAGCCATTTGCCGCTGCCATGCGGCATAGGCATCGGCCCAGCGATTCTGGCCTTCGTACCACGAGCGTTCGAGAGGATCGAGGGCATAGCAGCGGTCGAACCACGGCTGAGACTGGGCGCGATTGGTGTCACTCACGATAACGCCCATGTTGCAGTAGAGGCGTGCGGCCCCGGGGGTTGAGGGCGATCGCGGCTTTCAGGTCGGCCATGGCGGCGCTCGAATTGTTGAGGCGGTAGAAGACCATGGCCCGGTCGGCGAGAGCGGCGCCGGACTTCGGCTCAAGCCGGAGCGTGGTATTCAGGTCGGCCATGGCAGCCGCGTAGTCGCCATCGCGGTCGCCGAAGCTCCAGGTGGCCATCCCCAGGTAGTTTGCGGCGCCGGCATGTTCGGCGTCCAGCTTCAGCACCGCTTGCATGTCATCGGCGGCGCGGGCATATTGGCGGAGATGATAGTAGGCGAGTCCACGGAAGAAGTAGCACTCGACGCGGGTGGCGTCGCCGCGCAAGGCTGCTTCGAAATGGGCTATGGCGGCCCGATTCTGGCCGCTGCTTATCGCGCGGAGTCCGGCTTCATGGCCGGAGCCAGCGGGCGCCCGCCAGGAGGTGGAGCGAGGAAGCGCCTGATACCGGGCGATATGCTGATTGGTTACCTCAATGGAATTGTTCGTTTGGTGGCGGTAGAGGTTCGCCTCATACCGGCCATAGGCAAACTCCTGGGCGGCTTCGCGCTCGAGACCCATCGCCTGAAAGACACTGCCCCGCAGGGGGAAGGCGAGCGGGTTGATTCGCTCGAATTTCGGCATGATGATGACGAGTTGGTCGGCCTCGCGCAGGGCCGCGGCGAGGTCACCGGCTTCGCGATAGATCTCGACCTTTTCAGCGATATAAGCGTTGTAGAGGGGGCGCAGTTGCAGGGCACGGTCGAGGTCGGCGATGGCGTTGGAGTATTGTCGCAGGTACCGGTAGGATGGGGCGCGAAAGAAGTAGGCGCGCTCGTACCTGGGATTCTGGGCAATGGCGGCAGTGAAGGCTTGAACGGCGCCAGAGAAGTTCCGTTGTTCACCGAGTTGGAGCCCCTGCTGAAAGAGAGCCTCTGGACTTTGTCCGTGCACGACAGTTGCGAGCAGGAACAGGAAAATGCCGAAGAGAACGCGCAGCCGCAATGCACACCTCCTAATCCAACAGATAGTCTACGAGAGTGAGAGTAGCGGAGGTGAATGCAATTCCCAGATCCCGGACGTTTCGTCTGCTGAACAACTGCCGATGCGGCTGCTCAGGATCCGCCAAAAGCTGCGAAAATGTGAGCGGATTCGGTGAAGCGTCTTGCGTGGAGAGCATAGGAAAGAGGTGCGACGATGCCGCGTCATTCAAGTCTGATTTTGCTGAGCTGGGCGGCTCTTTTGTCAACGACCTACGCGCAAAAAGCGCCCGTCACCGCGCCCCCGGGCGACGTATTCTCAACGCAGGGTGCGCGGGAAGACCGCAGAAAATACGTCAGAAAGGACGGGCGTTCGTTCGACCGCTGCGCCTACGAGACCGACCACATGGGCGACAATCCGTACACCAAACAATACGGACCTCCCGATCATGTTCCGATTGGGCAAACGTACAGAGAAATTTCGGAACTCGCTGCGGGTGCAAACCCCAAGCGGTACGGCGACTTTGACCTTCCATTGCGTCCAAAATAATGGCCTTGTCTTATATAGCTACGGGAACCGAAGAGTCGGATTTTTTAAGGTCCGCAACGAAAATGCGAACTACCCGCCGACCTATGACGTGCATTGGTTTGGCAGCGATCAAAATGCACCACACGCCGTCGAAACGTGGCACAACACCGAATGACCTGTTTTCGGAGAGTATCGGAAAACCACATGGGGGCTTAAGGGGGGGGGCTTAGGGGGACAGTCTGGCATGACTCGTCATCACCCGCATAGTGGCTCGCAAAAGCCCGTATTTGCGGTAAAGTCCATGAAGTAAGTGTCACAAAAAGGCGTATTGCATCAGACCCGGCACGACGCCGAGACGGACCAGGAACACTTCGACAGGAAGACTACGGAGTAACCGCCACCAGAGGCGCTAGTGGGTGACGGCGGGTTCCATGATTTTGGCGGCGGCAATCCAGGCTTGGATTTGCTCCAGGCTGGGGGCGTCGCTATGGAACTGGCGGGGATTTTCGGCGCGGGTCTCGACCATCTTCTGGTGGAGATTGGCGGGGACGCGGTTGCGAAGCTCCTTCACGGTGTCGACGCCGGCGACTTCGAGCATTTCGGCCCAATCCGGGGTGACGCCTTCGATGCGGAGCAGGTCGGCGACGTTCACCCACCTGAGGATGTCGCCCGAGGTAAGGCCGGTGGCTTCGACGATGGCTTTGCGGCCAAGGGCGCTACCGCCTTCGGCGAGGAGGGTCTTCACCCAGGCCATGCCGGCTTGCCGGAGCTTCTGGCCAAACACCGGGCCGATGCCTTCAATGCGTTCGATGTCGCCGTAGCCTTCCCTCTGCTGGCCAATCACGAAGGAGCGGAAGCGGGCTTCGAGATCGTGATACTTGGGCTGCCATTCGTCGGAGACGGGAGGAGCGACAGTGACGGAGGAGGCGGCACCGGCTGCGGCGGCCATGGCGAGGGGAGCACCGGTTTGGCGGCCCATAGTTTGACGGGCCGCGGCGAGTTCGTCAGTGAGGCCGCGGACGCGCATACTGTATTGGTCGCGTTCCTGGGCCACTTGCTGGAGTTGGAGCGAGTGCTGGCTGGCAGTGTGTTTGGCGGCGTCGATTTCGGTGGTGAGGGCATGGATGCGGACCGAGTTCTGGTCGCGCTCCTGGGTGAGTTCGGCAACTTGGGTGGCGAAGCCGGCGAGACGGGCTTCCTGGGTGGAGCTCTGGTCAGCGTGGGCTTTGCGGGCTTGATCGAAGCTGGCTTCGAGTTCGCGCTTCTCATCGGCGAGCACGGCGAATTTGGCGGTGGCGGCGAGACCGGCGGCACCGGCTGCGGCGGCCGCGGCCGCGATGCCGATCTGGTGTTCGCTCACCAGACTTGAAAGCTTGCCGGCGAGTCCGGACTTCTCGCCTTCGAGGGCGGAGAAGCGGGTTTGCCATTCGCCGAGTTCACCTTGAGCGGAGACGAGTCCGGAGGCGACGTTGGCTTTGTCGGCTTCGAGGGCAGCGAACTTGGTCTGCCAATCGCCGATCTGAGCTTCAAGGCCAGGGAGCCTACCTTCGGCCGTGGCCACGCCAGCGAGCAGCTTGGCCTTTTCGGATTCGAGGGCCGCGAACTTCGCCTTCCAGTTGCCGATCTCAGTCTCAAAGCCGGGGATCTGGCCTTGGGCGGCGGCGAGGCCGGCCACTAGCGTGACCTTCTCGGCTTCGAGAGCGGCGAACTTGGTTTTCCAGTCGCCGATTTGGGCTTCGAGGGCCGAGAGCTTGCCTTCGACGCGGATCAGGTCCACGCCGAGAGCGCCCGCGCGGGCTTCGGCGTCGCGCACTTTACCGCCCCAAAGGGTTTCGAGCTCTTCGCGCAAGTTGCTGCTGAAAAACTTAGAAACCAACCACATCAAGAACCCGCCGAGGAGGGCGGCCGCCAACAGGCAAAGCCAGATATGCATCAGTAAATAACTTAGAAAGCCCATGGAAGTTAGAGCCCTTTCACTTTGATTTCGATACGACGGTTCTTCTGCATGCCTGCTTCGGAGGTGTTGTCCGCCACGGGCTGGTTGGGGCCGAAGCCCTGGGCTTCGATACGCTGGGCGGCGAGGCCTTTGGTACTGAGGTAGGCGACGACGGCGGCGGCGCGGGTCTGGCTGAGGTCGAGGTTGATGGCGAGGGGGCCGCTGGAATCGGTGTGTCCACCGACGACAAACTCAGCGTCTGGGCATTGTCCGGCGGCTTTCGCGATGCGGTCGAGCAAGGGGTAACTGGAGGGCGAAAGCGCGCTGCTGCCGGTGGCGAAGAGGGGTTGTTCGGCTTTGAGGATGCTGGCGAAATCGGCTTGGCAATTGAGGGACGCCACGGGAGGCGGCGCAGGCGTAACGGCAGCGGCGCGAACTTCGAGTAAGTTCATAACCTGGTAAGTACCCCACTGGTCAGCGGCAATTCTACCGGCGCGGACCTTCGCATCTTCGCTGTCGACAACGCCGCGGAGAGTGACGCCTTGCCCTTCCACTTCCACCGTCTGACCCGTGAGCGAGGCGGCAGCCAAGGATTGTTGGATGGGCGTTTGCAGGCCGGCGGCAATAGCTTCCGAGTGCAGGCTACGGCATATGAAGGCCATGATGGCTGTACCGACTAGGCCGGCAAGTATCGCAGGTAGAGGTCTCAAGCGAGATTTCCTCTCTTTCAGCGGCAACGGCAAATTCTAAGTGGATGCGTTGTCCCTTAGTACGATGTGCGAGCGGGATAGGCCTTGTCAAGGGCAAAAAAGGGAATAAGTGAATTAACGGAAGTAAATTACGAATCGAGGCCGAGCCAGCGCTTGGCGAGGGGCTCAGAAGGCTGCGATAAGTCGACCGGCTCGCGGCCGATGACTTCGCCATTTTCGCGGAAAACTAGCTGAACGCCTTCGGCGGAAGGTTCAAAGTCGAGTTGTTTTTCGCGGGCTTCGAGGCGGAGGACGTTACCGAGCCAGAGCGGGCGAATTTTCGTGCGTAAGCTATAGCCAAGTACGGCACAGTGGCCGAGCATGGTACGAGTAAATTCACCTTCGCGTAACTCTTTTACAAAAGGTTCAGCGGCGACGGCGGCGGCGCGGTCAGCCGCACGGGCTTCCTGGCGGCGGCGTACTTCGGTGGGGTCACGCTCGGCTTGGTTTTCGAGCGCTTTGAGGTTGTTTTCGAGACTGTCGAGATAACTCATGAAAGGGCAATTACCACTGCATCAAAAAGCCGGCCCAAGTAAGGCCCGCGCCGAAACCAACCACTAAGATAATGTCACCTTCTTTGAAGGCTTGGCGATCGAGACAATCGGCGAGCGCGAGCGGAATGGAAGCGGCGACGGTGTTACCCACGGCGTTGACATTCACCACCCAGCGATCCTCCGGAATGCCAACTTTCTCCCGCAGCGCATTGATGATGCGGAGATTGGCCTGGTGGATGAGCACCCAACTTACATTTTCCATGGCGATGGAGGCTTTTTCGCAAAGATGCTCAATCAATTCGGCACCGCGGGCGACGGCGAATTTGAAGAGCTGGCGGCCTTCCATCCTGACGGCCAGGGCAAGCTCACCTTCGGGCGGCGGAGCATGGGAGGGCTGCGGACAGGCTGAGCCGCCGACGGGCACCGAGTAGTATGCGGCGCCCTCGCCATCGCTGCCGATGGACCAGGAGAGCAAACGGCTCTTGCAATTGTCGGAGGTTTCGAGCGCCATGGCGGCGGCACCGTCGCCCATCAGGATGCGCGTGTTGCGGTCGCCTTCGGCGAGGAATTTGGTGGGCGTGTCGCTGCACACCAGCAGGATGCGCTTCGCAAAGCCGGTGGCGAGGAAATTGATGGCCGTCAGGAAGCCAATGGCCGCGCCGGAGCAGGCGGCGTTCAAGTCGAAGGCCCCGATCGGGCCCAAGGCCAGCTTGTGCGCGATGGCCGGGGCGGTGGGGCACAACAGATACTCGGGCGTAAAGGTGGAGCAGATCAACATGTCCGGCACGAAGCCGGGGACCTGCTGCAAAACCATTTTCGACGCTTCGACGGCGAGCGTGAGCGTGGTCTCATCGCCTTCCGACTTGTAGCGGGTTTCGACGCCGCAGCGGCTTTCGATCCAGGAGGTTTCGACGCCCAATTGCTTGGCGAGCTCGACATTTCCCAGTTGGGTGCGGGGGAGAGCAGTGCCACAGCCGGCAATGCGAAAGCGGAAGCTGTCAATCACGCGGAGATTGCTCCAAAGGCGTGCAGGAGGGAGGGGATCATCGACTTTATGGTCGCACAGTTCCCCGGCGCGTATCTGCTATCCTGACGGATTCATGTCTTTGCTCCTGACTGGGGCTACCGGGCTCGTCGGCCGGCTGCTTCTCCAAGAATCCGACCGGCACTCCGATGAAAGGGAGGTCCTGGCCGTGGCGCGGCGCCCGTTCGCGGCGCCCGCCGGGGTGCGGATCGTCCAAGGCGACTTGGCGGATCCGGCATTTTCCTTGGCCGCCTACGCCAGCGAGGTGACGGAAATCGTCCACTGCGCCGCCGCCGTGCGCTTCGACTTGCCGCTGGCCGAGGCCCGCGCTATCAACACCCAAGCCACGGCCTGGCTGCTGGACCTAGCCCGCCGCGCGCCGCGTCTAAGCAAGTTCACCCATGTGAGCACCGTCTACGTGATGGGCAACGACGAAGGTGAATTACCGGAAGGGCCCTATCAGGCCGCAAGCTATCCGAATTCCTACGAACAATCGAAGGCCGAGGCGGAGCAACTGGTGCTGGCGGCTGCGCGCGACCTGCCGGTGCAGATGGTCCGCTTGAGTTCGATTGCCGGCAATGCGCGCACCGGCGTGGTGACGCAGTTTAACCACGTCCATCAGTTGCTGAAGCTCTTTCCGCGGCGCATCTTCCCGGTGGTGCCCGGGCATGCCGATATCCCCGTCGACTTGATCGCCGAGGATTGGACGGTGCCGGCGTTGTGGCATCTGCACGCGCACGGCTTTGTGCCGGGGAGCGTGGCGCACCTAGCGGCCGGCCCGGGGGCGACCATTCGCTTGGCGGACATGCTGGCGTTGTGCAGCGAAATCTACGAGTGCCCGCCGCCGGAGCTGGTGCCGCTCGCCGAGTTCGACCGCTTCTTGAAGCGCCGCCTGGGCGGGCTGACGGGCCGATTGATGAAGGCGCTGGGCCTGTTTCTGCCGCATTTGGGGCGCGACCAGAGCTTTCTGAATGCGGCCACTTTGGCGCGCCTGCCGGTGCCGCCGCCGGCCGTGGAGAGCTTTCTGCCGGCCATCGTGCGCTATTGCCGCGTGGGCGAGCCGGTGCTGGCGGAGCGCTGAAGGGATGATCGCCCGGCGGCCAGCCACGGAGTGGATTGCCGAGGGCATTCCCGCCTACGCGCCGCGGACGCTCGAGGAGCGCACGGCCGATCGCTACGACCGCGACTTCGGCGTTGCCGATATCTACACCGGCATCGCCTATGGCCATCGCCTGTTCGGCAGCGGGGCGGCCGAAGGGCTTTACCGGACGATGGGATCGCTGCTGCTATCGGGGGCGCGGTCCGAGGCCGTGCTGGACCTCGGCTGCGGCGTGGGCCGCGTGCTGTATGACTGCGCGCCGGTATGGCCCACGACGGAGTTTGTGGGCGTCGACCTCTCCTACAACATGTGCTTGCGCGCCTCGGCGATCCTGCACGGCGCCGCGCCCGTGCCCCTCCCGGCGCTGGCTGGCCGCGGCTGGCCGGACGCGATCTTCCGGGAGACCCGGCATTTGGGCAACGTGACGATCGCCCAGGCGAGTGCACTCGACCTGCCGTTTTCGCCCCTGTCCTTCGACGTGGCGATGGCCACTTTGCTGCTCTGCCGGCTGCCCGATCCGGTGGCGGGCCTGGCGCAGATGGTGCGCGTGCTGCGGCCCGGCGGCCGGCTGCTGCTGGCGACGCCGTGCGGCTTCACCAGGCCGGAGCCGTGGGCTGCCTTCGTGCCGCCGGACGCACTACGCCGGCATCTGGCGTTGCTGGGCTTGCGCGTGGACGAATGGATCGACGACGTGATCTACCGCGAGGTGATCGACGCCCACGGCAATGCGCATGAGTGGCGCGTGCGAGTGATCGCGGCGACGCTTATGGTGTAGGCTGCCTTGCTTCCGTAGACCAATACCAGACCACGATGACGCCTTGGTGGTAGTCAGAAGATTGCGAGATGCTAATCAGGTTCTCTCGGGCGATACTACTGGCGAATTGCCCTGCTTTATCGCACAAGGTTTTCCACCCCGAAAACGAGCTTGTGAAGATGCGGGAATGAACAGTAGGTCGCATTTACGCTATTTACAAGATCGGTGGGCCGCGTCAGGCAGTGAGCAACGCCATGGAAACCAGCCATGCGATAGAATCATGCGCAATGCGCTACACGATTCTGCTTACGCTCTCCGCCCTGCTTTTCGCCGCGCCGCCGGTGATTACCGATGTCAAGAAGACCGGGCTCGATCCGGCGCTGCTCGCGAAGATCCCCGCGCGGCTGAAGACCTTCGTCGACGAAGGCAAGGCCGCCGGCATGGTGACCCTGGTGGCGCGGCATGGCCATGTCGCCGCCATCGAGGCCGTAGGCTACACGGACCTCGAGACCAAACAAGCCATCAAACCGGACGCCATGTTTCAGCTGCATTCCATGACCAAGCCGGTGGTCTGCCTGGGCGTGATGATGCTGCAGGAAGAGGGACTGGTGAACCTCTCGGACCCCATCGAGAAGCACCTGCCCGAGTTCCGCGGCCAGCAGGTGCTGGAAGGCAATGTGATGCGCAAGCCGGCGCGGCTGGTAACGCTCCGCGACCTGATGACGCACACGTCGGGCATGATTCTGAATCCGCCGCCGGGAATCGGCGAGTTACACGGAGCGCTGCATAAAACTCTTGCCGACGTGGTACTAGTGGAGTCCCAACAGCCTTTGTTATTCGACCCCGGCACGCGCTGGAGTTACTCGAATACTGGCATCGCAGCGCTCGCCCGCTTGATCGAAGTGAAGAGCGGAATGGCTTTCGAGAAGTTTCTCGCTGCGCGGATCTTTGCCCCGCTGGGCATGGTGGACACTTACATCTATCCGCCCAAAGAGAAGTGGCACCGCATGCCCACGGCCTATGTGGTGAAGGACGGCAAGACTATCAAGTACACGTCCGATCCGCTGGGCGAAGGCGCGATGAAGTTTCGCGACGGCGCCAAGTATCCGCTGCCCGAAGGGGGCCTGTATTCGACGGTGGCGGATCTGTTCCGGCTGTATCAGCTGATGCTGAATGGCGGGCAACTGGAAGGCATGCGCCTGCTCTCCAAGGCCTCAGTCGACTTGATGACCGCCAACCACACCGGAGTGCTGCCCGGCGCCGCCGCCGGCATGAGCGCGGCCCTGGGCTGGACCTACGTGCGTGACTCCGGGGCGGCCCTGACGCTGCTGTCCGCGGGCACCTACGGCCATGGCGGGCGCTATGGCACCTACTGCTTCATCGACCCCAAGCGCGACCAGATCGGCATCTTCATGATCCACCGCGAGGGCGGTAGCGATGAGCGCAATGCTTTTGTCTCGATGGCCGTCGCCGCGGTAGTCGATTGAGCCGGAGGGTCCTAGTATCCAGTCCAAACTATAGACCCAGAGGATATACCGCACCTAAGTGCCATTTCCTCTTTCAATCCTCCACCCCCTAGACGTAGACTGCTAATCAAGGAGGACAGGCAGATGATGAAGAACAAGCGAGGGCGCGGTGAGAGTCGGATCGATTTAACGGAATACGGACTTATGGCCGGCGTGATCGCCATGGCTGCCGGAGCCATCATGCCGGAACTGGTTGCGCAAGCCAGTCACATGGCGGGTAACGTCAGCCATTATTTCCTCTTCGCGGCTTCCATCGGGTCGGGTTCTTAGCTTCCCTTCCCCACTCGTCGTCCGTCACTCGTCGCATGGAAGCCCGGTTTGCCTGAAACGCTCTTGAGACAGTAAGAGCGGGGCGGCCAAATAGAAACGCCCCTCCCGGCAGGGTCGGGGTTCGGTAAGGAAGAGACCCAGAGTCCGCTTACGACTCGCTTCTCTTCACCCACTGAGCCACGACCCTTCGGGAGTGGCGTTTGTTTTGGCTAGTAGCCCTTCTTCTTATCGACCACGTTGATCAACGGCTGGCCGGCGATGAAGCGCTGGATGTTGGCTTTGATAGTGCCCACCATGCGACCGCGGTCCTGATCGGAACGCCCGGCGATGTGCGGCGTAATCACGACGTTGTCGAACTTCCACAGCGCATTGCCCTTGGGCAGCGGCTCCGGATCCATCACGTCGACGCCCGCGCCGGCCAGGCGCCGGCTGTCGAGCGCCTTGATCAGCGAGTTCAGGTCGTAAGTGCCGCCGCGGCTGACGGCGATGAAGTAGGAGTTCTGCTTCATCAGCTCAAACTGCTTCGGCCCGATCATCTTGTGGCTCATGGGCGTGTGCGGGGCGGAGATGAAGAGCACGTCGGCCAGGGGCATCACGGTGTCGATCATGTCCGGCTTCACCACGCGGGTGATGAAGGGCGAAAAGGGAATGTCCTCGGGATCGACGCCGATCACGTTCATGCCGAAGGCCCAGGCGCGCAACGCGATCTGGCTGCCGATGCCGCCCACGCCCACGACGACCGCCGTCTTGCCGCGCAGCTCAATGCCCGGATAGGGGCGCGGCTGCCAGTTCTCTTCCGTTCGCATCCGCTCAAACTTCAGCAAGCCGCGCGAAAGGGTGAGCAGCAATGCCAAGGCATGGTCGGCAATTTCCGGCCCTTGCACGATCTGGTTATTGGTGAGCACGATGTCCGAATCGCGCAGGTAGCTGCTGCCCGAAAGATGGAGCACGGTCTCGACGCCCGCGCTCATAATCTGCACCCACTTGACGTTCTTGCCCATTTGGAGCATTTCGCCATTGGGCGCGCCGATGACAGCATCGGCGTCGACAATCTCTTTCATGGCCGTAGCCCGGTCAGTCGCCATCACCATGTTGGCGCCCGGAATCGAACCGAGCTCCCCGATGATCTGGTTGTCCATCACGACGATTTTCTTGGACTGCGCGAGCAAGCCCAAGGTGGAAATCAGCAAAGCGATTAGTGTGTTGCGCATCATACCGCCCGCAATTCTACCTTAGAAACGCCCTAACTTTTCGCGATCGCCGTCACCGCGCGCACAAAGCGGTCGACATCGTCCGGGCTCGAGTAGATGTTGGGCGTCACCCGGATGCAGTCGAACTCGCCGGGGATCACGCGCGTCCGCACGTGGATCCGGTACTTCTGCATCAGCACTTCGGTGATCTTCGGCGCCGCCATCCCGTCGATGCTCAACGCCCCGATGCCGCAGGCTTGCCCGGACTCATCGGCGTGGCGCAGGATGATCCGTGGCACGCCGCGCAAGGCACGCTCCCAGCGCTGCCGCAGATACCGCAGCCGCTCCTGCTTGCGTTCGGCGCCCAGGCCCCGATGGAAGGCGATGGCGTCGGCGATGGCATTGCGCATGGCGACGGGCTGGGTGCCTACGCCTTCGAACTTACGGATGTTGTGGGTCATCGACTCAGGCACGCCCAGCAGCGGCCAAACGCGCGGAATCAGCTCGCGGCGGACATAGAGGAAGCCAGTGCCAACATTAGCTTAGGTTACGCCACCGACAGCGCATTCGCCGTCACAAAGAGATTGCGCTCGCGGAACGCCGCCGGGCTTTCCACCAACAGTAACGCCCGCAAATGCCGTCCGGGGCTCGCAAACCAGGGCAGGGCCAGGATGCGCTCCGGCTGCCGGGTCCAGTCCGGGGTGCGGCAGCCATGCCGCGGCGCCAGGTAGGCTGCCACCGCGGCGAGATAGGCGTCGTAGAGCGCGCCCTTTTCGAAGAGGTCGCGGAGCAGAGTCGGCTCTTCGGTCAGCATGGATTCCTCGCCGCGAAAGGCGAACTCATGCAAAAAGTCGGCGAGCTCGAATTCAAACGAGCCGCCCGCCGCGGCGCGCTGGGCGACTTGCGCTATGGATCCGGGCCGCGGTTCGATCATGAGTTTAGTTCCTCGAAGATCTCGTCGACCAGGTAGGTAGAACGAGGCAGGACCCGGGACGGATCATAGTAGCGGCTCACGATGTCCATCACGGCGCTGGGCTCTTTGAGACCCAGCAGGCGAATGAGAAACGCAATGTCTTTCGCATCGCCACGCTCCTCGCCGATTCCGGTTCGGGAGGCCAGCACCTTCATGGCCAACATGTATTCGGCCGTCGGTGTCTGCACCCGCAGATTCGGCAGTTCGATCGCCTTCCATTCCGTAAAGTCACCGGCTGGCGAAATGTACCCTTTGGCGGCGTCGTTCAGCCAATCGGCAGATAGTTCTAGAGAGTCTGCCACGATCGCCGCCGCCGCCCGTACGGCCGCTGACGGTTCAAAGATGGCGTCCACATCCTTGGTGGAACTGCGAGCGTTGAAAGCCAACACCATCGCCGTAACGCCCACAATGCTCAGCTCGCCCAACACACCGCGTCGCCCCAATTCGGCCGACAGTTGCGTTAAGGCCTCCAAGATGATGTCGCGAGAGAGCATAGCCATTTATATTAGCTGTTCCCTCCTAACTGTAGATTCCCCATAGACAATGGGTAGATTGGCTCCCTGATATGCTACAATCTACGACAGGGACCCATGATCAAGCTCTCGCCCGCCGAAGGCCTAAAAACCGGCTCCGAATACCTACGCGGTACGCTGCAAGAAGAGTTGGCGCAGGACACCACCGCCTTCTCCAAACCCGCCATTGGACTACTCAAATTCCATGGCATCTACCAGCAAGACGACCGCGACCTCCGCAAAGCCCAACCCGAACGCTCGTTCACCTGCATGGTGCGCGTCTCCGTGCCCGGTGGGCAGTTGACGCCCGTGCAATACGCCGAACTCGACGCACTGGCTGACCACGTCGGCGATGGCACCATCCGCATCACCTCCCGCGGCGGTATCCAATACCACTACGTTGGCAAACGCGATGTGAAGAAACTGATCTCTACCGTCATCCACTCCGGCATGAACACCTGGGCCGCCTGTGGCGACGTGGTCCGCAATGTAACTTCCTGCGCCGCTCCCCTTCCGCGCCCGGATATTTCCGAGTATGTAAAGATGCTCGCTCGCGAGCTGAAGCCCAAAACCGAAGCCTACGCCGAAGTCTGGCTCGATGGCGAACGCGCCGTATCCGTCGAACCGTCGGAAGTCGTTGAACCTTTATACGGGCAGACTTACTTGCCCCGGAAATTCAAAATCGGCTTTGCTTACCCCGGCGATAACACCACCGACATTTACTCCAATGATCTGGGCTTTGTGCCCCATTTCGAAAATGGCATGTTACAGGGCTTTACTTTACTTGCCGGCGGCGGCATGGGCCAGTCGAATGGCGTAAAGCTCAGCCATCCGCGCATGGCGGACGAAGTCTGCTTTATCCCCACGGATGAGTTACTCGAAGCCGCCAAGGCCGTCGTCACCATCCACCGCGATTTCGGCAATCGGGAAAATCGTAAGTTAGCCCGCTTGAAGTATGTCCTCGACGCGAAGGGCCTCGAATGGTTCCGCGAAGAGATGGCCACGCGGCTCGGCCATCCGCTGCTGCCACCCAAGCCCCTCGCCTGGCATCGGCAAGCCGACTATCTCGGCTGGCACGCCTCCAGCGACACGCAAAAGTTCTTCGGCCTGCGGATCGTCAATGGCCGCATCACGCGCGCCATGCGCCCCGCCATCAAGGAAGTGCTCGATACCTTGCAGTGCGGCATCCGCTTCACGGTGCAGCAAAACCTTCTGTTTACCGGCATCGCGGCCGCCCAGACCGGCGAACTGGAGGCCATCCTCAGGAAGCATGGGATGCCACTGCCGCACGAACTGCCGCCCGTCCTGCGCCACTCCATGGCTTGCCCAGCCCTGCCCACCTGCGGCCAGGCGCTTACCGAATCCGAGCGCCGCGCCCCGGAAATGATGACCATGATCGGCGACGAACTCGCCGCCGTCGGCCTGCCCGAAGAAGTGGTCCACGTCCGCATGACCGGTTGCCCCAATGGCTGCGTCCGGCCCTATACGGCAGAGATCGGCATCGTCGGCCAGTCAGTCGACTTATATTCCATCTATCTTGGTGGCTCGCCCGTCGGCACCCGCATGGCGACGTTACATCAACACAATGTCAAAGTCACTGACTTAGCCGCTACCCTGCGCCCCGTATTTGCCGAATTCGCCGCCGGCCGCTTACCCAACGAAAGCCTCGGTGACTTCTGGCACCGGATGCACCAGCAGAATTAACATGATCTACTTGGTAGGAGCCGGACCCGGTCGCGCGGACTTACTCACCGTCCGCGCCGCGCGCGTGCTCGCCAAAGCCAACGTGGTCCTCTACGACCGTCTGGTTTCGCCCGAAGTGCTCGACTTAGTCAACCCCCACGCCGACCTACTCTACGTCGGCAAGGAAGATGGCCAACAGGAGCCGATTCAGGACTCAATCCTCGAAGAGTTAGTCCGTCAGGCGAAGAAACATGCGCATGTCGTGCGCCTCAAAGGCGGCGACCCGATGGTCTTCGGCCGCGGTGCCGAAGAGTGGCAGTATCTCAACCAAAAGGGCTTCGAAGTCGAACTCGTCCCGGGCATCTCTTCGGCCTTAAGCGTCCCTTCGCTCGCCGGCATTCCGCCCACCTTCCGCGGCGTGGCGAACGGCTTTGCCGTCATCACCGGCCACGTCCGCGACGGCTTCAACGAAGAGCTCACCCGCTATGCCCAAGCCGACACGCTGATCATCCTGATGGGCACCCGCCACCGCGCCCGCATCGCCGAACTGCTGATCGCCGCCGGCCGCGACCCCCAGGAGCCCGCCTGCTTCATCGAAAACGGCTCCACCCCGCGCGAGCGCTTCCACGAAACGGTCCTCCGCGACCTCGGCTCCGTCCCCGTCCAATCCCCAGCCGTCCTGGTAATTGGCCAAGTGGTACGCCTGCGGGAGCGACTCCTGCCGCTGCTTGCTCAAGCCGTCGCCTAGAAGCTACCGGGCGCCCTTTCCCCGAGCGAAAGAGGCTGGTTTGCTGAAGGTCAACGGAGAACAGCAGAAGGAACGGTAGGTAGACCATCGGACGATCATATCGCTCCGGCCTGCGTTTTAGCCTGCTCTACCAGGGCAGGCGGTCTTCGCCGTGGAAGTAGCCGCCGGTGGGTCCATCGGCCGGCAGTGTCGCCAGGCGCACCGACGTCTTAGCGCCATCACTCACCTCGAGCGACGCGCCTTCGCCACCCAGGTCCGTCTTCACCCAACCCGGATGCGCCGAGTTCACTTTGATCGGCGTATCCTTCAGCTCAAACGCCAACGTAGCCGTAAACATGTTCAGCGCCGCCTTCGACCCGTTGTACCCGAAGCTCCGCCACACCGGCGCCGCATAGTCGGAGTTCATCGTCAAACTACCCAAAATGCTCGACAAATTCACAACCCGTCCCGCGTCGCTCTTCCTCAGCAGCGGCAGCAACACCTGCGTCAGCTCCACCACCGCGAAGACGTTGGTCTCAAAAGTCTCCCGGATCATCGCCATTGGACTCTCGCTCGGCTTCAGCCCGTTGTCCGGCCCAATGCCAGCGTTGTTGACAAGCACATCCAAACGGCCATACTCGGCGGCGATCTTGTCCGCCGCCGCGCGAAACGTCGCCGGGTCGCTCATGTCGAGGTGCACGAACTGCACCCCGATCGATTCTGCCGCCGCTCGCCCCTCAGCCTCTTTGCGCGCGCCCAACAGCACTTGGTAGCCCAGACCCGCCAGTTGCCTGGCCGTCTCAAGACCGATGCCTTTGTTGGCCCCGGTGATCAATGCAATTTTCTTTTCCATTGCCGTGTTAGATGCCGCTATCCTCAAAACGGATGTTCCCTTTGCTTGCGGAGGGGCTAGTCTGCGCCTGGCCGGCCGGTGTGCCGGAGGCGCTTGAGATCTTGAAAGGAGGCACCTTATGAAGCGTCGAGATTTCATGGCCTTGGCCGCCGTAGGGCCGGCGAAATCCATCCTGGTCCACGAGCACATCCTGGTCGACTTCGCCGGCGCTGAAATCGCGTCGCCTTCCCGCTACCAACGCGACGAAGTCTTCGCCGCCGCCAAGCCCCAGCTCGACGCCATCGTCAAGCTGGGCTGCGTCCGCCTGCAAGATTGCACCCCCAACTTCCTCGGGCGTGACCCAGTGCTCCTCGCCCGCCTCTCGCAAGCCTGCGGCCTCGACATCTGGACCAACACCGGCCTCTACGCCGCCAACAACTACCGCCATCTGCCCGACTTCGCCAAAACCGAAACCGCCGAACAGTTGGCGCGCCGCTGGATCGCCGAATGCAAAAAAGGCATCGACGGCACCAAGCCCCGCTTCATCAAAATCGGCGTCAACCAGGCCCCCCTCGGCGAGTGGGACCGTAAGCTCGTCCTCGCCGCCGCCCTCACCTCTGAGGAGACCGGCCTCACCATCGCCTCCCACACCGGCCGCGGCGCCGCCCGCGAGCAACTCGACATGCTCACCCGCCGCAAGTTCCCGCTCCAGAAGTTCGTCTGGGTACACGCCCAAAACGAGCGCGACCGCCAGGTCCACGCCGAAGTCGCCCGCGCCGGTGCCTGGGTGGAGTTCGATGGCATCGGGCCCAAATCGCTCGACTGGCACCAGGAGTGCGTCGAGTTCATGGCCAAAGAAAACCTGCTCCACCGGGTCCTCATCAGTCATGACTCGGGCTGGTGGCACGTCGGCGAGCCCGGCGGCGGCGACTTCCGCGGCTACGAGACCCTCTACCGCGACTTCCGGCCCCGGGTCGCGCCCGGCTGGACCCAGCGCCTGCTGTGGGACAACCCCCGCGCCGCCTTCGGCGAATAACTGTTGACGTTTAGTGTACTGCGTGTCATAGTACACATGTGATCCCGTTCCGGCTAACTTTCGAGCCTGGCACTTCGCTCTACGAGCAAGTCGTCTACGCGGCCAAAAAAGCTCTCGTCGCCGGCCAATTGCGCCCTGGCGACCCCTTCCCCTCCGTCCGCGCCCTCAGCCGTGAACTTAAGATCAACCCCAATACCGCCCACAAAGTGGTCGCCCAGTTGGTGCAGGAAGGCGTCCTCGAAGTGCTGCCGGGCCAAGGCACCGTGGTCGCCAAGCGCCAGGCGCCTACCCGCGCCGAACGCACCGGCCTACTCGGGGCCACGCTCGAAGAACTGGTGGTGGAAGCCCGCAAAATGGGCCTTTCCCTCGAAGAAGTGCGCACCGCGCTCGAGACCCAATGGCAGCGCTTGGGAGGCAAACCTAAATGAACCCGGTAATTGAAACCCGCGAACTCACCCGCCGCTTCGGCTCCGTCACGGCCGTCGACCGCGTCTCGCTCTAAATCCCCGCCGGCAGCGTCTTCGCCTTAATCGGCTCGAATGGCGCCGGCAAAAGCACGCTCATCCGCATGCTGATGAACCTGCTGCAGCCCTCCGCCGGCCAAGCCAGTGTACTAGGCGGCGATTGCCGTACTCTCACCGGCGACGGCTTCCGCCGCATCGGCTACGTCGCCGAAGACCAGGAGCAGCCCGACTGGATGACCGTCGGCCAACTGCTCGACTACTGCCGCCCCTTCTACCCCACCTGGGACGCCGCGCTCGCCACCGAAATGATCACCCGCTTCGCCCTGCCGCTTGACCGCAAGCTGAAGCACCTCTCGCGCGGCATGGGCATGAAGGCCGTGCTCACTTCGTCGCTCGCCTACCGCCCCGAACTGATCGTCCTCGACGAACCCTTCGGCGCCTTGGACCCGCTCGTGCGCGACGAATTCGTCGAAAGCCTCATCGAACGTGCCCCCGAAACCACCATCCTGATCTCCTCGCATGACCTCGCCGAAATCGAAACCTTCGCCACTCACATCGGCTTCATGGAGCAGGGCCGCCTGATCTTCGCCGAAGAGCTCGAATCGCTCGCCGCGCGCGTGCGGGAAGTGGAAGTCACCTTCGCCGGCTCCGCCCCCGAACTGGCGCCCGACTGGCCCCAGACCTGGCTAAATCCGCAGCTCTCCGGCCCCGTGCTCCGCTTTGTCGACACCCGTTTCATCGCCCAGGACGTTGCCGCCTGCTTTCCCGCCGCCCATCGCATCGACGCACGGCCGCTTACTTTGCGCGACATGTTCCTGGCCCTAGCCAAGGCCAACCGGGCGGCGAAATCATGAAGACGCACATGGACCAAATCCTGCACATTCTCCAGAAGGACCTCCGGCGCCTGCGCTGGGAAATTGCCACCGTCACTTTCGCCACGCTGCTGCTCGCCTGGCTCAACGGCGATAACCGCTTGGTCGTCCCCGTCACCCGGCAGGAGCAAACGCTGAACCAATTCTGCTTGTGGCTCGCCCCACTCAACGTGCTGGCCTGGTGGTTCCTGCTCGTCTCGCTGATCCACGGCGAAGTGATCCCCGGCGTGCGCCAATTCTGGCTCACGCGCCCCTATCGGCGCGGGGCGCTGCTCGGGGCGAAGCTGCTCTTCGTCCTGCTTTGTATCAACCTGCCCGTGCTCTTAGCCGATGCCATCGCGCTCTCCCGCGCGGGCATTTCGCCGGCCACCGTGTGGACCGGGATGCTGTGGAAGCAGGTGCTGTTCACCCTTACCGCGCTGTTGCCAGGGCTCGCATCGCCGTCGTCACCGCCGGCTTGGCGCAAGCCATCCTCTCCGCGATCGGCTTGGCATTGCTTGTGCGGCTGCTCTCGACGATCCCCGTCGATAACTACCTGCCTAACCACCTTGAGTGGTGGCTAACGATCCTGCGCCTAACGCTGCTGGTGATCGCTGCCGGGCTCTTGTTGCACTGGCAATATTATCGGAGAAAAATCCTACTCGCGCGCGTCATCTTGCTAGTGCCGGTGTTGTTGGTGGCGATGCTCGGCTGGGTGCTGCCCATGTCGACGGTCTTCGGCTGGCAGCAAAGCCTCGCCAGCCAGCCGGGCGCTGGCGCCGGTTATACAGTCCGCCCCGCTCCGGAGCGGGGCCGCCTCAAGCTCGACGAATCGGCCGATGCCGGGTTCGTGCAAGTGGGCTTGCCCCTGGAACATCAACCGCCAGCGGGCCTTGAAGCGGTGGGCGATAGCGTCGCCATCCGTCTCACCCCGCACCAAGGCGCGTCGCTGGAGCGGACCGGCTTCACATTCATCGAAAGTGACGGAAAGGCAGGGATCCGGTTCAGCGTGCCCCCGAGGAATTCGACGCCTGGAAGGGACGCTCGTTGCGCGCCGACTTCGTACTTTACGCCACCGTCTATGGCCGTCGCCGGACCCTTCGTGTGCCCTACGCCAGAATGACCGCAGCCGGATCGCCCTGGGGCACCTGCGGCACGGGTGAATTAGGCAACGCAGCGATCATGTGGTGCCGCAGTGCCTACACCATGCCGTTTTGGACCCGGGTCCGTCTGCACGATCGCGAAACTGGCGCGACTTCACCCCTGGTCTGGAACTCCGCCGCCAACTTCGCACCCTTCCACGTCAATGCCGGCATCAGTCCGCTGAATACCCACTTCTCACGCTTTTCATTAGGCAAAGACTGGGACGCCAAGCGCCTACCGGTCACGGACGTGGAATTCGTGGGCCTCGAGCCCCTCGACCATGTCATCCGGCCCGTCCGCTTCGACAACATACGGCTCGAAGAGTGGGAAGCCGTGTACCTCCGGTGACCGCCCCCGCCAGAGCTTGTCTCCCTCCGCGGCCAGGCTCAACTGACGGGACGGTGAGAAAATCCATTTTGGCCGCTAGTCTGACGCGAAGGGACACGGCCGCAGCACGAGGGGCGAACCGCCACGCAAATGTGAAAAACTTGTTAAGCTGGGGCCATGTTTCGCCTTGGTCTTTCTGCGCCATCAACACCGCCCCTTCACCCCGTGGCACTTCGCGAGAAGCCTCAACCGCCCCCCATTCGTTTGTTTCTTGCTTTCGTCTGCGCGTTCTCGCTGTTCGCCCAAAGTTCCGGTCGCATCTCCGGAACGGTCACCGATAGCTCCGGCGCCTCGGTTCCCGCAGCTTCAGTTGAACTGTTTCTGGCCGGCGGCCAATCCGCCGTTGTCAAAGCCACCACCAGCGCCGACGGCAACTTCGTTATGGCCGGCATCCGCCCCGCGACCTACGACTTGGCCATCAGCTCCCAGGGCTTCAGCAAACAAATCCTCCGCGGCATCAAAGTCGACACCAGCTCCGAACTTTCCCTCAAAGCCATTAAGCTCGAAGTTTCAGCCACCGCCGAGACGATCGAAGTCTCGGCGGACTCCGCTACCGTACAAACCGCTTCCGCCGAAGTCTCCACAACTGTAACCAACGCTCAGCTTCGCTTGTTGCCTTCCTTGAATCGCAATCCGCTGGGCCTTCTGCAAACCCAGGCCGGTGTCACCTCCAACGCCCGTTCTTCGACAACCATCAACGGTCTCCGTCCCTCATTTGCCAACATCACCTTTGACGGCATCAATATCCAGGACAACTTTATTCGCACCAACAATCTTGACTTTCAGCCCAATCAGCTTCTTCTCGATCAGGTCGCCGAAGCAACCCTGGTTACGTCCAATTCCAATCCCGCCCTCGGCAACGGTGCTGCTCAAATCAACCTCACCAGCCCCTCCGGCACCAACCAGTTCCACGGTGGCCTCATCTGGCTCAATCGCAACAACATCGCCAGCGCCAACACCTGGTTCAATAACCGGGCCCGTATTGCTCGCCCATTCCTCAATCAGAACCAGTTCGGCGGCTCCCTTGGCGGCCCCATCAAAAAGGACAAACTCTTTTTCTATGGCAATTTCGAAGGCCTCCGGCTCCGTCAGCAAACCGCCGCCACCCGGACGGTCCTCCGCGCGGACGCCCGCCGCGGCATCATGAGCTATCGTGACACTGGCGGCACCGTCCGTCAGGTAAACGTCCTCACCGCCGCTAATCTCGCCCCCGACGCCCGCGCCGCCCAGCTCATCGCTGCCGTACCTGGCGCGGACGTTATCAACCGCCCCGACATCGGCGACGGCTTAAACACCGGCGGCTACGGCTTCAACATTCGCAACAACCGTACTCGCGACAACGTCCTCGCCAAAATCGACTACAACCTCTCCAGCAAGCACTCCTTTGCCGGCACCTATACCTGGAATCGCGACATTGTCGACCGCCCTGACCTGATGAACAATTTCGCGAGCGTTCCCAGCGTGCAGAATGATTCCAAAGTAAAGCTCCTTTCGCTCGCCCACCGCTGGAGCCCTAGCGCCAACTTCACCAATGAGCTACGCGGCGGCTTCAACCTCGCTCCCGCTCCCTTCAACACCACTGAAGAATTCGGTGCCGCCATCATTGCTCCAACACTCATCAACAATCCCGTCAACACCTTCCGTCGCCAAGGCCGCGATAGCAACACCTACAACCTGGCCAACAACGCCACTTGGGTCAAAGGCAAGCACACCTTCCAGTTTGGCTATCAGAGCCAGTGGATCCGTGTTGCCACTTATAACGATGCCTCAATCACGCCCATCTACAACATCGGCATCAGCACGGCCAACACCATTAATATCCAGGGCTCCCTGCCCGGCATCAACGCTGGCGACCTTGGCATTGCCAACAACCTGCTGGCCCTCCAAGCCGGCTTCATCACCCAGTTCAATCAGACTTTCAACGTCAAAGACAGAACCAGTGGCTTTTTGTCAAATCAGGCCAATGCTCGAAAACTCGGCACGGATAACTTTGCCGGCTATTTTCAGGACAAGTGGAAGCTCAATCGCCGTCTCACCGTTACCGCCGGCATCCGTTGGGATTTCTACCCACCTGTCAGCGAGAGAAGCGGCCTTGCGCTCCTGCCAGTCCTCGGCAATCAGACTGCGATTCAAGCAATTCTCAACCCGGCGGGTAGCCTCGACTTCGCTCAGGGCTCTTACTACAAGAAGGATTACAACAACTTTGCTCCCAACATCGGCATTGCTTACGATATCTTTGGCGACGGCAAAACCAGCTTCCGTGCCGGCTATAGCGTCAATTTTGCCAATGACGAATTCCTAACCACGATCAACAACAGCATTGCAACGAACGCTGGCCTCGCCCAGGACGTAACGGTGCCCAATCAAGTTGCCCGGGCCTCGGCGCTACCCGCTGTACCCGTGCCCGCCTTCAAAGTTCCGCGCACCTATGCCGACAACTATGCGGTCAACAGCCAGGCCGCCTTCGGCATCCCTGACCCCAGCCTGGTGGTGCCTTATGTCCAGCAGTGGTCTGCCGGCATCCAGCGGGAAGTGGCCCGCGGCATCATCGAAATTCGCTACATCGGCAACCGCGCCACCAAGCAGTTCCGCGGTTTCGATTACAATCAGGTCCTGATCGACCTTCCCGGCTACCGCGAGGATTTTACTCGCGCCCGCGCCAATGGCGAACTCTCAAGGACAGCCAACGGTACCTTCAACCCCGCCTTCAATGCCGGCATTGCCGGCAGCCAACCCTTGCCGTTCTTTGACCGTATGCCCGGTGCCAACCTCGGCAATGCCACCATTCGAGGCATCATCGAACGTGGCGAACTCGGCGATCTCGGGAGCACCTACCAGATCAACCGTTTGAATGGTCCTAATAACTTCTTCCGCAACACGGCCGGCCTTGGCGCCAACATGATCACGAATTATTCCAATTCCAACTATCATGCCCTACAAATCGACTACACCCGCCGCTACGCTCGCGGTTTCTACTTCCAGGCGAACTACAACTGGTCGAAGAATCTCAGCGACTCTACCGGCGAAGGCCAAACTCGCTTTGAGCCCTTCCTCGACATCAACAACGCCGCGATCGAATACACCCGAACCGCCTTCGATCTCCGCCAACAGTTTAAGCTCAATGGCGCGTGGGATCTGCCCTTCGGCAAAGGTAAGTTTATCGACGTGGGCGGGGTCCTCGACAAGGTCATCGGCGGCTGGACACTCAGCACCAATGTCACGGTCAACTCCGGCACACCCTTTAGCGTCTTGAGTGGTCGTGGCACGCTCAACCGCACTGGCCGCTCCGGCTCAAACACCGCCAACAGCAACCTCTCCTATGATCAGATCACCAGTCAGATGGGCGTGCGAGTAACCGGCGACGGTCCCTTCTTCTTCGCCCCTGGCGTTATCGCTGGAGACACCCGCGGCACGGCCCTTGAAGGTCGTACCGCCGCTCCCGGTCAGATCTTTACCAACCCTGGCATCGGCCAGCTTGGCAGCCTGGCTCGCCGCACCTTCAGCGGTCCCATTTTCAAGAACATCGATGCGGCCCTCCAGAAGCGAACCAACATCACCGAGCGCCAATATATCGATTTCCGCGCCGAGGCGTTCAACCTCACAAACACCGTGAGCTTCAACGTTAACGACTACAACATCAACAACACCAATTTTGGCCGCATCACTAACACCCAATCCGGTCGCCGCGTCGTCCAACTCAGCCTCTACTACCGCTTCTAATGCTCCGAGAACTGGCTAGCCCGCCGCGTAAGCGGTGGGTCACATTCGTCCGGATTTATGATTGTCCTGAGTGACCCGCCGCTTACGCGGCAGGCTAGGGCAAGTGATAGAAGTCCGCCGGGATCTCCGGGCTAAGTCGGACGCCCGTGAATGTCCCTCCCGGAATAGCTAACTCTTGGACAAGACACTAGCGGATGAGATTGGCGGCGCGCAGCATGGTTTCGTCGGCCAGGATTTGGGCGGGTGTGCCGCGGCCGGCGATGCGGCCTTTGTCGAGGACGATGCAATCGTCGGCAATCTCGGCGAGTAGGTGCAGGTCGTGCGTGGCGATGACGAGCGTCTTGCCGAGCGCCTCCCAGCTCTTCATCAAATGCACGATCTGCCCTTGGCTGCGCGGGTCGAGCGCGGCGGTGGGTTCGTCGAGCAGGATGACTTCGGGGTTCATGATGAGAACCGAGGCGAGGGCGACGCGCTTCTTCTCGCCGCCCGAAAGACGATGCGGGGCACGGTCCCGCAGGTCGGCGATTTCAAAGTATTCGAGGGCTTCGGCGACGGTCGACCTGATGCGGTCCTTCTCCCAGCCGAGTTGCAAAGGGCCGAAGGCGATCTCGTCAAAAACGGTGGGGCAGAAGAGCTGCACGTCGGGATTCTGGAAGACGAGGCCCACGCGCTTGCGAAAGGCGTGCGAGAAGCTGTCGTGCTCAAACTCCACTTCGGTGAGCGCGGCGCCGTGATAGCGGACGGTGCCGGAGTCAGCAAAGTAGAGGCCATCGAGGATACGCAGCAACGTGGACTTGCCGCAACCATTGGCGCCCAGCAAGGCGAGCCTTCGGCCGGCGGGGACGGTGAGCGACACGCGGTGGAGCGCGGTGACGCCGCGATAGGCGAAGGAGACGTTGTCGAGCTCGAAGACGTCTACCGCCACAGGGCCACTCCGCAAAGCAAGGCCAACGCCAACAGGACGGCCCACTCTTTTGCCGAAAGCGGACGCTCATCGAGCACATGCACTTCGCCGCGGTAGCCACGCGACTGCATGGCGAGGTGGACGTCGCTCGACAGCTCAAAGGCCTTGCTCATCAGCACCCCCACGGTGGCGATGGCCATGGTGCGCCGTTGCGCCGCGGGGAGCGCGCCGGCCAAGCGGCTTTGGCGGCCTTCCAGCATGTCGAGCGTGGTTTGGATGAAGAGGAAGATGTAGCGATAGGTCATGCCGATCAGCACGACGGCGACCACGGGCAGGCGAAAGGCGCGCATCGCCCGCAGGAGTTGGTGCCAAGGCGTGGTGGAGACCAGGACGCTACCCAGCGTGCTGGTGGTGAGCACGCGCGCCAACAGCATCGTCGCTGTGCGCCAGCCTTGGTGCGTGATGGTGAGGCCCAGTATGCGGGCCCAGGGTTCGCCCGGCGTGAGGAAGATGGCAGGCAAGGCGATGAAGCCGCTGAAGAGCAGGACGCCGGCCCACAGGGTGGTGAGTTCGCGCCATTGGAGGCGGCTGGCTAAAGCGAGGCCCACGGCTACTGACCAGATACCGATCACCAAGGCGTGCGACTGCGCCGCGGCGGCGGTGAAGATGAGGATGCC
>Ga0105044_10000636_pt1 | contig 43954 bp, 30 predicted proteins | sample MAT01_FD_78092 | JGI IMG/M metagenome (GOLD analysis project Ga0105044, IMG submission 78092) | Freshwater microbial communities from Lake Fryxell liftoff mats and glacier meltwater in Antarctica - MAT-01 | ecosystem: Environmental > Aquatic > Freshwater > Ice > Liftoff microbial mat | place...
CCACCCGGAGCTGCGCTGTGAGCCTCTGCAACCTTCGCCCGCTCCCGCTCCCGTAGTCCCTCAGTCCAGGCTCGGAACCAGCGTGGAAACGCCCTACTCCGACGACTACATCGAGTTCGCTGCCGTCGGGTCGGTAACCGCGCAGAGTCCTCATGAGCGCGCCATCCGCGACAACTTCGACCAAGCATTCGGCAAGCTGCCTGCGTTGGGCAACCTGACGGCAGAGATCGTTCAGTCGAAGTGGATCGAGGAACTGAGGCTCGTCCTTCGACGCAGCGACGAGGGCGCAAGTTTTCTCGATAGAGCGAGACACTTCATTGTCCCGTTGCAAGACGACTTCGCTGAAGTCGTGGCGTGGAACATTCGATGGGAGATCCTGTGAGACACGTGAGACACTGGGAAGTTTGCCAGAACATGCGTCCGGGCATCCGGCCTCGCGGCCCGGCGCCAGGCCTTCGAAAGGTACCAGTACACCGTTGAACTCGACGTGAAGACGCATCGAGTGGACGTGTTCGCGGTCCACCAGCAGCCGGCGAGTTGGCCGTGCTCGGAGTGCAAGAAGGCATGCGGCCTGCACGACCACGACGAAGAGAGGGTGTGGCGGCACCTCGACAGCTGCGGCTTCGGGACCTACCTCCACGCTCGGGTGCCGCGGGCGAGCTGCGCGACCCGGCGCTCCCGGGTTTCGGGTGGCTCCTCGACGAGCGGCGTGGCGGTCGCGGCGTGACGGTTTCTGGCGATAGACGACGTGGGGGCGCGACATCGATCTCTACCGACAGCTCCTGGGCCTGACCGCTCCGCGGACCGTGGAGCCGGTTGAGCTCGACCGGCGGCTTGGCCGGTTGCGGTCATGCGGAGAGCCCGGGCGCCATCGAGCCGGTCGGCTCCGCCCTGGGACTGCGCCTGCCGACGGCGACGACCGCCAGGTGCGCGGCGCCCGATGCGAACGTCTCAGGGCCCTGCCTCGGCGCGCAGCAGCAGGCGGTAGCGTAACCAGACGAGGTGGAACCCGGCGAAGATCGCGAACACGCCCCAGCCGGCCGGCGGTCCGCCGTCGAGCTGCGACCACAGGACGCCGAGCGCCGCGGTCGCCGACCAGATGACCTTGAGATTCAGCATGCCCCGGAAGGCCTCGACCCCAGCGTTGCGACCAAGGTACGACTCGATGCCGATCCCGAACAGCGCGGCGGCCACGAGGCGGGTCGCGATCGGATCGACCGCCGACCAACCGAGGCGGCCGAGAACCCACGCTGGTGCGACGAACAGCGGTACAGCTGCCACGACATCGGCGAGGAAGTGCACGACGAACCAGCGTCGGAGTGCCGGAGGTACCATGCAGCGACAGTGGCATGTTTCGGGTCGTCGACCGTGGCCCGAGCAGTCGCGGGGAGCGCGACCGACGGTGTGCAGTGGCGGCGGATGATCCAACCCCGACGAATCCCAGGCTCCCGTCGATGGACATCCCCGACCCCGATCCGTACCTTCGCGGCGCGCGCCATGACCACGCGACCCGGCATCATCGCCTTCGCCAAGGACTGGCACGAGGACCCGACGAGCAACCACCACGTGCTCATCGAGCTCGCGCGCACGCGGCCCGTGCTGTGGCTCAACTCGGTCGCGACGCGCACGCCCAAGTTGTCGAGCGGCCGCGACCTCGGCAAGATCCGGCGCAAGCTCCGCGAGTTCGCTCGGGGGCCGGTGAAGGTCGCCGACAACCTATGGGTGTTCTCGCCGCTGGTGTTACCGCTGCCGCACTCGCCGGTGGCGCAGCAGATCAACCGCCAGCTCCTGCGCGCGACGGTGTACGCGCTGCGCAAGCGGCTCGGCCTCGGTGACTTCGATCTGTGGGCCTTCCTGCCCACCGTCGCGGACTACGTCGGCACGCTGGGCGAGCGCGCCTCGGTCTACTACTGCGTCGACGAGTGGTCGCTGTTCAGCTACCTCGACGAGGCCCAGACTCGGGCCGCCGAGAGCCGGCTCCTCGACAAGGTCGACGCCTGCTTCGCGATCAACCACGCGCTGGCCGACGCCAAGCGGGCCCAGAACCCGCACACGTTCGTCTCGCCCCATGGCGTCGATCACGCGGTCTTCGCGCGCGCGCTCGACTCCGCGACGGTGATTCCGGCCGAGCTCGCCAAGCTGCCCGGCCCGATCATCGGCTTCTACGGGACGATCCAGGACTGGGTCGATCTCGACCTGATCGCTGGCCTGGCCCGACGCCATCCCGAGTGGAGCCTGGTGCTGCTCGGCCAGATCCTCGTCGACACCAGCGCGGTGAACGGCCTGCCCAACGTTCACCTGCTGGGTCGCAAGCCCCACGCCGAGCTGCCGGCGTACTGCAAGGCTTTCGACGTCGGGCTGATCCCCTACCGGATCAGCGAGCGCATGAAGTTCGTCAACCCGATCAAGCTGCGCGAGTACCTGTCGGCCGGGGTGCCGGTGGTGTCGACGCCGGTGCCGGAGGTCGTGCGCTACGACCACCTGTGCGCGATCGCCGACGGGCTCGACGCCTTCGAGCGCGCGGTCATCGCCGCGCTCGCCGACGGTGGCGACGACCGCCGCCGCCAACGTTCCGACGCGATGCGCAGCGAGACCTGGACCGCCCGGGTCGCCGAGGTGTCGCGCATCGTCGACGAGCTCGCCGACCGAAAGAGAAAACCATGACCCAACCCGCTCGCTTCCGCGCCGGCCTGATCGGCGCCGGCAACATCGCCGAGTTCCACGTCGCCGCCGTCCGCGCCCTGCCTGACGTCGAGCTGGTCGGCGTCGTCGATCTCGATCCCGCGCGCGCCGCCGGGTTCGGCGAGAAGTTCGGCGTCCCCACGTTCTCCTCGCTCGAGGCCATCGTCGCAGCCGGCGCCAACGTCATCCACGTCCTGACGCCGCCGTCGTCGCACGGCAAGATCGCGCGCGCCGCGCTCGAGCTGGGCTGCGACGTGATCGTCGAGAAGCCGGTGGTCGAGGACCCGGCGGAGGGCCGCGCCCTCGCCGAGCTGGCCCGCGCCAAGGGCAAGACCATCACGGTCAACCACTCGCTGCTCTACGATCCGCAGGTCGCGCGCGCGCTGGCCGCGGTGCGCTCGGGCGCGCTCGGCCAGGTGGTCTCGGTCGACATCCTGCGCGGCTCGGAGTACCCGCCCTTCGAGGGCGGCCCGCTGCCGCCGCACTATCGCGAGGCCGGCTATCCGTTCCGCGACATCGGCGTGCACTGCCTGTACCTGATCCAGGAGCTGCTCGGGCCGATCGAGGACGTCGAGGCGCAGTGGCGCAGCCTCGGCGGCGACCCCAACCTCGCCTTCGACGAGTGGCGCGCGGTGGTGCGCTGCCAGCGCGGCCTCGGGCAGTTCCAGCTGACCTGGAACGTGAAGCCGATGCAGAGCCAGATCATCATCCACGGCACCAAGGCGGTGCTGCGCGTCGATCTGTTCGCGATGTTCCATGGCAAGCGCAGCTCGACGCCGCTGCCCAAGGCCGCCGAGCGGCTGCTCAACGCGTTCACCGACTCGATCCAGCCGCTGGTCGACGTGCCGATCGGCGTCTACAAGTTCGTGCGCAAGGAAGTGAAGAGCTACCAGGGCCTGCGCAACCTGATCGCCGACTTCTACCAGCGGCTCGCGGCCGGGGCGCCGCCGCCGGTGTCGATCGACGACGCGGTGCAGGTCGTCGAGTGGGTCGAGAAGATCGCGCGCGCCGCCGACGCCGAGCACGCCGCGGCGATGGCCAAGCTCACGCTGGCGCCGACGACCCCGTTCCTGGTCACCGGGGCGTCGGGCTCGCTGGGCGGCGCGGTCGTGCGCAGGCTCCTCGCCGACGGCCACACCCTGCGCGCCCTGGTGCGCCGCATGCCGGCCCAGCCGCTGCCCGGCGTCGAGTACGCCATCGGCAACCTCGGCGATCCGGTCGCGGTCGATCGGGCCGTGGCTGGCGCGCAGACCGTCATCCACGCCGGCGCGGCGATGAAGGGCGGCTGGCTCGAGCACCTGGGCGGCACCGTCGTCGGCACCGCCAACGTGATCGCGAGCTGCCAGCGGCACGCGGTGAAGCAGCTGGTCCACATCAGCTCGATGTCGGTCATCGACTGGGCCGGCTCGGTCGGCAAGGGCGTCGTCGACGAGAGCGCCGCGCTCGAGCCGCGCGCCGAGGAGCGCGGGCCTTATACCCGCGCCAAGCTCGAGGCCGAACAGCTGGTGAGCGCAGCGGCGGCTGCGGGCCTGCCCTGCGTGATCCTGCGGCCCGGTCAGATCTTCGGGGGCGGCATCGCGCTGGTCAACGGCGCGGTCGCGCGGCGCGCCGGGGGCCGCTGGCTCGTGCTCGGCGACGGCCAGCTCGAGCTGCCGCTCATCTACATCGACGACGTCGTCGAGGCGATCCTGGCGGCGATCGACAAGCAGCTCACCCACGGCGAGATCATCCAGCTCATCGACAGCGCGCAGCTCAAGCAGCGCGAGGTGCTCGAGCTGACCGGCGGCGGCAAGACCCTGGCGGTGCCGCGGCCGATCGTGTTCGCGCTCGGCAAGCTGTCGGAGCTGCCGCTGGGCGCGCTCGGCAAGCCGTCGCCGATCGCGCTGTATCGCCTGCAGTCGGGCCTGGCCCGCCTCACCTGGGGCACCGGCCGCGCCGAGCAGCTCCTGGGCTGGAAGCCGCGCGTCGGCGTGCGCGAGGGCATCCGCCGCGAGCTCGCGGCCCGGTGACAGCGCGGCCGGGTTATCGCGTGGTGCGGGCGCGCCCTGACCAAGTGCGCGCCGAGCTGGAGCGGCTGTGGGCCGACAACCTGACCGTCGAGGGCGGCGTGCGCGCCAAGTACGACTGGCTGTATCGCGACGCGCCGCTGCCGGCCGACGCGGTGTTCATGCTCCGCACCGACGACGGCGCCGCGGTCGGCACCGCTGGCATCGGCATGCGCGACGTGCAGCTGGGGGGCCGGCTGGTCCGGGCCGGCGTGGTCGCCGATCTCGCCGTCGACAAGGCCCATCGCTCGGTCGGCCCGGCGCTGGCGCTGGTCCGTGAGGCCAAGCAGTGGGGCGAAGGCGCGGTCGCGCTGCTGTACGGCTTCCCGAACAAGCTGGCCCAGGGCGTGTTCAAGCGCGTCGGCTACCAGCAGCTGGGCGCGATGGCGCGCTACGCCCGGCCGCTGCGCCACCGGCAGTACGCCGGCCGGCTCGAGGAACGCCACCTCCACCGGGCCCCGGCGGCGCTGCGCGGCTGGCTCATCGGCGCCGCCCAGCAGCCGGGGCTCGCGCTCGCGGCTGGCCTCGCGCTCGACGCCCGCAAGCTCGGTCGCGACCTGCCGCGGGCGTGGGCGGCCCGCCAGCTCAAGCACGGCTTCGTCGAGGGGCCCGACGCTCGGCTCGATGCGCTGTGGGCGCGCGCGCGCGGCGAGTACGCGATCGTCGCGGCCCGCACGCTGCGCTTCCTGGCCTGGCGCTTTCCGCCGCGGCCGGGCCGGACCTGGCGGCTCGCCGTCGAGCGCGGCACCGACGCGCTGCGGGCCTACGCGGTCGTCGATCGGGTCGACGGCATCGCGTACATCCGCGACCTGTTCGGGCACAAGGCCGACGTCGTGACGCTGCTCGACCGCCTGCCGCTGGGGCTGTACCGCACCGGCGCGGCGTCGATGTCGATGCGTTACCTGGGCGCGAGCTGGCTGTCCGAGGCGCTGCTCGCGCGCGGCTTCGCGGTGCGGCAGGCCGATCGCATGATCGCGATCGCGCCGGGGCTGCCGGTGGCCGGTGGGCCCGAGCTCCGCGACGTCAGCGCGTGGCACCTGACCGACGCCGACGAAGACACCTGAGCTATCGGAGCGCGAACGGCGTGGCGCCGGTGAGCCAGAGCTCGTCGAAGCGCTGGTAGGTGTCGACGTCGCGCGCTTGAGCCTCGACCTCGGCGCTCGGCACCAGCTCGGCGTAGCTGCGGCCGATCACGTCGACGCCGGACGAGGTCCAGCACCTGGCCTGGGCTCCCGACCGAGCCACCGCGCCAGCGAGCGCCGCGGGCAGCGGCGGCCAGGTCACCTGGCTGCGATCGCCGGGCGCGATGAGCGTGAAGCGCACGCGGGCGTCGTCGGTCTCGTAAGAGCCGAGGATCGCGATCAGATCGGGCCGGCGTCCGCCGCCGCCGACGAAGGTCCAGGCACGCGGTCGGAGCGCCGCAGGTGGACCACCGGGCCCAGCGCCGCCGACGCGGTGAACTGCGTGATCAGCGACGCGCGATCGGCGAGCGGCGCGAGCGGCACGCCGACGGTGGCGACCACGCCCGGCGCCACCGGCTCCGACTGAAACTCGAGCTCGACGTCCCGCTCGTGGACGAGGTGCACGAGCCAGATGCTGCTGACCTCGACCGGGATGCTGGTGAAGGTCGCGCTCGCGAGCAGCGGCGGCGCGGTCGCGGGCACGTCGATGCCGCCGTTGAGCGCGGCCCGTAGATCGACGCCGCGGGCGACGCCGTAGGCCAAAAGCGGCCCGCCCTCGAACCCCGACGCGGTCGTCACGATAGTCGCGGCGCGGACCTGTGCGCAGTCCTGGACGAAGCCGAACACCGGCGAGGTCCGTCGTCGCGAACGGGCCGGAGACGCACGAGATGGCGGCGCGGTAGGCCCTCGCGCCCGCCACCGAGGGCACCCGCACGCTCAGGTAGCCCAAGCCGGGGTTGTCGTGGCGGGGCTGGAACGGCGCTCCGACGGTGATCGTCGGCCCGGGATCGATATCGGCATGGATCGTGAGATTGGCCCCGAAGCCGGGCTCGGGCCGCAGCACGAACATCGTCGAGTGGGGCGCGATCACCGCGTCGACCCGGCCGGTGGCGTCGGTCGTGGTCGCCTGCTCGCGACCGTCGGGCGCGACGAACACCACCGGCGCGTCGACGGCGGGGCCGCCGCGGCGGGCGTCCGCGGGCGGTGCAACGTCGTCGCCGCACCCGTCCAGCGCGACGACCAGCAGCGCCGCCGCGCGCGTCACGACCGGCCCCGCCGCGCGCGTCACGACCGGCCCCGCCGCGCGCGTCACGACCAGCCCCGCCGCGCGCGTCACGACCGGCGCCGACGCCGCGTGCCCAGCCCCAACCACGCCAGCCCGACCACGCCCGCCATCGCCAGCGAGCCGCCGGGCCCAGCCTCGGCCCCACAGCAACCGCTGCGGGCGGTGCGCGGCGATGCCCCGGGCCGGGTCGCGTCGCCGGGCGTGGCCGGCAGCGGCCGCTGCGGCGCCAGCGTGCCGACGTCGGGCGCGCTGGTCGCGCCGGCCATCGCGGGCAGCGCGGCGTCCTCGCGGATCGCGCACGCGCCGTCGAGGGCGAAGACCCGGGGCCGACCCGCGACCTTGGTGCCGGCCCCGCTGGCGCTCACCGTCACCGCGCAGGCGTCGCCGTCACGCGCCGCCGAGATCATCGCGTCGTCGCCGGTCGGCCCGTCGAGGACGACGTGCCGCGCGCCGGCCGGGCCCCGGTAGCGCAGCGGGTCGCCGCCGCCGGTCACCACCGCGAAGCCGTCGGGGCCGCTGGCCACCACCGTCACGTCGCCGTCGCGCTGGGTCGTGAGCGCCGGCCACGCGGTCTTGCCACCGACCAGGTCGATGGCGTGGATCGCGGTCATCGTCGGACCGGGCACGATCAGCCGCCAGTCGTTCACGGCGAAGCGCGCGGCCGCACAGTCACCGCGGGTCCAGCCCTTGTCAAAGCAGCTCGACGCCGGCACCGCGACCCGCTTGGCGGCGCCGCCGCTGGTCGAGAGCGTCTGCACCCGCAGCTTCGACCCGCCGACGGTGCCGACGCCGCGGTCGTCGAGGGTGGCCGGGGTGCGAAAGCGCAGGTGCAACCCGCGCGCGGCGTCGCCGCTGTCGGCGCGGTCGACGACGATCGCGGTCGCGCCGCCGCCCCACGGGATCACGACCAGGTCGCGCTGCGCGGCGGGCACGTCGCTCGGGTTGTCTTGGAACTTGTACTGGTCGGCGTAGTCGCAGCGGGTCGCCACGATCCCCGACGCGGTCTGACGCGCCCACGCGAAGCCGGTGCGCACGCTCCACCAAGCCTGGCTCGGCTTGTACTCGGCGGGCAGCTGCTTGGACTCGACGGTCGGCGCGTTGCTGGTGAGCGTCGACAGCGTGCCGTAGGGTGACGGGTCGACGATCGCGTCATCGCCGCCCCGCGACAGGACGAAGTTGCCAGCGTTGGGGTGCGCGTGATCGACGTCGATCGTGTGGTTGCACTGGCTCACCGTCCAGATCGCGTCCTGGCTCCAGTCGGTGCGCGCGAAGAACGAGCTCACCCCGCGGGCCAGGTACGTGGTCGGCCAGGTCGCGCGCGGCACCGGCGCCGGCGTCACGCCCGAGGCGGCGGCCAGCGCGCCCCACAGCGGAAAGTCGAGCTTCTCGTGCGGCAAGCGGGCCAGCTCGGTGGCAGCCCAGGCCTTGGTCTGAGTCGGCGCGTCGCCGAGCAGCACCGCGGCCAGGGTGTTGGGGTTGGGCGGCAGGTTCGCGGTCTCGGCCTGGGTGTCGCCGCCGACGAACACGCCGCCGCCCGGCGACAGCGCGTGGACGTAGCGACGGAGCAGGTCGTCGAGCCACGGTGCCACCCGCGCGAGCTTCACGCCATGCGCGGCCATGGCGCGGGCCGCCGCGGCATACTCGACGACCGACAGCGGCGCGTACTGCCAGCCTTCGCCCCAGTCGCCACCGTCGAGCACGCCGTCGACCGCGAGGGCCTGGATCATGTCCTTGCCCCACAGCTCGTCGGCGACCAGCCGCCACAGCAGGTCGGACGAACGCCCGCCCTCGTTGGCCTGGGCGATCGCGATGAACGTGACCGCGGCCAGGTAGCCGGCGTGATAGTTCGTGCTCGGGCTGCGGGCGCGGTACCCCTTGGCGAGGTACCAGGTGGTCCACGCCGCCCAGCGCTGTCGGGTGCGCGCGCGCAACGCCTCGGTCATGCCGGGGCGATCGTGGAGCCAGTCGTAGGCGATCGCGGTGTAGACCCCGAGCGCGCGGATCGCGAAGCCGCTGTCGCGGTTGGCCGCGGTGTCGCCGCCCTTGCCGTCGCCGACGAGGTCGAGATCGTCGACGAGCGCCCGGTAGTAGACCAGCGCGGTCTGGGCGTGGACCTCGGCGCCGGTGGCGGCCCACGCGACCAGACACGACTGTAGCGAGCGCGCCCACTCGAGCCCCATGTAGAGCGCGTGCTGGTACTCCTTGGGGTTCTTGCCGATCGCGGTGCACGCCGCGACCGCGGTGGCCACCGTGCTGCCCGGTTGGCCGGCCTGGGTCTTCCACGCCGCGCGGGTCGCGTCGTCGAGGAACAGCCGAGGGTGCGGCCCCGACGGCGTGGGCGCGCCTTGGCCGTGGGCGGTGCCCGCGAGCCCCAGGCCCACCGATGCGATCAGCAGCCAGCGATGGGTCGTCATCGTGGACGAAAGATACGCTACTGGACCTTCATCGGCGCCGTGACCGCGCGGATCGTGGCGCGGCCGTCGGGCGATCGGCGACGGATCCGGTCGACCCGCACCCAGTAGTTCACGGCGCGCTTGAGCTGCCAGCGCTCGTCGTCGTGGCGCAGATCGTGGCCGCCGTAGCTCTCGCGCTCGCCCGGCAAGGTCAGGGTCGCGACCGACGGGCCGAAGGAGTCGTCGCCGATGAGCCAGCCGCCGTCCGTCGGCGACGAGCGGCTCACGCCGAAGACGATGACGCCGCCGTCCTTGCCGCGCGACACCGCCCGATAGCCCGACGGCACCGGCCCGGCGCCGACCTGATGGCCGGGCGGCCGGGGCGGATCGACGGGCGCCGGCGGCCCCGGGGTGGTGAGCTCGGCGACCGACTCGGTCCGCCAGTACCAGCGCCGCTGGTCGTCGAGGGCCCACGCTCCGCGCACCGCGAGGCGCGCGCCGTCGGGCGGCACCGCACCCGGCAGGGCGATGCGCACGCCCAGCGAGCCGTTGCCCTCGGTCTCGTCGATGAGCCAGCGGATGACGCCGCGCGCGCCGGGCGCGATGGCCTCGCCGCCGAGCCGACCGACGATGACGGCGCCCTGCCCGCGCCGCGCCAGGTAGCGGTCGCGATCGACCACGGCCTGCCAGGCCGGGATGCCGCCGGGCGCGCCGGCCAGCGCGGGATCGTCGTCGGAGGGCGGCCCGTTCGCGGCGTCGTCGGGGACGGCGCTGCCGCCGTCGCGCGCGGTCGCGAGGGGCTCGGTGCGCGCCGGCGAGGCTTCGCGCTTCTCGCCACACGCGGCCACGACCAGCAGCAGCGCGAGGGCGCGGATCACGACGGCCCCGGCAGATCGGTCGGCACGCCGCCGGTCAGCTCGAGCAGGCGGCGATGCAGCCGCACGCAGGTACAAAACGCGCGGGGATCTTCGCGGCGCGCGGCGGTGCGCAAGATGCGCGAGCGCGCCGACGCCGCCGCGACCCGGCGGTTCACGTCGTCGGCCGGCAGCACCTCGACGGTGGCGAGCGCGAGCAGCGACAGCGCGGCCGGCTCGGCGCGATCGGAGGCCAGGCGCGCCCGCTCGAGCTGGGCCCGCGCGCCGACCTGGTCGCCATGGCGCCCGGCGGCCCGCGCCAGGCTGGCGTGGATCGCGGTGCGGCGGTGCAGGTCGCCGGTGCGGTCGGCGACGGCGAGCGCGTCCTGGGCCAGGCGCTCGGCGCGGCGGGTGTCTCCGGCGGCGCCGCGCGCGAGGAGCCAGAAGGCGTGGACGCACGCGACATCGACGTGGGCCGCGACCGCGAGCGGCTCGAGGGCGATGGTGTCGAACAACGCGAGGCCACCGTCGAGATCGCCGAGCTCGGCGGCGGCCGACCCGCGGCACACCTGGGCCAGCGCGGCGGTGTCGTGCATCGCGAGCGCGGTCGCGGCGTGGAGCGCGGCCTCGGCGCACGAGCGAGCCTCGGCGGGCGCACCCAGCGCCAGGTAGATCGCGGCCAGCGCACACGACTGCTCGGCCTGCTCACCGACCCGGCCCAGCTCGCGCGCCATCGCCCGGGCCTTGATGGTCTGGTGCAGCGCACTCTCGAGATCGCCGGCCGCCGAGGCCGCAAAGCCTTGGGCCCGGAGCGCGTCCAGCTGGGCGGTCCGATGGCGGAACCCGCCGCGCGCGGCGCGATCGGCGAAGCCGCGCGCCTTGGGCACGTCGCCGCGACGGAGCGCGGCGTGGGCGCCGACCGCCAAGAGCCGCGCGACCTCGCGGTCGTCATCGTCGCCCTCGGCGCGGGCCAGCGCGGTCTCGATCACGTCGAGCACCGCGCCGCTGGTGTCCGGCATCTTCGTCACGGCCACCCTCGACTCCGCCCGCTCAACCCGACGCGAGCGCTCGCGCGGCGTTGAAGGCGCGCGGGATGCCGAGCGGCGTCGCGCGCATCTGGAGGATCAGGAAGTCGCCGTCGGTCGAGATGCCGGTGACGTTCACCACCGGCGTGAGGGTCTCGAGCACGCGGCGCACCTTCTCGTTCTGGCGGATCTTGGGGTTGCGCATCAGGTCGAGGACGATGATGTCGTCCTGGGCCTCGACGAGGACGTCGGGCTTCTTGGGCAGGAACTTGATGAGGTTGCCCGGCTTGGACAGGTCGAGGGCGCCGCTCTTGATGAGCGCGGCGACCGGCGTGAGCGCTTCGCCCAGCACCTTGAGGTCGATGTTGGCGACGCGCACCTTCACGCGCAGCTGCTCGGGCGCGACCTCGATCTGCTCGATCTTGATCGACGCCGAGGCCCGGATGGTGGTGCCCATGGCGTCGATGGTGGCGCCGATGGCGATCGCGGGCGGACGCGCAATGACGGTGATGTCCTGCGGCGCCTTCTTGCTCGGCGGCGTCGTGGCGATGAACCAGCGCAGCGCGGTGAGCGGGATCGCGATGCGCATCCCGAGCGCGTGGCGGGCCATGCTCAGCATGGCGGTAGGGTTCTGAACGACGAAGCGGCCCGCGGAGCGGAGCGCAGCACGAAGCGGGAGCGCCATGGCTCGAGCGTATCGCAGCGACCGACGAGTCGGGCGCGCCAGCACCGCAATTACGGCAGCTCGATGCGAATGACGCGGAGCGGCTTGGCGAGCACGACGCCGGCGACCGGGACGCCGTCGACGACAGTCGTGAACAGCTGCGGGCCATCGGCGCCCGGCAGGCGGGTGATGGCGCGCACGCGACCGTCGAGGTCGACGACCAGCGCGCGTCCGTCGGTGGCGGCCAGCGCGAGCGGCGCCCCGGGCGCGTCGGCGCGCACGCCGAGCGCGGCGATCGACACCCCGGCCAGCGCGACGCCCAGGCGCGGGATGCCGTCGCCGTCGACGCCGAGCACGGTCGCGTCGCCCAGCCGGTTGGTGGCGAGCGCGAGCGCGAGCCCACCCCGCGCCAGCCACGCCGGCGCCAGGGCCCCGACCGCCCGGCCGTCGTCGAGATAGAGGCTGCCATCGGCGAGCGCGGTGGCGACCCGATCGCCGAGCGCGACCAGCGCCGTCACGCGGCCACCGACCGCGACCGCGCCGATCGGCAACAGGCCGGCGGCCAGCGAGCGGGTCACGATCGCGCCGTGCTCGAGGCTGGCGACCCGGGTGTCGGCGCCGTGGGCGACCAGCGCGAGCCGGGGCACGAAGCCGTCGCTGGTGCGCCAGCGCGCGCGCTCGACCCCGGTCGCCGCGTCGAGGATGACGGCCTCCGCGCCGCTGCTGATGGCGATGGCGTCGCCGCCCGCGACCACGGCGTCGACGGTGCCGCCGTGCCAGGTCCACACCGACGAGCCGTCGGCGCTGCGCGTCGCCTGCACCGTGCCCTCGCCGTCGGTCAGGCCTTGGGCGCCGCAGGCCACCACGGCGGCGGTCGCGACCAGCGCCACCGGCATGCCGGGTGGGCACGCCGTCGGTGCCCACCAGCTCCAGCGCCCAGCGTGCAGATCGAACGCGGCCAGCCCGGCGCCGTGCGCGGCGGTGGGCCGGGCTTCGGCGACGATGGCGTAGAGTCGCTCGGGCGCGTCGGCAGCGAAGGCGATCGCGGCCACCGACCACGCGCCGGCCTGGGCCGCGATCGACGAGCCCAGCGGCTGCACCGCCGGCAGATCGGCGCGCGGCGGATCGCCGAGCAACGCTGGCGCCGGGCGCGGCCCCGGCGTCGCGGTGGCGTGGTCGACCGGCCAGTCGAAGCGCGCCGGTCGGGCATGCTGGGAGACCTGGGGCCAGCGCCACGGGCCGACGACGAAGCCGCGCGCGCCCGCCACCACGACCGGATCGCCGGCCGGCGCGGCCAGGGCCCGGGCCCCGTGCTCGTCGAGGAGCACCGGCCCGCCGTCGGCGCCGAGCACCAGGCGGCGCGCGCCCTGCGACGCGATCCAGGCGTCGATCTGCACCGGCTCGAGCTGCGTCGGCGGCCCCAGCGCGCGATCGCGCCGCTCGACGCCCGCCTCGGTCGCCAGCTCGACGCCGGCGCCGGTGCGCGCGGTCCAAAAGTCGTGGGCCTCGACCGGGCCGCCCAGCAGCGCGCCGGTCGCGGCGTCCAGGGCGCGCACCGCGCGCGGCGCGCCACCGCTGACCAGCAGCGGACCCCGCCCACAGTCGACGCGGAACGGCTGCGGCGCCGCCACCGACCAGGTCGCCGCGTAGCCGGCGTCGCCGTCGTCCCAGCGCTCGAGCTGACCGCCGCGCCACGCCAGGAGCCACCGGTCACACACCGCGGCGACGTCGCCAGCCTGGCCGGGCACCGCGCGGGTCGGCCCCAGCGTCTCGCCCAGCACCGCCACGCCGCCGTCGACCGCGACCAGCGCCGTCTGTGCCCCGGCGGCCAGCCAGCGTCCCTTGGCCCGGCCGCGCTCGGTGCCCGTGGCGCGATCGAGCACGACCAGGGTGTCGCCGCCGGCCGCGATCACCCGATCGCCGAGCGCCGCCACCGCCGGCTGGTTGGCGGTCCGGTTGCGCCAGCGCACCACGCCAGCGTCGACGTCGATGAGCTCGATCGCCGCGCCGCGGGCATCGCTGCCCGACAGCACCGCCTCGGCCGCGCCGTCGAGCGCACCCACCATCGCCCGCATCGTGAGGGCGCCCTCGACGCCGGGGCCGGCCCGGATGCCGGTGCCGATCAGCGCGACCGGCACGTCGCCGGTGCCGATCCGCGTGCGCGCCGGTGGCTGGGGAGCCCGCGGCCGCGGCGCCTCGTACAGCGCCGGCACCGGCGGCGCCTCCACCGGCTGGCTGCGACACGCCGCGATCACGACCGCGGCGATCCCCAGGGCGCGCACCGGGGTCAGACGCGTTCGATGATCGTCGCGATGCCCATGCCGCCGCCAATGCACAGCGTGGCGAGCGCGGTCGCCTTGCCGGTCCGCTCGAGCTCGTCGAGCGCGGTGCCCAACAGGATGGCGCCGGTCGCGCCCAGCGGGTGCCCGAGCGCGATCGCGCCGCCGTTGACGTTCACGCGCTCGCGGTCGATGCCGAGCGCGCGCATGGTCTGGAGCGGCACCACGGCGAACGCCTCGTTGATCTCCCACAGGTCGATGTCGCGCGCGACCATGCCGGCCCGCTTGAGCGCCTTCTCCGACGCCGGCCCGGGCGCGGTCAGCATGATCACCGGCTCGGCGCCGGCGGTAGCGGCGGCCCGGATGCGCGCGCGCGGCTTGAGGCCGGCCTTCTCGCCCCACTCCTTCGAGCCCATCAGCACCACGGCCGCGCCGTCGACGATGCCGCTCGAATTGCCCGCGGTGTGGACGTGCTGGATCGCCTTGGTGTCGGGATAGACCTTGAGCGCGAGCGCGTCGACGGTCTCGCCGTTGGGGCCCATGGGCGTCGAGCCCATCACCGCGAACGCGGGCTGCAGCGCGCCGAGCGACGCGAGCGTGGTGTCGGGGCGCGGGTGCTCGTCGCGGGTCAGGGCGACCGAGCCGTCGTGGTTCTTCACCGCGAACAGCGACCGATCGAAGCGCTTCTCCTCGATGGCGCGGGCCGCGCGCTGCTGGGTCTCGAGCGCGAACCCGTCGACGTCGGCGCGGGTGAAGCCCTCGCGAGTCGCGATGAGATCGGCCGAGATGCCCTGGGGCACCATGAACAGGCGCGCGCGGAGCTGCTCGTTGAGGCCGTCGATCATCGCGCCGTCGGCGCCCATCGGCACCCGCGACATCGACTCGATGCCGCCGCCGACGCCACCGTCGATGAACCCGGCGCCGATCTTGGCGGCGATCGAGTTGACCGCCTCGAGGCCCGAGCCGCAGAAGCGGTTGATCGTGAAGCCGGTGACGTCCTCGGGCCACTGGGCCGCGATCAGCGCGTTGCGCGCGATGCAGGCGCCCTGCTCCTTGACCTGGGTCACGCAGCCCATCGACACGTCGTCGACGAGGTGCTTGTCGAGGTTGATCCGGTCGGCCATGTGGTTGAGCGTCTGCGCGAGCAGCTCTTGCGGATGGAGCTGGGACAGCCCGCCCTTGCCGGCCTTGCCACGGCCACGCGGGGTGCGAACGACGTCGAAGATGTACACATCGGCCATGAGTTCCTCCGGAACGACTGCGGTTGGGGAGGGGAACGTGGCCTGAAAGGCCCTCGATCGCAAGCGGCTCCCCGGCCCCCAGCCGCGACGGCACGCGCGCGCTGCGCCGGTGACACCCACGCTGCGCAAGCTCTGCCCTCGTCGGCGTGGGCTGCGCAGTTCTTGCTCACGTCGCGATGGCCCGGGGCGCCCGGGTTCCCGGTTTCCATCCCTTCCGATGTGGCGCAGTCGATGCAAAGCCCTCCGGCATGGACCTACTCGACCTCGCCGCCCATGCCACCTGGACCACGGGCAAGCTCGCCGCCGACGGCCACAGCGTCATCGGCTTGCAGACGATCGCCTTCGGTGGAACTGACACCGATCGCAATGGCTTCGTTCGCCGACAGACGCTGCTCGGCGAGGACGATGTCAGTCACGACGCGCTGTGGACGCACCCGCGCTGGACTGGCCGCGGCACGATCAAGGGCTTCTTGCCGGCGCAGGAGCTACCGGCCGGCGCCGTGTTCGCCGCGAGCGTGGGATTCCGCAAGGGCGCCAGCGCCACCGACGGCGTGCGCTTCTCGGTCTGGGCCCACTACGAGTCCCAAGGCGGCGAGCACTGGACGCGCGTCGTCGATCTGCCCAAGCGGCCGACCGGCGCGCTGGTCGAGGTCCGCGCCGACCTGTCGTGGCTCGCCGGCCGGAGCTGCCGGCTTGAGCTGCGCGTCGACGCTGGCAAGACCTCGAGCCAGGACTGGGCGATCTGGGTCGCGCCCCGCATCGAGACCCGCACCGGCCCGGCCGCGCGGACCTGGCGCCTGCGACCGGTCAAGCTCGTCGTCGAGCGCCGCGATCCCGCCGAGGACGGCGACGATCCCGCCCTGGTCGCGCTGTACTTTCGCACCTCGCTGGGCCACCACGGCTCGAGCAAGGTCATCACCCGGACCCGGCTCCTCGAGCTCGGCACCGATCGGGGCAGCGGCAGCGTGCTCGCCATCCCGGCCAGCGCCGACCTCACCATCGACGACGTGATGGTGCCGTGGAGCACCGCCGACCTGCTCACCACCGACGGCGTGTCGCTCGCCGGCTACGTGCTCATCGGCATCGAGCGCGACGCCTTTGGCGACGGCACCGTGCGCGCGCAGGTCGCCGACACCGCCAAGGCGCTCCTGGCCGCGATGCGGACCCACCTCGAGCCGCTCACCGTGACGGCCATCCTCGCCGACCCCGCGCTCCTGTCCACGGCCGTCGGCAAGGTCGTCGCCGCGGTCGCCGGGCCCGGTGGCCCCTCCGTGGAGGGTGGCGGCTTCGATCTGGTCGGCGCGGTCGGCCACGATCTGGTCGGCACCAACCGGGTCACGCTGTTCGGCGTCGATCACGCCGCGTTCACCGCGCTCCAACCGCTGGTCGCGACCAGCGAGCTCGTCCTCGATCCCGGCGCCGCCCGCGATCCGATCACGCCGCTGCTGCCCCGCAAGCTCCAGCTCGGCATCGCCGGCTCCGGGAGCCGTTGGACCATCGAGGTTCGGCTCGAGGCGGTCGACGGCGTGATCCCGCTACCCACCGGCATCTGACGTCGGCGACACCGGTCTGATCACGCCAGGTGATAGAGCATCAGGTAGACCATGACGCCGGTGATGCTGACGTAGAGCCACACTGGGTACGCGACGCGAGCGGCCTTGCGGTGGCGCAGATACTGACCGCTCCAGGCGAACCACAGCGCGCGCAGGATGAGCGGGACCGCGAGGGCCGCCATGATCGTGTGCGTGCCGAGCAGCAGCAGATAGAACGTCTTGGCCGCGCCGGTGCCCGGGTAGCGGTGCGCGCCGGTGGTGGCGAAGCGGATCACGTAGCTCACCAAGAACACCGTCGAGGCGGCGAAGGCGGTGAGCATGCAGCGGCGGTGAAAGTCGATGACGCGGCGGTGGATGGCGAGGCCGCCGGCGATGAGGAACACCGCGGCCGAGCCGTTCAACATCGCGTTGATCGCCGGATGCATGCGCGTCCACGGCCAGCCGGTGCGCACGATCGCGGCGGCCACCGGCACGCAGGCCAGCACCACCGACAGCACCAGCCAACCGAAAGGCTGTCCGAAAAACGGACGCTGGGGATGCGAGTCGGAGACCTCCGCGGTTGGGCTGGGCACTAGACCCGCCCGTCGACGACCATCGCCGTGAACACCACCGGCAGGTAGACGATCGAGGCCAGGAACACCTGACGCGCCCAACGGGCGTCGCCGCGCAGGAGGCCCTTGGCACACAGCCCGGCGAAGCCCAGGCCACCCACCGCGGCGATGATCAGATAGCCCTTGCCGCACACGCCCAGCGGGTAGAGCAGGAGGCTGGCCGCGAGCTGCACCAGCGCGTACATCGCGATCTCGACGCGGGCCGCCGCCACGCCGCGGGCGCCGGGCACCGTCACCAGGCCAGCGCGCTCGTAGTCCTTCAGCCGGTACAGCGCGATCGCATCGAAGTGCGGGATCTGCCAGAAGAACAGGACGGCGAAGATGACCAGGCCGCCCGGGTCGAGCCGGCCGGTCACGCTGGTCCAGCCCATCAGCGCCGGCATCGCGCCCGGGATGGCGCCGATCCACAGCGCGACGTGCGAGCGCTGCTTCATCGGCGTGTAGACCAGCACGTACGAGACGAAGGCGATGACCGCCAGCATGCCGGTCAGCGGACCGGCGGTGCCGAGGCCGAACGACAGGATGGGCACCGCCAGGGCGGCCTGGACCAGCCCGAAGGCCAACGCGATCTGCGGGTCGAGGCGGCGCGCTGCCAGCGGCCGGTTCTTGGTGCGCGCCATCCGGCAGTCGATGTCGCGCTCGAGGTACATGTTGAGCGTGTTGGCCGCGCCGACGATGAGCGCGGTGCCAAGGAACAGGACCAGCGCGCGGCTCAGCTGGAATGGCCCCGGAGCCAGGCTCATCCCGCCGGCGGCGGTGAGCAGCGACTGCACCGCGATGCTGGGCTTCACCAGCGTGACCAGATCGGCCAGCGCCACCCGGCGCGACCTGACGGTGATGCTCATCATGGAATCAACGTTCCCTGCGATGCGGCGCCCGGCAGCGCGCGCCGGCCCGAACCGGTGACGATCCACGCGGCGATCCAGGTCCCCCACAGCGCGGTCGCGCCGGCGAAGTGCGCGACCGCGACCGGCACCGAGCGCAGCGTGTAGACGGTGAGGATGCCGAGCGTGACCTGAGCCGCGGCGATGAGCGGTGCCAGCAGCGCCAGCGTACGCAGGGCCGGCCAGTGGGCGGCGCGCCGCCACACCTGCACGCCGGCCACGACGGTGACGAGGCCGGTCACGCAGCCGAAGCCGCGGTGGATCATGTGGATGCGCTGGACGAACGCCGCCGGCCAGTACTCGCCGAGGTTGCAGGCTGGCAGGTCGAGGCACGCCAGGGTCGCCTCGAAGTGCCGCACCAGCGCGCCCAGGGTGAGCTGCACGAACAGCACGATCACCGCGATCAGGATCCAGCGGCGGGCGTCGCCCAGCTCGGCGAGGCGGTCGCGATGCTGCTTGGCCTCCTCGGGCAGCGGGCCCACCGCCGGGCGCGTGAGGTACGCGATGTAGATGAGCGTCGCGAAGTACGCCATGCCGTGGAGCAGGTGCGCGGTCGACACGAACCACGGCAGGCGGAACGCGACCGTGATCATGCCGAGCGCGCCCTGGACGCAGACCATCACCAGGGTGAGCACACCGAGGCGACGCGCGCCCGGCCGCCGGCGCCACAGGGTCACGGTCAGCGCGATCTGCAACAGCCCGAGGATCCAGCCGAACTGGCGGTGGCCGTGTTCGAACAGCACGCCGCCCTTCATCGTCGGGAACATCTGCTCGTGGCAGCGCACGCTCCACTCACAGGCGAGGCTGGAGCCGGTGGCGTTCACGCTGCCCCCGATGATGAGCATCAGGAACGTCATCAACGCGGCGAGCTTGGCGAGACGGTTCTCGAGCATGGTGAGGTCGACCGAAGGTGAAGTCCCCACGGGTACCACGCGCCGAGCAGAAGAGCGCCGCGATCCTCAGTCGCTGCGACAAATTGCCGCCAGCTTGGAGTTCCTCGAGGCGCGCCGCCTCCGGGTCGAGGCTTCCAAATAGTTACGCGCCCCAGAGATTGCCGGGGAGTGGCTGGCTCCGGTAAAGTCTGGACCTGGCGGTCTCCGGACCGCTGTCGATGCCGCCTCCTCCCTGGGTCGAGAACATTGAGCTCGGTGCGCTGCGCGCCGACGACCTGACGCGGGCCGACCTGGTCTTCCGCTACGGGCGATATTTCTTTCGCACGCTCGGCATCCACCTCGCCGCCGGCGGCATGGGCACGGTGTCGGAGATGGAGCGCCGTCTCGACAACGAGGGGCCCATCGAGGCCGTCGTCGGCAAGACCTTCCAGACCCAGTACCTCAACCAGATCCGCTCGGACGAGGTCACGCGGCGCGACCACCACATCAACCTCAACGCGGTCAGCCGGATCGCGTCGCTGTCGCATCCCGGCCTCCTGCCGATCTACTGCGCGGCGCCCATCAGCGACAACTACCTGTTCGTCACGCCGCGCATGGGCTCGACCTTGATCGAGGCCATCACCCGCCACTCGCTGACCGCCCGCCAGCGCACGACCCTGCTCATGCAGGCCCTCGACGCCCTCGCCCACATGCACGACGTGCGGCTGCTCCACCGCGACGTCACGCTCCGCAACATCCTCATCGACGAGCGGGCCGCGGTCGCCTACCTGTTCGACTTCGATCTCGCGCTGTCGCTCGACGACATCTCGGGCGCGACCTACGCGACCCACTACCGCGGTCGGGTCTTCGGCTCGCCCGGCTACTCGGTGCCGCCCGAGACCGTCGATCCCGGCCTGGCCGAGCTGCCGGTGGCCGCCGCCCTCGACGTCTTCGCGGTCGGCGGCGCCATCCACGCCCTGTTCACCGACGAGCTGCCCTACGGCAAGGTCGACGACATGTGGGGCCTCTTGATGCGGATCGCGGACGGCATCGTCAACGACGGCAAGAGCCGCGTGCACTATCCCGACACCGTCCCGCGCCCGCTGCGCCCGATCATCGAGCGCTGCCTCGAGCGCGACCCCGGCCAGCGCTACACCCGCGTGCAGTCGATCATCGCCGACCTGCGCGCGGTGCTGCCCGAGCTCGACGATCGCGCCGCCGACGCCCGCTTCTTCCAGTCGGCGACGATGGGCGCGCCCCAGCTCGATCGCCCGGCCCGCCTGCAGCAGGTCCACAGCCGGCGTCGCGACGAGACCATCACCAAGGCCGAGATCGAGCTGGCCGACGCCTCGCTGCACACCTGGGGCTACGAGCTGCAAAAGTCGCTCGGCCGGGTGAAGACCCATCCGATCTACGTCGCCACGCCGCGGCCCGATCTGCTCAGCGCCGGCAAGTTCCCCGACGCCAACACCTTCCCCAAGCTGGTGACGGTCATCGACCTGCACCAGATGCCCGACCCCCGCGGGCTCGTCGATGCCTGGCAACAGGTCTACCTGCCCACGCTCAAGAAGGTGCGGCGCGGGATGATGACCACGCTCCACAAGGTCATCCTCGACACCAACACCGGCTCGCTGCTGCTGTTCTCGGAGTTCATCGACGATCCCAAGTTCGGCGCGCAGCTCAACGACGTCGACCTCCACGTCGACGGCGCGATGGCGCTCGGCTTCCTCATCACGCGCCAGGTCGCGCTGCTGCACGAAAACGGGATGGCGCACAACAATGTCCATCCCGGCGCGCTGCTGTTCAAGGCCGCGACCGAGATCCACATGGCGCAGCCGGCGATGATCGGCCTGGTCGAGCCGTCGCTGTCGATCGAGGCGATGATCTCCGACACCCGCGCGATCGCGTCGATGATCCTGTCGTGGCTGCGGCCGGCCCGCATCGTCCAGCTCAACGCCCGCACCCGCCCCCACTTCGATCAGCTGCGCGGCCGGCTCTCGCTCATCGCGACCGATCGCAACGAGCAGCCCCGCATCGACGAGCTCTTGGCCGCGATCTCCGACGGGCTGGCCCTGGTCGACTTCAACTTCGCCGTGCTCCGCGACGCCGGCGGCGATCTCGAAGAGTATGCCCAGCTGGTGCTGAGCCACCGCGCGTACCACGTGCTGTGGCCCGAGTCGCACTGACCCGGCTTGCTCGCTAGCGCTCGAAGTCTCCGATCAACTGCATCGGGTCTTCGGGCCAGCCGTGCTTGGGATAGCGCCGCATGAGCTGACGGCGCAGCTCGGGATAGTGACGCTGCCAGAAGCCGGGGAGGTCTTGGGTTACCTGCACCGGCCGTTGGTTGGGGGCGAGCAGGTGCAACACGACCGAGACCCGACCGTCAGCGACCGCGGGGCCGCGCGGCAGGCCGAAGAAATCCTGGAGCCGCGACGCCACCCAAGGCGCGCGGTCGAGCTCGTAGTGGATCGCGACGCGACGCTTGCGCGCGAGCATGGCGTGGGTCGGCGCCATGCGCTCGATCGCCGCGCGGTGCGGGCCCAGCTCACCGTCGAGGAGCGCCAGCAGGTTGGTCTTGCGCAGCTCGGCGAACGAGGTCATCCCGCCGCAGGCCCGCGCGATGATCGCGGTGAGCGCGGCGTCGTCGGGCGGCGCCAGGCCGGGGACGTGGGCGGCGGCGAAGGTGAGGCGAGCTCGCCACGCCACCAGCGCGTCGGCGTCGACGAAGCGCTCGATCCCGGCGGCGACCGCCTCCTTGGCGAGCAGCGCCGACGCCCGCGGATCGCCTCGGGCCGGGCCCAGCTGCTCGTCGATGACCAGGCCGTCGTAGGTGGTGCGCTGGGCCCGCTCGACGCGCTCGGCGGCGCGGTTCCACACCAGATCGTCGCGGTCGACGACCCGATCGGGGGCCAGCTCGAGGAGCCACAGGGCCTCGATGCGGCTGGCGCGCCGCACGCTGACCTGGCCCCGGCCGGTCTCGCTGGCGTCGACGGCGACCAGCAGATCGGCGCCGGCCGCGGTCGAGACCACCGACGACGCGGCCAGGGTACCCGCGCCCCCGGCCGCGAAGACGATGTCGGCCGAGCGGCTGCGACGCTTGGCGACCCGATCGGGATAGCCGGCCAGGATCGCGTAGAGCAGCGCCTCGTCGACGGCGGCGTCGCTGGTCGGGCGGGGGCCGCCGCGCCGGGTCTGGCGCTCGAGCTGCTGGGCGGCGCGGTCGACGGAATGGGCGGTCGCGACGTCGAGACCGAGGTCGCGCAGCACGGCCGGGCGCATGCGATCGGCGCGCGCCGCCAACATGGCGTCGAGATCCTCGACGAGATCCGAGTCGGCCGCGATCCGCGCGGCGCCGCGCGGGCCGCGCTTGTCGAGCCGCAGCTCGCGCGCGCCCAGGAGCGCCGCGACCAGAGCGCCCTCGCGCTCGACGCCGCGGTCCTCGGCCTCGACCAAGAGCCGGGCCTGCCGCGGGTGGGCCGGGAAGCGCAGCATGCGTCGGCCCAGGCCGGTCACCGCGCCGGCGGCGTCGACGGCGCCGAGCCGGAGCAGCAGGTCCTCGGCGGCGGCCAGCGCGACCGGGGGCGGCGCCTCGAACCACGGCACGTCGGCCAGCCGCGCGAAGCCCTGGGCGTGCAGCTCGAGGGCGGCCTCGGCCAGATCGGCGCGCGCGATCTCGGGCGCCTCGCGGGCGCGTCGGGTGTCGAAGTCGTGGCGGGTGTAGAGGCGCAGCGCCCGTCCGGGCCGCGTTCGACCGGCGCGACCGGCGCGCTGGATCGCGCTGGCCTGGGCGATGGGCTCGACCACCAGGCTGGGCAAGCCCGACCACGGTGAGTGGCGCGCGACCCGGGCCAGCCCGCCGTCGACGACCGCGACCACGCCGTCGATGGTGACCGAGGTCTCCGCGACGTTGGTCGCGAGGATGAGCTTGCGACGCGGCGCCGGCGCGATCGCCCGGTCCTGCTCCTCGGTGGGCAGGTCGCCGTAGAGCGGCACGATCATCAGGTCGTGGCGCTCGGCCAGCTCGGCGAGGTCTTCGCCAGCGCGCCGGATCTCGCCGGCCCCGGGCAGGAAGGCGAGGACGTCGCCGTCGAGGCCGTCGGCGAGGAGCTTGCGCACCGCGCTCGCGATCTGCTTGCCGAGGTGGCGATCGTCGGGTGCCGGCAGGTACTCGATGTCGACCGGGAAGGTCCGGCCTTCGGACACGATGACCGGGGCGTCGAGGAAGTCGGCGACCGGTCCGGGGTCGAGGGTCGCCGACATCGCGACGATGCGCAGGTCGGGACGACGAGTCGCCCGCAGGCGCTGCAGCAGCGCGAGCGCGAGGTCGCCGGCCAGGTGGCGCTCGTGCAGCTCGTCGAGGATGACCACGCTGGTGCCGGCCAGCGTCGGGTCGGCGAGCAGGCGCCGGGTCAGGATTCCCTCGGTGACGAAGCGAATGCGGGTCGCGGAGCCGACCTTGCGGTCGAAGCGCACCTCGTAGCCGACCTCGTCGCCGACGCGGACGCCGCGCTCGTAGGCGACCCGGGTGGCGGCCAGGCGAGTCGCCAGGCGGCGCGGCTCGAGGATGACGACGTCACCGGTGCCAGCCAGGCCGGCGTCGAGGAGCGCGCCCGGCACCCGCGTGGTCTTGCCGGCGCCGGGCGGCGCGACCAGCACCGCGGCGCCTCGGCGCGCGACCGCCTCGAGCAGGCCGGGCAGGACCTCGTCGATGGGCAAAGCGGTGCGCGGCACGGCGGCAGGCTACCGTCTTCACGCCTCGCGTGCGCTCCACTGTCAGACCGCGCTGCTACACCTTGTCCAACGCGGTCGGGTGCCCACCTGTAGTAGCTGGTCCTTGACGGTACCCCACTGGTAGCGTAGGAATTATATCATGGCGAAGAAGCAGACTCGGCGGAGCATCAGCGTCAGTCGCTCGACCTACGAGCGACTCAAGGCGTTCTGTGAGACCAGCGGGATCTCGATGAGCCAGTGCGTCGAGACCCAGGTCGGCTCGCTCCTGAGCGACGAAGGCTCGGCTCCGGCGGTGGTGTCGGCCAGCGCGGCGGCGCTCGCCTCGGAGCGCGGTACAGCCCGTCCGGCTGTCGCCCAGGGTCGCCCGATGACCAGCAGCTCGCACCTCGCGGCGCCGATGCGCGCTGCGCCCGCCCCGGTTCGCCCGGTGGCGCCCCGCCCCGCGCCCGTGCCGATGACCTCGGCCGCCGCGCGCTATGCAATCGACCCGCCGCCGCCGATCATCAAGAAGGCGGAGCAGCCGGCCCCCAAGGCGCCGACCATGCCGAAGGCGAACGAGATCTTCACGTTCTGAATCGTTTTCGGAACCCGGTGCGTAGCGCGCGGGTTTCGGGGGCGTGATCGGGCGGGGCGGGTGTGCGGGTACCCAGTGGCCTGCGCGTCGCCGGCTGAGACCGCCCGAAAGCGCAACGCGAGAGGCTGCGCCGAAAAAGACCACGGGCCCGACTTTCGCCGGGCCCGCAGAGCAGTGTCACGAACCTGCTCTTCCGGGGAGTGAGGCTCGCTTGCTCTTCAAACGGAAGGGAAAGCCAGCTACGGCCTGCCCCCCTCAGAGCGACGTTGATTACTCGGCATGTTTTGCGTTCCTCCCCTGGCATAGGCCAGAGCCCAGCGGACGGCCCGCAGGCAGACTGCGGCTCCCGTGGCTGGGCCTTCGTAGTGGGCGCTTCGGCCCGTTTCGAAGTCACCCAGCGCATCACCAACCGGTGCAAGGCGCGGTGTGTTCGGCGACATGATCGCAAGCCGAGCGTAGGGCATGAAGCCCTCAAAGACCAGCGCTCCCCTCGAAGTGCCCCGACATACGCATGCCCACAGGTCGCCGCGGGGTCGCAGAGCTACCTGGTGAGCGTCGCCAGCGCAGCGGGATCGCGGACCACTGCGACCGCAAGGGACCGTGGTAGCCCGCGGCCCAGCAGCCCGGGCCGGACCCGATCAAGGGACGATGCCGCTGCACTCGTCGATGCACGCGAAGCTGCCGGTACACGAGCGGTCGTCCAGGCAGTTCTCGCAGTCGTCAGCGTGATCCGAGAAGGTGTCGCTGTCAGCGGCGTTGTTCTCGCAGCGGTCGACGCAAGCTGCGACGTCGTAGTTGGCGTCGAAGCAATCCGAGTAGGGTTGCAGATCATGTTGCAGTCGAAGGCCTCGTCGGCCTTGTCACAGGCGCTCAGCGCGACGATCGAGGAGGTGAAGACCAAGGCGGCGAGCAAGCTACGGAAGATAGTCATGGCGCTCCGGCTGTGCACCTCGCATGCCGCGCCGGAGCTGGCCCTCGCGGCCTTCGGCGCGCCTATCTACGTGGCGAGGCCGCACGTCGGGCGTCATCGCGCGTGACGCCGTGCCGCCGTCCATCGGGCGCGGATGTGCGGTAGATACGGCGCCATGACGACCCGGCCGAGCACCTCGCTCGACACCTTTCCCAATCCGCGCCCGGCGCGCGGCTACGGCATCCACTTCGACTGCCCCGAGTTCACCTGTCTCTGTCCGGTGACCGGACAGCCCGACTTCGCGACGATCCTCATCGACTACACGCCCGATGCGCTGTGCGTCGAGCTCAAGTCGCTGAAGCTCTACCTGTGGAGCTTCCGTGACCAGGGCACGTTCCACGAGGCGGTCACCAATCAGATCTGCGACGATCTGGTGGCCGCGATCGCCCCGCGTCGGATCACCGTCACCGGCAAGTTCTGGATGCGCGGCGGCATCACGACGACGGTGACCGTCACCGTCGAGAAGCCGTGACCGCTACGGGACCAGCTGCTCGAAGAACGTGATGCCGTCGGCGTTGGCGCCGACCAGCCCGATCGTGAGCTTGGCGATGCGCCGCGCCATCGCGGGGCCGCGCGCGGCGATCTTGGTCAGCGCCGAGGTCGCGGCCGCGCGCCCGGCCTCGGTGCGGGCCAGCATCAGGAACGCCGAGGCCGCGGCCAAGCGGCGCATCGCGTGGCCCTCGGCGTGGGTCAGCAGCTGCGCGAGCTGCTCGGGCGAGTTGACCGCGGCGTAGGCGGCGCCCAGCGACGCCAGCAGCGCGACCCGGACGTCGTGCGACGGATCGTCGAGGAGCGGGGTGAGCAGCTTCACCGCCAGCGGCGCGTCGCGATCGGCGAGCCCGATGGCGGCGGCCGCGGCCTGAGCCCGCTCACGCTCGGCGCGCGACGCCAGCGCCTTGCCCAGACGGGTCGCGACCGCGTCCTTGGGCGCGACCCGAGCCAGCGTGGTGAGCGCGAGCTGCCGCAGCTCGGGATCGGGATCTCGGACCGCCAGCGCGAGGGCGCGGTCGAGCGCGTCGGGCTCGAGCTTGTCCTTGTCGCGGCCGAGCCGCTCGAGGACGGCGCGCCGCACCTGCGGGTCGGCGTCGGCCAGCGCGCTGGCCACGGTGGGCGCGGCTCGCACGCCGGTCGCGAGCGCGACGTCGACGGCCTCGACCCGCACCAGCGGCGAGCTGTCGGCGATGGCGAGCTCGACCAGCTCGGTGACGCCCATCGCGCGGCCGCTGCGCAAGAGCAGCAGCTTCTCGGACTCGTCGGCGGTGGCGTAGGCCTTGAGGAACCCGGCGCCCGCGGTCTTGGGCGCCTCGGCGGCCAGCGAGCCCAGCGCGCGGATCGCCAGCGCGCGCACCTCGCGATCGGCGTCGGCGACCATCGCGACCAGGCCGTCGCCGACGCCGCCCGAGACCTTGCCGCCGCGAGCCGCGGCCTGAGCGAGCACGCGCGCGGCCTCGGCGCGGATCGTCGCGTTGGGGTCCTTGATCATGCGGGTCGCCGCGGCGACCCCGCTGCCGGGCTGGTTGCCGTCCGCCGCGCACGCGATGACCATGCGGCGCACCTCGGCGGCAGGATCGTCGGCGGCCTTGAGCAGCTGGCGGCGCGCCTCGGCGCTGCCCTGGTTGGCGGCGGCGCACAAACCAGCGGTGCCGATCGGATGGAGCGCAGCGTCGTCGGGCGTGCGAGACGCCGCGATCAGATACGTCATGACCGGGCCCGGCGTGCGGCGCGCCATCTCGGCGAAGACCTGGGCGGCGGCGCGGCGGGCGGCGCCCTTGCGCTTCCACAGCTGCGCGATGCCACCGACGGCGAAGCTCATCGACGCGCCGACTCGCGCGCTGTTGGCGAGGCCGCGTGCAGCGCCGGTGGCGATCTCGAGCCGCTCGTTTTTCACCTGCTTCATCAGGGCTTCTTGCGACGAGCGGCCGAGGAAGCCGGAGGCCTCGGCGGCGGCGGCGCGCACCTCGTAGGCCTCGTCCTTTTGCAGCTTCTCGAGAGCGGCGGCGGCAGCCGGGATGCGCGCGCGCGCCAGCTCGCCCCACGCCAAGGTCACCGCGACCCGCATGGTCCGGCTCAGGCGCTCGCCCGCGAGCCGCTCGATCTCGGGCGCAGCCTCGGCGGGCGCGACCCGCGCGTACAGCGGCAGCACCGCGGCCCGCACGACCTCGGCCCGCGCCGCCAACGCGGCCTTGGCGGGCGCGGCCAAGGTCGGCGCGCCGCCGGTGCCGATCTCGAACTCCTCGAGCACGAGCTCGATCGCGAACAGCCGCGCGTCGTTGCTGGCGCGCTCGTCGCTCCACAGCTTCGACGCGGCCAGCGCGGCATCGGCGGCGGCGGCGCGCTCGCCGCGGAACGCCCGGCGCAGCTGGACCTTGGCGCGGTCGCGCAGCGCGACGCTGGTGTCGGGATCGGCGAGCGCGGTGGCGGCCGCGGCCGGCGTCGGCTCGGCCTCCTCGGTCGGGGCCCCGGCGACCTCGAGCAAGAGCTCGCGACGCGCGGTCGCGTCGGGATCGCGGGCCAGCGCGGCGTCGAACAGCGGGCGCGCGCGCTCGGCCGGCATCGAGCGCACCGCGGCGATCGCGATGCGGCGCTGCTCGGCGTCGCTGGCCGACAGCGCCTGGATGAGCGTGGCGCGATACGCGCCGTCCTGACGCTGGGCCGCGGCGCCCGCGAGCGCGAGCGCGGCGCGACGCACCGCCGGCGAAGGACGGGTGAGCGCGGCCTCGACGAGGCCGACCTCGACCTCGCCACCCCGCGCGATCGGCCGCATCATCACCAGCAGCTCGGCCAGCTCGTCGTCGGTGGTCGCGGCCTTGGCCAGCAGCTCGAGCCCGGCGGCGTCGCCGGTGCTGGCGTACGCGAGGAGCGCGCCCAGGCGCGGCTCGAGGACGCGATCGATGGTGGCGTCCCAGCCGGCGTGGCTGGCCACCAGGGCGTGATCGGCGATCTGCGACCACGCGCGCGGCGCGACCATCGCGCGCGACAACCCGGGGTCGGCAATGGCGTCGCCGTAGCCGGGCGAGCTGGGCAGCCAGTGGAACGCGGTGAGGCCGGGTCGACCGGCGCGCACGACGACGCGCTCGCCACCGGCGCGGGTCTCGACGTCGAGGTACGCGCGATCGCGCTGGACTCCCCACAGCGCGATCAGCGCCGCGACCGGCGCCGCCGCCGCCGCGATCGCCACGTTGCGATAGAAGCGCCGCGACCGCGCGACCACCGCGCGCTCGGCCGGCGTGGTGGCGACGATGCCGTCGCGCTTCACGCTCCACAGCTCGCGCGCGGTCAGGCGCTCGCGGCCCTCGGCTTTGCGGCCCAAGAGCTCGTGGGCGCGACGCCCGATCGCGCGGTCCAGGGAGGTCAGATCGCGAGCCGGCTCGACCAGGACCTCGTGGGCGAGGCGCCAGCGCTCATCGTCATCGCGGACGATCGCGCCGCGATCGCGCTGGGCGGTGAGGCAGCGCTCGACCGCGGCCACCGGCGCCGCTAGCCGCTCGACCAGCTGGGCCGAGCTCGCGGGCAGCTCGCCCAGGACCCGCAGGCCCAGGCGCTCGTCGCCGCTCGCGGTCGCGCCGCCCCGGAGCCACTGGCGCTCGAGCTCGACGAGGCCGCCCAGCTTGCGCAGCGCCGCCGGCGACGTGACCTTCTGATCGCGCAGCGCGCACGCCACCAGCTGCAGCTCGGCGGGCAGCACGCCCTGCTCGCGACCCAGCGCCGCGGCCACCGCCTCGACGGTGCCGGCCTCGACGGCCACGCCGGCGTCGGCGAGCACGCGGCTGAGCGCCCCGACCGCCGCCGCCACCGGCAGCCGCCCCAGCTCGACGCGAGCCTGGGGCGGAAACAGCGAGCCGGTGCGGCGCTCGAGGGCACCCAGCAGGTGGACGCGCGCGCTCGCGCAGGTGAAGATGAAGCGAGCCCGACCGCTCGAGCGGCCGACCGCGCGGGCATACAGCTCGCTCAGCTCGGCGAGCGCGGCGTCGCCGCCGGCCAGGAGGGTCTGGTCGACGTCGTCGATGACGAAGACCATCAGCTGGCCCGGCGCCACGCTGGCGACCACGCGCGCCAGGTACGCCGTCGACGCCTCCCCCGGGGTGATGCGGGGCCCAGCTTCGGCGAGGACGCGGGCCAGCGAGTCGGCCGGCGCGTGACGGTCGGGCGCGACGACGACGGTCACGCCCTGGGCGCGCAGCGCCGGCACGATCCCGGCCATGAGCAGCGAGGTCTTGCCGACGCCCGGCTCGCCGTGCAGCAGCCCGGCGCGGTAGGCGTCGCCGGCGATCGCGCGCACCAGCTCGTCGCGATCGTGATCGCGACCGACCAACGCCGTCGCCTCGGCCTCGGCGTACGGCGCGACGCCACGGAGCGGTGCGCTGGTTCCCACGGCGCGGACTATAACCCCAGGTGACGGCGGCCCGGTGCCGATGCGGCTGGTATGCTCGCGCGCGATGCCTCCATCGCCCTGGCTTTGCGGCGCCGCCACCGGCACGGCGTTGACCGCGCTCCTCGTCGGCGGCCATGCGCTCGCCGGCGGCCGCGAACAGCAGACCACGATCACGATCAAGCGTGCAGCCGAGTTCAGCTTCGGAGGCGAGACCTATGGCGGCGCCGCCTTGGGCGCGTTCGTCACCCAGCGCCGCGACGTCGAGGTCGGCGCCGACGGCGCCCTGCGCTTCCCGGGCGTGGCGTCGACGCTCGATCCCGCGACCGTCGAGCTCCGCAGCATCACCGACCCGGCGACCCGCGTCATCGAGCAGCGGCTGGTCAACGACCTGGTCAACCCCGAGGCCTTGCTGTTGCGCCAGCTCGGCAAGCCGGTGAAGGTCACGCTGGTGCGCGGTGAGATCGTCGGCACCCTGCGCGCGGTGTCGACCGACGCGATCGTCGTCGAGACCGCCGATCACGCGGTGCAGATCGTCCAGCGCGGCGCCCAGCTCATCGACATCGCGCTGACCGCGGCCACCGTCGACCAGGAGCCCACGCTCGAGTGGAAGCTCGCCACCGCCAAGCCGGGCCAGCACACCGTCGAGGTCAGCTATCGCACCAGCGCGATGTCGTGGCAGCCCGAGTACTCGGCGGTGCTCGGCGAGGGTGGCGCGGTCGAGCTGTCGGCCTGGGCCAACGTCACCAACCAGTCCAACATCGACTTCGTCGACGCTCAGCTCACCCTCGCCGATGGTGGCGGCGACGGCATCGCCCCCCGTGACGGCGCGATCGCGTCGCGCCCGGCCAGCACCAAACCTCGCAGCTGGAAGATCGCGCGCCCGGTGACCCTGCGCACCGGCCAGTCGCTCCAGCTCGAGCTGGCGCCGCGTCGCAGCAACGCCAAGTCGCGCAAGGTGATCGTCGCCGAGGCCCTGGCCGAGCAATCCGGCGCCGACAACGCCGAACCCTATGCCGAGTGCGACAGCAACCCGCGCAACGAGCACATCACGCAGTACCTCGAGCTCGAGGGCGGCCCCAGCTTGCCCGATGGCCGGGTCCGCATGCTGCGCCGGGTCAACGGCGAGCTCACCGCCGTGGGCGAAGATCTGCTGCGCACCAACGGCACCACCGGCGCGGTGCGCATCGGCATCGGCGCCTTCGACGACATCGCGATCTCGCGCACGCAGCAGGACTGCCAGCCCGGCGCCAACGGCCGCTCCCTCGACGAGCGCGTCGAGCTCACCGTCGCCAACGGGGGCAAGGCGGCGACCGAGGTCGTGATCCGCGAGTCGATGTTTCGCTGGCACCAGTGGAAGCTGCTCGCCGAGAGCGAGAAGGGCACCCAGGCCAGCACCCGGGCCCAGGAGTGGCGCGTGAAGGTCCCGGCCGGCGGCACCAAGGTCGTCACGTACAACGTCCGCTACACGTGGTGAGCCGGGGCGCGCCGATCGCGGTGGTCGCCCGCCCTGGGCTGGGGCTCGCGCTGGGGCTGGCCCTGACCCTGGCGCTGGGTTGCGCCGGCCGTCCCGTGGGGCGCGGACGCGGCGACGGCAACGCGCCGGCCGACGCTCGCATCACGCTGTACCGCGACAGCGCCCTCGTCGAGGAAGTGCATCGGGTGGCGGTCGATCGCGCCGGGGTGGCGATCATCCCGCTGGCCGGCGACGTGCTCGCCACCGCCGAGCTGCAGGTCGGCTCGCCCGACGTCGACGTGCTCGAGTGGAGCCGGGTGCCGAGCGGCACCACCGGCGCCGAGGTGGAGGTGCGGACCAGCGCCGGCGACGTCCGCGGCCGCGCGCTGGGCGAGACCACCGACGGCACGCAGCTAGTGGCGGCCGACGACGGCGTGCACCTCGTCACCGGCGCGGTGGTCGCGGGCGGACGGGCCGCGAGCCTGCGCGTGGTCGTGGCCGGCGCGCCGACCCATGCCACGATCGAGCTGCGCTATCCCAGCGAGCACCTGCGCTGGCACGTCGCGTACACCCTGATCGCCGATCGCGGCGACCGGGGCCGGCTGCACGGCGCGCTCGCCCTCGACAACCAGACCGGCCGGGTCTGGCAGCGGGCCCGCTTTGCGATCGTCGATCGCGACCGCCCCATCGCGATCCCGAGCGGCCTGCCCGACGAGCGCTTCGTCGTGCGGGTGCGCGGTCGCTTCGCGGTCACTGGCGGCGAGCAGCGCCTCGATCTGGGCCTGCCGGCGCGCGCGATCCCGCTTCAGCCGACGCTGGTCTACGACCCGGTCGGCACCAGCCTCGACAGCGCCGCCCAGATGCCCCTCGGCGATCCCGAGTACGGGGTGGCGAAGTGGCCGGCCCGGGTCGTCGAGAGCGTGGTGCTCGACGTGTCGGCGCTGTCGCGCGAGCCGCTGCCGGCCGGCGCGGTGCGGATGTTCGCGATCGGCGCCGACGGCAGCCTGGCGTGGCGCGGCGAGGGCACGCTGCTGCCGCCGGCCGACGACGTCGAGCTACGCACCGCGATCGCGATCGGCGAGGCCGACGGCGTCACCGGCCAGCGCACCCGCACGATGTTCGAGCGCGACGACGCCAACCGCCGCCTGGTCGAGGAGATCACGCTCCGCTTCGACAACCAGCGCCAGCACGCGGTCGAGCTGTTGGCCCGCGAGCACCTCTACCGCGGCATTTGCTGGACGCTGGCCTACCACTCGACCGGCCCTCGGGTCGCCAAGGAAGGCGAACAGCAGGTCGGGCTCGGGGTCACGGTGCCGGCGCGCGCGACCGCCACGATCGTATATCGTGTCGTCTACCAGTGGGACTCCGGTCAGTGCAAGCTCTCCAAGTCAGCGCCCTGACGGTCCAATACGGTCGGCGCATCGCCGTCGACGAGCTGAGCCTCGCGATCGAGCCGGGCGCGGTGGTCGGGCTGCTGGGCCCCAACGGCGCCGGCAAGAGCACCGCGCTGCTCGCGATCGCCGGCGGGCTCCGGCCCAGCCGCGGCACCATCGTCATCGACGGCGTCGACCTCGCGACCGATCCGCTGGGCGCGAAGCGTCGCCTCGGCCTCGCCGACCAGCCGCCGTCGCTCTACGAGTACTTCACGATCGCCGAGCACGTCGCGATGGTGGGCGCGGTGCGCGGCCAGCCCGATCGCGAGGCCGAGCGCGCGCTGCTCGACGAGCTGGGTCTGTCGGCGGTGGCCGATCGCCCGTGTCGCGAGCTGTCGTTCGGCATGCGGCAGCGGGTCGGGCTGGCGGCCGCGCTGGTCGCCGCGCCGACGGTGGTGCTGCTCGACGAGACCCTCAACGGCCTGGACCCCCACGCGTCGCGGCGCGCGCGCAAGGTGCTGGCTGCGGCGTCGGCGCGGGGCGCCGCGATCCTGATGTCGACGCACCTGCTCGATCTCGCCGAGCGCATGTGTACCCGCCTGGTGCTGATGGACCAGGGCCGGGTGGTCGCCGACCTGACCGGCGCCGCCATGCCCGCCGACGCCAGCGCGCTCGAGGAGCTCTACGTCACGACGGTCGCCGACCGTGGCGTGACATGAGCACCGTCGACGGACCGCAGGTGCTGGCCTGGGCCGATCGGGACGCGCGGCGGCGGCGCGGCGGGCGGACCGCGCGCGGCGCGCTGGTCGTCATCGCGGCCGGGCTGGCGCTGGGCATCGAGGCGGCGCATCGCGGCGGCTGGTTCCGCGGCGGGTTGGGTGGACCCGGCACCGGCTACCTCGTCGCGGTCGCGCTGCTCGCGCTGGTCCCGACCATGCTGGCGGCGCCGCAGCGCATGTTCTGGCGGCCCGACGCCGCCATGGTGGCGCGCCTGCCGATCACCGGCGCGGCGCTCTGGTACGTCGCGGTCGTGCGGGCTGCCCGGAGCGCCGGGCTGGGCCTGCTGGTGACCGCCCCGACCGTCGCCGTCGCGATGGTGGCCGATCTCGAGCTGGGCGCGCGGGCGGCCAGCGTCGCGCTCGCGCTGGCCATCGCCTCCACGGCTTTGATTCCGGCAGTGTGTCTGGGCGCGGCCCACCTCGTCGCCTCGGGCCAGGCCGACGCCGCGACCCGCGCCCTGACCGGCGACTACCAGGTGGCGACCACGACCTGGCTGGGCGCCCTGCCCGGCTTCGCGATCTCCGCGGTCGTGATCGCGGTGATCGCCGCGACGGGCTGGGTGGCGCATGGCGAGCCGGCCGGGATGATCGCGGTGATCGCGATCGCGGCAGCCTCGGTGGCGGCGGCCGGGCTGGCCACGGTCGCGGCGCCCCGGGTGTACCCGCGGGCCATGCGCGAGGTCGCGGCGCTCGACCGGCAGATCCTCGCGCATCTCGACGTCCACCCGGTCACCGGCCTCGAGGCGGTGGTGCGCAACCGGCTCGGGACCGGCGCGGCCCACGCCTTCGATCGCCTGGCGCGCCTGACCCGCCGCCGCTATCCGCTGTTCTCCCTCGGTGGCGCCGGCGCCGGCATCGCGCTGCTCGGGGTCGCCCTGGCCGCCCCCGACGCCACCGCGTGGCAGGTCGTCCTCGCCCTCGCGCTGGGCGCGCTCGCGGTGTCGCTGCACCGCGCCGCCGGCCGTGAGCCCCTCGAGCATGCCCGCTCGACCGCCACCTTGCCGATCGCGCCGGCCGACGTCACTCGGGCCCGCCGCGCCCTCGTCGGCCTCTGGCTCGCGGTGTGGGCCGCCATCCCGGTGATCGTCGCCGTCGCCCGTCACGGCTGACGCGCGAGCGGTCAGCGCGCGACGCCAAAGACGTGGAGCGAACGGGCGCACGACTCGACCTCGCGACCGCCTTGGCGCAGGTCGAAGAGGCCGATGACCTCGGTGCGCTGGCCGAGGGCGACGTTGGCGATGAAGCGGGTGACCGACGAGACGATGAAGTACAGGCCGAGGCCGGCGCCCGCGGCCTCGCCGGTGCCGCGGGGCCGACCGCGCTCGGCGCGCGCGCGCTGGACGTGCTCGACGATGGCGACCTTGCCGAGCGCGCCGAAGCGATCCTCGACCGAGACCGCGAAGTAGCGGCCGTCGGAGGCCCAGCGCAGACGGGCCGGGAACGCGACCCGCTCGCCGAGGTCGATGGGCACCCGGGGCGCCTCGCCGCTGGCGGCGGCCGGAGCGTCGTACATCGCGTTCATGAGCAGCTCGTCGACCACGCTCTCGACCCGCGCGACCGTCGGGCGGCGGGCCCCGGCGTCGCGCGCGCACGAGGTCACGGCGATGAGCGCGCCGCGCTTCTCCTCGTAGCTCCCGACCTCGACCTCCTGCACGCGCACGCCCCAGGCCAGGTACTTCTCGAGGCCGAACAGATCGCCCGACGCCAGCTTGCCGGAGGTGACCACCAGCTCGCTGTCGTCGGGTTCGTCGCCATCGCCGATGAGGTGGTTGCAGCCGTCGGCGCGCAGGCCGTCGACGGTCGCGGCGTGCTCGAGCGAGGCGCCGATGATGATCAGCGCGCGGCCGGCGGCCAGCGCGGTGAGCTGGGCGTGGGTGAGGCCGTCGCGGGTCGGCTCATCGATCACGATCAGGCTGGCCTCGCCCTCGACCCGATCGACGTCGTCGACGAACTCCACCGTCGAGCCGGCGGCGTGCAGCGATCGTCGGAGCGAACGCCGCAGCGCGACACTTCGCGTCACGCACACCGCGCGTGGCGAGCCGGACATCGCTGCCAGCATAGCGACTCACGCGGGAACCGGTCAACGTGCGGTGGGCGCGGGTTCGGCGCGCAGCGCGGATAGGCGAGCCTCGCACCTACGGGTATCCGCCGAGTCGCTGCGAGTGGCGCGGCGAGGGAAGGCGCTGATACGATAGCCCCCGATGGCTGAGCCCCCCTCGGAACGACCGCCACGGTCTCCGCCGTTGCCGAGCCTGCCCAGCCTGCCGTCGTTGCCGCGCCGCGAGCCGCCAGCGACCAGCCCGCTGCCGGCGACGACGCGGCCGCCGCGCCCGCCGGTGGTGCCGCCGGGTCCGGTGACCACGGCCTCGGTGGCGGTCGCCGACGACGAGGCGACCGGCGATCACACCCGACGGGTGGCCACCGCTGGCAGCGCCGCGATGATCGACGCGATGGTCGAGCTGCTGGCGGCCGAGGCCGAGGCGCTGCTCACCGCCACCGACGCCGGCGAGCGCCTCGCCGATCTCAACGTGCGGCTGTCGCTGCTCGCCGCCGACGTCCTCGACGATGTCGACGACGCCGCGCGCTACCTCGAGCTGGCCGACAACCATCCGCTGACGATCCGGCTCGCGCTCGGACACGCGGTGGTCGCCGGCGACCACGGGCTCCTCGCCGCGGTGGCGCGGCGCGCCGCGCGCCTGCCGGCGGGACGCGACCGCGTGCTGGTGCATCGCGACCTCGCCGAGGTGTGGCTATACGCGCTGGGCCTGCCGACCCCGGCGCTGGCGGTGCTGGGTGCCGCGGGCGATCACGGCGACGCCGAGCTGACCGCCGAGATGCGCGACCTGACCGCCACCGCGCGGGCCGCGGCCGGCGCGTGGCGCGAGCTGAGCGACTCGCCGAGCCCGTCGCTGGCAGCGCCCGAAGAGCTGGCCGACGCGATCGCGATCGCGCTCGATCGCCTCGACGATCCGACCCGCGCGAAGGAGCTGGCGAACGCGGCGCTGCGCGGCGACACCAGCCGCGGCGCGCCGATCCACTGGCTGCGCGTCATCGATCTGGCGCTCGAGGCGGAGGCGCGCCTCGAGGCGATGACCGAGCCCACGGCGGTCCGCACCTCCCCCACGGTGGCCGCCGCCAGCGTCGGGCTCCTCGAGCGCCGCCACGCCCTGCTCGCCGCCGACCCGTCGTCGGCCCGCGCCGCCACCACGACCCGCTACGCCCTCGCCGAGGCCCAGCACCGGGCCGGCGACGTCTCGGCCGCGCTCGCGCACTTCACCGCGGTGGCCGCCGTCACCGACAGCTTCGGGCCGGCCCTCGCGCGCTGGGCCGCGACCCGCCTCGCCACCGTCGCGGCGCGCTGGCCCGACGCGGTGTCCGGCCACCGGACCCTCGGGGCCGATCCGCAGCTGGGGCTGGCCGCCGCCGCCCACGCCTGGCGCGCCTACGAGCTGGCCTCGGCCCACGACCTGCCGGCCGCCGAGCTCAACGCCGCCATCCCGGCGGCGGCCCGCACCGCCGGCGCCACCCGCCGCGCCGAGGCGGCGCTCCTGACCGGCGACGCCGAGGCGCTGATCGCGACGCTGCTCCAGCACCGCCACCCGCGCGCCGCCGCCCTGGCGATCGAGGCTCGCCTCGGCGATCTGCCGCGCGCCGCCGAGCTGCTGCGCCTCGCCACCGCCGATCGCACGCCGGCCGCGCGCTCGAGCGAGCTCGATCATCAGCTCCGCCTGGCCCGCCGTCAGCACGACCGGGGCGGGCTCGCCGAGCTGCACCGCGCCGCCGCCGAGGCCGCCCGCGATCGCCGCATCGCGACCGCGCACCTCACCGCGGCCGGCGCGATCGAGCTGGCCCGCGGCAAGCTCGTCGAGGCCGAGGAGGCCTTCGTGGGCGCCGGCCGACAAGCCGGCACCGACCTCGCCGCCAAGATCGCGCTCGCCGGCATCTACCGCAAGGGCGAGCGCTGGCGCGAGCTGTCGACGGTGCTCGGCGAGCTGACCGCGCTGGTGACCAGCCCGACCGCGCGGGCCAGCTTGCTGCGCGAGCACGGCGCGCTGCTCGCCGGCGAGCTGGCCGACGTGCGACGGGCCCGCGCCGTCCTCGAGGAGGCCCAGGCCCTCGCGCCCGACGATCTCGACGTCACCTACGAGCTGGCCCGCCTCTACGAGCACGGCCGCCAGTGGGACAAGGCCATCGAGCTGCGGGGCCGCATCGCCGAGCGCAGCAAGGACCCGCGCCGCCAGGCCGAGCTCCACGTCGAGATCGGCCACCTCGAGGAGGACAAGCGGGCCGACGACGTCGCGGCCCTCGCCGCCTTCGAGCGCGCCGCCAAGCTCGACGAGCGCGCCCTCGAGCCGCTGCGCGCCGTGGCCGCGCTCCACCGCAAGCACCAGCGCGCCGACCGCCTGCTGGCCACGCTGGCAGCCGAGCTGGCCCGTGGCGTCGAGCCGTCGCGCCGCGTGGTCGTGCAGCTCGAGGCCGCGCGCCTCCTCGACGAGGCCGGCGACCACCCGCGCGCGCTCGCCGGGTTCCTCGACGTGCTCACGATCGAGACCGACAGCCCGGTCGCGCTGGTGGGGATCGAGCGGGTCGCCCGCGCCAGCGGCGCCTGGCGCGAGCTGGCCACGGTCTACCGCAGCGCGCCGCGCAACCTCGCCAACCTGCGGGTCCTGGGCGAGGCGCTCGAGCGGCTCGGCGAGTGGAGCGAGCTGTCGCAGATCCGCCAAGCCGAGCTCGAGCAGGCGCCGGCCGCCGATCGCGGGCGCCTGGCCGCGGCCCTGGCCCGCCTCGCCGAGGACAAGCTGGGCGACACCGACGCCGCGATCCGCTTCCACACCCTGGCCGCCAGCGCTAGCGTCAGCGCGGCTCCGACCGGCGGTCCGTCGGCACCCGCCAGCACCGAGAGCCACCGCGAGCTGGCGCGCCTCCTCGAGGCCGCCGAGCGCTGGCCCGAGCTCACCGTCGCCGTGGAGCGCGAGCTGGCCGCCACGTCGCCGGCCGCCACCGACGCCCAGATCGCGCTCTTGCTCCGACTCGGCGAGCTGCGCGAGCTCCGCCTCGGCAAGTCGGCCGACGCCGCGCTGGCCTACGAGGCGATCCTCGAGCGCAGCCCGCACCAGAGCGCGGCCCTCGAGGCGCTCGAGCGGCTCTACCAGCGCCTCGGCCACGACAAGGATCTGCTGCGCATCCTCGAGCTGCGCGCCGACGCGACGATCGACAAGCTCGAGCGGGGCCAGCTCTACGCTCGCATCGCGGTCGTCAAGCAGGGCCGCGACGACCCCGACGGCGCCATCGAGGCCTACACCGCCGCGTTCGTCGCCGACTCGGCCAACCGCGAGGTCTTCACCGCCCTCGAGAAGCTCTGTTACAAGCACGAGCGCTGGACCGCGGCGATGCGCCTGTACCAGTCCGCGATCGATCTCGTCGAGGGCGGGCAGTCACGCGCGTATCGGCTGTCCGATCTGTACGCCCGCCGGGGCCAGGTCCAGCTGCAGTACCTCGGCGAGCCCGACGCGGCCGCGGCGTCCTACTCCAAGGTCGTCGAGATCGATCCCGACAATGACACCTCGGTGAAGTTCCTCGAGTCGATCTACTCGCAGAAGAACGACTGGTCGGGGCTCATCTCGATCTACGAGAAGCGGGCCGGGCTCATGCGCGACGACGAGCGCCGCCTCGAGGCGCTGCGTCGGGCCGCCCGGGTCGCCGCCGCCAAGATGCGCGACTTCGCCGCGGCCGCGCGGCTGTACGAGCAGGTCCTCGACGCCGACCCCACCGACGTCGAGGCGCTCGAGGCGCTCGAGCGTTGGTACGACCGCAACAGCGAGTGGGCCAAGCTGGTCGAGGTGCTGCGCAAGCGCCTGGCCAGCGCGCCGGCTGGCGACGCCGCGACGACGATCCTGCGCCGCATCGCCCAGATCTCCGAAGACGGGATGCGCGACGAGACCAAGGCCGTCGCGAACTACCAGCGCATCCTCGAGATCGCGCCGGCCAACAAGGAAGCGCTCGAGGCGCTCGGCCGCATCTACGAGTCGACCGAGCAGTGGGCCGAGTTCGTCGACGTCACCCGTCGGCAGATCCGGGTCACCACCGACCGCAACCTCAAGGCGCTGCTGTACTTCAAGTGCGGCTCCGTGATGGAGGCCAAGTTCGGCAAGGAAGAGGACGCGATCCGCTACTACGACGCGGCCATCAAGACCTCGCCGTCGTGCCTGCCGGCGGTCCACGGGCTCCGCGATCTCTACCGTCGTCGCGAGGACTGGCCGCGCGTCATCCAGACCCTCGAGCTCGAGGTGAAGCTCTGGCAGGACGACAAGGAGCGCGCCGGCGTCTTCGCGCAGATCGGCCGCATCTACGAGCAGCGCCTCGGCGACGCCAGCCGCGCGATGCACTACTACGAGAGCGCGCTCACCGTCGATCCCGAGTGCCTGCCGGCCAACCAGGCGCTGTTCGAGCATTTCTACGACGCCCAGCAGTGGGGCAAGGCGCTGCCGCTGGCCCAGGCCCTCGCCGTCAAGGCGATGCGCGACGGCGATCCCAACACCCGCAGCGAGTTCTATCGTCGCCGCGGCGTGGTCCAGCTGCAGACCGGCGATCCCCGCGGCGCTGCCGAGAGCCTCATCGTCGCGCTCGAGATCAAGCCGACCCACCAGGAGGCCCTCGACAACCTCCTCGAGCTGCAGCGCGCGCGCCCCGATGCCTGGGACTTCGACTCGGTCTATCGTGAGCTCGACAAGCTCTACAAGAAGCGTGACGACGCCGGGCCGCTGCTGGCCCGCGTGCGGGTGGCCCAGGCCGCGGGCGTCGAGCGCGAGGGCGATCTCGACAGCGCGCAGGCGATCTACGCCGAGGCGGTCGCGCTCGCGCCCACCGACTTCGTCGTGCTGTCGGCCAGCATCACGCTCGACGTGAACATGCGGCGCTGGAGCGACGCGGTCCGCGCCATCGAGGTGTTCATCCACACCACGCCGCCGCCGTCGCTCGAGGTCCGGGTCGCCGCGCTCATGCGGCAGGCCGAGATCCACGCCGACTACGAGATGGACGCGGCCAACGCCATCGCCGCGCTGCGCGAGGTGATCCGCCTCGATCCGTCGCACGAGCACGCGTACTACCTGCTGGCGCAAGAGCATTTCGGCGTCGGCCGCTACGCCGAGGCCCGCGCCGCGATCGATCGCGTGATCGAGCTGGCCGCCGCGCCCGGCTCGGCGATCGCACCCGAGAGCCTCGCGCGCTACTACTACTATCGCGGCCGCATCACCGAGGTCGGCGGCGACGCCCGTGGCGCGACCTCGCAGTATCGCCGCGCCTGCGAGTACGACCCCGGCTACGCCCCACCGGCCCTGGCGCTGGCCCGGCGCGCCGCCGATGCTGGCGATCAGCGCGCCGCCGAGACCTTGCTCATCGACGCGGCGCACGCCGCGATGGAAAAGGGCGGACCGATCGCGGCGGTGCCGCTCCAGCGCGGGCTGGCCCGCATCCTCCTCGCGTCGGGCGATCGCCCCGCCGCGATCGAGGCCTACCGCGGCATCCTGGGTGTCGACGACAGCCCGGCCGATCGGGTCGCGCTCGCCGAGATCTACGCCATCGACGACCCCGGCAAGGCGCTGGCCGAGCTGCGCAAGGTCCTCGACCGCAGCATCCACCACGCGCCGGTGTACCGGCTGCTCGCCGCCTACTACCAGCGCCTCGGCGAGCACGAGCGCGCCGTCCGCGCCCACGTCGTCATGGACCAGCTCGGCTTCGCCGAGGACGACGACAAGGCCGAGCTCGCGCGCATCCGCACCACCTTGCCGTTCACCCCGGTGCGGCGCGGCCTCGACGACGATCTGCGGGCGCGCCTGCTGGTCACCGGCGCGGCCCGCGACGTCTTCGGCGAGATCCTCGCCGCCGCCAACGAAGAGCTGGTCGCGCTGTATCCCGCGCCACTGCTGGGCGAGAACCTCATCCCGGCCCAGCGCTTCGACGACGCCGGCCTCCGGGTCGCGATCGCCGACGTCGCGCGCCTCACCGGCGTCGAGGCCGACGTGTTCGTCGGCGAGCGGGTGCCCGGCCTGGTCGCGATGGTGGCGTCACCCCGCCGGCTGATCGTGGTCGATCGCAGCCTGGTCGGCGAGGCCGACGGTCCGCGCCGCTATCTGTTGGGCTGGGCCTTCGAGGCGCTGCGCGGCGGTTACGCGTTCCTCCACCACCTCGGTCGGCGCCAGCGCAGCGAGCTGGGCGGCTTTTTGAAGTCGCTCTTGCTGCCCGAGAGCGAGCGGCCGGGCCCGACCAACGAGTTCGTGCGCGGGCTGCCCAAGCGAGCCCAGAAGGTGCTCGAGCGCCACGCCAACACCAGCCGCGAGCTCGACGGCGACGTGTGGATCGACGCAATGCTCAACAGCGCCAAGCGCGGCGGCCTGGTCGCGTGCGACGACTTCGCGGCAGCGACCTGGATGATCGCGCGCATCTCGGGCGAGATGCTGCTGTCCCACGACGCAACGGTCGCGCTGGGCGCGGTCCTGGGCGGCGCCGACCTGGTGCGCTTCTACCTTTCCGACGATTACCACCGGATCAGAGATCATCTAACTAGCGAGCGCTGAAAACAGCCCGGGGGCTCGGCTGGATCGCACCTGTCGGTTCAGGCTATGCTCGCGATTCTCGTGACGAAGGCGATGTTGTTTTGTAAGTCGGGGCACATCGATTACGCTCGAGCTGCCGTGGAGACGAGTTTGCTGGAGACCCAATGAGCCAGAAGTTCCAGGCCTCGGTTCATCACCGTGACGAGGTCAGCTACGTGAAGTTGGCCGGCGTCATCGACGAGGACAACGAGCTCACCTCGCTCACCGACAAGATCCCGTCGGGGACGGCGGTGATCGATCTGGGCGAGGTCGAGCGCATCAACTCGTGCGGCGTGCGCGATTGGGTCAACTGGCTCGGCAAGCTCGAGAGTCAGTCGACCCGGGCCGTGCTGGTCGAGTGCTCGCCCGCGATCGTCGCGCAGATCAACCTCGTCAACAACTTCACCGGCACCGGCGTCGTCAAGAGCTTCTACGTCCCGTACTTCTGCCCCGATTGCGACGAGGAGAAGGTACTCCTCGTCGATGCCACCGACATGGGGCCGCCGCCTCACGAACCGCCGACCTGCCGCTGCGACGAGTGCGATCTGGTCATGGACTTCGACGACATGGCGGACTCGTACTTCGCGTTCCTGTCGAACCAGAAGAAGATCGCCGAGCCCGAAAAGGTGAACGGCGTCATCAAGGAGTTCGCGGCCGGCGAGGCCAACGACAAGAAGGTGCGCTCGCGCGGCTCGAGCACCAGCCTGTCGGGCGCGGCGATCTCGTCCCTGCCCAGCGTGCCCTCGCTGCCGTCGATCTCGCGGCCCAGCGGCATCCTGCAGGCGCCGTCGAAGACCGGCAGTCGCCCGTCGATCGCGCCGTTGACGACCGGCACCCATCCCGGCATGCGCGCGGTCGGATCGTTCCAGGGCACCGCCCCCGGTAGCCGCCCGGGCAGCTCACCCGGCTTCGCGGCGCCCGGCACCAGCCCCGGTGCGGCGATGCCGGCGTTCGGCGCCGGCGTGGTCGGCGATCGCCCGGCGCTGGCCCAGCCGCGCTCGAGCGCGATCATCTACATCCTGGTCGGCGTCCTCATCCTCGCCATCGGCGTGCTCGCGTTCCTCCTGTTCGCGAGTAAATGATGGAGCCGACCCACCCCGCGCTCGTCCAGTTCCTCACCGAGTTCAAGCGGGTCGCGACGGCCATCGTCGACAGCTACTTCGTCGTCGACAGCGAGCGCCGGATCGTCGACTTCAACCGCGCGTTCTTCGCGATGCTGCCGCGCCAGGTCGCGCGCGGCCTCAAGGGCAAGCACTGCTTCGAGGTGCTCGAGCTCAACATCTGCAAGCACGAGTGCATCGCGCAGCAGTGCTGGGCCGACAATCGCCACGTCCGCCTCGACGAGATCAGCGGCAAGGTCCAAGGAGATCCCGACGCCAAAGAGCTGCGGTTCATCCTGTCGGCGGTGCCGATCACCGACGAGGCCGGCAACCCGGTGGGCGCGCTGGAGATCCAGCGCAACGTCACCGACGAGGCGGTCGTGCAGGTGAAGTACCAGGAGATGCTCGAGACCGAGGCCCGCGAGCGCGAGCGGCTGGCCAACCAGATCCGGGCTCGCACCAAGGAGCTGCTCGAGACCAACCAGCTCCTCCTCAAGACGCAGAAGGATCTGCTGACCTACAAGAAGGGGCTGGCGGTCTAAGGGCCCGCGAATGAACAAGTCGACCGTTCTCGCGGCCGATCCATCCCGGCTGGCTGCGTTGCCGGTTCCGGTCCTCGGGTCACATCCGTCGAGGATGCTCCCCTCCGGTCCTCACCGTC
>Ga0105044_10000638_pt1 | contig 43930 bp, 34 predicted proteins | sample MAT01_FD_78092 | JGI IMG/M metagenome (GOLD analysis project Ga0105044, IMG submission 78092) | Freshwater microbial communities from Lake Fryxell liftoff mats and glacier meltwater in Antarctica - MAT-01 | ecosystem: Environmental > Aquatic > Freshwater > Ice > Liftoff microbial mat | place...
AGGTTTAGATCCCCTTCGACCGTCACCGCGTCAAAGGTGTTGCCGGGATGGCCGCTAAAAATCATCTGTGCCTCGCCACTTTGGCGGAGGGTCCCGCCTCGGATTGTGCCCCCGTTGAGGGTCACGTTCTTTTTCACCTCAAAGGTGTCCGCGATCTGGAGGACGCCGCCCTTGAGCTGTACGGTTTCGTTGGCGACTAAGCTTTTGATGCTGACGGTGCCCGTGCTGTGGGTAACGGTGACATCCACCACAGACAGGTCGATGATCACGTCATCGGCCGGACCCGGCAGAGTGCCCGTGCTCCAGTTGAGCGGCTCATTCCAAGCGCCGTCCTTGGGAAGAATCCAGAACACAGCGTCCGCTGCTTGGAAGTCCCACATGAAATCCTGCCGCAACGAATTGCCGGCCCGATCGGTTATGTCCGATGTGACTACCGCGCGATACCGTCCGAAGGGGAACGGTGACGCAAACGTCAGGGAAGCCGCCAAAACATCAGCGTGATACGCCGCGATTCCTCCGGGGACCGGAAGATCGTCTGCCGTCCCGGTCACTCCGTCCATCCCGGCGGTAAAGAGCTTGAAGGAGACGGTCGTAACCGATTCAGGATTCATGGGCTCGCTGAAGTACGCCTGAAGAACCTTCACGGATTTTGCCCCGGCCAACGGAGTTACTTCCTTGATCCGCGGCGCCGTGGCGTCTTCCAGTAGGTTCACCCTTTTCTCCTGGGTCCAGGTGAAGTTGCCGCCCGTGTCGATCGCGCGAGCCTGCAGACGGAACGATTTCTTTTCCGCGGTTAACTGCGGTGCGACGAAGCGAAACTCGAACGGAAACGCGTTGTCCGTGTCGACCTTGGCCCCGTCCAAATAGAACTCCACCTGCCGGACCTGAACATCGTCGCCTACTTCCGCCGTAACTCGTGACCGTTGTCCGCTCTCCGCCCCCGTGTCCGTAAAACTGGTGGTGAGGCGGATCGAGGGAGGGACTCCCTTGGCATCGTAAGGCAGGTAATTGATGACCTGCATTCCGGCCCGATCGTCCGCGACGTAGGCGAGGCCGTTGAAAAGGGAAACCGCCCGGGCTAGTCCCGGCGTGGGAAAGGTGGTGATCACCACGTTGTTCACCCGCGGATTGCTCAGGTCGTAGAGTGAGATGTCATGCGGTCCGTCATCGGTGCTGTTCGGGCCGACGGCGGCCAGCCCCATTCCGGATCCGTTGGCGACAATCTGTCGCCAACCGAACTGGGTCGTGTTGCCACTGGTGAGCAGTGCGGGTCGGGCGGGGTCAGCGACATCCAGCGTATTGTACCCCTTACGATGCACCGTGTAGGCGATAGCCCCGCCCACGAAGAGGCGTTGATTTTGGGCAGCTACGAAGGGCGACGCAACCGAGCCCGAGACGGAGAAGGATTCATCCAACAGCGAGATCACCTGCACTCGGTCACCAGTCAGCGCGTACAAGGAATCGCCCTCCAGGAAAAGGTCCTGCACGGCGGCCCCGAGGGTGACCTGTCTGAGCACGCTTCCTGACGCCAGATCCACCACCACCACCTGCCCGGACCGCAATCCCACATACGCCAGGCCCGCACCGACCGCGACGGCCTGCGCTCCAGGCAAAGGTACCTGATGACGGATGTGCGCGGTGACGGGATCGGAGAAGTCGATTACCGCCAGTCCGGCGTCCCCATCGGCCACGGCCGCTACGGGGCCGGCACTGGCGACCCGTTGTGCGGTTCCGGGCGTGTCCACGTGCGCAACCAGGATGGGACGCTGGCTGTCAAAAATGTTGAAGCAGGAGACCCCCGCGGGACCTTCGGCGGTGATCGCGAGTTCATTGCCCGTGGAAATGTCCAACGCGGCGCCCGGTGTTGCGACCGTGGCGATAACACCCGATCGCACAATGAAGCCACCGAGTGGATCGGTTCCCTGCTGAATCTCGGCGCCATCCGGAACGCCATCGCCGTCCGTGTCCGCCTTTTCGATGTCGGTGCCGTAAACATTTTCGACGACATCAGGCAGACCGTCGTGATCTCCATCGATGGTGTCGTTGGCGAGGGGGAACAGGTCGAATCGGGGAAGGGTGTAAGGCGCCCGCGGACTCAGATTGGGTGAAATGATTCCAAACTGGGCAGTTTTCGGATCATAGAAACTCACTTCTAGCAAAGTTCCGTCGGCCGGGAGAAAGAGGGAATATTGACCGAACGGGGCGGTATCCCCGCGGAGAATGAAAACGCCCGAGGGGCGCGAAATTCGGGCAGCATACAGGACTGAATAAGGCGGCGCGCCTCCGGGATTGAGATCGTCTGGTTCGAGGCCTGCCGCCGTCGCGGCTGCTCGCGTTTTCTCTTCGAACGTCAGAACCCGATTTCTCAGGTACGCCACGGCATCGCCGCCTGCCACAGCGTCCGCCTGTTGCCGCAAAGCGTCCACCTGGGTCTGAACTTCGGTCGGGACTGAGACCCGGCCTAGGATGAAGGGTTTCACCAGCTCACTGATCTGATCGGCGAGCAAGCGGAGACTTTCGGACACGGGATCGGCACTGGACCGGGACAGCCCCGCCGGACGAACCCCTGTCGTCTGGGGTGTTTCACTGGAAGCGGAACTAGATCCGCCGGCGCCGGCACCCCAGCAGGAGATACACCGCCGCTGACATTTTTCGAACGCCAAATAGCATTGGTTGCGTCGATGGAGGGCCGACAGATAAACGGTGTCTTGGCAGCGGTTCACTTCCAACTCGGAAAGGACATTGGTGAAGGCCAGGCAGTTCTCTCGCGCCATCAAGAGGGCGGCGGTTGTTTCCTCCACGCATTTATCTTGGTCATCCACGCAGGCCTGGCTGCACCCATCCATTAAATCAATATTGTTTCCGCACTTAAGCTTCGGCGGTGGTGGTGGAGTTGCCGCTTTGGGGGATTGGACGCCATGCCAACCCGGTTGCCGGATCCCCACCCCCGCGTCCGTGCAGAAGTGCCGGCCATCGGCCCCCACGGTCATTCCACCGGCGTCTTCCCAGATGCCCTTTTTGTGATTGAAGGAAATCAGGGAGCCCTTCGCACCGGCTGGCCAGGATTTGCCGGTCGTGGGGTTGGGCAGATTCGGGAAACAGGCGGGAACGGGTTGGTCGAAGTTCAAGGCACCATCGGTCTGGACGGTGATTACGATCGGCATCTCGGCTCCCGGCGGAAGCGGTCCGGGCAGTCGATCGGGCGGCACCGGTGCGATCCCGACCTGGCCGCCTCGCTGGCCATCGTCGGCGAATAATGAATTGGCCGGGACCGTAATGGAAACGCCCGAGAGTGCCGGATTGGCCGCAATCACGCTGGGCGGGAAGGTGATCGTGGTGTCCTGCGCAGAACTGACGGGTTGCAACGTTCCGGGCGCAACAAGCGGCAGATAAATTTTCCCGGTGCCTCCCGCCAAATTATCGTTGCGGCCCGCCACTGCGTCCCACGCCTTGCCCACATACGGATAGTAGGCCTGACTGGGATATTGGATGCCCGCCGCTAGATTGGTGGCCGTGCGCCCGTCGATGTGCACGAAGAACCGCCCTGGGGGAACCGGCTGCAGTTTGAAGTTTCCCTGGGCATCCGTGACCGTCCGCAACGTTTCCTCTCGGCCATCCACCGTGATCGTGACACCTGCCAGGGGCTTATTCACTGCGTTGGTTCCCGTGTCCGTCCCCGGCATCAATTCGCTCGCATAAACCGTTCCGACCACCGCCGTGTCGGGGAGGGTCGCTAGGTTCAGGGTATCGAAGGGAATTACGACCGTTCCTCCCGGCACTCCATCGCCATCGGCATCGAGTTGCTTGCCGGACGCGTCCTTCAAGTTGGTGCCATCGAGCACTGCCACCACGCGTGTGCTGCCCGGCATCGGTTCAAGGTAAAACAGCGTGGCTCTCGTGCGATCGGCCGACAATTCCACGCGCGAAAGCAGACGACGGCCGCCGTAGCCGGCGAAAAATCTATCACTGGAAAGCAGGGAATCCGCGGCGAGCGGACCACTGAATTGAACGATGGTCTCACGCGTCACTGCCACTCCCGTCTCGCCCTCTACCGGTGAGGTGGTGGCCACTTCAGTCAAACCTTCCGGTACGCGCAGCAGGCGAAAGAAGCGCCGGTTCGTCCCTTCCTCGACCGTCAGGGAGAGTTGTCCGGCTGCGGTAATGATCGGAGCTTCTGCGGGCCGCCAGGGAGTGGCGGTTACTAGGCTAGTTGCTTCCTCCAGTCGGAAACCTGCGGCAGAATCGAGCCAATTTAGGGTGATCCGGTTTTCGCCCGCGGGTTGAATTGTTAGCACGGGTTGAGCGAACGCGGACAACACGGCGCCCAGGAGCAGCAGCCACCGCGACCCAGAGTGGAATAGGGTTTTCATGAGAGCCGATGGACGAGGAAAAATAATAGGGGTCTTCCGGAGCCATCCCGAGCAGCAATGCCCCGGTTCCAGCTCCGGGAATGCCACCGGGGCTGCGTAACCGAAAATCAACCAGACCGCCTGAGCCGGCCTTTCCTTAACTTTGTTTCGGCGTCGACCCGCCGGATGGACCAAGGACAGTGGATCCCGATCTTAACTGAACAACCCCAGGACGGGCTCGGCTTGCACCAATTCCCGCGGTTGATTCAGGTGGTTCATCACGATCGTGTGCGGATCGATGCCGAGGGCGTGATAAATGGTTGCCACAATCTGGGTTGGATGAACCGCGTTCTCGGCCGGACTGCTCGCCGTGGCGTCGGAACGTCCGTACAGAGCTCCTCGGCTGACTCCAGCTCCGGCAATGAAGGCGGTGTAGCAATAGGGCCAGTGGTCTCGGCCATCGGGAGAATTGGTGTTGCCACTGGTGCTGACCCCCAACCGCGGGCTGCGACCAAACTCACCGAGCGCGACCACGAGCGTCTCCTTCAACAAACCGCGCTCGTCCATGTCTTGAATCAGAGCACTCAGTCCCGAATCGAGCTTCGGACAGTGCAGGTTTCGCAGCGGCCCAAAGTTGGCGGCATGCGTGTCCCAGGCATCCACCGTGGGATCACCATTGGCCACCGCCGGCCAATTCATCTGCACGACCCGTGTGCCGGCTTCAATGAGCCGACGGGCCAGCAGACAACCCTGTCCGAACGTATGTCGGCCGTAAAGATCGCGCAGGGTATCCGGCTCCTTGGCAAGATCGAAGGCGTCACGGGCGCGGCCACTGCTCACCAGGTCAAACGCCTTCTGATAATAGCTGTCGAGGGCATATTTTCCGACCGCCTTCTCCATGTCAGGCATCGCGTTATTAACCGTCTTGAGCAGTGTTTCACGACGGCTGAGGCGTTCTTTGCTGACCTCTTTGCGCAAGGTGAGGTCAGCCAGATTGATCTCCTTGGCTGGGTCCTGATAAAAGTAATAGGGATCGTAGGCGGCCCCGAGGAATCCGGCAGTACCGCCTTTTCCAATGACGTTGGACTCCTGGAGCGCCCGGGGAAGCATCACGAAGGGAAGCATCGGAACCTCGGGCGGCTTCAGCCGGGAAATCTGGGAGCCCAGGTGGGGAAAATCGTTGGGCGCGGGTGGCTCCAACTGTCCGGATGGAGACACTCGGTCGGGTGTGTATCCGGTCATGATCTGGTAGATGGCCGCCGTGTGATTGAAGAGACCGACGGGCGTGTAGCTCATCGAACGGATCAAAGTGGCCTTGTCGATCTGTTGGGCCAGCTTGGGCATCACCTCGCTCAAATACGTTCCCGGAACCTTGGTGCGGATCGGTTTAAAGTCGCCGCGAACATTGGAAGGGGCGTCGGGCTTGGGATCCCAGATATCGATGTGACTGGGTCCGCCTTGGAGATAGAGAATGATGACGGATTTCGCTTGTCCCCAGCCGTTTTTGGGTTGGCTGGGGGCGGGCCCCACTCCCGGGGCCTGCTGTGCCTGAATACGAAGGATGTCCGCGAGACTGAGTCCGGCGATACCGGCCCCGCCGAGACGGAGAAATTCGCGGCGGCTGAAACCGTCGCAGGTGGCACCGTATTTTCCGGGAATGGAGATCATGGATTGGTGGATTAACGGTTAAACAAGAAGGCTGGGCTGTTCAGTAACGCCCAAGCAAGATCCTGAGCTCCCTCCAGGCGCTGATCGCCGGTGCCGAGTTGAATGCTGGTCAGCTCCTTTTCATTCGGCGGGCGGTTCAGGCAGCTCAGATAAATTTCTTCGATGACTTTCCGATCGTCGCTCTCCGACTTCACCAGCTTCCCGAACCGGTTATCAGCGTTGCTCACGCATTCGCCCAGGGTTGGGCCGTTGATCAGGTTCAAGGCATGCGAGAGGGTGACATTACTAGACCGTTCGCATTCGCAGGCACTCTGGCGTTTGGGTCGGCCAAATAGCGCCAGAAAATCATTTCCGCTGACCATCCCATCCGGAACTTCAACCGCGCGAAGTCCGACGGGTAGATCCTTGAATTGCGGTCGGTATCCGGTCGCCACCGCCACGGCATCCAGCATTTGCTCCGCACTGAGGCGTCGAGGAATGGCGTGGGAAAAATTCATCAGGTCATCCTCGTTCCATTGGTTGGGGACGATGCTCAGCTGATACGCCCGGGATTGGCACAAGGTACGCAGAAGTTTTCGCACATCATAACCGCTGGCGACGAATTCGGTGGTGAGCGCTTCGAGCAGGTCGGGATTGCTCGGGGGATTACCGGCCCGGATGTCATCAACCGGATCAATGATTCCGCGACCGAAGAAATAGCTCCAGAAGCGGTTCACAGTGGAGGTGGCAAAGTACGGATTGTCCTTCGAGGTGAGCCATTCGGCGAAGGCGACGCGGCGATCTTGGTCGGGGGTGGGCGACTTCGCTTTTCCGTAGGGAACCTGGGGCGGAACGACGCGGCCGTCTTTCGGATGCTTTACCTCACCGCCATTGTAGTTCTGGTAAACGATGTCCTCGGAAACCTGTTCCGAAGCGTAGGTTTCGTTGCCGCGGATAAGGGTGTCGCGGCCGAGAGTTCCGCGCTTGAAGGCCACTTGGGCGAAGAAAGCGCCGAACTCGTAATACTGGTTCTGCGTCCAACGCTCAAAGGGATGGTCGTGGCACTTGTTGCAGTTGAAGCGTACGCCTAGAAAAGTCTGGGAGATGTCTTCCGTCATCTTGTCCGGGTCCCGTAGGGCCCGAAGATAATTTCCGGCCGGATTCTCAATGGTGCTGCCTTTAGCCAGAAGCAGGTCGCGCACGAACTGGTCGTAAGGACGATTCCGAGCGAGTTGCTGCTCGATCCAATTACGGAAGACCCAGACGCCTTTTTTTCCGAGGTTCTCCGAGTTGCACTGGAGCAAGTCGGCAAATTTGTTGGCCCAAAATCCAGAATAGTCCGGTGAGCCAATTAATTCATCAATGAGTTGATCCCGCTTCTTCCGGGTCTCGGTGGAGTCGGTGAGGAACGCGCGAACTTTCTCCGAGGTGGGCGGTTGGCCGGTGAGGTCGAGGTAAACCCGGCGAATGAAGTCCGCGTCGGTGCAAAGTTCGCTCGGATTGATCTTCATCCGTTCCAACTTGGCGTTGATGAACCGGTCGACGGCATTGTACTCCGGCATCGGCGTGAAGGTGAATCCGCTGCGATCGCCCATGACGACCACTTCGCGGGCGGCGTACAGGCCTTCATAACGGACCAGTACGGCCATTTCGCCGCGGCGCAGGGCGGTTAGGGTGTGGTCCTTTACCAGGGCGGTTTCCTCGTTGTTGCTCGATAGAATTGCTTCTCGGGTTACGTCACGGGTGGTGCCGTCGGGGTAGGTGGCGAGGATAAGGAATTGTTGCAGCCGTCCGGGCAGGTCGATCTCTACGGTGGCTGGGAGGATGGTCAAATTGGTCGCCCGGGCCTTCATCGGGTCTTCAAAGCGGGCACCTTCGGAGATCCATTGCCGGAGCAAGGTGTGGTAGCGGGAGCCTGGTCGGATCACTTGGCCACCTTCGTGGGGTACGTCTCCCAGCGGCTTCTGCAGCATCAGGGATTCATCCACGTTGACGCGGTTGAAGCGGCGCCCGCTCAGATCATGGACCAAGGCCTCGTAGTCGTAGGCCGGGTCGTATCCACGCAGAGATAACTTGAAGCCATTTTTCCCCTTAGCAGATCCGTGACAGGTCCCCTGATTGCAGCTCGCGCGTCCCAGGACCGGCTGGAGATCGCGGACAAAGCCGACCGGCGGGTGTGCGAGCGCCGTTACCGTTACCGGCAATTTTGCTGATTTTCCGCCCGCAGAAACCGAAACGGTCCCTTCTCCGACCGTGCGAGCTCCGATGAAATTGTCCTCCTGAAGGGACACGATTTCGGAATCGGCTTTGAAAGTGGCTTCACTCGTCAGATCGATGACCCCCCCCTCGCTCCGCTCCCCTAGGACCAGGACTTTCCGGGCGTCCCGGGCGTCGGTCAGGGTTAGTGACGAGGGTTCGAGTCGGATCGATTTGAGGGAGGGAAGGGGCGGCTTGGGAGGAATCACCTTGTCACTGGCCGGCGCGGCGGCCCGGAGGGTCGCAACGCCAGTGAAGCACAGGAGCACGGCGAGACGAAGGCGGTGGGACAACATGGCGCAGCAGGGTGATTTGAGTGGACGCTAGGCACCTGACCGCCCGGTCTCAAGACTCATTCGCGGCAGTTTCTAGTTTGCGGGCCTTTTTTGAACCGCGAAGGAAACGGATGAACCCACGGACTCCTCTTCCGCGAGCATCCCGTCCTGGATAACAAATTGGTGGTCCGGTTTGTCCTTTGAGCTTTGAACTTTCCGCTTCTTTTGGGCCACCCTAGTGGTCGACGCGCTCACCATGAAAAAACGTATCTGGAAAATTGCTGGCATCAACTTTGACCACTTCCACATGGGTGACCTGCTCCGGTATGCCCACGAACACCCCAAAACCGAGATCGTTGGTATCAGCGACGAGAAGCCACAGCGGATGGAGGAGTCCATCCGAAAGGGACTGGTAGACCGTCATTGCGCGTTCACCGACTACCGCGAGTGCCTCGCGAAAACTCAACCGGATGTCGTCATTCTCTGTCCGGCCGCTTCCAAGCATGGCGACTGGGTAAAAAAGGTCGCTCCCTTTGGAGCCCACCTGATGGTTGAGAAACCGTTCGCCGCCTCCCTTAAGGAAGCCGATGCGATGGTCAAGGCGATGAAAAAGGACCAGACCTTGATGATCAACTGGCCGCTGCAATGGGTCGCCTCGCACCGTAAAGCCTATGAGCTGGTATCCGAGGGCGTCATTGGGAAGGTTCTTAATGTCTGGCACATGGGGGGTAATCGGGGCCCGTTGTTTCACGGGGCGGACAAGGACGAAAAGACGCCGGCTCAGGTAGCCAAAGAGAAACCCAACTCCTGGTTCTACAAGAAGGCTCATGGGGGTGGCTCGCTGCTCGATTATCTGGGCTATGGGACGACCTTGGGAACCTGGTTTCAGGGTGGTCGCCGCCCCCTCGAGGTTACGGCCACGGTGGACGAACCGGCCGGACTGGAGGTGGACGAGCACAGCATCGTCGTGGCGCGCTACGAGAATGGACTCTCCAAGTTCGAGACTCGGTGGGGCACATTTACTGACCCCTGGATTATTCAGCCCCAGCCGAAATGCGGATTCGTGATTCTCGGGACAGAAGGCTCGCTCAGTAGTTATGATTACGACGACTACGTGACGGTGCAGACGCGCCGCCGGCCCAAGCCCCGCACGGTTGCGGCACCGGCCCCCAAGGCCCCGAATCAGAATCCGGTCCAATATCTCCTGCATTGCCTCGAGAATGACGAACCGCTGGAGGGCCCGGTAAGCTTACCCATCAGCCGGATCGGCCAGGAGATTGTCGATGCAGCGGTAAAGAGCGCGCAGTTGAAGCGAACCGTTAAACTGCGTTGAATTCGGTTTTGAGACGTCGTCGGTTCGCCTCAAGGAACCGACGGGTCCTTTACAATCGGGTGTGGGAGAGTTCGGCAATGCGGCGAAAGGCGGGTTCCGGGATCGGCATTACGCTGAGCCGGGACTGTTTAATGAGCAAAAGGTCTTGGGTCAGGGGATCGGCCTTCAAGTGTTCGAGAGTAACCGGTTGCCGGAGCGCTTGGTAGGGAACGAGGTCGACGCAGGACCAGTCGCCCTCCGTGGCGCTGGGATCGGGATAGGCTTCCCGCTTCACTTTGGCGCAGCCGACCACTTCTTTGCCGATGTTGCTGTGGTAGTACAGGACCAGGTCGCCGGCTTTCATGGCGCGCAGATTATTTCGAGCTTGGAAATTGCGGACCCCGGTCCAAGCGGAATGGCCCTCGTTGACGAAATGGGTCCACGAATAGGCGTCGGGTTCCTGTTTCACGAGCCAGAATTGCTTAGCCATGAGGGAAGAATTGAAGGCGGGGCCGAGAAGTGGGTCAGCCCACAAAGACGCTGTGAAGGATCACTTCCTTGGTTTTCCATAGCAGCGTCATGGTGAGGGCAACGGGCAACAGCAGCGTCATCACGAACAGCCAAGGACGGGTAAGTTCAAAGATGATTTGCACCCGCAGGAGCAATTCCGGTGGCTGCGGCCAGTACGGCACGCCGAGCCAGACCAGCACGCCCGCCAGAATGCCCAGCAATAACCGGGTGTTGAGGCGGGTGAAAAACAGGGTCTCCGAACGAAGGGACTGATCGGGCAGCATGGCGACTAGTCGGAGCAGGACGTCGTTCAACGCGATCAGGAAAAAGACTCCGGTGAACCCAAGGAGCATCATCCCGCGTCCGAAGAAATCCTCTTGGGGAGCCCGGCTCCACCAAACCGGCAGCGGTGAAAGGGCCAGGAGTATGAGGCAAAGCATCAGTGCTCGATGCCGGGCCGCTCCCCAAATTTTTTCGCAGGGGTGGAAATGCCGGAATTGAAGCAGACCGTAAACCAGAGCAACCGCGGAGAGGAGCGGGGGAGCGTAGCCGAATTGGCGCCAACCCAGATCCAAGGCGCAGGCGGTCGAGGCGAGCAGCATCCCGGGAACCGCCCAAAAGAGCAGCGTTAGCGCGCGAACTACCCGCGCGAGCGAAGGAATGACATTTCGTTCGGACATGATTCCGCCGGCCGGAGGCTCGGTCAATAATGCGCCCGCTGTCACCTTGAACCGGTGACCCGTGGTTCGAATCCACAGTTGGTTGCGCGCCAGAGCCAGGTCGTGATCAGTGGATGGACAGGTAAGTATAGTCCTTGAGTCCGCGTTCGTACTCATCGAGCAAGCGCATGCCCTCGGTGGGTTTGAGCCGGTCGGTCTTGATGGCCGCATCAACCTGGGCCTTCATCTGGCGTTTGAGTTCCCCTTCCTCGTACTGCACCGCACGCAGCGTTTCGACGATCATATTGCCTTCAATGACCTCTTCGACGTAGTAGCCAGTGGGCTCATCGGGTTCGAGGAACACGTGAATCTCGTTTACCCGGCCAAAGAGGTTATGCAAATCGCCCATGATGTCCTGGTAAGCGCCCATCAGGAAGAATCCTAGATAATACGGTTCGTGTCCGCCGTTCTGCGGCTTCAATTCATGCAGGGGCAAGGTGTCCCGCACGTCGTGCAGATCGATGAACTTATTGATCTGGCCATCGGAGTCGCAAGTGATGTCCACCAGGGTGCCTTCCCGGGTCGGTCGTTCATCGAGGCGATCCACCGGCATGATTGGAAATAGCTGACCGAGCGCCCAATGGTCCAGCAGCGACTGGAAGACTGAGAAATTGCACAAGTACTGGCGCCCCAGGCTGTCCTCGAGATGACGGATTTCCTTGGGAACATAGTTCTGGCCTTTGAAGTTTTGGACCACCGCCTCGCTGATTTCCCAATACAAATGTTCGATCTTGGCCTTATCCCGAAGGTCAAGAACTCCCAGGGTGAACATCTGGTGCGCGTCTTCCTTACGTTCCAAGGCGTCGTGATAGGCCTCCAGCTTGTTCAAGCGCGCCAGGTTGTCGCGGATATCCAGCAGTTCCTTGACGATCCGATGTTCCTGCTCGCCGTAGGTGAAGTCGAATTCCGGTGGTGTTTTGTCGATGTGTCCGAACACCTCGACGACGAGGACACTGTGATGGGCCACGAGGGCGCGTCCGCTTTCGCTAATAATTGTGGGATGCGGAACGTTCTCCTGATTGCAGACGTCGCCGAGGTAGTAAACGACGTCGTTGGTGTATTCCTGGAGGGAGTAATTGGTGGAGCTATCGAAGGCGCTGCGGGAGCCGTCGTAGTCCACGCCCAGGCCGCCGCCGACATCGACAAACTCGGCGGGGAAACCGAGTTTATGCAATTTGGCGTAAAGACGGCCGGCTTCCTGAACCGCGCGTTTGACGGTCAGAATATCCGGAACCTGGGAGCCGATGTGAAAGTGCAGGAGCTTGAAACAGTGGGTGAGGCCCTCGTGCTGGAGCATTTCGACGGCGGCGAGCAATTCGGTGGTGCTAAGGCCAAATTTGGCGTTTTCGCCGCCACTTTCGGCCCATTTACCAGCGCCCTTACTGGTCAGGCGAGCCCGGATGCCGATCAAGGGTTCGACGCCGACGGACTTCGACACATTGATGATCTGACGCAACTCCTCGATCTTCTCCACGACCATGATGACCGTTTTGCCGAGGCGAATACCCTGAAGGGCCAGGCGGATGAAGGCTGGGTCCTTGTAACCGTTACAAATGATCAGGGAACCGGGTTGGTCCTGCAGCGCCATGCCGGCGAACAGTTCCGGCTTTGAACCTACTTCGAGGCCGAAGTTGAAGGGTTTCCCGGCATCGAGAATCTCCTCCACCACCTCGCGGAGTTGGTTGACCTTAATGGGGAAAACGCCGCGGTAGATCCCTTTGTAGCTGAACTCCGCAATGCTGTTGCGGAAGGCGGCGTTTAGGGCTTGGACGCGGTGTCGCAAGATGTCCTGAAAGCGGATCAGGAGGGGGAACTTTAGGTTTCGCGCCTTGGCATCTTCGATTAGGTCATTGATCTCAACCGGAACTCCGTTTTGCAACGGTGTAGCGACGACATGTCCTTCGGCATTGATGTCAAAGTAACCGGCGCCCCAGCGGTCGATGTTGTACAGCGTGCGGGCGGATTGGGTCGTCCAAGGATTTGGGGTAGTCGTGGTCGACTCGGGGGTAGATTCGCTCATCTTCAGGCGGTCAAGCGGCGCGACTATAGGAGTGGTATTTCTGAATTCAACGCACACGTTGAACAACTACGAAATCGAGCCCGCCGGAGAGGTGACAAAATCAAGGTGCGGGAGATTAATCGCGGCCTGGGGCTGGAATCCTGATCGGGTGGATCTTGATCGTCAGTTCGTGGTGGCGGAATGAGCTCCAGCCGCGTGTTCTACTAAAATCTAGCGATGGAAAAGGAGTCGCTCTAGCCCGGGATGGTCGAGTCATGCTCCCGGGAAATGAAACGACTTGGACCTACACGTTGCTCTGGAATCGCACTTTTGGCCTGGTTCAGCACCGGAGGCCTCGCGGCCGAACCTTCCGTGATCGCCGAATGGGATTTTAACGACGCCACCTCGTTCTCCGCTTCCCGGGGCGAGGGACTGGTTCGACTGCTGGGAGGGGTGGTCGGCACCAATTTTCTGGGGACTGCCACGGATCCCGGGAAGCCCAATGGAGCGCTGAGCCTTAGAAGTTTTCCCGCCCAGGGGCAAAGGACCGGCTCGGCCGGCTTGGAATTTGCAACCAGCTCGGCGGGATGGCAGAGCCTGGCGTGGCGGTTCGAATTACGCGCCTCCGGGACGGCCAGTCGGCGCCTCCAGATTTTGGTGGCGGCCGACGAGGAAGAGTTTCTGGAAGCGGGTCGATTCGAGATCCCGCAGGACGGCGTTTTTGTCTCAGCGAATTTCGAATTTTCGGCGTTTTCGAATTTAAATGAAGCCGATGTGGTTCGGATCCGCATGGTTTCCGAGTTCGATGAGTCCGGTCAGTACTCGGGTGTAAAAGTAAAATCGGACGGGGCCAATTCGTACAGCGCCGCGGGAACCTGGCGGTTTGATCGGGTAGTTTTGACTGGGGAGCCGGTGAGATTGGTGCCCCATCCGATCGAGGTTCAAGTAGCGAGAGACCGGGAACGGATCGAGTTGGTTTGGCCGGATCAGTTGGGGTCTAGTTGCACCGTCTGGTGGGCTCCCAGTCCGGAAGGGCCCTGGGAATCCGCGGCGGCCGGCTTGTTTGAGCCCAGCTATAGCGAGGCGACTGGGGTGGAGCCACGGTTCTTTCGGGTCACTTCGCCGTAACTTCTCCCAACACGCGGTCGAAGTCGTCAAAGACACGTTCGAGCGTAAACCGTTGCTCGACTGTTCGTCGGCCAGCCAAGGCCCAAGCGGTACGTTTGGGCGGGTTGCCCAAGAGGGCGGTCATCTGGTCAATATAGGAGTTCAGATTTCCGGGTTCGGCCAATCCAGCATCGACGCCTTCGGTTACGATCTCTGGAACTCCACCAGCACGGGCGGCGATGACGGGGACACCTACGGCCATCGCCTCGATTATCACCCGGCCGAACGGTTCGGGCTTGGTGGAGCAATGCAGCAGGACGTCGAGTTGGGAGAGGGTGGCCGCGATGTCGGATTGGAAGGCCACGAAGTGGACTTTGGACTCCAGGCGATTGGTTCGGACGTACTGCTTCAGTAAGGCCTCGAACGGGGCATCCTCGTTGAAAGCGCGTCCGATGATGACAAAGCGTCCGGGCCGGCCTTGGGCGGACCAGGCTTGAGCAAGTTGAAGGAAGAAATCCTGTCCCTTCCAGGGGGTGATTCGACCGACCAGACCGATGAGAGGTTCATTACTTCCCAATCGCAACTGTTCCCGCAGGAGGGTGGAGGTTGAACGCTGGTATCGAGCGAGGGAAATCCCGTTATGAATGGTGGTGATTTGTTCCTCAAGAATACCCTCGTGGAGTAGGGCGGCGCGTCCGAAATTGGACACGGGAAGTAACCGGGTAGCGAGGTGGCGGGCTTTGCTGACGAAGACCCGGCGGACGGGCCAGCCGAAAAAGTCTGACGAAATGATGTCGTTGACCCACCAAAGGCTGGGGATGTGGGCGGCGTGGACGGCGGCGCCGGCGGCGAAGTGATCTTTGTTGGTGCACGAGATCACGGCGTCTGGTTTGAAGCCGGCGACGATGGCTCGCAGGCGGGTGGTGGCTAATTGCAATTCGCGCCAAGCGCGGAACTTGGCCAGCGGGCTGAAGCGTTTTCCCACCACGCGAAGTTCGTTCAGGGCGGGGGCGAAGCCATAAGCATGCCGGGCTACAGGCAGTCGAGCGAGGGCTGTTTCGAGGGGGCTACCCGACGGACAGGCTACCTGAGCCTCCCATTGTCTCCGCGCGGCCGGCAGGCCGAGCAGTTCCAGCAGGTTGAACTCGGCGCCTCCAAGCACCTTGCTGACATGATCGACAAAGAGAATGCGACGTTGTTTGGCCATTCCGCAGGGGAAGCCTGACAGAGGTCGCCGGTGGATGACGACTCCTGAATGAGTTAGGTTGTTGATCGGTCTTGGATTCCTAATTCGTCATTTCCTGATTGCTGGCTATCCTCGGTAGGTGCCCGGTAAATATTACGTCGAGGGTGAAGCACGCGCGGAACGGGTTGTGGACCTGTTTGCCGCCGTGGCGCCTCGGTACGATTTGATCAATGACCTGCAGAGCTTTGGTCTGCATCGCTGGTGGAAACGCCAGTTGGTACACTGGGCGGCGATCCAAGCGGGGGAACGGGCGCTGGACGTTTGCTGTGGAACGGGGGATGTCGCGTTTGCCCTCGAACGGGCTGGCGCAGAGGTCACCGGCTTGGACTTTAGTGAGCCCATGCTGGCCGTCGCGCGGCGTCGCCAGGCGAGTCGGCCAGTCGGGTCTTCTTCGATTCCTTTCATTCAGGGCGACGCCTTGAACCTACCTTTTCCTGAGGCCTCGTTCGACGTGGTGACCGTCAGTTATGGCCTGCGCAATCTGGCAGACTTCAATGCTGGCCTGGGGGAACTGACCCGGGTGCTCAAGCCGGGCGGACGCGTGTTGATCCTCGATTTTGGAAAGCCCGATTGGGCGGTCTGGCGGGCGCTCTATTTTCAATATCTACGATGGTTCGTGCCGCTGTTTGGGCACTTCTTTTGTGGGGACGCCGACACTCATGGCTATATTTTGGAGTCGCTGCGTCGTTATCCGGCCCAACGCGGGGTTGACGCCACCCTGGCGAACCTGGGTTACCGGGAGACCCGCGTCTTTAATCTCTTGGGCGGGGTCATGGGCATTAACTGGGGGCGAAAAGCAGTAATCTAGTGCCGGCGAGGGCACCGTGGTTTTATTCGGAGTTCCGGAATCGGCATTTCGTTCGGGCTGGGCCGGACGGGTGGGTGTTGCGGTCGGAGTGGGGGAGAGGTCATGGTCGGTGGCGATATGTGGGTACGGGTGAAGATTTGTGGGATAACCAACGAGGCGGACGCCCAGGTCGCGGTGGCCGCGGGGGCAGACGCTTTGGGTTTCGTGTTTGTGCCCGGGACGCCGCGCTGGATCACGGTTGTACAGGCGGCGACGGTGATTCGGGGCTTGCCGCCCTTTGTGGCGCGGGTGGGTTTGTTTGTGGACGCACCGCCGGCATGGATTCACGAGGTGGCGGGGGCCGTAGGGTTAGACACCGTGCAGTTACACGGGGAAGAAACACCGGACGTTTGTCGGACGTTCTGGGGAGCCTTAAAGGTCCTAAAAGCCTTCCGGGTTCGGGGCCCGGAGACGTTGGCCCGACTGCCCGACTATGAGCAGGTGGTGGATGCCTTCTTGCTAGATGCCTTTGTTCCCGGAGTGGCTGGGGGCACTGGGGCGACGTTTGACTGGTCCCAAGCGGTGGCCGCCCAGGCGTTGGGGCGACCCGTGATTCTGGCAGGAGGATTGACCCCGGATAACGTCGCCGAGGCGATTCGCCGGGTGCAGCCGTTTGCCGTGGATGTTTCCAGTGGAGTTGAGGCGTCACCGGGCCGAAAGGATGCCGAAAAGATTCGCCGGTTCCTTTCCGAAGCTCGGCGGTAACTTGAATCCGGATTTCCATCGCCGCCCGGTGCGCGGGTTCAATACGAAGGTCGTTGTTTGGGCTTGGTCATCCGTTGTTCTATGAGGGCGTGCCGACCAACGTATTGGGGAAAGAACTGAAAAGCTGCTGCCGGACGCCCCTCACGGGATTTTATCGGGACGGTTTTTGTCGGACGGGTCCAGGTGATGTGGGGCTGCATACGGTGTGTGCCCGGATGACCGCCGAATTTTTGGAATTTTCCCGCGCCCGTGGAAATGACCTGACCACTCCGGTCCCTGAATGGAATTTCCCGGGTTTGAAGCCGGGCGACCAGTGGTGTCTGTGTGCCCTGCGCTGGCAGGAGGCCATGGAGGCGGGTGTGGCCCCGCCCGTAATTTTGGAAGCTACCCACGCCTCAGCTTCGGAGTTTATCGAGACCGATGATCTGCGTGCCCATGCTTTGCAGGATTGAATCATGAGCGACCTTCCAGCCGCCCCTCCGCCGCCCCTTGTCCGGGGAACACTCTATCTGGTGGCCACCCCAATCGGAAACCTAGAGGACATTACGCTGCGAGCCTTGCGGGTTCTGCGGGAGTGCGATGCGGTGGCGGCGGAGGATACCCGGCATACGGGCCGATTGCTCCACCATTTCGGCATCCAAAAACCCTTGCTCAGCTGCTTCCGCTTTAATGAGGCGCGTCGCGCGGAAGAAGTGGTGGAGCGATTGCGAAACGGGCAGATTATGGCGCTGGTATCGGACGCTGGCTCGCCTGGTATCAGTGACCCTGGGGAACGGTTGGTGGCGGCGGCGGTGGCGGCGGGTCTGCGAGTTGAGCCGGTACCCGGGGCGTGTGCGTTGGTGGCGGCACTGACGGCGAGTGGTCTGCCGACTGAGGAGTTTCATTTCGTGGGTTTCCTGCCCCACAAGTCCGGACAGCGGGCGCGGCGGTTGGAGGAATTGGCGGGGGTTCCCGGAACCTTGGTGTTGTACGAATCCCCCTTCCGAATTGAGCGCTTAATGGTGGAACTTGGAGTGGCTTATCCTGAACGGCAGGTCGTTCTGGCCCGGGAACTAACAAAGAAATTCGAGGAATGGCTGCGGGGCACTCCTGCCAGTCTAGCCGCCCAACTGAAAGCTCGCCCCCGGAAGGGTGAATTCGTAGTGTTGGTAGGGCCCCAAAAACCGGTGGATTGAGGGTGGAATAACCCTGAAACGCATCAAACGGGGGCGAAAGGGGATGTGACACACCTGTGCGATTCACATGGGCTGCTCGTTGACACCGGAGCGCCTCGTTTTCATCTTGTCCGTGCATGAGCTTCGATATCTCCGATCTCTTGGTTGGCTGGGACTATCAGCCGGGCCAGGTGGTTGCCCGGCGCTTTAGAGGCAAGGACGGCCAGGAGAAGGTGCAACTCCGGGTGGATTTAGGGATTTTGCAAATGAACGCGATGGGACGTCCGGATGGCCGGCGACCCATGGGGCATGAGTCCTGGCACGACTTCCATCTGGACCGGTTGAAGAAGCACGTCGAGTCCAAAGGGGATGACGACGACTTCTTCCTCGATAGCGAGGCGTGCGGGAAGTTGCAGCAGGAGTCCATCCAGTACCACCACCGGTACATTTGTTTCTTTCAACTCGAAGACTTCGCGTCGGTGGAACGTGACTGTGAGCGAAATCTGAAGGTGTTTGAATTCGTCGCCGAATATGCCGAGTCGGATGAACTTGCTTGGTCGTTACTCCAGTTCGCTCCGCAGTTGCTTATGATGCGGACGCGGGCGCGGGGAACATCAGCGGTCAAGCGCAAGCGATTTACCGCGGCGGTCCGGGCGGTCGAGGAAGGGATTGAGGAATTGGAAGCCTTTTACCGCGACAATGAACGGGAGGACCTAGTGGATAACAGCGGTGAGATCAGTTCGCTGCGGTTTTGGTTGGAGGAAGTACGGCAGCGCAAGCCCCTGACCCAACTGGAAAAGCTCCAGCGCGCGTTAGATGAGGCGATTTCCGTGGAGGATTACGAACGCGCTGCCAAGGTTCGCGACCAAATGCGTAAACTGCAGGCGTCGGAATAAAACTATTTTCAATGACTCTCCAAGAGAAGCTGGTGGCTGAGCTGAAATCGTCGATGCTGGCGAAGAATGCGGACCGCACGGGAACCCTGCGAATGGTTAAGTCGGCGCTGGGGTATCTGCAGATCGAGCAGAAGGTTGATTCGCTTTCGGACGCGGAAGTGACCTCGGTTCTGCAGCGTGAGGCCAAGAAGCGCCGTGATGCGATTGACGAATACGGACGGGCCGTAAGGCCGGAGCTTGCGGCGAAAGAGTTGGCGGAACTGAAGGTGATTGAAGAATTCCTGCCCAAGGCTCTCGGTCCGGAAGAGCTGGAAGCCTTGGTGAAGGCGGCGATTTCTGAAGTGGGGGCGACGAGCAAAAAGGACATGGGTGCGGTGATGAAGGCGGCCCAGGCTAAGGCGGCGGGCCGAGCGGATGGCAAGTCATTGAGCGTTTTGGTGGGACGCTTGCTGACATAACCGAGACGTAGGATCGCCTCGGGTTTCTTTCCTGAGGATGGTACTGACCGGCAGGCCGTCACGTTTCGGAATGGCCAGTCCTTCGACCCAATTGCCAGCCCCGGTCAACGCCTTGCGGGCTCTGGGAACGCTCTTGCCCTTTCTCGCGCGGCGGCCGGGATGGGTCGGGCTGTCGATTGGCCTGCTCCTCATCAACATTGCGATCGAGCTTTCGCTGCCCCAAATCCTCGGCCGGGCAATCACCGCCCTGGGTAGCGCGGGAGCCGATTCTTTTTCGCTCCGACTCGCCATGGTTTTATTCCTCGGACTGGTGGGGGTGCGTAGTGGGGTTGGTGTGATTCTGGGTCCGATTCGGAATTCTACCGTTCAGCGCACTCTGGGTGACCTCCGGGCGGCGGTCTATGAAGCGCTGCAGCGGCAGAGTTTTGCCTGGCACGATAATGCGCGGACAGGTGAGTTGATTTCCCGAGCGAGCACCGATATTGGCCGGTTGCAGGAGTTTTTCTTTGTGTGCCTCTTGTTTGCGGTGGATGTGGTGGTGGGCGTGTTAGGCACCGTGGTCTTGGTTTTTTGGGCGAGTCCAGTGTTGGGGTGGCTGACCCTGGCGGCGATGGTCCCGACGGTGGCGTCCATGGCCTGGTTTGCCACTAAACTGCAGCCCCGGTGGCGGAAGGTTCATGATCGTCATGCGGCCATGAGTACTGTCATTCAAGAGAACATTGCCGGAGTCCGCGTGGTTAAGGCCTTTGCTCGGGAGGCGGCGGAATTGGCGAAGTTCCAAGATCGAAAGAAAGCCTTCCTTAGTGAGTTGTCCGGGGCGGTTAATTATTGGGCGGCCCGAGTTCCCTTTGCCCAATTCCTCTTCGGCTTGGGGGTTCCGATGGTGCTGTGGGTGGGTGGGCGCCAGGTGCTCGGCGGGCAACTCGATTTGGGTGAACTTGCCAAGGTGGTGTTCTACCTGCTGGCTTTGGGTAACCGCATTGGGGTGATCGGGCAGATTACCACCATCTTGCAGAGCGCGGGATCCAGTGCCCAACGGGTTCAAGAAATTTTACAGGCGCCTCAGACCCTCCGGGAGGGAAGCCGCCACTGGCCAGGCAGTGGCGCTGCTAGCCTCCGTCTTGAGAACGTGAGCTTTCGGTATCCGCGCGAGGCTTCCCTGACGATGGAACTCGAGGCGGGGGAACGTTCGAAGACGTCTCCATCGATTTCTCCGCCAGCGCGATCGCTCGCCCTGGATGAACTCACCTTTGAAATTCCCGCAGGTAAAACGGTGGCACTCGTTGGTCCCACCGCAGCCGGTAAATCAACGGTTCTAGCCCTCATTCCACGGTTTTACGACCCCGTGGCGGGACACGTCCGGATTGACGGTGTGGATGTGCGGGAGTTTAAGCTAGACGAGCTGCGCCGAGGAATCGGGATGGTCTTTCAGGAAACCTTCCTCTTCAGCGCCTCGGTAGCTGATAACATCGCTTTCGGTTGGCCGGACGTCTCCCGCGACGAGATCAGGCGCGTGGCCCGAGCGGCGCGGGCGGACGGGTTCATCGTCGAACTCGCCCAGGGCTATGACACTATTATCGGTGAACGCGGAGTGTCCCTCAGCGGCGGGCAGCGGCAACGACTAGCGATTGCCCGCGCATTGCTCGGCAATCCTCGGATTATTCTGCTGGATGATGCCACTAGTGCGGTGGATGCGCAGACGGAGCGGGAGATTCGCGAGGCCATCCGAGAGCTGTGCCAGGGACGGACCACTTTGGTCGTGGCGCAACGGGTGGCCACGGTCCGGCGAGCCGACCTTATTCTGGTGCTGCACGAAGGGCGTTTAGTCGAACAGGGCACACACGAGCAGTTGTTGGCTTTTAGCGGTGTTTACCAGCAGTTGTTCCGGAGCCAACTCACCGACGAGGGTGGGGAATTTTAATCCATGGCCACGCATGATGACATCGCCCTGGATGAGGAGTTTGCTCAATCCGCGATGCGCGGTTCGCTGTTGCGCCGGCTGTGGTCGTATACGCGTTCGTATCAACGTTTGTTTTATTGGAACCTGGGCCTGACGGTTCTCGCGACGGCTTCAACCCTGCTTGGGCCAAAACTCATTCAATTTGGCATCGACGATTACCTGGCGCCTACCCTCCAGGCAGTTCCTCCGGTCGGGGCGTTAACGGCCAATCAAGGGCTGGCGGTGGTCAGTGGAGTCTATTTGGTGAACCTGCTGGTTGGTTGGGGCCTCACCGTGCTCCAGGTCCGGGCGGCCGTGACTATCGGGCAAGGCACGATGAATGATCTACGCGAGGCGGTCTTTGGGCATATTCAGCGGTTGTCGCTCAATTTTTTTGACCGAACTCACCAAGGCCGAATCATTGCGCGGGCGGACACGGACGTGGATTCCCTCGATCGAGTGCTCACCTGGGGTTCCACTCAATTGCTCTCCAGTGTCATGACCCTGGCTGGGGTGATTGTCCTGATGTTTCGGTATGAGTGGCGGCTGACTCTGGCGGTTTGTGGGGTGCTACCGCCGTTGGCCTGGGCCACCCGGTGGTTTCATTGGCGGGGACGAGAAGCTTACCGCCGCTTACGGGGAACCCAGTCGCGTTTGACGGCGGCGATGGCAGAGAACATTTCGGGAGTACGGGTGGTTCAGGCGTACGGGCGGGAAGTAGAAAACCTGCGCCGTTTTGGTGAGCTGCACGAAGACTTTACCGAACGCTGGGTCGGGTCGGCGCGGGTCTTTCATACCTATATGCCTTTGGTGAACCTGCTGGCCGGAATCGCCACGGCCACGGTCCTGGGATACGGCGGAAGGTTGGTGCAACAAGGGGAGCTGACGGTGGGCGCACTCGCCGCCTTTGTGCTGTATCTCGGCATGTTTTTCGGACCGATCCAGACCATGGGCGATCTCTACAACGCCATGCTATCGGCCGCGGCGAGTGCGGAACGGATTTTTGGACTGCTCGATACCGAACCGCAGGTGCGCGATTGTGCGGGAGCCCGGGTACTCCCGGCTTTGCGGGGCGACGTGACCTTTGCGGGTGTTCATTTTCGTTACGACACGACACCGGCCGATCGCTGGGTTCTTCGTGACGTGTCCTTTCATGTCCAGGCGGGGCAAACAGTGGCGCTTGTGGGTCCAACCGGGTCGGGTAAGACGAGCATTATCAGCTTGTTGGCCCGATTCTACGAACCTCAGCAAGGTCGGATCCTCCTGGATTCAAAAATAGCGGAAGAGGGTATCTCGAGGAGCGGGGGCTCAATTTCCGAGTACACCTTGGAATCCTTGCACCGCCAGTTGGGAATTGTGACGCAGGAGAACTTCCTGTTCACCGGTTCGGTTTTGGAGAACCTCAAGTTTGGCCGACCCACGGCGACCGACGAGGAGGTTGAGGCTGCGGCGAAGAAGTTGGGGACGCATGAGGTAATCGCCCGCCTCGCCGAAGGATATCAGACCAAAGTGGGGGAACGGGGCAGCAATCTGAGTGCGGGTGAACGGCAGCTCATCACGATTACCCGGGCGATGGTGGCCGAACCGCGCATCCTGATTCTTGACGAAGCGACGAGTGCGGTCGATCCGCACTCGGAACGATTGATCCAGCAGGCGCTCGAGCGACTTTTTGCTCGCCGGACGAGTTTCGTGATTGCTCACCGGCTTAGCACAGTGCGGCATGCGGACCTAATTCTCGTGTTGGAACACGGCCGGATTGTGGAGCAAGGAACCCACCACGAATTACTAAAGGCGGGCGGGGTGTATGCCCGATTGCATGCGGAATTTATTCGGGAGTAATGGAGCGCTGATCGGGTGATCCCGTGGCGGCCTCAGCTGGGCCAATCGACTTGAAAGTCAGGTCTGATAAGCTCAAGCGCTGACGTCCAGAAGCGTCGAAGTTTCCGGGATCAAGCCACCGCTCAAAGGCGGATCGAACCGTGGGCCATTCCCGGTCCAAGAGTGAATACCAAGCAGTATCCCGGTTCCGTTTCTTGGTGACCACAGCTTGGCGAAAAATTCCTTCGAAGGTGAATCCAAATCGTTGCGCAGCGGAGCGGGAGGGCGCATTGAGGGTGTCACATTTCCACTCGATGCGACGGTAACCCAAAGCGAACGCGTGCTGTAATTGCAGGAAAACGGCCTCGGTGGCGGCGGTGGTCCGTTGAAGTTCCGGGCTGAAGACGACCCACCCGATTTCCAACACCCCATTGGCCGGATCGATTCGGAGGTAGCCGGTCGTGCCGATCGGGCGTCCCTCGGTAGGTTCCAAAATGACGTACAGCAGAGCGGTCGGGTCGGCGTGGCGCTGTTCCAGCCAGGTGAGAAAATCGGCCGGGCTGCCCGGGCATTCGGTGGGTAGGTAGGTCCAGAGCTGCGGATCGGCCTTTCTGATTAGTGCCTCAAACAGTCCACTGGCATGGGATTCCAACTTCAGGGGGGATAATCGACAGGTTCGGCCGGAGAGGATCTCTCTGTCGGGCGGGCCGGGGCAACGCCATCCGGGAAGGGATTCACCGACCGGATCGAGCGAAGGGTTGGAGGGTGGAGAATTACCCATTTTGGCGTGGGGGTGAAGTGCGGTGCGAAGGCTTACCCGAAGCCCGATCGTCGGCAATGCGGCAGGTGGAGTGGGTGGATTTGGGAACTGCCTTAAGGGGGGCGGTGGACAAAATAAGGAGGTATTTTGCCGAAACCCTTGCCAGCGCGACGACTGCCGGGTAGAGGAACCCGCGTTCCTGAATTGCCTAGCTTGAGACCTGCCATGCCCAAACCAGCCTACCACGCCTCGATTGAGGGAGCCCAACACGGCAGCAAATCGCTGCCCCAATTTTTGGATTACGCCAAAGCAGCGGGAGCGGCGGGCGCCCAGCCTAGCAATTATATGTTGGGCAATGGAAAGGGTGGGTTCTTAAAGGTGAAGGAGATTCAGGAAACCTTCAGTTCGCGCGGAATGCGCCTCGACGGAATCTCGGCTCATTGCCCTTTTTGGGTTCATACTAGCGCCTGGACCGGGACCAAGTCGGGTCACGCCTTCATCCCGGCCGATCTACACTCAGCCGCTCCCGATAAGATAGAGAGGTGGAACGAGAGTTACCTCCTCAAACTGATGGATCTGACGGCTGAGTTGGGGGTGAAAAGCCTGCCGATGTTCTGGGGGGTGGCTTTCGGTTGGGAAATGGCGAGCGGGTATCCTTGGGGGTTCTGGGCCGGGCCTGGCTATGATTTGCTTAAGGAGGGTCAGGACCGCTTCGTCAAAAAGACCGCCAAGCTGCGTAAGCATGCCAATGAATTGGGCCTCAAATTGTGTCACGAGATTCACCCAGGCACCGGAGCCATGTGCGCCGATGATTTTCTGATGCTGGTAAAGATTTGCGACAATGATCCGTGTTTGGCGGTTAATGCCGATCCGAGTCATTGCTGGGAAGGGGAATCGTGGGAAACGCGCTTCCAAAAAGTCGGTCCCTACATTTACGCGGCCCACGTGAAAAATTATGTCATCCGTCCTGGGTTCCCGTTGCGGGCGATGGAGGCACATTGGCCGCGTCGGGCGATGCAGTTTACGGACTTGGGCTCTGGTGATCTCAATATGCAACGATACGTCGAATTGCTGCTGGCAGTGGGCTATCGCGACCGGTACTGCAAACTGCACGGCTGCGATTCGGCGCCGCTGGTGGTCGAGGCGGAGTCGGCGCACAAGGAATTGGATTTTTGCTCGGCCGATGGCATTCGCTTTGTGGCCAACGCGTTGTGCTGGCCGCAAGCCGCCGGCAGTTTCGAGGATGGCATGGGCGCGTAGCTCATCTCGGGCCGCTTCGTCGCGTAAGGAGTCGGGAATCAAGCAGGTCTTGGTCTGACGTCGACGCAGTTCGGTTATGTAAGGAATTCGCGCCGGCGTGATTGCTGGCGTCCCTTCAATAAAGCAAAACGCCGATGCACGATTGCACCGGCGTTTTGTTTTTGTTTTGGAACTGAGCTGAATTGTCTCAGCGACCTTCTGTCAGGCCTGAAGGCAATCCAGTTTCCCAGGATTTTGGAGCGTTCCATGGCCGTTCGGTTAGGTCGCTGTCATTACTTTTGCATCCCACCAGCAGGGCGGCCAAGCCCAAGGCAGCGGTGATGGGCCACAAGCGGAAGAGTAGGTTCTTCATGGATCCTCCGACGGCGTGACTTAGTACAAGATGACGTCGCCGACTTGGACTTCGGTACCAGGTTGCTGCCACTTGGTCAGCAGGTTGGCAATGCTGCGGTTGGGTTCGACGGAAACAATGCGAGCTTTGCCCACCAACTTGTCGCCTCGGCGAACCATTACGATACCCCGTTCCTTGGCCCCCTGGGTTTCTCCCACGTCCAACACCACAAAATTCCATTGCGGATCTACGGCGGAGATCTGGCCCTTCAGTCCAGGCATTTCAACCGGCTTGTCGCGGCCCTGATAACGGTCCAAGGAGGCCTGCAGTTGCTCGATGTTGCGGACAAAGATTATCTTCTCGTCGGAAAGGGCATCACGAGCGTCGGTGGCGGACCTCAAATCGGTCCGAAGTTGGGCGACCTGGTCGGGTTGAATGCCCAATGCATTCCATGCAGCTAGAATTTGCTGAGCCTCGTTGCGATCCCGGGTGACTTTCGTCAGATCCGTTTGCAGACGTTCCGCCCTTCCCCGCTGCTGTTCGGCCTCGGCACTGGCGGTTTCAAGGGCCGTCTTGGCATCGGTCAGCTCGCGAGAGGCCTTTTCGGCAATCGCTTTCTGGGCTTTGGATTCGGCCTCAGCCTTGTTCTTCGCTTCGGTCGTTTGAGCGAGACTATCCTCGGTGGAGGTGAGCCGTTCGCTTAAGTCTACGACTTTGGGCTTGGTAACAAATTCGCTAACGGCGAGCCCGCCAATGGCGACCAGCAAGGCGAGTATCAGTGCGAGACGAAGCATGTTGAGAATCGACGTGGTTTTGTGCTGAGTGACGCTAGGGAGTCAGTACGAGAGTGTCAACGTTGCCCTACGTGAACCAGCAGTTCTCATTTTGAGAGAGGGGCCTTAGCGGAAGGCTGGGCTTTGCAGGAAACGCGGTAGACGGGTTGGACTTGGTTCTCTAACAAAGTGCCAGGGTCAAGTCGGCCCCGGAACCTACCCGGAATCAGGTCGATTTTTAACTAGTCCGCCCCCCACAGTGAGCCCGTGGAGGCTCAAAAGGGCTCAAAGAAAGTCATTAAAAGCATTCCTTCGTTTCCGACCGATCGTCGAGCTCCCCGGGAGGGTTTGAAGCCGGTGGTCTCTTCCTGTCAGGATCTTCCGTCAGTTCATTGAGGGCTTGTGGGCCGAAAACTTTCCCTTGGTTGTGTTTCGTTCAAAGTTTTCGTGATTTCTGCTTGTCAGGGTTCGGACTGCACGTCTACAAGCCGTTCAATATCTCCGTCGGAATGCCGGCGGTAACGGTTCCGAGAATGAAGAGACTTCTATGAGCTACCCCTCACTCCAGACCAAGCATCGGATCGATACGTTTCGCCGCGCCCTGACTATTGGGCTTGGCGCACAGCTTCTGGCCTCCCCAGTTTTGCTGGCCCAGGATGCGGCTCAACCCGCCAGTTCGAGTGAACCGCTCGAAATGGAACGGGTAGTCATCACGGGATCGCTGATCCCAACGACAGCGGAAACGGTTTCCGTCGCGCCGGTGGACATTTATTCGGCAACGGCGTTGCAAGACCTGGGTGCGACGGACGTTTTGTACGCGCTGCGATATCTGAGTCCGGACTTTGGCGGCAGCACCGGTCAGGAATCAGGCAATGGCGGTTCGGGTGGTGAGGCATACCTAACCCTCCGCAATTTGCCCACCTTGGTGATGTTGGATGGAACTCGCCTGGCTAATTCAGCGTTTTCCAGTGGTGCTTCGGTGGATGCCAATTCGATTCCGACCTCGATGATCGAGCGGATTGAAGTACTCAAAGATGGCGGTTCCGTACTGTACGGTACCCAGGCCGTTGGCGGTGTGGTGAACATCATCACCAAGAAAAACTATACGGGCGTCGATATGGGCGGCCGTTGGGGCTTTGGAACCCGGGATGGAAATTATAACGAAAACCAGGCCTATGTGGTTTTCGGATCGACCACAGACAAGGCGAAGTTTGTCGGTGGAATTCAGCACTACCACGCTGATCAGATCCTGGCGAAGGATCGCGATTACGCCTCACTAGAAATTGATGAATTAATCGACAAGGGGATTGCTCCGGCTCAGAACTATTTAAGTCCTTCGTTCGCCGGTCGGGTACAAAGTGGCGGCGAGAACTTCCTCTTGGCCGGTTCACCGCTGCTTAAAGGTACCGAGTACTATAACCCGGCCATGACCAAGCCGCCGGTGACTGTGGGAAAATCGTATTCCACGGTTCAAGCGTACAACGCGGACAATCCCGGCGTTTATGTGAACATGAACCTCCTTCCGGCGTCCCAAGCCCTGGATCAGTATTCCTATCAAGGCGATCCTTACTCGGCTTGGACGGCCTATGGCATCTTCAACACGACCAGCCTTGGGCCGGCGATAAATAATTCGCAGGACCGAAATCAGGCGTTCGCCAATGCTAGCTATGAGTTGTTCGGCAAGGAGATGGAGATCTATGGAAGTTTCCTTTACGCTAATACGACGTCCGACTTTCAATTGGCGCCTGCCCCGGTCAGCGCTTTAGGTGGCTCCCGTATTTTTATTCCAGCAAATGATCCCAATAACCCGTTCCAACGGGACCTGGGATACCTCTCCAATTCGAGTCCTCGCGTGCGTACCCGCTACGTGGAAAGTGGGAACCGAATCTTCCAAAACCAGAACGACCTGTATCACTTCGTGGGCGGGTTGAAAGGCAAGTTCGACAACGATTGGGCCTACGACGCGTACTACGATTATAACCGCAACGATCAGATCCAGTTCACTCGCAATGCGATCAATGGATCGGCGCTGGATTCAGCGGTTCAACCGAATCCTAATGCGGATCTAGCAGCCCTCGGTTTGAGCGCTCTGGTCGATGACAAAGGCGTGGCCGTCCCCTTGTATAATGCCTTTGCCGTCTCCGGTAACGATCCGCGAACCCTGGATACCATGCGAGCGACCCTGTTCAACTCAGGTGTCTCCGAACTTTGGAATGCCCAAGGCGTCATCAGTGGTCAGCCAGTGGAACTCCCGGGCGGCAAGCTGGGTGTCGCCTTCGGTGGCGGATACCTCCAGGAATCCATCGCCCTGGACGTGGACGGTTTAAGCAAGATCGGGAAAGTCCCCGGTCTGAATCCGGTCGGGCCCACCCCAGGAGGAACGCGCAACAATGGTTACGGTTTCGTCGAAGTTCAGGTGCCGATCACGGGGCCTGAGATGGATTTGCCGGCCCTGCATTCCTTGCAGCTGACCGCGGCGGGGCGCTATGAAACCTTCAATCCCGGCGGCGACACGGCCGTGCCGAAGGTGGGCGTTCGCTGGCAGCCGCTGGACGATACGATCACTCTGCGGGCTACCTACTCGGAAAGCTTTGTAGCGCCGACGGTGTGGCAACTCTTCGGTGGACCAGCGGTCAGTGCTGAATCTGTGCCGGGTGGACAGGTCACCACAACCTGGGTCTCCAATGCCTTGTTGAATCCTTCAGATGCCGAGAACTGGTCGGGTGGGGTCGTGTGGTCGCCCAAGTGGGTCAAAGGACTCACCTTGACCTGCGATTTCTACTCCGTCAGTACGGACAACGACGTCTATCGTCGCTCGGCAACCGAAGTTTACAACAGTCTGAACACCCTGGGTGTGGATTCGCCGTACGCGCGGGATTTCACGTTCGTCGATGGTACCAAGCTTACGACGAATGCACCCGATCAAGTGACGGTCGACAACTGGGGTAGCGCCGATCTCCCGCTCTTGAACGGATCGTCCATTGAGACTAAGGGCTTCGACGTGGGCGCCACTTATGTGCTCAACCTCGAGAACTATGGAATCCTGACCTTCGGGGCCGCGGCGAACGTGATCATGGACTACACCTATTACGATCCGGTGATCGGTGGTCCTTATGAATACAACGGTCAATTCACCGATAATGGTGTGGCCGGTGGAGTTGCGGGTGTCATGCCCGATTTCACGCTGGTTACGGGCGTCAATTGGCAGTATCGCGGTTTCACCGTGACTCTGAATGCCCGTTACATTCCCGGTGTTGACGACTTGGGAACGTTGCACCCCAGTTCGGGTGATACGGAGAACTTTTACACCCTGGACCATGGGGTATGGAAAGTGGATCCGTTCTACTCGCTCAACGCCCAGGTCGCCTATGAGTTCTCCTCTAAGGGCGGCAATTCTTGGTACGATGGCACTCGGCTCGCCGTGGGCGCCAACAACCTGACCGATCGCGATCCATCGATTGTGGTTAGCTCGAGCAACAGCAATACGGATGCGAGCGTCTATGACACGGTCGGACGCTTCATCTACTTCGAAATGGGCAAGAAGTTCTGATTCGATTTCAATTCATCGAGGCCGGTCCTGCGGGACCGGCCTTTTTCATTTTTGAGCTGCTCCCTTGCCGCCGAAGAGCTGGCCGGATAGGAATCTCTGGTCGCATGATTGCCTGGATACGTTTGGTTTTTCTGGCGCTCGCCATTTGTTTCGCGGCGGAACTTCCGCTCATCGGCCGCGCGCTGGGACAGGAAGATGTTAAGATTTCGAAGGAGCAACTGGACGAGCTGAAACGGAAGGCGGCGGCGGCTGACCGGTTACAGGAGCAGTTGAACCAGGCCCAAAAGGAGATTCAGACGCTCAAGGGGAGCACCCCATCGAACTCCATCGTGGTGCCAATCGTCCGGGATTCGAATAATCGGATCGTGCCGATTCCGGCCGCGGTTTTTCAGTCGATTCCGGCCCAGGCGCCGACTCCTCCGCTGGTTGAGTTGCCGGTGGTTACAGAAGGTTCGGTCATCCACGTGAATGACCTGCTGACCTATTTCGCGACCGACCCGGCGGCGGCGACCGCGAGGTTCCGCCATCAGACCTTTTCCATTCGTGGGTACGTCACTGACTTCCGCAAGCCGGTATTTTTGGGAATCTACGACGTTAATTTCCGGCTTCCGGGACAGACATTGCATGTGAACTGCCTTTTTCGGCCGCCCGAGGAGTTCCGGAGTTTTTATGTCAGCAGCAACGGAGAAGAAATGATTGGTCACACCGCCAACGCGCGGACTGTTTTTGCCCGAGTGGGCACCGAGTTGACGATTCGCGGGTACTGTGAAGGATTGAAGGATGGAGTGGTTCGCCTCGGGGGGTGTCAGTATCTGGTGACTCCGAAGGCGACTCGTTGACCTATCTCTCGCGGCCCCGTAGTTTCTTTCCGCAAAGACCGGCGTCTGCCCCGAATTGCCTTCGGGGCTTTTTTCATGCTGGTCCCAACGAACACATGGCCAATATGATTCTGGTCGGCGCCCAATGGGGCGACGAGGGCAAAGGAAAGATTATTGACGTTCTCACCGAACAGGCTGAGATCGTCGTTCGCACCCAAGGGGGCAACAATGCTGGGCACACGGTCTATATTGGCCGGGACAAGTATGTCCTCCACCTGATTCCGAGCGGCATTCTGCGCGCGGGTAAGGTGTGTGTGATCGGTAATGGTGTCGTTATTGATCCGGTTCATTTGGTGAACCATGAGATCGATGGGCTTCTCAAACTGGGGGTGCCCGTCACGCCGCATAACCTACGCGTTTCTGAGACTGCCCATGTGGTATTCCCGTGGCATCGTGAACTCGATGGCCAGCGCGAAGTGCGCAAGGGCAAGAACGAGTTGGGGACGACAAAACGGGGTATTGGTCCCACCTATGGCGACAAGGCGGCCCGGGTTGGTTTGCGGGTCATTGACCTGATCAACCCAACCCGGTTTCCGATTAAACTCCGGGAACGCCTCGAAGAGAATAACGAAGTCCTCAAAGCGCTCGGGGCGCAACCGCTAGAGTATGACAAATTGCTCGCGGATTACACTAAGGCGGCCGATCGCCTTCGCCCGTTCGTTACCAATACAGTGGTTTTCCTACACGAGGCCACCCGTCGCGGAGCCAACATTCTGTTCGAAGGTGCCCAGGGTACGTTCCTCGACATTGACCATGGAACCTATCCGTTCGTGACGTCATCGAACACGACGGCCGGCGGAGCCTGTACCGGTTCGGGAGTTCCTCCGAATCGGATGGATCGGGTGGTGGGAGTTCTCAAAGCCTACACTACTCGGGTGGGTTCGGGTCCGTTACCCACCGAAAATGACGAACTCGGTGACTTGCTCCACGGCATGGGCCGAGAATTTGGGGCGACCACAGGTCGGGCTCGACGGTGTGGTTGGTTCGATGCCGTCGCCACTCGCCATGCGGCCATGGTCAATGGCATTGATGAACTCGCCATTACCAACGTGGACGGGCTCGATTCCCTCAAATCGATCAAGGTCTGCACTGGGTACCGACTCGACGGTGCGGTGGTTCAATTCGTTCCGTCCGACTGTGAACTCCTCGCTCGATGCGAACCCGTTTATCAGGAGTTCCCCGGTTGGGAGACATCGACCGAAACGATCAATCGGTGGGAGGAATTACCGATCAATTGCCGGCATTATCTGCTCACTCTCGCTCAATTGACGGGCACGCGCTTGACGATTGTTTCGGTGGGACCTGCCCGGGAACAAACCATGTTCCTTTAAGGTGGTCTCGGTTGCCGGAAATACGAGACCCTCCGGTTGAACCTGAAATAGGAGGGTCACTCCCCCACGTGAGTTCTGATTCAAAATCGCCCGCGCATGCGGAGGTCAACATACCTCAACACGTTGCGATCATCATGGATGGCAATGGACGCTGGGCAAAAGCCCGGCATCGTCCACGCTTTGAGGGGCATCGGGTCGGGGCTCAATCGGTTCGCGCCATTGTGCGGGCGGCAGGTGAACTGGGAATCAAGTACCTGACGTTGTATGCCTTTTCGGTAGAGAATTGGAACCGGCCTAAAGACGAGGTGGACACCCTCATGAAGTACCTGGCTCGGTTCCTCAAAAGCGAAGTGACCGAACTGCAACGCAACAATGTGAAGCTGGAGGCGATAGGCCAGATTTGGCGGTTGCCCGAGTTTGTTCAAAAGCAGTTGGCGGAGACCCGAGCCGCGCTGGCGAAGAATAATGGACTGACCCTGGTTATTGCACTGAGCTATGGAGGGCGGACTGAAATTGTGGAAGCTGTCCGGGAAATTGCGGCCAAGGTCAGGTCGGGTCAGGTGGAGCCCGCGGAGATTACTGAACGGGTGCTGGCCGATCATTTGTACACGCGACATTGGCCCGACCCGGATTTGTTGATTCGGACCAGTGGAGAAATGCGGGTGAGCAATTTTCTACTCTGGCAGATCTCCTACGCCGAATTTGTGGTCACCCCGACGCTATGGCCGGACTTCCGGAAGCCGCAATTGGTTGGGGCGTTGGACGAATACGCGCGCCGGCATCGTCGATTTGGCGGCGTATGACGTCGGTGCTCGCTGGCTGGGTTAAAAGTATTGGCGTAAGGCGGCGATTAGGAAATAGGTCCCACCAGCGGCCACCATCATCGATCCCAGACGTAACGCTCGGTCCCCGAAAGGGTCACCCCATTTGGCGCGACCGGCTCGGAGGAGAGCCCAGAAAGGAAGTCCAAGCGCGAGATGGCCCAGTTCAACGCCCAGGCAAAAGGCGAAAATCCCCAAGGCCAGCGCGGTCCCGCCTGATCCGTCGAGCGCCTGATTGAGGCCGCTGGCAAAGCCGAGTCCGTGAACAAGCCCGAATCCAAAGGTGATCGCCAGTCGGCTGGGAACCGAGACGCGTTTGGGCGCGATTAGGTTTTCGATCGCCACAAAAATGATACTGGCGGCTATGAAGGGCTCCACGAACGAAGACGGTAGACGGACCCAGTTCAAAGCGGACAAGGTCACGGTTAGGGAATGGGCCAGGGTAAACGTTAGAATAAGTTTCAGGAAATCACCCAACGTGGCGGCCGCCAGGGCTAAAGCAGCCAGAAACAGCAGGTGATCATATCCGTGAACAATGTGCTCAACGCCCAACCGCAGGTAGTCACCGAAGCGAACCGGTGGTGGGTGCGAGGCTACTTCGTCCAAGATGGGTGAGGTAGTTGCGCCAGTCTTGAGGGCGTTTGCAGATACGGCCGTTGGTTCGAGGGCTAAGTTATAGGGAAGGTCGGCTCGCACCAGTCCGGCTCCGAGTTCTTGACGCGTCGCAGCCTTGACGAGGAGTGAATAGGTCACGTCCCAAAGAATCCCGGGAGCGTAACGGAATTCTCCCAAGGTCCGTTGGCCAAAGGATAACTCCCGCGTTTTCGGCGGATGGGGGAATTCCAAATCAAAAGTAACGTAGGTTTGGTCGAGAAATAGCGGAGACTCGGGCGGAAGATCGACTCCGGTGTCGGTCATTAGCCGAAAATCGAGAACCTCTCCGGGCAGGCGCTGTCCGTCGGCATAGACCTCAATAACCTGGGCGACATAGCGACAATGATTTGTTAGGGCAGCCAGAAGCGGCTCGAGGCTCACCTGGTTGGTGGGTCCACCGAGGTTTTGAGCGACCGCGACCTCTCTCAGAGTTGCCGAGACCCGGCAGACGAGTCGGTTTGTTTCGACGACAACCCACCAGGAGTTCTGCAGAAACGGATGAGCGGCCGCCGGAATGGCAGTTAACAGGCTCACCCAGAGCAATAGCCAGCGAAACCTCACACCGCTCAGAGTGGGGATACTTCGAAGGCGAGGGAAGGGGTGAAGAGGTGGTGATTCGCAGGCGAGTTCGGCTACCACTTCAGGCCAGTGATAATTCGAGCGCCTCGTTTGTAAGTGAGATAGCTATAAAACCATTGCCAGAGGACGGCCACGCGGTTCCGAAAACCGATTAAGAAGATCAGGTGGACAAACAACCATGCCAACCAAGCCGGGTACCCGGAGAATTCCAGGGGACCAATCTTGGCCACGGCCGCCGAGCGACCGATGGTGGCCATTGACCCTTTGTCCCAGTACGCAAACGGAGCGCGTCGGGGACGTCCATCCAACTCATCTTCCAGCAGGCGGGCCACATATTGTCCACCTTGTAGGGCGGCCGGAGAGACACCGGGAACTGGATTGCCCTGGGAATCGTGAAGTGAAGCGGCGTCACCAATGACGAAAATTTCTGGATGGACCGGAATGCTGAGGTCTGGTTTCACCAGAACCCGGCCGGCGCGATCGGTGGGAGCGCCCAGCGCTGCCGTTAATGGAGAAGCCGCAACTCCGGCCGCCCACAGAATGTTGCCCGCATTGATTACTTCGCCTGTGTTCAAGGTGACCCGGCCCAGGGCTAGTTCTCGAACCATGACCCCGCAGCGGATTTCTACTCCCAACATTTCCAGTTGTTCTTCGCCTTTGAGGCTCAAAGTTTCCGGAAACTGGCCGAGAATGCGCCGACTCCCTTCGATCAGCACCACTCGCGCTTGAGTGGGATCGATGCGTCGAAAGTCCCGGCGCAGGACATGGCGCGCGAGTTCGGCGCAGGCCCCGGCCAGTTCAACACCCGTGGGTCCGCCGCCGATCACCACGATCGTGGTGAGCCGATGCTGCTCGGCCGGATCTGATGAATTCTCCGCCTGTTCGAAGGCCAGGAGGACCCCACGCCGGATGCGTTGAGCATCCTCCAGGGACTTGAGGCCGGGGGCGAACGCCTCCCATTCGGGATGCCCGAAATAACTGGTCCGTCCCCCGAGACCAAATACGAGGTAGTCGTATCCGACTGATTCCCCACCGATGATGACCGTTCGTTCGGAAGGCCGGATGTCCTCCACATTGCCCAATCGGACGCTGAGGTTGGATTGATCGCGTAGGATCGACCGGATGGGTTGGGCAATTTCAGGGGCTGAAAGACCGGCGGTGGCCACCTGGTAGAGCAGCGGTTGAAAGAGGTGATGATTTTGTCGATCGACCAGGATCACTTCCGCCGCTGGATGGCGAAACGACTTACAGAATGCCAATCCACCGAACCCGCCTCCTAGAACGACCACTCGTTTTTTACCTGTGTTCATAGCGACGGCACCGTCGCCCGGAAATCATTAGGTAGGAAGTGACAACCGAATTGGCAGCGTCTGACCGGGTAAAAACCCGGAGTGGAACCTCCAGACCCTGGCTCAAGGTGACTTGGCTAGCTTTGTTTCCCGCCGAACTGCGGAAGTTGCCGGAAAGCCCTTGCTAAGCGGGCTCCTGCTGGCTGATGCAATGGAATGAACCCAATCCCCAAATGAGATCAAGAGAGTCAATTCCGGTCACCTTACGGTCCGGAAACTCCCGTTGGATGATTTCCAAGGCGCGAGCGTCATTGGGGTCCCGATAGGTGGGCACGATGACGCGATGGTTGGCGATATAGAAGTTGGCGTAACTGGCCGGCAATCGCTGTTCTTCGACTTCAATCCGGCGCGGCATGGGAAGTTCGACGATGCGCAAGGCTTCGCCGTCTTGATCTTTCATTGTGCGGAGCCGTTTCAGGTTTTCCTGAAGAACTTGGAAATTTTCATCGGCAGGGTCCTCTTCGACAACGGTAACTACGGTGTTCGGGTTAACGAACCGGGCGAGGTCATCCACATGGCCGTCGGTATCATCTCCTGCGATGCCATCCCCCAGCCACAAGATGTGTCTTACGCCTAGGTAGTTTCGCAGATATTGCTCAATCTCGCTGCGGGTAAGTTCAGGATTGCGATTGGGATTTAACAGGCATGCCTCGGTCGTTAGGAGGGTGCCGCGGCCATTGACGTCGAGCGATCCACCTTCCATCACAATCTCGGGTCGAAACAAGGGCAGCCCGCGCAAGTGGGCGATGTGTTGGGGGATTTCGTCGTCGAGATCGAAGGGTGGGTATTTATTGCCCCAGGCGTTATAGCCCCAGTCGACAATAGCCCGATCGCGAATGCCCTCGTGTTCGCGGACTACGAAGATGGGACCGTGGTCGCGGCACCAAGGTTCGTAGGAGCGAAAAGGGTGTAGGTGGACCCGTTCCATAGGAACATGATGTCGACGAAGGACTTTGCGGATCTCTTCGTCGAGTGCTTCGTTCCAAACGTTGATGCGAACCTCTTCATCGCGAGTCAGGTGAAAGATGAATTGCGCGTAGACCTCCGGCACGGGTTCGTACTTTCCGGGGAAGCTGATTCCGTCGGGTCGTGGCCAGGTCAGCCATGTGGCGAGATGGGGTTCCCACTCAGCGGGCATCCGATAACCAAGTTCCAAAGGGGTGTGGGTGCTGCTCATGATCGTGTGGACAAATCGAAAACGACCTCTTTGGCCATGGCGAGGAGGGAAGTGTGATTCGGAGGGAAATCGCGAGGGTTCGTTTTGAGGCGGGCGTTTCCAGTAAGCGCGGAAGCAAGTCCTCAGTAGGGGCGCCTCCGCTGCAAATAGGCCTGAGGAGGAGACTCAATTTTATCCGAGACGGTTCTTACGGGTCAGCGCTGTTTCTTTTATGGCATTCATCGTTCAGGCGGCGATACCGCAATTGATTCATTTAGAAGCGCGTGGTCAAAAAACGCCAGATCGACCGTTGAATGGCCAGATCTTCGGATGGTTTTTTTGTGCCGTAAACAATTGAACAAAAGATTGTTAACAGGCATTTGGCGGGAAGCCCTCTCGGTAGCTGGCATTCCCAGTGCTTGTGAGGTGGAAACCCGATGTCGTTGAAGTTTTTCTACCATCGGACCGCCCTGACGGCAGCTAGCCGGGGCGGCGACGCACCCTGTTAATGAGCCAAATTATGAAGAAAATCGAAGCAATCATTAAGCCGTTCAAACTGGAAGAAGTTAAGGACGCGCTTCACGAAGTCGGTATCGCCGGAATGACCGTCAGTGAGGTCAAGGGTTTCGGCCGTCAGAAGGGGCACACCGAAATCTACCGGGGCAGTGAGTACACGGTGGATTTTCTCCCTAAAATCAAAGTTGAACTCGTAGTGGGTGATGAGAAGGCCGGTGAAGCCGTGGCGGCCATCATCAAAGCCGCGAAAACCGGCAAGATTGGTGACGGCAAGATTTTCGTCTCCCCAGTTGAGGAGGCAATCCGCATTCGCACTGAAGAAAAGGGCGAAAGCGCTGTTTGAGCCGTTTTTATAACACGACACCCAAGTTCCCCATCAAATGAAAAAGCTTCTTCTCTCCCTTCTGCTCCTGGTTGGACTGGTCGGTGTTTCCGCACTGGCTCAAACGGCCGCGGAACCTAAGGAACCGACCCTCGAACAGCGGATTGCCGATCTCGAGGCCTATATGAACAACGGGGCTCGAACGCCCGATGTTGCCTCCAAAGTGGCGGGCCCTGGTCCAGGCCATAACGCCTGGCAAATGGTCAGCACCGCCCTCGTCCTCTTTATGACGCTTCCCGGCCTGGCCTTGTTTTATGGCGGCCTGGTGCGGAAAAAGAACGTCCTCTCCGTCCTGGCCCAGTGCCTCGGCATCGCCTGCATGGTGACACCCCTGTGGTGGGTGTGCGGATACAGTCTTTCCTTCGCGGGCAGTGGTCCCTTTATCGGTGACCTGACCAATGCATTCTTCAATGGTGTCGAACCGGGTAATGTTGGTGCCGGTTATCATTGGATCAGTGACAGCATGTGGGCGATGTTTCAGCTGACTTTCGCGATCATCACTCCGGCGTTGATTGTGGGCGCTATTGCCGAACGAATGAAGTTTACCGCGATCATGGCGTTCGTGCTGGTCTGGATGTTCGTGGTATATTTCCCGTTGGCCCACATGGTGTGGTCCGTGAATGGTTTCATGTGCGGCGCTCTCAATCCAAAAGCCACTATCAAAGCTCTTGATTTTGCCGGCGGCACGGTCGTGCACATGAGCTCCGGTTGGAGCGCTCTGGTTCTATGTATGATTCTTGGAAAGCGTCTCGGCTTCGGCAAAGAACCCATGCCGCCCCACAGCATGGTATTTTGTATGGTCGGCACCGGCATGCTCTGGGTTGGTTGGTACGGTTTTAACGCTGGCTCCGCCCTCGGAGCTGATGCGATTGCTTCGAATGCTTTTACGACCACGACGCTGGCCGCCGCGGTCGCAGGACTCACTTGGGCCGCCGCGGAATGGTTGTTGCGGGGCAAGCCGAGCGTATTGGGCTTCTGCTCCGGCATTGTGGCCGGCCTAGTGGTAATCACCCCAGCCTGCGGGTTTGTCACCAGCACCTCAGCAGTCATCATGGGAGTTCTAGCCGGGGTCATTCCGTTTGTGGCTGTCACCTACCTTAAGAAAATGCTCGGTTATGATGACGCTCTCGACACGTTCGGCGTCCATGGCGTAGGTGGAACGCTCGGAGCCCTGCTGACCGGTGTGTTTGCCGACGAGAAGGTCAATTCAGTTGTCGCTGGTGTGAAAGAGGGACTCGTGATGTCACAGATCAAAGCGATCGTGGTGACCATGGTCCTTTCAATCGTCGCCACGGCAATCATCGCCTATATCATCAAGTGGGTTATTGGGCTTCGACCGACTCCTGAGCAAGAAAATCAGGGTCTGGATATCGTTGATCACAATGAGGAAGGCTATTCCTCGGTGTAGACCTGGCTGATTTGTTTGACAGCTGCCCGCCAATAATCACGGCCTAAGAGCCGTCTTGGCGGGCAGTTTCGTTTTTACATAGCTCAGTTTACCTCAACGACGAGTGCTGTAATATTGTCCCGTCCGTCCTGTTCGAGGGAGGCCTCCACTAGCGTTCGCGCGGGATTCTTCTCAGTTTCCACAAAGGTGTTAGTCCGTAAGAGATCGACAATCTGGTGTTCGTACAACCCCTCACCCAGGCCGTCCGAGCAGAGCAGGAAGATGTCACCTGGCTCAAACCCCACCGCCCCGACTTGCGGGTCAACGAATTGATTGCCGCCGCCCAGAGCCTTTTGCAGCACATTCCGTCGTGGATGGGTGCGGGCTTCGCGCTCATTGATCTGACCGTTCCGGAATAGCCAGCCCACATGGGTGTCATCGTGACTGAGTTGCCGAATGCCGCTATCGCGGGCCGGAAGGTAGTAAATTCGACTGTCACCGATGTGGCCAAAATACATCCAACCCGGCGTGAACCAGCAGAGGCTTAAGGTCGTTTCCATTCCGGTGCACTCATCATAGCTGCCACCGACGTAAACGAGAGCCCGATGGATCTTTGCAAAAAGTTCGGTCAATACGTCGGAAAAACCTGCCTCCAGCCCGGATGCCTTTTGATGGAACGATCGGGGCAGTAACTTGGTGATTTGCTCAACTGCACTCCGGCTAGCGAACTCGCCCGCGTTGGCACCTCCCATGCCGTCGCAAACCGCAAAGGCGTGGTCTACTCTCAGCAGTGAGCCTTCTCCGATTCGCCCCAGGTGGTGCACTTCGCGGGCGTCAAACTGGAGGCCTAGAAACGCGTCCTCATTGTTCTCTCGGACCTTTCCTCGATCGGTCCAGCCGTGCCATTTCAGGCGTTTGGGTGCAGCTTCGATGGGAGTACTATCCATGCGGTTTTATCCTATTCAAACCCGGGGAGAAGAGTGGAAAACTCGAAATCGATCACGCAAAACCGCCCGTCGGATTGGCGGTAGGTGACGTTGCGTATATCGGGATCATCATGGCGAACGCCATAGGGCTCTAACTCGGCAAAAAGTTCACGCAACCGCTCGCTATCCAGGTGTTGCACGCGCGTGCCGCAGTTGGTGGTGACAATTCTCAGGCGGTCCGGATCCGCTTCCAGTAGACGGGGCACCAATAAACAACCCCTGGACTGTAAATGCCGAAGAATTCTGACTTCATTGGTAAAACGCTGCCCGGCATCGGCTCCATGATACACCTTTACGACCCTCCCATCGAAGGTCAGGTGAACGGTTGCGCGGAGGGTGTCCTTCACTTTCAGCATGATTTGGTTCTTTCTCGGACTCGGGCGGACTGCTTCGGATTCGGTGGGACCAGTGAATCATTGTTCGGGAGGGGGCTATTTGAAGTAATGGCGAATGCGAAACTAGGTTTCGAGGAGGTGAAAGGCTGGAGATTCGTCGAGCCACCTGGGGCTTGTTTGATACACGTACGGATATGTTGCGACGATCGTTATGTGGTAAAAATGAAGCAGCCTGATCAAAGGAAGCCACCGTAAATCTAGCGTTTTTTCGGTTGGCCACAAACCCTGAGCGTTCAATGCTGATGTATCTAACAGATAAACAGACGGTTAAACGTAACAGCTTCCCTTGGATTGATCCATGTGGCATTCTAGGTGCTTCAGAAATTTGGCTCATTCATCCAGAGGTAAATAAACAAATCTTCATTGACATCCATGGCGAAGTACAAACTCGAGTACATCTGGCTGGACGGTTACCAGCCTGTTCCGAATCTGCGGGGCAAAACTCAGGTCAAGGAATTCGATAGCTTTCCGACACTAGAGCAGTTGCCGATGTGGGGCTTCGATGGCAGTTCGACCCGGCAAGCGGAAGGGCGCAGCTCTGACTGCATGTTGAAGCCGGTGGCGGTTTACCCAGACACGACCAGGTCAAACGGTGCGTTGGTAATGTGCGAGGTCATGATGCCTGACGGTAAAACGCCGCATCCGACCAACTCGCGGGCGACGATTTTTGACGACGCGGAGGCCTGGTTTGGTTTTGAACAGGAGTATTTTCTCTATCAAGACGGGGTACCCCTGGGTTTTCCTAAAGGGGGCGGATTTCCGCCACCGCAAGGTGAATATTACACCGGCGCTGGCTACAAGAACGTGGGTGATATTGCCCGAGAGATCGTGGATACCCATCTCGACTTGTGCCTCGATGCCGGAATCAACCACGAAGGAATCAATGCCGAAGTCGCCAAGGGGCAGTGGGAATTCCAAATCTTCGGCAAGGGTTCGCGGACGGCGGCAGATCAGGTGTGGATAGCCCGTTACCTCCTCATTCGACTGTGCGAGAAGTATGGTGTTGACGTAAATTTCCACTGCAAACCGCTGGGGGTCGAAGTGGATTGGAACGGATCGGGCATGCACTCGAACTTCTCCACCAAGCACCTGCGCGAGGTTGGAGGTAAGGATTACTTCGAATCTCTGATGGCGGCGTTCGACAAATACAAGAACGAACACATTGCCGTCTATGGTCCTGACAATCACCTCCGTTTGACCGGACTCCACGAGACTCAGTCGATCGATAAGTTCAACTACGGTGTGGCGAATCGCGGAGCATCCATCCGCGTGCCGCACAGTTTCGTCAATAGCGGGTACAAGGGGTATTTGGAGGATCGCCGTCCGAACTCCCAAGGCGATCCGTACAAGATCGCGAGCCGGATCCTGCAGACGATCGACACGGTTCCGCTCAAGTAAGGATGGCCCGGTCGGGATTTTCGCAGTTAGTAGAGGGTCAACGACCGCCCTGAAATTTTTTGGTAGCGGGTGATCTGAATTCTGGAGGAACCACTCACTTCGCTAAACGGCGCGGACTTGAGTCCGCGCCATTTTTGTCTGAGAATGAGAACTCTGTCGCGCGAGCCTCGATTGCGAAATTGGAGGTTGCCCTCAATCTGACTGACCCATTCAAACCGAATAGTCGAGATAGACTGTCTTGGTGCGTGAATAGAAATCGAGGGCGGCAGTGCCTTGTTCCCGGAAACTATCGGTGCTGCTCTGTTTGACCCCGCCGAACGGTGCCTGTAACTGCAGACCGGTACTAATTTGGTTTACCTTCACCACCCCGCACTCAATGCGCTCCGCGTAGAGCATGGCCTTTTTGAAGTCGCGAGTAACTAGACTGGCACTGAGGCCGTAATTGACGCCATTGGCCACTGCGATGGCTTCCTCGAAGTTCTCCACCGCCATTACGGCTACTACCGGGCCGAAAATTTCATCGCGAGCCACCTTCATCCCGGATGTTACATTGCCGAGCACGGTCGGTTCCATAAACCAACCATGGGCCAGTTCGCCATCGGTCAGCCGGTTTCCGCCCCAGACGACCTCGGCACCCTCCGCTTTGGCCTGGGCGATGGCGTCAAGATTTCCCTGTAATTCAACTTCGTTAACGGCAGGCCCCATCTGAACGCCCGCCGCGAATCCGGGTCCCACTTTCCAAGTCTTGGCCAAAGCGACGAGCTTTTCGGTGAATGCAGCCAGGACTGAACGTTCGACGATGACTCGACTGGTGGCTGTGCAAGCTTGTCCGGTGAGGCCGAATCCGGCTATGGCGACCAGCTTCGCCGCGAGTTCCAGATCCGCGTCGGCGAGAACGATTGTAGGGTTTTTGGAACCCATCTCGAGTTGGCACCGGATTAGGCGCGGTGCGACGGCCTGGTAAAGTTGGGTGCCAACCGTGTGCGAGCCGGTGAAGCTGAGTGCTTGGACTGCTGAATTTTTCGCAACTTCCTCCCCGAAAGGTCGACCTTCGCCCGTGATCACGTTTAGCACTCCTGAGGGTAGACCAGCCTCATGCAATGCTTGGGCCAACTCCAAGGTCATGGCCGGCGCGGCCGAGGCTGGCTTGATGACCACAGTGTTTCCGCATGCCAGGGCGGGTGCCATTTTCCAGGCCGGAATCGCGATGGGAAAATTCCACGGCGTAATCAGCGCCACGACCCCAAGCGGCTCGCGCCGCGTGTAGAGGAGATTGCCCGGAATTTCGTGCGGAATGGTTTGTCCACCCAAGGTGTAACTCAGCCCGCCGTGAAAGCGGAAGATGTCGACGGCGCGTTGAACTTCACCAGTCGCTTCCGCGAGCGTCTTGCCCTCTTCTTGCACCAGTAAATCGGCGAGGCTCGACTTCTTCGTTTCCAAGATCTGTGAAGCCTTCGAGAGAATTCGGCCCCGGGCAATGGGTGTCATCGCCCCCCACTTGGCAAAGGCGGTCCGGGCCGCTGAGATCGCGGCTGAGGCGTCCGGTGCGCCGCCGAGGGCATACTGAGCTACGATTTGCCGAGCGTCAGCCGGATTTTGCGTCGTAAAGGTCCGGCCTTCAAATGCCGGGACCATACTGCCATTGATGAAAAGCGAGTATCGCGTCATGCCCGTCAGAGTAGCGGGTGAATCCCATTCGAAGGAACCGCAATCCTTCCGAAGCCGCGAGAGTGTAACGCGTCTCGGTTTTGCTTGGTAACGGGGCCGGTCCACGCGGTCAGTTCCGGGTTGCGCTGGAGGCGAGGGAATCGTGAGTTCGGCGCCGCATGCAACTCCGTCAATCTTCCTTCCTTGGGCCGACGCCGGCCTGCCCCATCGACGCCCAGCATCCGGTCCACGCTCACGGGAGCTATGAACGTTACCGCAGTTGCGACTCCCACGATCAGTTCCGCGTGGCTCGCTTCCTGTGTGTGCGGTGCGGTCATACCCTCAGTGTTTTGCCCGATCAGCGGCTTCCGTAGCGGGCGCTGACCACCCCCCAAGTCGAAGCCGATTTCGACGCCCGCGCCGACGGACCCTCATCCTTACCTCCACAAATGAAAGCTAAACCAAGTCAGTGGTAGGAATAAATTCCTGGAATGTTGGATGCCATCCGTGTCGCGGGACGATTTGTGAGCAAGCTGCTGC
>Ga0105044_10000639_pt1 | contig 43892 bp, 39 predicted proteins | sample MAT01_FD_78092 | JGI IMG/M metagenome (GOLD analysis project Ga0105044, IMG submission 78092) | Freshwater microbial communities from Lake Fryxell liftoff mats and glacier meltwater in Antarctica - MAT-01 | ecosystem: Environmental > Aquatic > Freshwater > Ice > Liftoff microbial mat | place...
CTGCTTCTTGCACAGAGCGCACTGATAGAGACGCAAATTTAATTCATAGCATTCAACATGTCCGCATTTCGGGCAGATGAAACCATTGGGCCAACGAACTCGCCGTAAATATACTACGCAATCCTCTTCCTCACGAAAGCGTTTTTCGAATTCTAGAATAGTTGTTGGAAGCGTTTCCATTTCTACCTCCTGAGCTTAGCTGAAAAAACACTGTATGCTATAGTTAACATACCCCATTAATTAAAAGCTAAACCCGAGCTTTGCTAAAGTGATAGGCAGATTTTTGTATGTGCAATCGACCGGTCTACTTATGGCGGTCACGGCCCTGCTTTGTAGTGGTGCTACACTTTGGTTAAAGACAATTGAGGCTTAAGTGTCCGATAGCGATAATGAAGCGGAAAACGTGGTGCCGGCAGGCAACGAAAAGGCCCTGAAAGAGGCCGGCATTGCTCTGCGCACTGGTCAATCGGCTTACGATAACGGCAATTTCACCCTGGCTGAACCGCTCTTATTGAAAGCCCTGGACGCTTTCGAATTAAATGGTGTGCTCGACCGGCAAGACTATTTTCAGTGTCTTGGTTATCTGGCTGATAATTATTATCACTTGCACCGCTATTTTGAAGCTAAAGGTTATTACGAGCGCCTTTCGGTGGCCCGTTTAAAAAATGACCACAGCACCGATGCTCAAGTGGTCGTTGCTCTACTCAAATTGGCTTCCTGTCAGGAAAAACTGCACGAAATTCCCGATGCCATCAATAGTTTCGATTTGATTTTGGAACTGGCCGAGACCACTATTCCCTCCGGCCATGCCCTTTTTGGCGTGATTTTCGATTCCTTTGAAACTCTTGTGCTTCGACATGTTGATAATCCGGATGAGCGCGAAAACCGCTTGCAGAATTTAAATATCAAACGCGAAGAGTTTGGTTTTGCCGTAAGCAAATCGGGCGTCTGGAATGCACTGCCTAATCAGCTCAGTGACAGCGAAATCATGGCCCGCTATAGCGAGTTGCCCGGTGGTCATGCCGTGTTGACCCAGACATCAGAGGAGCTGCGGCAAACTCTCAAAGCCTGGACCGATCACGACTTCAGTAATCTTGACGAAGAGTCCTTAATCGGCCCGGACAAGCATTTGCAGGTGCGTCTCAACACCGATATGTTTAAACGCAAGCCTCGCATGGGTGACCAGTCAGAAGTAGGTATGACCGCAGCGGTAGTGCCTGCAGCGCCGGTGCCGCCACCAGTGGTGTTGGAGCCAATTCGTCACGGACCTGACAGTCAAGAACGCATGGCCCGTAGTGTCAAACGAGCCAATACCGACAGAAGACCGTTCAATCCGCTACCTGCCATTGGTGTAATGGCGATGATTGGTATTGTCATTGGTTCAGTTTATGTTGCTCATGAGTGGACAAAAACGTCGGCCGCTTCAAGAGTAGTGAACAAGCCGCTCAAAAGCGGCCTTAACCTGGCCGGTAAAGAGTTCCTGGCCGCTGACGGTCAGAAAAAATTGCGTTTCGTCACTTCGACCGATTGCGAATATGTCATAGCCGGCGATACCATACCCGGTGCCTATCACGTCAGCGGCGAACCTGAAAGCTCATCGCTCACAGGTTTGTTCAACAGTGGCGCTAGAAAACTGACTTTGACTGAATCCCCAGCCGGGATGTCAGTTTCGGACGGCACAATGCTTTATGACGAAAATTCTAAAGAACGCCGCATCCTCGCTAAAATTCAAGGCGCGGCTAATTTCGGCACTTTTTATTATGCCAGCCACGATCATCTTTATCCTACGTCAGTAAAGAATAATACCGCTGGTAGTACCAGATTCGATTGGGTCAATCCTCTTTCCGAGCACGTCAATATTCCAGTAGTAGAAAGCAAAGAATATGAAGCGGGTCAATTTGAAGATGTCTTTCTTAAGACCCTCAAAGAACTGAGAGAAATGAAACCGCTGTTTGCCGTGGACGATTCCGCCAGCCCACTGCCCGGTCAAATTGAATGTATGGCGATTGTGCCGGCAGCCGGAGTTGAAGGCAAAGTGGGCGAAGCTCCCAGCGCCTTTTTCATTCGCGGTTACGACAGCGAAGGCAAGATGTTCAAATCAAGTAATCCGAATAAGACCTATGTTCTGGCATTGAAAAACGGGGTCTCGGTGGACCCGGTTAAAGCCAGTCGCGAAGAAGTTGCCGCCGACGTGGCCGTCTCGAAATACAGCTTTGAAATTATGCCCATGAAAAAAGAGGCGGAAGCCTCTTCCGAAAAGGCAAAATAAACCAGGCCAGGCCACTGAGTTAGTTTACATTGGCCGCGCTCATGGTGATATCCCCCATCACTGATGTTGCGCTGTGCTTTTTAGTTTTGCCGTACTTGATAAAGCTGTTAGTTTGAAAGTCTATTTTCACTATTTCTTCATTTCAAAAAAACAACAAGACACAAACAATTGCTTCTATTTTTGCCCTCACCCTTTGAAGCGTGCTTCTTATCTAAGACCGGCACAAGTATCAACCATTTTCTTTTAACTTAAAAATCGTATGACATGGACAGAGAAAACGAAAACGAAGTTACCGGCAGAGATTACCTGCGGTATTTTCTTATCCTCGCATCTATCGTAATCGGCATCTTCTGGCTTGTAGAAGGCATCTTCAAACTAGTTAGCGCCAGCGTCGCAGCAGACGACAGCATCATCAATCGCATTTTTATGTACACTCTGGGCACCCTCGGAGTTGTAGGCTGGATTTTCTTTTGCCGCTGGGTAGTTGGCCTGGTTGGAAAAAGCGAAAAGAAAACGCCCGGTGTGCCTGAATCTCAGTCAACTGGTGAAAAGCCTAACAATGCATCTGCACCAAAAAGCAAACCCGATTCGTGGTTCAGCAGCAAAAACAACAAGACCGACGACAACTGGGCACCGATGCAACACATCGCCGGCAACGACAAGAAAACTTTTGCCGATGTGGCCGGTTGCGATGAAGCTGTAGCAAAACTGGCAAGAGTAGTGCGTTTTATCAAAAGCCCAGATTGGTTTGTCAGTTTTGGTGCACAACGCGCCAACGGCGTACTTCTGGTGGGCCCTCCCGGCACCGGTAAAACCTTGCTTGCTCGCGCCTTAGCTGGTGAAACCGACTCGAATTTCTTTTATGTATCAGGCTCTGAATTTGTGCAGATGTACGTCGGCGTAGGTGCCCAAAGAATGCGTAAGCTGTTTACCCAGGCGGCACAAGCGGCGGCTCAGAACAACAAGCATTCGATAATCTTCATTGACGAATTTGATGCTATTGGTCGCAAACGTACCACTGATGAAAGCAACAGCGGTTCAGAATACGCGCAAACCATCAATGAGATGCTGGTGCAAATGGATGGTTTCAGCAAGAACACCAACATCATTGTCGTAGGTGCGACCAATTTACCGAAAGTGCTTGATCCGGCTCTTTTGCGTCCTGGCCGCTTTGACTATCAGGCTGTTGTAGATTTGCCCGGTATAACAGGCCGCGTCAAAGTTTTTCAAGTGCACAGCTTGAAGCTGAAAATTGCCGAAGATGTAGATTTGCATGAATTGGCCAGACGCACTCCCGGTTTTAGCGGTGCCCAAATTGCTCATGTATGTACTGAAGCTGCAGTGATTGCCGCTGAACGCAGCGAAAAACTGCATGCTGGTAAAACAGCAGAACAACTGGTGTTAGTTGATCGCACTATTACACTAATCGATTTTGATGAAGCAATCGATTTTGTGCAGTTTGGCGACCCATTGCTGGCTCGGGCGGCGGCTATGACCGAAGAAGACCATGAAAACACCGCTTATCACGAAGCTGGACACGCTGTGGTGCAAAAAACGTTGCAAGCGGAAGGCGCGAGTCCGGTGACCAAAATCACCATTGTTCCGCGCAGCAAGAGCCTCGGCATGATGCAGTCGCACTCATTGACCGATAGTTATGGCATGACCGATCAGCAGTGTCGTAACCACATCAAGGTGTTGTTGGCCGGCAGGGTGGCGCAGGAAAAATATCTCAACACCAAGGATACCGGTGCGTCCAGCGACTTTGAGCAAGCAGCTAAACTGGCCAGGGCTATGGTTGTTGATTGGGGCATGTCTGCCATGGGTGTAGTGATTACCGCTTCTCAAGGCGGCTCGCTGGCACTGGGGCAGCAGTATCTAAACGAAATAGACAACGAATGTCGCAAAATTCTTGAAGAGTGCATGAGCGCAACTCGTTCTCTGATTGAGAAACATACCGAATCAGTTGTGCGCGTGGCTAAAGGACTTTTGCAGGAGAAAACCATTCTGGCTACTCGTTTTGAAGAGCTTTACGACGGCCGAGCAAAAGCGCTGCCTGTGATGCAAATAAGCACCGACGAGGCTGAGTCAGACACCGAATCTGGTGCTGAATTAGCTCTTGCTTGATCGTCGCTCAAGGCAACAAAACTAGTCAAAACCAATTAATACCGTCAGGCAATTTACTCGTTCTTTCTTTTGAAAGCACAGGTAAGTTGTCTGCGGTATTTAAAAAAAAGATCGAAGCTCAACTATATAGCGTAGTGTTAATTGGCACAAAAAAACGGAAGTCAGCTGCTTTTAGGCAGAGACTTCCGTCGGTGCAAAGCACCTTTGAGAGTTGGTTTCATAGGCTTACTTCTTTTTGTCCACCAGCAGGCGTTCCAGACGCTGCCACATGGGCAGAAGCTCGAGGTCGTCTTGCTGATAGAGGGCGGCCTTGAAAGCGATCTGCTCATACTGGTAACGCTTGAACTTGCGCGGATTGTTGCGGCGGCTGAAAAGCACGTTGGCGATGCGGTCGCAAAGTTTGACGATCAGAGCCATGCGGTTGGCGGCAATTTTCGGCAGTGTCTTTGCTTTCTTTTCGTCTCTGGTTGCACCGTCTTCGTCTTTGAGTGCATAAGCAGCTGCCACAACTTCAGGCGGAAAGCCTGCAGCGAGCAAAGTTTGCACAGACTGGTCAGGGCAATCTTCGAGAACGTCATGAAGCCAGCAGACCATGATGATCTGTTCGGCGGTAAAACCGTAGCGAACAGCCAGTTTGGCTACAGCTTCGAGGTGGGCACGGTAAGGCTTTCTGCCATACATTTGCGTGCCATGGGCCTGAATGCACCAGAGTGCATACCAGGGCAGAACTTGCGCTTGTGAAAGCGTCTGCGGATTTCTGATTTGCGTGGTCATGGGATTTTCCTTTTATGGAGAACTCCCATCGTGTGACGGGGGCTCTAGCCGGTTTCGAAAATGGGAATGCGAGAAATTGCGTTGAACATACTGAGTGGTTCTCCAGTTGTTATTGAAAGAGATGTCATACCCGCTGCCTGGCAGTTCGTGCGTTTTAAGAATTAAGTGAGAAGCTAGCTTGGTTGGCGCACGAAGGTTGGTGTGGAAGGAGATATGTAATTGGACTATAAGCTCTCGGATGTCAAGAAAGCCATCGCTCCTACGTGGTTAATGGTTTGAGATATTCCAGGAAGCCCATGACATGGTAGCCATTTTGATCACGTTAGTTAACGCAGCTAGCGCACCAAAGAGGCTTTTAAGCTCGTGAATGGTTGAACATCCTTAACAGTGCCGCTTTTCGCTAGAAATCAACAGGCTGCAGCTCATAGAGTGCTGATAGTCCACCCAATTCCCTTTTCTTCACCAAATTCAGCCAAACTTTTCAAAATCCAAGCAGTAGTCAATTTCCCACCAATCGTCACTTACTTTGTCTGTGGAGATTGAACGCCGTTTGGATTTGCCTGTGAAGAAAAGCTCAGTTCTGGAATGGACGTTCCTATTCCAAGTCATAGTGCACCGCTAATAATTTTGATGCACTTACGTCGCGCTGAAACGCGCAGTGAATCGCGCTCTCAAACAGAGCAACCAAGGAAAAACATTATCATGAGCAACAAGAACAACCCGTCCGTCACCTCCGACTCCCCGGCGTCGTCTGAAGTTACCGTCTACTCCGGTGGACCCGCATTGGTTCGCGAACGGCGTGAAGTGGAGCTGGTCGAAGGCAAGAGCGAAGTCTCCCTGGCCGGCCTCCCGGAACAACTGGTGCCCAACTCGATTACCATCACCCACGTCGATGGCGAAGGCACTTTCAAGCTCGGCCCATTCAGCTACCGCCCGGCCAACCTCTCTGTTCAGGCCATTCTCGCCAAGGCGATCGGCACTGCAGTGACTTTGATTGAAGGCGACAAGAGCACCAGCGGCAAGCTCATTAACCTGGTGCACAACCAGGCCATTCTCGAAGGCGGCGACGGCAAACTGCTGATTCTGCCCCTCGGCAATCGCTACTCCGTCGATCCGTCCGTTCTCGCTGGTCTCACCAGTCTGGCCTCGCTTGTGATGGAGCCTTCGGTTTCGAAGGCCGGCAAGTATGGCATCGGCATCATGTATGCCGCTGAAGGTCTCACCTGGGCGCGTCGCTTCGAAATCTTCTACGACTCCAAGACCGAGAAGATGCTGCGTTTCGCCTGCTGGATCGACCTCACCAACAACAGCGGCGCCGCCATCAGCGATACCAAATTCAAGCTGATCGCCGGCCACAACAATGGCTACGAGCAGCCGAACCAGTATCGCAGCCGTGGTGCCAAGGGCGGGGGTGCGCGCATGGCCTCGGCTCAGAGCTTCGGCCTGGAATCGGCTGCTGCTCCCATGATGGCTGACAATGCCGAAGTGGAAACCGTGGGCGAGCAGAAGCTCTACACCCTGCCGGACAGTCTTGCGCTCGCCAATGGCGAGACCAAGCAGACCATTCTGGTTCTGGCCGAAGGCGTTCCGGTCAAGTCGGAATACTTCCTGCACGACGGCTACTACGCTGAGCTGACGCTCGCTCAGGCCGCCGACAACAAGCTGCCCATCTACGTTCACCTCAAGGTGGCCAACGACAAGAAGAACAACCTCGGCTTCGCCCTGCCTTCCGGCTCGGTGAACATTTTCGAGCCCGACAGCTCCGGCGCCTTGCAGCGTACCGATTCGAGCAACCTGAACAGCCACGTTGCTGCTGGTGAGGGCTTCACGCTGCAGCTCGGTACGCCGTCCAAGGACATCAAGGCTACTCGTCGCCTCACCCGCCAGGTGGTAGACCCCGTGGTGATCGTGGAAGAGAACCATGTGGAAGAAGGCGGCCTCGAAGGCACCGAATCATCTCCGGCTGTGACTTCCATGGCTCCTGCCGCCACCGCCAAGAAGGTCGACAAGAAGCCTGTGGTGAAGCCGCGTTACGCTGAAGAAGATCGCGAGCTCGTGATCGAAAACTTCAAGGACCGCGCAGTGGAAGTTCAGGTGACCGACAGCTTGCCCAACAACGAGCTGCAGTTCATCAAGGAAATCGACGGCGCCAAGTCGTTCAAGAAGGTGCATTCGCAGGGTCAGTACACTGTGAGCGTGCCCGCCGGCGGCAAGACCACCGTCACGTACACGATCAAGTATCGGATTTCGTAAGCAGACAATACTTCAAGCAGCCAATCCAAAAGGAGCGGCTGACTTGATTTGAATTTGGGGCCGACCAGCACACTCTATAAAGGGTGCCGCTGGTCGGTCTTATTTTCAAAACCACTTATTTACTAGCTGTGATAGTTAACAAATTGCTGTACTGCGGCCTTCTTGCCCAGTTGTCAAAAGAAATTTGTTGCCAAGCTTTACTAGTTAGCAACAATGTTTCGCAAGAAAGATTGGTCAGGAACAAAAATCAGTAGTCGGTTCGGCCGTGGTGCCACTTGAAGGAAAGGCCCAGCCTGCTCTATCTTGAATTCTATTTTCAATTACCTAATTTTTTATGCAGCTCTACGTAGATTCAAGCAACTTCTAAACGACTCGAATATTTATAACAATGCATGCCGTTGGCTCTTTTGACTCTTTGCTCCAGACGGACGCAGAGATATTTCGACATTCAAAATTTTTCTAGTTTCTCGCGGCGGCACCACATCTGGTGTAACCGACTGCTATGTTGAAAGGTACACATTATGTATAAACATGGAAATAAACCGGTGCCATTCGCCTGGGCCGTTGGTTTTGAAAACACATTTGTTCCCCAGTCTCGTCTTGGTTTGCGCCCGCTGGAAGAGTACGAGCTGATGCAACACTACAGCCAGTGGCGCGAAGATTTACGACGAGCAGCCGAGCTTGGCGTCAGGGTGGTTCGCTGGGGCGTACCCTGGTATCTGGTGGAAGCCAGGCAAGGCGAATACGATTGGCGCTGGGTAGACGAAGTTTTGCAGTACATGATTTGCGAGTTGAAAATCGATCCGATTATCGATCTGATTCATTACGGCACGCCTCTCTGGATGGAAAACAGTTTTGTCGATGAGCGTTACGTTGAGAGCGTTACAGCTTTCGAAGCGGCCTTCGCCACTCGCTATCGCCATCTCGTCACTTACTACACGCCTCTAAACGAACCCACCGTCAACGCCGAATTTTGCGGTCGCAACGGCCAATGGCCCCCGTACTTAACTGGCGAAAGCGGTTATGTGCAAGTGCTGCTACAGCTGGCCAGAGGTATGCAAGCGAGCATGCGTGCAATTGCCACCAATGACGCCAAAGCCGTTTTTGTAGCGGTGGAAGCGATGCACCATTATCGTCCGCTTTCGCAGGCAGACGAAAGCAACGCCGAAAAAGCCTTCCTGGCTGATCTCCTTTGTTTTGACCTGGTGCAAGGGAAAGTCAGCACTGAACATTTGCTCTATCAGTGGTTGCTCGACAATGGTGCCACGGCAGAAGAGCTGAAGCAGCTGCGGCAGAGGCCGGCTTACTTCCATATTTTCGGCCTCAACTTTTATCCGTGGGCTGCTTTTCACGTCAGTCACCAAGGCGATCAGAGTCGCATTGAACCTGCTTACGCCGACGGTCGCATGTTGGCCGACATCATTCGCGACTGTCATAAACATTCCGGCCTGCCCATTTTTATCAGCGAAACCAGCGCTGCTGATTACCGGCGCAGCTCGTGGATGACTGAAACCACCGATGCCGTGAAATCATCTATGGCCGCCGGTATTCCCGTTGTCGGCTATACCTGGTTTCCGGCTTTTTCTATGATTGCCTGGGACTATCGCACCACCCTTGAGCCGGTGGAGAAACACCTGCTGCACTTAGGACTTTGGGATGTCGCACTTGAGGGCGTAACTATGGAGCGGCATGAGACGCCTCTAGTGGCACAGTATCGACACCTGGTTGAACATGCCATTCCATCACTAACGTTCTGGCAGCGTTTGACTGGGCTCTGGAAAAGTTTCTGGCGCTAAATTAAAAACTAATGACGTGTGGGCTCAAAAAGCGCACACGTCATTTTTTAAATTAGTTCTCCTACTATCGACTGTAACTGCAAGTTCATGCCCTGCGCTTCAGAAGCTTTGCAACGGTTTTACGTCCAGACGGCGGCAACAAAAAAAGGCAAAGCCGGGATCTTTAAAAGAACCCGGTTTGCCTGCTGTTATTTAAACGGCTCCCTTGAGACTATTTTTCCTTGCTGAAAGAAACAATAAAGTCTGGCTGCGCACTGGTCACTTCAGTGACGAAACCGTAGACGGCGCCTAGATCTGCCAGGCCGTTCTTGTATGCTTCAATCAATTTTTCAGCAGCATCTGTTTGAAGATTATTGATTGTCGTCAGTTTGGTTACGAGTGATCCGCCTTCAAAAACAATGGTCGCTTTCGTCGGGGTGGTCACTGTGGTGACTTTGATGCCCAGAACGTTTGTGGTGTATTGAGCAATGGCATTGGCCAAATCGACTGGGCTTTTAATATCAAGGCCGGCGTAATACTCTTTGTTAATCAAAATTGTTTTGTTGACTTCAGCTATTACTTTGGCATCTTCTTTGGAAAGGATATTGCCTAGTGAACTGTAGAGAGTAGCTACTGTTTTCAGCACTTCGTTTTGTAGTTTGGTTGATTGCCAATCAGCCTTGATCACTTGTTTGGTTTCGGTTTTGTCAGCGGTGTTGGTTGTTGTTGTGCTCATTTTATTTCTCCAGGTTTTTGTGTGTTTGTTTTGTATTTTTCGGACTTTTTTTTGTAATTGGTTGCCTTTAGCCGTACCTGCGAGAACGAGCCTCCCAAGCCACTTTATTGCTAAAAAAACGCCCCCCTTCGGTTCATTGAAGGGGAGCTTTGTGCTCTGCAGCAAGTTTGTTTACTTACTCAAATGCGTGTGCGCATTCCCCCCTGTCGATTGACAGAATGACAACAATGGCGGCGCATGTGACGTGTAAACATGCGCCGCCATTATGACCGAGTGAAAAACAAAGTCAATCAAATTTGACGAATTGTTCACTAATTGTGAAGACACTCCGGCAATTGGCCACTAGTGGGGGTTATCACCCAGTGAAAAGCCTATTTCTTTAAAGCCGAGCAAACTTTTTGTCAGCGTGCCGCCGACAATCACCAGTTCGTGCATGGCTTCGTCCAGATGCTGATCTTTGACCACAATCGGGTCACCATCAGGGGCGGCAAAAAGAGCGGCTTTGCGCATCAGCTCGCTGATAAATGCTCCGCTGGCGCCGGCTGTTCTTCTTATATATGTATCTAAATGCTCCAGTTCCACACTCATACCATCTGCATATAAATCAAAAAGTCGTTTGCGGCATTCGGCGTCGGGCAGCGGCACTTCGTAAGCCTGGTCGATGCGGCCTGGTCTAGAAGCCAGTGCAGGCTCAAGCACTTCCGGGCGATTTGTGGTGAGCAAAAAGAGCACATCGGCATCATCATTGAGGCCGTCCATCTGGTTGAGCAATTCAAACATCAATGCGTGGCCACCAGATGTGGTGTGCGTTCTTTCTTCTGCAATCAGATCAACATCTTCGATAATGACCATAGAAGGTTGCAACCAGCGGGCCAGATTGCACGAACTTTCAATCAGACCGAGGCCATTGCCGGTCATCAGTAAGACCGTGCGATCGGCTATGGCTGAAGCCAGATACATGGCTGTCAGTGTCTTTCCCGTACCGGGTTTGCCGTGCAACAAAATGCCGCGCATCAATAGTTTGCCTTTCGATGGGTTTTAGTAAGCCTTCTGGCAAAATAATTTTGTCTCGTTCTATGGGCGGTACTGCATGAAATTTGATGCCGCCTGAAGCCACTCCTTCTTGTTTAGTCATAGATAATATTTTGCCGCGATAAATATTGTGTTCATTGACCGCTTTGCGAATGTCAGCAAGAGCCTGTTCACCAGCGGCTTTATCAGGAGTTAAAACGTCCAGTACAGTGGCGCTGCCACCACCAAGTTTGAGTCCCTGAGGACGCATGAGAAATACCAGTTTAGGATCGCCACTGACCAGATAAAGTGCCCCTTGCACGCAGGCTAATTTTTTGCCGTCTGCCAGGTCCACATTCATGTACTGCACCGGCCCCTCTTTGGCACCGCCGAGGCCGGCAAAACCAGCCATGGTTTTCGGGGTGACGATTTCAGCCAGGCTAATTCCACCAAAATTTAAAATGCCGCCCTGAATACCGAGCAGCTTGGCCGAGCGCCCGGGGCTGCCTGTATACGACTCTAAGGCGAGGTGCAAATTGGGATGGTTCCAGATTTCGAATTCTTCGGAAAGAATTGGATAAGTAGCCGGATCACCGCCCAGGTGTTCCTTAATCTTTTCCACAATCTGTTTCTTGCCGCCGAAGAAATGAAGGCCCATGATTTGCTTTGCTCCTTGATAGGAAAACCAGTTTATCTGCACAGAATGTTCCGCGTTTATCCTCGCCCACTATCATCAGAGGCTGATTTTTTTTGACGCCCGCTACCGGTACTACTGGCGGTGCGCCTTTAATTAATATGATATGTTATGGTAGATGCGATTAAAAAGAAAGCAAATCAGAGTGCGTTTAGCACTATGACTTGCTTTCCGCCCTGCGGAAAAATAGAGCTTAGCGCTGCTTGAACCGTTCGGCTCTGGTCACGACCGACACTTCGTGGTAGCGAAGGTCGCCGGCGACAAAGCTGAGAAGCACACCGTCTGCCCAGAGGTCGATGGCTGAGCCAGCTTCGTCCTGGAAGATGATGTTGGCTTTGATGCAGTCGCCTTCTTCGAAGATGCCGAGGAACACGAACTGCTCATGACCAGTGGTACGACCCATTTCCCTGTTGAGGTGTCGACTGACCACGGCGTGGAAGCAGACGTTGGGGCCGATGGCAGTGCGGTAGGTGTTGGGTTTGCCGGCAGTAGCGGTGAAGGCCGCCAGGGTATGGTCGATGCTGCCGAGAACGAGAGCCTTGCCATCGCAAGAAACTTCCGGCTGCAGGTCGCCATTGACGTAGGTGCAGCGGTCAACGATGACATCATCACCATCGAGATGGGCGCAGCCGGTGCTCAGAAGAGCGTCCACCGATTGCACTTCGCCGAAGTGATCCGGATTGACGTGAACGAAGAAACGAGTTTTCCCTTCAGCTGAGGCGGGAATTTCCCTGGTCAGACGGATGCCTTCCGTGACCACGCCAGCGTTTGCAGTAAAGCATTTCATAATCGGTTTCCTTTTTTGGTTGATGAAATACGCGCGCAAAAAGCCACAGGCGAAATTGCTTGTGGTGCTTGATGTGGCGGTGTTGAAAGAACAGCGCTAAGTTAGCGCCAGTGACGGTTGAGGAATTGTTAAGGCGGGGAGCTCTTAAACAATGAGGGTAATTCTCTGGACGCGGCAGTCAATCAACAACGCTGTTGTTGGTTGAAAAAATGCGAGGTGGTGTAGTGGATGAATTAGGGTGGGAAAGCCGCTTAATTTAGAGGAGAGAGAATATATCTCTTGACTACCAGGTTTAAGGCTATAAGTACAAGCTTTCTGTGGCACTAAACAGTTTTTAGTAAGAGATTTAGCTAAATGAACATTAGCTCATGTAGCGCTAGGTCTGCACAGGCAGGTGCAGACCTAGAATTGTTCAGTTAACAGAAATGAGCGCCTGGGCGGGTGATCTAAAAATCAGTCGATTTAATGGACTGCATTTGCTGCTCAACCGCGGTTGTCTGGCCGGCGTCGTGCATAAACGCAACGAACGCTCTGGCCGCTAGTGAACGTATTGTGTAACCGAGCGGTAAACAGACGGCCATGAGGCCGGCCATGAAAATATTTTTGAAGAGGCTTTGAGCTGCCTCGCTTTTATCTATGCCCATTGTGAAATAAGCAGTGGCGCCGATAATGCCAAAAACGATGAGGATACCGATATTAATTGCTATAGGCCAGGCCCAGGTATAGCCGATTAAACGCCAGATGTTACCTTTCATCAGCTGTCTGCTTTTCGACATGGCTTCCATCACGCCACAGTTTTCCAGCACGACAAATTCGAGGGCAAGGGCGTGAATAACAGCAAACCAGATGGCGGGGATAATAAAGAACCAGAAGAGAAACATGGTGCCCAAACCGATGAGGAAGTTTACGCCAAACATTTTTAGCTCAACACTCTGGGGGAATAATTCAGTGCGACCTGCAGCTCCCGGCACGATGGTGCAATAAGTGTTCCTGATGATAATAGCTAGAATAAAGAGCCCGGCAATCATTTGCACCAGGCTGACAAAACTGCCGACAAAAGGAATTTGAAAGGCTTGCAAAACTATTGATGCGACAATCACCCCGGTCCATAGAGGCGTAGAAATCAGTGATTGGATGACGATGTTGAATGAAGCAAACCAGTCTCGCCAAAAATTTAAGTCGTTCGATGGATATGACGGGACCACTGATGTTGGTAATTGGTTCATTCTTGCCTTCTGTAATTTCAAGTGGAAGTAGCAGACCGGTAGATGGTAAAGACGTTGCTATGGTATCACCGACGGGGCAAGATTAGTAAAAATGTAGTCCAGTGATGGTTGAATCGCGAAAAAGATTGCGCACTGCCTGTGGTGGCGTTTGATTGTTGGTTTTTCATCGTCAATAATGTTTTCCTGGCAGAGTAATGGCATGTTCTCAGCCTTTTGCCTCAGTTTTTGCTTTCCCCTTTTCGTTGAGCTGGAGCTTGCCTCGACATTTAGGTAGGTGAAACTGTCGTGAAACCTTCTGTCCGTGCGGATGCCAAGCGGTGCCGCGAGGCTTGCTAAGCTAGCGCACAGGGTCAAATTCAATTACGTTTTGCGAAGATCTCTAAAAATCAGTAATTACTGTTGTCCACTACTATTCTCTCTGACTAAGTTAGAGATCTCTTTATCTCTTACAACTTTACCGGTACCACAGCCCTAGTCACCGACATTCCCCATCGCACCATTTTATTGTAACCATGCGGTTGGCGCTCTAGTCTGGTCTGTTTTGACATTGGTGTGTTTAAGAAATGAAGAGAAAATTGCAACCTCGGAAAGGGAATTCATGACCGAAAACAATACTAAAGGCAGCATCGCCGGTGACACCGACACCTCGAACAATGCCCACCTGGAACAAGTCATCAAAGACTTCGTTGTCGAGCACATTGATATCGAAGCTGGTATTCTCGGTGCGCGCCTGCGTCACAAGCCGGGTAAGCCTGTCTATATCGAGGTCAATATCGACCCGCATTTCGACTGTCAGGAAGCCCATGCACTTCCCAAAGAATTTCACGGCATGCGGGTCTCGACCAAGGTCGACATGATGCGCATGAAGGCAGTTCACGAAGGCTATTCAGTCAATGCACCGACGAACACCCTGGTCAAGCGTCGCAACCGCCACGATAAATAGCTGACCCTTAGCGGCTTCAGCTGTAATCTCTAACACAAGGAAAAATCTTATGAGAGGATTTCTTAATGGTCTCTTCGACTTCGTCTGGCCTTACTTCGCTGCCGGAATAATTGCCGGTACGCTTATCACTGTGGTCTACGCTCTGGGAGGCTACATCAAGCTTCCGCAGCAAGCGTCCTTCATACAATGGTTCCAGTTCTGGGCAATTTTCTGTGGCGTGCTCAGCAAGTGACTATGCGACGTATCATCGCGCGAGCAATCGCGCGGTGGTACGCCGTACCCCGCCGTATTCCAGGACTTAAAATTTTTTCTCTATTCTATGGCTACATATAGTATTTGGAGAAAAAAAGGAGGGCACCCAACCGGGTGCTCTCCTGAAATTGGTAAACAATTTCTACTTGCCGTCGAAAGACCAGTGCGGAGGGTCTGAAATGAGCTTGATCACTTTGTAGGTAGCACCCACTTGAATCAAAGCACTGTTCTGTCCACTGCGCGGCGAGCCTATGGTCACCGTCTTTTTACGGGCATCGAGAATTTTTAGATCCCCTTCCCAGCTGATGGTCATATCGATAGCCAGGCGCGCCGTGTGATTGGAACGCAGGGCGGGCCGATAGGCGATGCCGTAGGCTTCGACCATGTCTTCGGCAGCATTACGCGAAGCCACGAGATCGACTTTACCTTCGGCATCTTTGTGCGCCCACTCGATATCAATATTGACGCGAGTGGGAATGCCTACGGGGCTCAAGCCTTCACGCGCGATGCGAAAAGCATAGTGCATGAGGTAGGCCCGTTCTTTCGGCCGGTAGGTCGCACGGATGAGAACAGTGGCTCCGGCTGCGGCAAGCGCGGCCAGAAACTTTTTCACATTGGTGCGAAATGGTGTGTCGAGATCATCGACGCTTATGCTTGTAGGAAATTTGTTTACCCAGTCTTTGCTGCTTACTGGCATGGGTGAACTCCTCATTGTTTAGCGCAGCGCCCGCTTGGCCGTGCCGTTCTTTGTGGCGGTTGTTTTCACGGCTTCGGCGACAGCCTTGGCTACGCGCGGGTCGAAAACCGTTGGAATGATGTAGTCGTGATCCAGCTCTTTGGAGGCAATCAGGCCGGCCAGAGCGCGGGCGGCATTGATTGACATTTCCTCGGTTATCTGAGGAATGCGCGCTTCCAGGGCACCGCGGAAGATACCAGGGAAAGCCAGCGCGTTATTGATCTGGTTGGGATATTTGGAGCTGCCGGTAGCCATGACAGCCACATTGGCAGGCACTTCTTCCGGGGCGATTTCTGCTCTGGGGTTGGCCAGGGCAAAAACAATCGCCTTCTTGTTCATCACAGAAACGTCGGCGCCTGTGAGCAGACCGCCCACAGAAAGACCGAGGAACATGTCGCGACCTTTGAGCGCTTCTTTGTAGGTGCCCTTGAAGCCGCCCTGGTTCGAATTGTCTGCCAGCCAAGTTTCGGTTTCGGTCAGGCCCCTGGCGCCCTTGTAGACGGCACCATCTTTGTTGAAAGCAATGATGTCACGCACACCAAGATCGATGAGCATCTTGATGCAAGCCATGCCCGCTGCACCTGTTCCCACTGCCACCACTTTCAAATTAGCCAGAGGCTTCTTGATGAACTTGGCGGCATTTATGGCGGCGGCACCAACAACGATGGCAGTGCCGTGCTGGTCGTCGTGGAAGACTGGAATGTCGAGAGCGGCACGCAGGCGGCGTTCCACTTCATAACACTGAGGCGACTGGATGTCTTCCAGATTGATGGCGCCGAAGTTGGGCGAGATAGCAATCACCGCCGCTACGATTTCGTCCACATTCTGCGTGTTGAGACAGATGGGGAAGGCATCGACATTGGCGAATCGCTTGAAGAGCATGGCCTTTCCTTCCATTACGGGAAGAGCCGCCAGAGGGCCGATGTTGCCCAGGGAAAGCACACGCGAACCATCCGAAATCACCGCCACCATCTTGCCTTTGATGGTGAGATTGAAAGCTTTTTCCGGATCGTTTTTGATCGCTTCGCAAACGCGAGCAACTTCAGGTGTGTAGACCTGACAGAGATCGATGCGGGTCTTCACTTCGCTGGTGGGCTGGATAGAAATCTTTCCACCCAGATGCTTGAGAAAAACCACATCAGAAACTTGCACGATTTCCACATCGCTCAGCTTCTTCAGTTCTTCGATAATCGCTTCGCCGTGTTTGACGTCGCGAGCACCAATGTTGAAGTCACGCAGCATGTAGCCTGCGGTCGACTGCACAACATCGATATCACCGGTGTCGCCGCCGGCGTTAGATACAGCCGCGGTAAATGCAGCCAGTGCACCACGACCGTTGCGCAGCAACTTTGCTCGCACAATCATGGTGTAGCTGCGCTCACCGACTTCGGCGTTGGCTTCGACTTTGGCATCGACATTTGTATCAGTCGAGGCCGACGGGGGAGCCGATTCAGGTGAAGTTTTGCCTTTGCGGGCACGAGGCTTTTTCACCTCGTTTTTAGATTTTGTTGCCATAGAGAAATTCCTCTTATACAAAAGCTGACGCTGCTTTTAAGGGCAGCACCAGCTCTTGTTGATTTTTCGAACTTGCAGTAAAAAAGCAGAGCTTAAGCGCGTTTACGCGGCTTGGCTTTGCCTGCCGTCTTGCGCTTGTTCTTGCGCAGTTCGGCCAACTCGTCGGTCAAGGTTTGCACCTGACCTTCGAGCTTGGTGAGCTTTTCTCCATGACCGCCCTTGTTCTCTTCTCCGTCGCTGCCGGCCAAATTCTTGGACTTGGCTTTGGTGGCGTCGGCGATACTGGTGGAAGTCTCGGAAATTAGACGCTTGATGCGCCCGTCGAAAGAGCTCTTCGAAAGCTCACTCAGCACCGGCAGCGAGTCTGTGTGGTTGCCTGTGGCGATAGCGTTGACGAGAGACATACGCAGAGTGAACTGAGCGCTGTCTTCCATCTCGGCCAGCTTGTGCAGCGCCTCTCTGGCTTTGCTCGAAAGCTTGGCCAGTGAACCGAGGCAGCTGATGGCAGCCGGACGCGCGTGGAAAGGCTTGCCGGGACCAGCGAGATCCGCAGCCACAGCCACGCCTTTGACGTCGCCCAGCTCGGCCAGGCCGTTCAGGGCGCCGATGCGCACGATTTCGTTCCACGAGTCGATGGTGCTGGCCTTGGTCAGCACTTTGAGGGCGCTCTTGTCTTTGGTTTTACCCAGAGCGACGCAAGCGTCGGCGAGGACAAACTGACTGACTTCCTTACCGGAGCTGATCAGCCCGGCCAGCACCTTTGCCACAGACGCTTCTTTGAAGTTGCCCAGGGCATTGACCACCGAGCGACGCACTTTGGGGTGGTCGACTTTGATCAAATTCTTGAGCGCTTCGCGAGAGGCCGGCGTATTGATGCCACCAAGGAGAGTGGCGCATTCGATGCCCACTCCGTAGAAGAACGGGTCTTCCACTGCCTTGGCCAGGTGAGCAACGATGTCGTCGCCACCGAGCTTGGTGAGAGTTTCAGCGGCGTAAATGCGACCCATGACGGTGGAGTCGTTGGCCAGCTGGTGAATGAGCATACCCCTGGGCACGCTCAGTTCGACCTTCTTCAATATGAAGTTGTGCGGGTCGAAGCGGAACATCACCGGCTTCTTCTCCAGCGAGAAACTGAAGGAGTGCTCTGCTTCCGAAACGGAGATAGAGACTTCCTTGCGGCTGCCGTCGGCGAAGTCGAAGCTCAGGGCGATGGGCACCGAAAAGAGACCGGTGGCCTCCTCGAGCTTCTGCACCTGACTGACTTTGACGGTGGCCAGCTTTTGCTTGTCGTCGAAGCTGTAGACCACCTTGAACTCAGGATAGCCGGCTCCGAAAACCCACTGGTCGAAGAACTGACGCATATTGCGGCCGGTGGTCTTTTCGATCGCCTTGATCAGGTCGATGGTTTCAACCGGCTGAAACTTGTTGTCTTCGTAGTAGGTCTTAATAGACGCATAGTAAGCTTCACGACCGAGCAGGTGACGCAGCATGTGCCGCACCAGGCCACCCTTCTGGTAAAGGTGACGGTCGAAAAGGTCGATTGGTTCGCGGAAAGTGTTGCAAACCAGCGGCCGGCGATAGCGACGATCTTCGCCGAAGTAGACCTTGGCCAGACCAAGGGCATAGTAGTCGCGCGCTTTCTCACCATAGAGGTGTTCCACCGCTTCCACTTCGCCGAAGGTGGCACCACCCTCGTTCAGCCAGGCGTGCGACCAGTCGCGGCAAGTGACCAGGTCACCATTCCAGTGGTGATTGAGTTCGTGTGCGTTCAGTCGCACTTCCTGCAAACGCTGTTCGTCGCGAGTGCCGAAATCGGCCAGGATGCGATCGGTCATCACGGTGATGGTGGTGTTTTCCATACCGCCGAAGATGAAGTCTTGCACGAAGACCTGGGCGTACTTGCCGGGCCACGGATACTTGACGCCGTAGAGGTCGGAATAGAGCTTAACTAGTTCGGCGGTGCCTTTGAAATACTCGCGTGCCCGCTCGAGCATGCTCGGATGCACGTAAGCTTCCACCGGAAGGTCATCGTACTTCTCTTCCAGCTTGGCGAATTCGCCCACTACAAGCGCCATCAGGTAGGTGACGTGCGCTTTGTCGTGGAGCCAGTGGAAGGTTTTGCTGCCAACAGCCTCGGCATCGCCGGCGGCTTTTGCAGTCTCAGTTTCGGAAAGTAGACGGCCGTTGGAAAGAGCGGTGAAGCCACTGGGGACGGTGGCAATCACTTCGGAGGTCATGCGGTGGCTGGGATGGTCGGCTTCGGCCACAGGGAACCAGTGGTGCGCGTCGTCATCCTGGCTCTGGGTCCAGACCTGGTAGGGCTTGTTCGGGTAAAGCGAAGTGGGCCCGGTGAAGTAGATTCCGAGTTTTGGCGAGAGGGTGTGGTATTTGACGTCGATCACTATCTCTTCGCCCTTGTTGAGGACGCAGGCGAGATGGACGAGAAAACCCTTGTCGTGCAACTCGAAATTGAGCGCTGCGCCCGACTGGTCAGAGACGGAAGCAATGTGCAAATCGGTGGCTTCGAAGAAAATGCTGTCGATTGGTTTGTCGATGGGTGACAGGGAGGTGAGGCAGTTGCCTACCAGAGTCTTGGCCATGGGATCAACAGAGATAACGAGCTTGGTGTGACTGACCATGGCGGTCATGTCGGGAGCGTACTGGCGTGCGGTGCCGGGCAGAGCGAAGGGCTTGCGGGCGGCGGCGCCTGCGCTGGTGTTAGAGAGGTGACGCCACCAGTGCATGTGACCGCAGCAAGAAGCATGTTCGCTGAGGTTAACACCAAGGTGACCAGATTCAGATTGATTGTGACTGTGTGTCATAAGAGTTGTCCTTTACGAGTTTATAGCTCTTTTTCAAATTGACCAAGCCAAAACAGACCATCTATCCCGCAGCTGCTGGGACACTGATATGTCTTGAATAAGTCTTGATGAATGTAGAGAGCTTTGGTTGGTGAAGAAGAGAAAGTGTTTTGTGATGGTTATGGTTGCTGAATGACTAGGTGAACTTAGTAATATCTGGCTTTCAAGAACAAGAGCATTTGTATTACTTATTTCTCCCAAAGCCAGACATTTGCTGCCCCGGCCCTTCGCTATAGGTGGCGCAGTTATGCCAAGATCAAAAGCTTCCGCCCCATCAGCCTTTTGGGCAATTTTTCACTGTACCGTGAACGGTTGAGTGAATTTTTCGCTTTGAAAAATTCTGACCGGCCGAAGTGCGCCGCTTCGGCCTTGGCTCTGCCTGCGCTAAGTGTTACGTTGCCGCCCTTCGGCCAGGTGTCAAAAATCTAAATTTCAGGTCGGCCTGGGCTCTTATCTCGACATCTCTACTTAACGCCTATAACATGGTCAATTCTGAGCTATTAGTATTTTTCAAGGAGCCCCTTGGCAAGCTTGCTTTAGGATGAGCTCTTGAGTTAGTTCTTAAGAACATTTCAAATTCACCTATTTCCTAAGAAAAAACATTCAAAACTAAATCTGCACCAGTCACACCGTTCTTTCGCCCCCAGATTCTATCTGAGGCCCCGTCACGCCTGAGCATGCAAAGAAAGGAATTTTGCAGTCAGGCATTTGCATCTTCGGTTCAACCGGAGATGGAGGTTAACATGATTCAGAAACTAGCTAAAAACCTGTGGAAGGCCCTGTCCAACCCAACTGTTCGACTGAATTCGGATTTCCCCTTCAGTCTCGGCCGCTCTCTCAAGCTTTATGGCAAGAGTTTGCTTTACTTCCTAGTCGGTTCGCTTTTGCCAATCGGGCTCTTCCTTGGCGCACTGAGACTCATTCCTGAGAACTCTGTCTTTTTTCGCGATTTCATCCTCGCGGAGAACTCAGAAGGCCTCGTGTTGGTGATTCTTTCTGTGAGCACTTTCGTCTGCGGCTTTGGTATGCAACTGTTTTGCATTCGACAGGCCGTTCACCGCGAAAATCGCAGACTGCGCGACCTCCTTTCGCTCAATCTCAAGAGTCTCAACGGCTCCTGGTTGAAAGCATTTGGATTGGGTGTCGCCACTTACTTGCTGGCCCTTTTCGCTGAACAACTGGTCGGTCAAATCTACACCGTGCCCAGCACCGACCCAACCGCAGACTTTATCAAGACTCTGGGTGGCAACGCTCTGTACTTGATGATGGCACTAGCTATGATGGGACCGTTTGTGGAAGAAGTAATCTTCCGTGGCTTTCTCTACAACATCATGGCCAAGCACGCTACGTCGCGCCTGACCAGCGCAACCGCAGCCAATCTCATTGCTGTCCTCGGCAGTGCTGCAGTCTTTGGTCTGATGCACATGAACATTGCCGCGCTGCCGTTCTACATGGTGCTCGGTGCTGTTTACGCAGAATCTTACAGGCGTTCGGGCACACTTGTGGTGCCTATCATTGCGCACGTGCTCAATAACAGTGTGATTGTCATCACACTGCTTCTGCGGGTGGCCTAGCCGTCGGCCCTGTGGTAATCATCAGCGTAGCGAGTGATGTCTTCTTCAGGGAAGCCGTCACCAACCTGCACTTCGATGATTTCTACAGGAACATCACTACCGCAAGCGACACGATGTTTAGTACCGCGTTTGATGAAGATGTGCTGTCCGTAACTGAGCTCGAATGTGTTTTCGTCGAGCGTCACATTGGCCGTGCCCTGCACGATAACCCAGTGTTCGTCACGCAACTTGTGGCTCTGGAGGCTGAGTCTCTGGCCAGGATTGACCACCAGTCTTTTGACTTTGGTGTTCGCCTGGTCGGCTAAAACGTCGAAACTGCCCCAGGGGCGGTCTTCGTGACTCGAATTCATAGTTGCCTCGTTAGCGTTTTTTCTACTACGAGATCGTAGCACCATCGACCGGGGGGCGGTGTTGCTACGGGCTGAGCTTGCTTTGCAGGCTTTTGGCCCTCTCGTTTATCCCCTTAGCAGCCTGAGCCCGCTGGCCAGGCTAGTCGTTTATTCAAGTACTTAAAACCGCGCCGCCACTGCGTTTGCAAGCAGCGGGGGCCCAGGAGGCTTATCATGTCAAACAACATCACAGACACCCGGACCGCTCAGCTTCAGCCCCAGAACACCGAACTGGCCAAACTGATTCAGCCGAGCTACACAAGCGCCAGTTTCGAAGCCATTCGCGCGGCGCTGGTTGCTATGCGTACCCTCGAGGTGCGCCGTTACAAGAGCGGTGGCCATTCGGCCGTTACCGTTCTCGATGCCAACACGCTGGAGAACTCCATCGATGGGTTGCTGATCTTCATGTGGGATCGCGACAACATCATGCAGTGCCTGGCCGAACTGATGCTCGCCGAAAACGACGAGCTCAACGCCGGCCTCAACGTGCCCAAGAACAACTGGAAGCGCGGTCTGGCTGCCAGCATCACCCATCACCGCAAGGGTGAAGGCCGCTTCCTCGACGTCATCCAGGGTCGGGCGTCTGGCTATCCGAAGGACTACTTCAAGCGGCCGCACATCCGCTACAACCCGATTTCGCTTTCCGAAGTCGGCGATCCGTGGGGGCATGGACAGAACGATTCGCTGTCGTTCATCAACTTCCTGCTCTTCCACGCACTGAAGACAAACCGTGTGCAGTGGAACGATGAAGTGGGTCAGCAGGCAACGGCATTCGCTTGCTTGTTGCACGCCTACTTCTGGACTATCCATGTCTGGGAAGATCAGGATCTCGGCGCCTGGGAAGACAAGGTCGCTCAGCACTGGTCTTCCATCGCCTGCGCGCTGGTCAGTCTGCGTGAACAGTACGAAGTGCTCTTCCCCAATGGCGCTCTGCGTCACAACAAGGACGGCGTCGACTACTGGGTTCGTGACCACGGCGTCAAGGAGCTTATTGAGAAGTGCGAAGCCAAGCTGCGTGAGCTCGGTACCCGCGAGTTCACGTCGTCGGACAACGGCGATGTGCGCAGCGCCGACCTGGCTCAGATCAATCCGTTGCTGCTGGCGGCGGTGGCAGGGAAGCCGGTTCTCGACGACGAGAACACGGTGGCAGTGCTCGAGAACATCGAGCGTGAGCTGATGGGTCACCTGGGCATTCGTCGTTACAGCAAGGACGTTTGGGACGGTCGCATCAACCGCTACGACCTCGGCCCGAACGAAGAGGCTCAGTGGAACCACGGTTCGCCGCAGATGTCGTACATCTATGGTGAGCTGTTTCTGCGCACCGGCGAAGCGAAGTATTTCGAGAAGCAGTTGTTCCACTTCAACCGCACTCTGGCATCTGTGCCGCAGAGCGGGTTCATCCACGAAGCCTGGATTGTTGACGTCAACACCCGTGAATGGGTGCTCGACGCTAACGAGCCGCTGGCGTGGACGCAGTCGATGGTGGTCATGGCCCTCGGCCAGATGCAGGCGAGCTTGAAAAAGCAGGGCCTGTAGTCTGACACCGCATATGGTGAGCGGATCTGACGGCTTCGGCCTGATGGTCCGCTCACCGTTTTGCTGCAGTTATTTCCTTTAGAAACTAACATCGGAGTAAAAGAAATGAATCAAAAAATCCCTATGAACCAGTTGTTCATGCTCGCCTTGAGCGTGGCAGTCTGGTGGATGCTGCTCGGTTCGCTGGCCATGGCTCTCGGAGTCTTCGGCTTGCTTTTCGTGCACGAAATGGGCCACGTCATCGCCGCCAAGCGCAAAGGCCTGGCTGTGAGCATGCCCTCGTTCACACCATTCGGCGCTTACGTGATCACCGAACGTACGCGTTCGGCCTCGGAAGATGCCTACGTCAAGATGGCCGGTCCGCTTATTGGCGGATTGGCAAGCGTGATTACCATGGTGGCCGGCTACGTGCTTGGTCTTCAGCTGGTGATTACGGTTGGCGTTTACGGCGTCGTTCTCAACCTCTTCAACTTGATTCCGCTTGACCCCATGGATGGTGGCGGAATTACGCAGGCGGTCAACCGTTGGTTCTGGATTCCGGGCGTGGCGCTTTTTGCACTCGCTCTCTTCATCTTCGGGCCGAACATGTTCAACCTCATGATCTTCGGCCTGATTGGTTACCAGGCCTACCAGTCGTTGATAGCGAGAAACGCTCAGCGTGCCAACACGCCGAGTTACTTCGCCCTCACACCTGGTACCAAAATCACCATCCTCACGGCGTATCTGGCTCTGGCCGGCGCGCTTGCCTGGGTGCTCTTCAACCAGAGCGCCTTCCTCAGTCTCTTCTCTGCCTGGGCTTAAGCGCTACGCGCTTGCTAAGCCAATTTAAAAGGAACCTCCATGTACACATTCGGGATCATCGGTCTGATCTTCACCACCATCGTCATGCTGGGCGCACGCAAGGTGTGGCTCTTCGTCGTGCACTTGCTGAGCAAGATGTTCGACAACGATGCCGCAATCAAGAAGGGCGCTTTCATCGTCATCGTGATTTCGGTGATGGCAATGGCCGCACCGTTCATCACGCCCATGTATGGCTGGCTGCGTCTGGCGATCTGGGGTCTGTACCTGCTCTACGCCGGTCTCGGCCTCTACCAGATCTACGACTGGCTGCCGTTCGGAAAAAGCAAAACCGACGTCGATTGAGCCGGCGGTAACTAAGGTCAAGTTCTGACCTTGTGAGAAAAGCGGGTCGGTAGCTGCATCAGGATATTCCTGCATGTCGCTATCGGCCCGTTTTTTCTTTTACTTTTGCTACTAATCTATGTAGTAAAATTGAGATTGATCCCGCATTCGAGGCACCGAATACGGTGCGCTAAACTTAGCGGAAAAATCGAATGTATCGCTTTTCGTTGTCGATGACATATCGGTGGTCTTTGAAAAAGTCTTGTCCCAGCAGGCTGATACCAGGGCCGCCTACTGTGAGCATAAAATCGCGTTTGACGACATCGCCAAGGGAGATAGATTCTATCTTGAAGGCGATACCGGTACTACCTCCACCTGCCCCACTCATTTTCATGTCGTAAACGTCGCCGGTTGGCTTCAAATGCATCTGTCTAAACACCATCGGGTCTAATAGTGTAAATGAAGCACCTGTATCAAAAAACATTTCGCAGGGCATGCCATTGATTTTTACGGTGACAAGCATATTGTTGCCAGATTTGGTGAAAGGAATATCGATGGTGTTCATCGGCACAGAGCGCGACGCGCGTTGTGAGCCCTTGGCGAAGATATGAATGTAGTCGGCATTGCCGCTCAGGTTGTATTGTAAGTCTTGAAAAAAATTCTGACCAATAAGCCCATCTACCGGCATGTCTTTCAGTATGTTTAGTGGCAAAGTTCGCTTGAATTTTCCCACCGTGACCTCGGCTTCACGACTCCACATGGGGCTTAATCCGCCTATGCCGCTCGACATACCGCTGGGTTTGTCTGTAGGCGCTGGATAGCCGAGTCGACGCCAGGCGTCGAGAGTCACACAAGTGGTCTCGGCACCGGTGTCGAATGCCATATCGAGATTTTTGCCATTAATTTTGGTGGCAACAATAAGGTGGTTGTGCACTCGTCTCAAAGTTACTCGATCTTCATCAGGATCCTGATAATTATTAGCTACGGCCACAGCTGCAGTTCTTAGAGGGGCGGTGCTTAGTCTTGTAAGGCCTTCCGCCGAATAGGTCGAAGCTTGCGTGCCAGGAAATGCAGTAAGAATGTAAGTGTACTGCCGCTTCGCTTCTTCAATGCGATTGAGGTGATGGTAAGTGCTGGCCAAATAATAATGAGCATTGGCGTCGCCGGGGTTTGTTTTTAAATAGAGAGCCAGCTTGGTCAGAGCCAGCGCATAGTTCTTCTCACCAAAAGCGCTGACACCTTCAGTGAAGAGGTTGGCGGCGAGAGCTGGGAGCGTCAACTGGCTGGAAACTGAGAGGGCAAACAGGAGCGTCAAAAGTGTGGTAGTTAGCAACCTTTGCACCGCAGTTAAATCGGCTCGCTTCATCGGTTTATTAGTGACTGACGACATTGGTATCACAGCCCGCTCGCTGACTGGAATAATTGTAATTTCCACGGGATAAGCACCTTCATACCATTTTAAATGCACAAAATGACCCTTGCGATTTTCAATGTGCTCTTCTTCAATCTCTTCATACCCGGCCGATTCCAGCACATCTTTGATGCTTGCAAAATTGTCCGCATAAACATGAAGATCGATATCAGAATTTTCGCGAATTTCGCCTGAAAGTGTACTGCCGATTAAAAATGGATCGAAATCATCAAGTTCGGCCATAATTGCTGCGGCAATTTCGCGCATGGCCCGCACTCTGCGTTTAACTTCTTCTTCGCCGATTTCGAGTTTGGCCAGACGACCGATCCACTGGCGCACTTCACGATTGCTGGGCATGCGATCCATATTGGTCAGGCCGAGCATCATCATGGCGCGCTCTTTGGCGTGCAAATATTCGCTTTCAACCCCATCAACCATAAATTGTGCCGCTTCTTGAGCGACTCTGGCCTGGCTATTCCTTTTCATAAAACTGGTTTAGCTTTTTGCGGAAAAACCAGTCGCGCCAACACCGGATAGTGGTCAGAGCCTACATCAGGCAATATTTTACGTTCGAGAGTGGCAACATTTTTACTGACAATAATCTGGTCAATCGGTATCCATAGTACAAAACAATTGGCTGGCCATGTAGGTTGCACACCAAAGCCGTTGCTGGTATCAAGCAGATTGCCTTGATCAAGCAACTGCGACATTGATGCTGACCATCTTGTAGCATTGAGATCGCCGCAGAGCAAAATCGTATTTTTTAAATTGGCGGTAAATGAGGCGATCTGCTCAAGCTGCCGATTGCGCTGGTTATATCCGGCTGGGCTGATGGGCGGATAAGGATGCGTGCAAATTACAGTCACAGTTTCTTCGCCAACGGTTAAATTTGCTGTAAGGGTTGGATAAAGGCTTGATTGGCCGAAACTCTGAACGGTGGTTTCAGTCAATGGTGACCGACTGAGAATAGCTACACCAAACGGATCAGGCCGCGAAAGGACAAATTGATGAGGATAATTTTTTAAATTGTCGTGCAAATATTTTTGCCATTCGGCTGTTACTTCTTGCAGACAAACGACGTCGGCTTCATTTTTTTCGATACAGGAGCGTACTGCTTCAAACTGATTGTTGGCGCCGTTCAGGTTAAGCTGTATGACCGTCAGTTCGTGATTTTGTCTGGTGGAAAGTGGTGGCACTGACTTGTTGCAGAAAAGTGGTGCCACTACTACCGCATTGACCATAAACGCCGAGAAAATAATGGCCGCATTTTTAAAGCGGTGGGCAGCCAGGGCAAAAATCAAAAATGGCGCCAGAGCAATGATGTACTGAATGCGAAAGTGGCAAAGTAAGTCACCTGGCCACAACCATTGGCTGAGGAGGCCGCCATAAACCAAAAGCGACAGCAGCATAGCCACTGACATAATTACTTCAGTGAATTTGCGACGCTCTGAAAGCGCTGGTTGAATTTGTGATTTGTCGGACATTCAACACATATTAACAGCTGTGTTGCCCTCGTCCATAGATACTATATGAGAGCATAACCAAAACAGAAAGAAATAAGCTTTAAAGCATGGCGTTTTCATGTCACTAATTGCTCTCTTGCCCAAGCGTGGCCAGAAATCTGTCTAGAAAGAGCCAGACTTACTTGATGTTGAATTGCTGCATCACGGTGCCGGCTTCGCGCATGGTGGCGGTCTAGAAATCGGTGTTTTGCAGGTCCGGATCGTCGATCAAGAAAACGAGGTCACCGGCAGGCACCGAACCTGGTACCATGCTTCCGTATTCCATGCGCAACTGCGGCAAAAAGTATGACTGTATTCATGGGTAGTTCCTTTTCTTTGTGTCAACAGCCGCAGCCGAGAGTCGCGAATCGCAGGGTGATGCCACTGGCGGGTCATGGCGGTTCGATAAGCCCCAATTTATTGGTCTGAAGCCATTGACGCGCAAAGCGGTGACAAGAGCGGCAGCCGCATCGGCTTGACGCGAAGCTTCTGACGGCAGAGTGATCAACTTTACAATCGTCTTTAACATCTCGAACCTCTCGAAATTCTCACTGGAAGCGAGCATATCTAGGCGAGCAGCGTGGGCGCAAGCTCACGCTGCTTTTAGGCAAGCTCATCTAAAGCTTCGTGAAGATGAATTAGCAGCGCGAGCAGTGGCGATTCTCAAAGCGCTGCCGCTCCCAGTGACGCTGCTGCTGGCGACGCCACTCCATCTGCTCCTCATAGACACGCTGACGCTCATAGGCGCGCTGACGCTCGAGGCGCTCGTAGTAGGCGCGGTCGTGGTAGAACGAGTCTCCGCGCTGGTGGCCGCGATTGCTGCGATATTCGTGGTCATTGCGGTCGCTGTTGTCGATGATGTTGCCGAGCAGAGCGCCACCAACACCACCGATAAGGGCACCGGCAATGGGGTTATCTCGGCTCAGCACAGCGCCGGCGACTCCACCGACCAGAGCACCAGTATTGGTGCCGGGCATGCCAGCACAGCCGGTGACGAAAAAGAGGCCCAGCAGGCCGAAGATTGCGAGATGGCGCTTCATGTTTGTGGTCCTTCTGTGGGGTGATGGTGTTCAGGCACGTGGCAGACTAGTCGATGATCTCGTGCCGCTCGATGGAGAACGAGATCAGTTCGAAGCCGGCGTGTGGGCCACGGCAGCGAGCGAAGGCCGAGCAGAAGGTGCGGTCAGACTCCCACACAATATTGCTGGCCTCAGTGGTGGCGAGGGCCATGTAGATGTGGTTCTGAGCACCAGCGAGGCTGCGCGATACCTTGCGCACTTCGCGGTGGCCGAAGGCATCGTGAAACTGAACGACATAGCTGTCCATGGTTTTTCTCTCTTTCTCTAGGGTTGCGACAATGCGACCGTGATCACGACAAACCAGACGACACGCATGTGTCGGCAAGTTCATCGATTAAGTCACGGAGTTGGAAGGTTGTCGGGGAAGCTCTGGGGTTGAGGAAAGAAAGGTAACGAGTCAAAACTAGGCCAAGCCAATTTGCAGAAGCAAGCATTTTTCTAGACAATCTTTCTGCCATGTCGCTTTGGCGTGCGATTTAATCAGAGAGTCGCTTTGCGAGCCGGGATACCAAACACCAGCTGCGCTAGCTGTGACACCGTATATGGTGGCTTAACAAATGGAAGTGGACCGAATGAATTTACTCCAATCTCGGCCTAGTGTAATTTCGTGATTTTGAAACCAAGTCTACGTGCCAGTTGTTACTAGTTTGTGACTGCTTTTACTTTTATACTATATGAAAGCATAGAGAAGCAAAAACAAAAAGCTGCAGAAAACTGGAGTGACCCTGAAGGTCAAATCCATGTTCTCTGCAACTTCAAGTTTTTCGCTGCTAGTCAGGCCTTCTTGCCGGTAGGAAGAAGCGAGACGAAAACCAGATAGCATAAGGTGCCTGCCGGGTGACCAATCAGTGCCACCGCGATCAAACGCACCCAAAATACAGACAGGTCGTAATGCCTGGCCAGGCTGGAACAGACGCCGAAAAGAAGAGGGTCGGTATCGCGGGTGACACCTTGACGCTCCAGCCTGATGGCCGTGACAATGGCGAAAACAACCATGAAGATTGAGGCTACTGCTGACATGTTAGAGTCCTCGGTTATTGTTTTATATCGTTATGCAGCCACCACCAGCAGGCGAGAGCGCTTGCGGAAAGCTTCCCAGGCGCCCTTCTCATCCCAGTTGGTAGAACAGGCTTGCTTAACCACGTTGACCACGCAGTAAGCAATGCGCTCCACCAGGGAAACAGCGGTCTGTTCGACGCAAGCATCAACCCAGACCCCGACTACGCGAAAGTTGTAATCGCAATAGTCGTTCATGCGACACGCCGCCATCACTTCTTTCGAGCCATCAGGCTTGACTTTGGTTTGCCGCACGAAGCGTGGATAGCGTGCCACCACCGCCAGAATTTCGTTCAGCGTGCCACCAATGCGCATGGGGTCGCACTCGAGCAGAACGATCGCCCAGCCTTTGCTCATCGCCAGTTTGACTTCGGCAATGACGTTTTCCACGAGTGCTTTGTTCTCGCAGTCCTTGACGAAAAACTCCTGCATGTCCACCACCACAAGGGTGCCGTCCGCATCTAGTTCTAGTGTGTTCATAAGCTTTAACCCTCCTTTCAGTGCAGCGCGCCAGGCGCGGTGTCATATGTGGTGCCTGGCGTGCAGCGAGAGTGGTTAGCTCATCGCCATCAGCGGCCGGGCAACGGTATCGCCAATATCTGGCGGGGAGCCGATAGTTCGCCCTCAGGACGAAAACCGACGGTGAGCGCCAGCAGCGGCAGGGCCCTGAGGCACTGCGGCTGTGGCATGGTGGCCAGTGCGTTGAAGTCGCTGCGACTGCCGACGTTGTTTGCAAACGCGTCAAGCCGTTCGCAGCTCCAGAAAAGCTGATTCGTGGCATCGAGCACCCTGAAATTCATCAGACGCGTACCAAAGACAGGCGCGTCAAATTTGTTCAGCAGCTGCTCGCCGTCTTTCAGCACAGATAGCAGATGAGCCCGGGCAGCGGCTTGCACCTCAGCACTTAGGGCCCAGGCGTCGACCGCAGGGTCAGTTAAACATTGCATAGTCGAGGTCCCTTTCTGGTCTCAGTTCAGCAGAGGTGGTCGCGAAAAGCCTCGTGGGCGTCGGCTTGCGGATACTGCTCGTTGAGGCGGCGAAAGAGCGGCTTCAATCGCTGACCCAGAGCCGAAAAGCTGCTGGGCGAAACCACTTTGCCTTGCTCCACGGCGTAGATGTACACCGCCTCAATCAGCATGCGAGCGTAACCTTTGCCCCGGTGTTTGTCTTCCACTGAGACATGCTGGACCCAGAGCATGTCTTGTTCAGACGGGTTGACTTGCAGGCCGGCGATGCCGACGATGCGCGTGCCCAGCGAAAGGGTGACATTGACCTGGTGTTGATATTCGCTCACCGAGAGGTAGTGCAGTCGGCGGGCGGTTTTCACCGAGGCGCTGAGCTCACGCTCTTTGAAGAGGTCGCGGTTGGCCGGCTCGGTGCGAGTGCGCTGATAGAGTTCGCTCGCGCTCAAGATATCGATGCGAAGTTTTGACATGATATTTCTCCTTGAGCGCGAGCGCTCGGTTTAGGGTTTGGAAGAACCAGTGGGAATGCCCATTTCGGCGAAGAGGCCGTGAGCAAACTCCTGGAAGCCGGGGTAGTCGTTGACCTGATCTCCGCCCACACGCATGCCGCAATTGATTTCGCGAATGCGCATGCCGCTTCTCACCGGCTTGATGAAAAGCTTGAGCCCGGCTCCGTTCAGTCGCAACTCCTTGCTGTCGCTGAAGCTGTCGTGGGCCTCGGCGATAGCACGCTTGACGCGCATGTAGACCTGGTCGCTGCTGCCTTCGCAGTAGTAGCTCACAGGCGAACTGTAGCCGGGCTTGGTGAAACGCTCCTGCTGACCGTCTTCGATCAGTTTGAAGAGCGCCCGCTCCATGTTTTCCACCGCTTCCATCTCCAGGCAGCCCTGGCAGGGAGCGCTGGCGTTTTCCACCAGAATTTTGCCGCCGGCAGTGACCTTGTGTCCCTGCATCCAGGCGAACGGCCAGCTTTTGCCTTCCCAGACGCGAGCCTGGCGCAAGAACTTGTCGGTGTCGCCTTCGACGCTGTAGTTCATGATGTGGTTGCAACGGGTCATCATGCTGCGGCGCTGGTTGTGGTCGAGGCCGTTAAAGCTTGGCTTGAAACCGCACATGGGGCAATCGCCGTCGGCGATTTTCATGCGGCGTTCGACTTCAGCGTCGCAGAAATACATGGGACGATTGGCGCGCACGAAAGCCACAGCTTCGTCGTAGAGGCGATGGTCGGCCACGGTGGTGCAGAGAGCCGAGAGGCGCACGTGATGGAGCATCACCATGGCGTCGTCGGCAGCACAGCTGTGGCGGTTGGCAGTGCGATACAGGTAGTAGCCGTCGTCTTGACAGAGATCGGTTACCAAGTCGAGATAGGCGGCGATGTGGGCGGGCGTGTTGGGGTTACCCATGGTGGCGCGCCAGTTGAACTCGATGTCACGATTTTGCATATTAGGCTCCTGTGTCAGGTTTGTGGAAGGAACACGGATACACGCGTACAGCGCAACAGCATCTAAAATTCCTCGGCAAGCAACAGAGATCGCATGATCTGAGTGGCTGGCTGATGCTGGTGCGCGGGATTAAAGAAGTAGTTTTAAAGGCCGAGATTTGTTTTAGGGGAGGAATATAACTATGGTTATTCTCAATTACAGTTGAGATCAAGAATATTTGGCGCTTTTATGGGAGCCTCACCACAAAGTCGGCAATTAAACACATAGCGCACATTAGCGCGGGCTAATAAATAGCGAAGCTGTTGCGAGTACCAACGTCAGAAGCAATTCAGGCAAACCGAAACAACGGGCCGGCAGCAGGCAGACATACAACACTATCGCGTCCGCAGGTAAGAACAGGCCATGGCAATGGTATCGCCCATTTGCCGTGCAGCTCTGATCCGGGTATGAGCATCTAGACTCAAGTGATACACCAGGCTCTTTTTCAAACCAGGAATATCCTCGCCAATTTTGATGCCATACTTTTCAAAGTTGCTTTCCACAGGCTCGTCCTCTGCCTCACTGGTATCTATGAGAGGTGCGCTATGAATCTCAAAAGCGTTTTCGCCGGCAACGAATATTCGATTGCCCGGTAAAAATTCCAAAAGTTCTATTTGCCTGACTGTGGTGGCCAAACTATATTGGCTGTTTTGAAAACCATTGAGACCGCAAACTAAAAGCCATTGAGCTGCCAGAGCTATTTGGGGAAAAGTAGGGTGTGCCGCGAAAGTAATAGGCGAATACTTGTTCAAATCTGCGGCCAGCTTTAGTGTGAAGGCAGCTATATTTTTGAGTGGATTGCGAAGATCCAGTGCCGGCGCCTGGCAGAATTGCCGACAATTTAAATTTGTTGCACAGAAGGCGGTTTGACAGGCGGCAAATTGTAGATCGGCTGTAAATCCGCTGCCACTGTTACTTAGTGCTAACAGCGAGTTACCGACGAAGGCGATGCCAGTCAGGGCACCAATGTTTAAGTTTCTGATTTCTACCACTGCTTGACCGCTGGCGCTGTTGGGATGATCGAGGTCAAAAAGGTAGATCTCTCCAGCGCCATTGCCGCAGGCTAAAAACCTGCCTGTGGTATCGCAGGCGATGGCAGTCGGATCGGGCACTTGTAACGGATTGAGAAAGGCTCCGACAGTAGGTAAGTAACGCCGCAACTGATTATCGTCAGCAATAATCAACTCGTTGACCGAAATTTCGCCCGTATATTGGCTAAATCCAAGCCATGGATTAGGGCGAAACAACAAGCCCGTGCAAGATCGTGCGGCAATTTTAGCAATTGTTTCTCCGGTTGTTGTCTCAATTAGCTTAACGGTGTCGCTGCCTTGCCTGGCGTGGGCCAAAAAAGAGCTTTTTGATGACGGCGAAAATTGGGCCAAATTGCTTGTGCCAATATCGAAGCGGCGTACCTGCCGACTTAAGGCAGAATACTTATCGGTGTTCATGGTGATACTCCAAATAAAAAGGCCCGCATCAACTGATGCAGGCTCAAGGGTGATGTCGCACTTAGAACTGGAATTCGGAAGTCGAAGCTGAAAATGCACGAAGCTAAAAAAGGCACGAGACGCAGATAGCGTGCCACCATCGCTTAGCGGATGCGAGTGAATGCGGATAAGTGGCAGTGCGGTCTTTTTAGCGGTCGATACCGAAGAATTTCCAATCGAGTGACTGACGTCTGAAAGTAGCTGTATCTGCTGTGTTCTCGCAAGCTTCAGCCGCGGAAATTACGCTTATCGAATGGAATTTGTTTTTCTTAAATGGTTTGCACCACTAGCGGTGCAAAGCGCTGTGCACAGGACCCGCTCAAATGACGATTTATATTTGCCATACACGTTTTCGCGTATGCGATTTCGCGAATTTACGCCAGGCGGCCACGCTTATAGAATCGAGAAGTAGAGCGAAGAGGCGATCAAATGGAAATGGTACTGCATCAGTCTTTAACTGCAATTTTTTGTATGGTTGCTTTTTCATGGATTTCAAGCTTTTCCATCTGTCTGATTTCACTATCGATGGTGAGCAAGAATGTAATCAGTCATTGGATGCCTGAAATAAATACCATTTCTTTTCTGGTCACATGTTCGATGCTCACCATTCATCAAGTCAGTGGCAGATGGTGGTTTTTCTAAATCACATTGAGCCGCACTTTTGAAGTTAAGGAGGGCACCATAAAGGCCCTCTTTTTTTCTTTTTCAGGCCTGCCGAGAGCGTTCTTAGCGCGGGTGCGCTAGAGGCGGCTGTTCGAGCTATTGCCGGGTCTTATTGTGTTTCTAAGAGGAATCTAGACGAACTATTGTAAAGAACCCTTTGAATCTGAATTAGTATTCCGCCTAAGGTACAAACTCCACCTCTTCTTCTTCTCCACCCGAGTAAAAAACACCACCAGCTTCTGCTCTATATCGTTTTCTCAATCAAAGTCGTTTTTTCAGACTTTGGTTTTCTGCCGCCCAGACTTAGTCTTTGGTCGAAGCCGCAGAAGAAAACGTTGATTGAGCACACAAGCAAGGAGAGGTTGAACTTAACGTCTTGTTTGTTGCAGCCATGACATTGATTTGCATGTATTTGCAGAAATTTCATTGGATTGCAGCCGGCAAGGCAATCGGGGTGCGCTTCCAGCTTAGTTGCTCGAAGGCCGCCTCAGGCAGATTAACAAACTTAAGGCTTATATGAACTCCAATTCACAAGATCCCAAACCGACTGAATCAAGCAACGCTGACCAAAACTCTGAAGGACTGGCACAGAAGTTGCTCACCGGTTGCATGTTCGTCATTGCGTTCGTGGCAATGATTTTTGTCAAACCGGCACAGTTTCTCAAGAAGCAGGTTTACGAGAAAGACTCTGGCCGCACTGTCGCCTGGGGCGCTGGTATGCTCGCATCGATGGCCGCCGGCATCGCCATCGGTTATCCGCTTTTCCTGGCTCAGGCTGCCATCACCAGCTGGGTGCCTCTTGCACTTGGCGCAGTTTTGCTGACCTATTTCTATGCCTGGCCGTTGCTCTATCTTGCCCTGGTTCGCTGGGCATTTGAGAGCGCTCGCTTCCTCTGGCGTAATGTACCCGTGGGTTTTAGCGATTCCGCCGGCAATAACCCGGTGTGGCTGACCCGCTTGCTCGCCGTGCTGATGATCGTTGCCACCGTGATCGGGTGCGTCGTTCTCGCCTGGACTACCGGCAACGCGTTTTTCACATGGCTCGGTTGGACCAGCACCATCGGTAACTTGATCGCTTTTGCCGTTAGCTGTGTCGTTGGCGTTGGTGCTGGCTGGTTGGCCGGATTCATCATCATCTCCCTCACCATCGAAGGGGCCATGGTGGTGCTCGCTCTTGCCAGCGGTGCGTCCTCCGCTTACTTGCTCACTCCCACCATCAAGGTACTGCTCAATCAATACGAGCTGCCGTCGTGGCTGTACCTGGAACATGTGTCGCAAGCTCTGGTTGCATTCGTTGTGGCAGGTTATCTTTTCCCCCTGCTGCACGTAGTGATTAGCCGCTGCTTCAACTTCCTCGGCAAGTATCTGCGCAACTTCGGCCGCTACATTGGCGAGAAGCTCACGCAGTTCGTTGAAACTGTCTATGACGACAAAGACACTGCCTACGTTGGCTTCGTGCGCCAGGTGGCCAACATTGCCATCGCCTATGGTGTCGGCCAATTTGTCTTCGGTTGGGCGGCGAGCTTCGGCTTGCCGGTGTCTATCGCCCTCACGGCAGTAGCAGTACTGGTGTCTTACGTCGCCGTCGGTTCGTTGGTGGCGAGTGTCAGCAACGTAGTCCTGGGTATTGCCTCCGCTGCCGCGGCAGCTGCGTCAATCTGGTTCGTGCCGGCGCTGCAGCTCTTCAGCGGTGCCTGGTATATCGTCGCTGCACAAATGGTGGTAGCGGCCCTGGCCACTGCTTTTGTTGCCTTCCCGGCGCTCTACCATGTGGTCAAGTTTGTTGCCAACCCGCTCCTGGCCAGCTGGCTCGCGGCGCCGTTGAACAGCATTCATAAGTCGATCAGCCGCGAGATTCTCAGCGCTCACAGCAACACCTACAGCGACCGCACCGGATTCGAACCGCTCTTCGTGCACGTGGTCAACATCGCCCTGGCGGTGTTCGCTTATTTCGGCGCTAGCCTGCTCTTCAGCACTCTGGCTGTCGGCGGTTGGGTCGCTGTGCTGATGCCGGTTCTGGTCGTGATCTTCTCGTACCTGTTCGTCGGTAAGCTGTTGCTGCGCTACAGCAACCACCTGGTAGGCACACTGGTTGGCCTGGCCAGCGGTGTGTTTGCGGGCGTGCAAGCCTACGCTCATTTCGGCCAGAGTTACGTGCTCGGCATCGTCTTCTTCGCCGCTGCGGCGGTTCTGACCGGCCTTGTAGTCTTCCCGGTGGTCTATGTTCTGCAGCGCGCGGTCATTAACGCCGTGTCTGGTATGAACTGGCTGCTGCCGGTGCTCTCTAAGGTCTACAACTTCTTCTTCGGTTTTGTGGACAGCTGCTGGACGCAGTTTGTCGCGGCCTACCGTCGCATCGAAACCAGTTTCAAGCCTGTCTGGCAGCGGCTTTCGACGACCTGGGACAAATCGTGGACCAACGCCATGGCTGCCATCGACAAGGCCTGGAACAAGACCCAAAAGTAATCCCGCACCACCGGCGGTTCATCTGTTTCGAGGGAGAGGCACTGGGCCTCTCCCTCTTGTTAAAGCCGCGCAAGCGGTTAATTAATCAAAACTACAAAGGTAAAATCCTATGTCGCAGAAAACACCAAATCTCACCGCAACCGAAGCGTTGCCCAAGTTGAGCATCACGTACAGTGCCGATAGTGGTATCGTCATCGATACTGCTGTGCAGTCAAAGCAATATCAAAACTGGCTGGCCAGGCTCGATGCCCACAAATTCAGGGTGAAGAGCGTGCACTTTCAGTCGGTGGACATGTTCGGCCCGAAGGTCGGCTTCATCAAGTTCAAGGCCGACGTGGTGGATAGCAGCGGTAAATTCTTGCCGGGCATCGTTTTCATGCGCGGCGGCTCGGTTTGCATTCTCGCAGTGCTTATCTGCAAGGGCGCGAAATATGCGGTTATGACCGTCCAACCCCGCATCGCCACCGGTGATTTCGATTTCCTCGAATCTCCCGCCGGCATGCTCGACGGCTCAGGCAACTTCGCCGGCGTCGCTGCTAAAGAAATCGAAGAAGAGCTGGCCATCAAAATCTCGGCAGACGCTCTCACCGATCTCACCGCTTTGGCCGGTTGCACCGACGGCATCTACTTGTCGCCCGGCGGCTCTGATGAAAGCATGCGCTTCTTCTCTTTCACTCAGGAAGTGACCGAGGAGCAGATGGCCGACATCAATGGCCGTTGCACCGGTTTGATCGAAGAAGGTGAACAAATCACCCTCAAGATTGTGCCGCTCGACAGCCTGCTCACCGTGGGCGATGCCAAAACCATCGTCGCCTACGCTCTCTATCAAAAGCACCTGGCTAACCAAGCCTGAGAATCAGGAACAAAAAAATATGGCAAAAGACGCTTCACTTCCACTTCCGATTCCGCTCTTCGGCGACCTCTTTGTCATCATGGACCCTGGTCGGGATCAAGATGACGAAGATGTGCTCGTTGGCATCAATCGATTCATCCGTCTGGAAATTCTCAAAGTGCTTGGCGTGGTGGCAAATCTTGCCCCTGCTCTCGAGCGCGCCAGACTGGCAAAAGGCACACTGACCCAGCTTGGGCAGGCGACAATCGCCGTGGGCAAAGGTAGCAACTGCAAGCAGGCAGACGACGACGGTCTGGAATACCAGTTCAATGTCGGCTATCTGTCCGATGCTGGAGAAATCCAGGACGGCAAAGAGCTCATTTTGCGCACACTGAAAGAGGCCAAGCCCAAGGGCGTGGTGCTACTTTTGATTTCAGGCATGACCGACGCGGCAACAGTGCTGCGCGAGCACATGCACCTGTTTACTTCGAAGGTGCGTCGCGTTGTGATCATGGGTGGTGCCATCTGCAAAGATGACCTGCCCGTGCTCGACGACGAAGGCCGCTTCCTGCCTGACATGACCGCGCAGAACCACTCTTTCGACAAAGAGTCGGCTGAGTTTCTCTACCGGCAGCTGCAAGACCTGAGCATTCCCGTCACCGTACTTTCGCGTCACGCTGCCATCGCCGGCAAAGTGTCGCGCTCGATATACGATGATATGGCTGCCACCAAACACCCTGTCGGTGTGCGTCTGCTGGCCGCTCAGAAGCTTGCCATCGAAGAGCTGTGGGCTCGTGCCTGCATGCCCGGCGATTCCGCTTTGCGTCAGGGCTTGCCGCCACGTTGCGACAAAGCCTGGTTCTGCAATACGTTTTGCGGCGGCAAAGGCATTGACCGCGAAGCCACCGCTTCCATCTGGGATATCGTCGAGACCTTCAATCTATACGATCCCTGCACTCTGATCGCCGCCATCCCCAACCTGCGCGAATATTTCTTCGCACCACAGGTGGTGGAAGTGCACGGCATCGAACACTACATCATCGGCGTTTCAGCTACGCAACATAATGTGCGTAGCCCCTTGGAGTTGGCCGCCTTCCTCAAGTCAACCATGGTGGATAGCCTCAACAGCGCACTGGCTGTGGCTGACTCCGAAACCAAAGTCGCCTAAAACGGCAAGAAAGTAGAAATTTATGAACACAACCGTAGATATGAGTAAGTCGGGCCTTTTTTCCAAGGTCTCGCTGCTGCTCTCCATTAGCTTCGTTTTATCGGCTCTCGGCACCTATGCCGGCGCTGGTATTACTTCACTGGCCGCCATCATCGTGCTGGCCATTCTCTTCATCGCCGGCGCTTTCGTGGTGCCTCTGGCAGCCAAGGCGTCTACTGCCGCTGGCATGGGTGCTCTTGCTGTCTGGACATTCATCTCTGGCCTGTTTCTGGGGCCGTGCATTCAGCACTATGTGGTGGTGCTCGGCTGGGAAACGGTCTTCCTCGCCTATCTCGGCACTGCTGGGGTGATGGCTGCGTGTGGAGCGGTTGGCGCTCTCAGCGGCATCAATTTCAGTAGCCTGGGTCGCTGGTTGACTTTCGCCCTGCTCGGATTGATCGTGGTCGGCATTGTCGCCATCTTCATTCCCTTCAGTCAGGGCGTCAATATTGTCTGGTCGCTCGGTGGTATGGCAGTGTTCGCACTCTTCTTCATCTACGATTTCTTCCGCGCCAAAGACGCGCCGAATACGTGGGAGAGCGCCACTCTCGTGACCATGACTTTGTACCTCAACTTCATCAACTTCCTCCTCTACCTGCTCAAGTTCATTGAAGCAGTCAGTGGTCGCAAGAAGTAATTTGAGGCCAAGCTTGCATCAAGCAGGCTAAAAATATTCCGTTAAATTGCCGGCCAGCACCATCAGTAATGATGAATGCTGGCCGGCATATTTTTCAAAAATGTGTTCTCAAGCCAATTTTAAAACCATTTGGATACTATCAAATGTCGTAGAAAAATTGATTTAGGAAAAAATTGGGTGGGAGAAAAAAGAAAGCGACCAACGATAAAAGCCCATTAGAGGACTTTGCGCTGGTCGCCTTTCAGCCGATTAAGTCGCAACCCTACCTGGTAAAATGGCCTCAACTACATAGCCGAGTAGCTGCGGTGAAAAAATCTGGAGAACGAAGCGGTGGTTGTATAGACCACGCCTCGTTTCCAGAATAAAATCTAACTGTGATTTTTACTTGCCTACCGGAACGGTGAGCTTGCTCAACGAATATTGAGCAGCTTGGCGGACGCCGGAGGCTGCCATCAAATGCTCGATGTCGGCCACAGCTTTGGGCGCGTCAGCAGTTTGCACAAAAGCACCGTCTGCGGTGACCTCGATGTTGTCCTCGATGCGCACGCAGATACCACGATATTGCTCAGGAATGCGTTCGTCGGTAAGCGACAGGTAGACGCCAGGCTCAATGGTCAGCACCATGCCGGCCTGGAAAGGCATCTTGCCGCTGAAAGCACCGACGTCGTGCACGTCCAACCCCAGCCAGTGACCGAGGCTGTGAGGCATGACGTCACCGAGCTTGAGCCCGCTTGCAGAGATATCGAAACCGAGTCGTACCAGTCCTTCCGTGAGCTCTGCGTCGCAGGCGTCGGACAACTGGTTCCAGGTAATACCGGGCTTGATGGCGGCAATGGCAGCCAATTGGCCGGCCAGAACAACCTCGTAAATTTTCTTCTGTGCCTGGCTGAAGCTGCCGGACACAGGGAAGGTACGGCTGATGTCGGAGGCGTAGCCTTCGATTTCGCTGCCGGCATCGATCAGCACGAGCTCACCGTCGCGCAAAATCGTCTGACCGGCTGAGTAGTGCAAACACAGACCATTGGCCCCTGCTGCCACGATAGTGTCGTAAGAGTTCACACCACCATTGGTGGCATTGACCAGGTCGAGCACGCCGCGCAAGGCAAGCTCGCTGGCGCCGGCAACGCAATGGCGCATGGCCAACTTGTGGCTCAAGCTGCCAACCTTGCCGCTGTGGCGCATGATTTGCAATTCGCCCGGCGACTTGATCAGGCGCATGGCGGCTACCAGGTCAAGCGGGTTCTTCAGGCGCCGGTTCTTACAGAACGGCAGCATGATGGCGTCTACTTTGAGGTTGATACCGCGCTTGTAGAAGATGCTGCGGGCGCGCTTGGTCAGAGGGCCAAGCACTTTTGCAAATGACTTGGTGCCGTAAGCAGCGTCGGCGCCGAAGAGCTGTTTTACTCCGTCGATGCCACAGCGCTTGCCGTGCCAGATTTCGGCAGAGGGCTCGCTCGGTTGCACGAACATGAGCAAGCGCCCGGCACTTTTTGCGACGGTCTTGTCGAACACCAACATGCAGTTGGGCTCGGCAAAACCTGTGAGATAAAGAATGTCAGAAGAGGCGCGATAGGCGAAGCCGTTGTCGTCTCCGTTGCGCAGCGCTTCAGGCTGAGAGGCGATCACGGCTACGGCACCAGCAGGCAGTGCGGCAAGTAAGCTCGCTCTGCGGGCTGCATATTCGCCTGCGGAAATAAATTTAGACATAAATATCCTTTTTAGTTGGCTGTTAGAAACCGAGGACGGTTTCGCTGATGCCGTGGGTATCGCAGAAGCTGCGAAACTCCGGCTCCGTGAGTGGCACGAGCAGATCGCGAGGGCGCTTGCGCTTGTCGGTCTGCTGTACCTTTGGCTTTGCCGTAGATTGACCCTTGGGCAAATCTTTGGCGGTTTTTAAATCGATTGTCAGTTGCATTGATATCTCCTTAAAAGATTGATGTTTAGCGGTGCTTGAAACTGCGCTTTTTCTCCGCTTGCGACTAAAGGGAGCATCGAAATTGATGCTGCCTTCGTCGAAAATTACGCGTTTGAAAACGCAGAACTACTGCGATCGCAGATTAGTCGCGGATGCCTTCACTGCGCATTTCGGCACTCCCTGTGGTGGCGTCGGAATTGGCGGGAGTCAACTGACAGCCGCAACCTTCGCAAGCGTTTTTGGCGATACTGCATTGACTGCAGTACAGGTCAGACATCTGCGAAATCAAGGCACCACAGCCGGAGCAGTTGCCTATGGCGGTAAGGCCATTGGTGGAGGAACATGGTGTACATTTCATATGTTTTCTTTCTAGTTATTGTGTGTCTCTCTGATTGTCTCTTCGATATCAGAGTCGGGCACCGAATATAGTTGCAAAACCTGGGCGCTTATTGCCATGCTGCCCGCGATTTCTTCGGTGACAATGGAGCGCGCACCGCGTGCTTTGAGGTCTTCGACCTGACTGGCACGCCTGGCACGGGCAATGATATTGATGGTCGGATTAAGTCTGTTGGCCACCTCTACGGCCGCCAGCAAAACTTCAGAATCAGACATGGTGAAGACGATGTTGCGGGCTTGACGCAAACCAGCATGGGTCAACACTTCTGGTCGACTGGCGTCGCCGTAAATGATGTTCAAGCCGCTTTTCTTCTGCGCGCGCACCATCAGCGGGTCGTATTCAATGACCATGGAAGGAAGCTTGCGCTTTTGCAAGGCCTGCACCAGATTGCGACCGGCCACTCCGTAACCGACCACAATTGTGTGATCGTCGAGCTTTTTGCTTTCAGCACCCTCGCCCATACGACCGGCACCCCACGAAACAGGTATGAGCCTGTCCAAGAGCGTGGTGGTTTTCCGGCCCAATGTAATCACGCTTGGCGTGACGAACATTGAGAGGATAGCGACTGCGAGGAATAGCTGGTTGGCTTCTTGCGTGAGAATACCAGCGCTGAAACCGAGTTTGGAGAGTACGAACGAGAACTCACTGGCTTGGGCCAGAGTAACGCCGGTTAAAAGCCCGACTCGCCAGGAATGACCCATGACAAAAGTAGCGCCAAAACCAATCAGAGTTTTGAGCGACATCATCGCCACCACCAGTGCCACCACCAGAAGTGGATTGTCCATCACCACACGCAGATCGAACATCATGCCGATGGAGACGAAGACCAGGCAATTGAGAATTTCGCGAATAGGCAAAACCTCTGCCAGAGCCTGGTGACTGAATTTTGAATCGGAGATGATCAAGCCGGCGATGAAAGCACCGAGAGCCATGGATAGCCCGAACTGCGAAGTGGCGAAGGCTGTGCCTAAACAAAGCAGAATGATGCTCAGTACAAAAGCCTCGCGCTTTTTGGTGCGCGCGACATGGCTTAGAAGCCAGGGAATGAGGAAGCGAGCTGCTACCGCTGCCATGGCCACGAAGACCAGAGCCTGAGCGGTGCTTGCCAGCACATTCCACAAGTTGCCATCGCCTTGACCGGCCAGGTAAGGTGTGAGCAACACCATAGGCACAATGCACAAATCCTGGAAGATCAGTATGCTGAGCGCTGCTCGTCCGTGAGTGGCGTCAAGTTCGCCACGATCTTCAAGTATGCGAATGACCAGGGCGGTGCTGGAAAGTGATACCAGCATACCGATGAAAATCGCTGATTTGAGCTCAATGGCGTTTGGAAAAGCGCAAACAACAGCCGCTGTAGCAGCAATTGTTAACCCTATCTGCAAACTGCCTGCGATCAGCAAAAACTTTTTCAAGCGCACGAAAGTCTTAACCGAAAATTCGATGCCCGCTTCGAAAAGCAAAAGCACCAAACCAATTTCGGCCAGTCCTTCGATGGCATGCGTTTCGGCGACCAGCTTGAATCCGTGTGGGCCTAAGACCACGCCGGTAATAAGAAAACCTAAGACCGAAGGTAGATTGAAGCGATGAAAAATCACCACCATTGCGACCCCCAGTCCGAACACGATCAGAAGATCCTGTAAGAGAGCTGTTTCTGGCATAGTTAATACCCTTCAATATTCGGGCGAAGCCGCTGTTGCTGCCTGCCTATCGTTGAGAGACTGCGCGACGGCAGGCATTGCAATGGCAATGCCTGCATCTGGCAGAGTTATTTAGTACCTGACTGAAGCCCCGCAAGAGGTGCTTGCTAGCGTGGAGCGATTACTTTTTCTTGCTGAGCTTGCCGGCGCCAGCGAGAATGCGCTGGCTGAAGTAGCTGTCCATCTCTTCGTTGTGAGCACGGCCTTCGGCCATGATCGCTTCGATTTCGTCCACTTCTTTGGCAACGCCTGCAGTGAGCACTTCATTGCCCTTGGCGGTAATCACCACATCGTCTTCGATGCGAATGCCGATGCCGCGGTACTTTGCAGGCACACGGTCTTCGTCGGCCATGATGTAGATTCCGGGCTCGACGGTGAAGGCCATGCCCACTTCCAGCGGACGCTTCTTGCCCACCTGGCTGCGAGTGCCGTAAGTGCCGACGTCATGCACATCGAGACCAATCCAGTGACTGGTGCCGTGCATGAAGAAGTCGAAGAGGGTGAGCGGTGCTTTTTCGGC
>Ga0105044_10000640_pt1 | contig 43891 bp, 44 predicted proteins | sample MAT01_FD_78092 | JGI IMG/M metagenome (GOLD analysis project Ga0105044, IMG submission 78092) | Freshwater microbial communities from Lake Fryxell liftoff mats and glacier meltwater in Antarctica - MAT-01 | ecosystem: Environmental > Aquatic > Freshwater > Ice > Liftoff microbial mat | place...
GGCGGAGAGTGCGGCCGCACTCCGTTGGGGCAGGGGACCGGACGCGATCATCACATTAACGCCTTTTCAATCTGGATGGCCGGAGCCGGTATCCAACCTGGTCTGACCTGGGGCTCGACAGATGAATTGGGCTACAAGTATGCCGATGACGGACAAAAAATGCACGTTCACGACCTCCATGCCACCATGTTGGCTACGTTCGGTATCGACCACAAGAAGCTCGTTTACCGCTCCCAAGGTCGAGACTTCCGGCTGACCGATGTGCATGGAGAAGTTGCGCGAGGCATCCTCCGCTGATCCGGACATGGATGAATTTTTTCTTGTTGGGGCGATTGCATCCAGCGGCGAGCCATCTTCCGATCGGTATTTTGTTTCTGCTGGCCGCCGTCGAATTAGCTGCGCTATTTCACCGGGCGCTCGGGCCAGGACTTCGTCTTTGAGAACTGCACGGTCACGGACACGATTGGTTGGGCCTTTAAACTGGCTCATCCCAAGCGGAATGGACGGATCGTCGATTGCCTGGCGGTGCGGGGGGGGATTGCCGGTTTTCTGGTCGGTGCCGAGTCCGAAAACGTCGAGCTCATCCGATGCCGCGCCGTTGAGACCGCCGCGAATGGCTACTGGAACGCGTCTGACGGCCGCCGATTGATGGAGACGGCCGGCTTCCGCATCCAAGGCGTGGCGGGACAGGCGTTGCCGAAGGGCATCCGCATCCGGGAGAGCTCAGCGCACAACCGACTGCACCCCGGCGCGATCGACTACGGCATCTTGTGCGATGCCGCGGGCCCGGGGCGTGACATCACGTTGGTCGACTTTGCCACGTCCGGCGCCAAGATCCAAGGTCTCAAGGGCATCGAGATTGCGTCGGGAAAGTGAGCCGGCGCAGCGTGATTTCCTTCGAAATACCATGAATTTTCAGAAACGTTTTCAAGATCAGGTGGCGGCTGTGACCGGTGCCGCTGACGGAGTGGGTCGGGCGATCGCTCAGCGATTGCTGGCCGAGAATGCCCGAGTTTGGTTCCTCGACCGCAATGAAGCGGGTGCGCGCGCCGCGTGCGTGGAGGCCGGGCCAGGGGCATTCCCGCTGGCGGTCGACATCACGGACGAAGCGGAGGTTCGTGCGGCGTTCGCCCATATCAAAGCGACGCACGGACGCCTCGACGTCATGGTCAACTCCGCCGGCATCGTCGGCCCCAACAACCGCCGGATCACGGAGACGCCGGCGGATGCCTTCCTCGACGTGCAGCGGGTTAACCTTTACGGCAGCTTCCTTACGACCAGGCATGCGATCGAACAGATGCTGCCGCGCAACTACGGCCGGGTCCTGCTAATCGCCTCCGTGGCGGGAAAGGAGGGGAACGCGGGCATGTGCGCCTATTCCAGCGCCAAGGCCGGCGTGATCGGCTTGGCGAAGAGCGTGGGTAAGGAGTTCGCCGAGACGGGGATTACGGTGAACGCGCTGGCGCCAGCGGTGATCCGGACGGCGATGGTCGCCGGCATGGATCCGGTGCAGGTAAAATACATGACCGACAAGATTCCGATGAAACGCTGCGCCACGCTCGACGAGGTCGCGGCACTGGCCTGTTGGATCGTCTCGCCCGAGGCGGGGTTCAACACCGGCTTCACGTTCGACCTGACCGGAGGACGCGCGGTCTACTGACCGGTTATCGACCGATCCGAGCGGCACCATGCGAATCACCCGGGTCGAGGCCTTCTATCGCCACAACGAGCGGGCCCGCCTGGGCTGGCAGCGGAAGTTATGGCAGTTCGGCGACCGATGCCGGACTGACCTGGCTCAGAGTCGGCGGGGCACGCGTCGCCGGGCTTGAGGTCGTCCGCCACGCGCTGGTCCCGTTGCTAGTCGGTCGCGTCCCGCGGGGTGTAGAATCGTTGTTGGCGAAGATGTACCGTGAGACGATCCCCTTTGGACGACGTGACGTGGCCCTGATAGCGTCGTGTGCGATCGTCCTTGCACTTTGGTCTGATCGGCCGGTCACGCTGACTGCCAGTCTGGCGCTGCCTAAATGACCGGGAACCGGCGCCGATCCGGGCTTACCTGACAACCCACGACGCGGCAGCGTGCCGCGCGCTCGAACGCCTCGCCTCGCATCGGCTCGAAAGGATCCAGGAACCGCTGCCGCCGGACGATGCGGTCGGGTACCGGGAGTTGGGCGCGCCAGCCCGCTCCGCCGGTACGCGGCTGGCTGCGGGCGAACACGAGCAGGGGTGGTCCGGGATTCCGGGAATTGTCGGAAGGCAAGCCCGTCGCGGTGGTACAGCCGGACGTAACTTGGTGCGGAAGATTGACTCCAGCGGCGAGAATCTGGCGCGCCGCCGCTGCCTGGGGCAAGACGATGGCGCCTCACCGAGGCGGGGAGGTCTAGGGTCTGCACCTGAATGTGGCGTTCGGCGGCGAATGGTCAGAATGCGTCTGCTTCGAGGGCCTTCCGACCGACGACCCGCTGTTTGAAGGCTCGCCAGACTGTCAAAACGGGTTTTCGCGCCGCCCCAAGCACCGGGATTCGGGGTCCGTTGGCGGAAAGGAGAGAGGAACCGAACGGGTGAGTCTCCTCTGTGACGCTCGCCCCCAGAGCGACTGGCACCTGCACGCCGGCCATGCTGTTGACCGGGACGCTGACCTTGAGGTGGAAGGCGCTGTCCAGCGCAGATTAGCTCTTGCCGGGCGGCAGGAGCTGGCCGGCAGTGAGGCCGCCGTCGACGAGGACGCCGGCACCACTGATGAAGGCGGCGTGGTGGGGTGCGCTCAAGTGATTCCCCAGCGATGAAAGTGGACCCATTTTCCGGCACCTGGACAGCGGTGGATTGTCAAAGGTTTGTCGGCACGGACCGCTTGGTCCACTATTCGGGCCCGGGTCCCTGCCGCAGTGCGGAGACGCGCAGGTTGCGGTAGCGGCTGGCCGACCACTGCATCTGCCGGAATCCGATCTTGCCAGCTCCCCAGACCGGCCCGGCGCGGTGTCCGTCGTCGGTGAAGTCGATGATGACTTCACGGTCTATCGCCATGCGTAGGCGGGCACCCTCCTTGAGCAGCGTGGCGTGGTGCACGTTGCCAGAACCGCCGGCGACCAGGGCAACAGGCCCGTTCGCCAGGAGGAAGAAGCCGCTGTTCTTGCGCAGGTTGGCGACGGCGCGCGGCTCCGCCGGCGCATTGGCGAAATAGGAAATGTGATAGCTGTCGATGTCGCCGTGGGTGTAGTCGATGAATGTGCCGTCCCGCTCTTTCAGTGTCGGATCGAAAATGTCGCGGTTCTGGTGCCCGCGGGCGCCGAAGAACAGGATGTTGAGGCCGTGCCGGCTCAATACCTCGAAGTCGAACTCGACGAGTATCCGCTCCGGGAAATCCGCGCGCGGCCAGAACACGATGTGGCCGTTCGGTCCGTCCGGCCGTAGCGATTTCATTTCCATCCAGCCGTCGCGGAAACGGAGCTCGCCCGGGCCCTCGAGGACCCAGTCGGTGACGTCGCCCGATGTCGCCAGGCTGCGAAAGTAGAGTTCGGTGCCTCTCAGGAGCTCCGGGTCGAGCCGGCCGTATCCCTTTACGCCCAGCAAGCGATCGAGCCGGCCCTAGTGGGCGTCGCCCACGAGCGGGCGCAGCGCCGCTTCCGGAAGTGGTTCAGGCGCAATGCGCACGTTGGCGAGAGCGAACCTGCCGCCAGGATTAAGTCGCAACCGGTCGACGGGCTCATGCTCCCAAGGTGCGATTTTGGCGCCGCGGATATGGTAGGGTGTGCCATCGAGGAAGGCGTTGGACTCTCCGGCGAGCGCGTCCCAATTGACCGCCACGTGATGCCAGCCGGGGCCCGGCCACTCGGGCAGCAACACGCGGATCAGGCGATCGAACTGGATGCCCCGGCGCGTTCCGGTGGCCCCCGAGGTGACCGTGTCCCGCCGCCTGCCCCAGCCGATGTAAAGGTTGATCGACGCCTGCTCGGTGACGAAGCTGACGCTGAGCAATCCGGGCAGCTCAAGGAGGAGCTGCTCCGAGTCCAAGGTGGCAGAGCCGCTCCGGTATTCGCGATCGGTGCGGAATCAGAAAGCGAGCGAGCCGCGATTGGAAACCGGCGTGGTCAGGCGCGCCTCGATCGACCGGGGGATCTCGCCGCCGAAACCGGCGACGTCAGGACGCGGTCCGGATACAACTTGCAGCGCCCGTTGATCCGCGGCGGGAAGAAGCGCGCCATCAGCGACGAGGGCGTAGGCTGCAGCGCCCGCGTCTGCCGTCGTCAGCGCCGCTAGGATCAGTCCGAGGACGAGAAACGAACATTTGCAGCGGGAGGCGTGCGGCGGGCGAAATGTGGCCGGCGGACTGATCCGGCGATTGGGAGCGATGCGAAAGGCGGGCATGTCGCGAGGTTAGTTCCCGCACGGTGCCGATGGCGAACAATCCGCAGCGACCTGGCGTTCCGGCTCGAACTTTCCGGGAAGCGTACAGCGCTCGAACATTCCCTCGATCAAATTCGCCGGTCGCCAGACCGAACTGCGCCGCTCCGAAGGGGAGTCCGAGAGCCTCTCGGCTTGCACGCCGTGCACAATGCTCGCGCGATGGGAGACCTATGTCGGTCGATTTCCCTTTTCCCTTTCTGGCTGCCGCGAACGCAAACGATCCGGAGATCCCCCTTTGGTTGCGGTCCTCGCCAATTTCATCGGCACGACCGGTGCGTCGATGGTGCTGATCCGTCCTTGGATCCGAACGAATCGCGCGCGAATTCGCGGTTATCACATCGTTTTTTCCTCTTCGATCGCCGTAACTATGCGCACACCTCGCAAGCTTCTCATCGGAAAGCCGCGGATGCGGAGACGTGGCGATTTCAAGGCCCGATCGATGTACTCATTATGATGGTCGTGGTGGGAGCGGTTTCTCTTCCGGCGCGGTACTTCATTCGCGAGGCCATCGTGTTCGGCGCGGCGGTGGCCTCCTACTTCCTGCCGCCGCGCCGAATCCACGATTTGAACAGCTTCGGGTTTGCCCCGATCAAGGAGGTGGCCTTCCTCTTCGCCGGGATCTTTCTGACGATGATGCCCGCACTCGGTTATCTCGAACGCCATGGCGCGGAACTCGGGATTGCCCGCCCGCTGCAATACTACTTCGCCACCGGCGGGCTCTCGGCCGATTTAGACAACGCTCCGACCTATGTGAATTTTCTCCAACTCGCCCTCACCACGACGGCCGCTCAGGATCCGACGCTCTTCGCAGCCTTCGCCTCTTCGCGAGACAACGATTTGGATCGGAGGATCGGAAGTGGTCTCGCGAAGGACGGGCAAAGATGCGAAAGTTCGGACGAAGAACACCCGGGCGGAAACGATCGATACGAACGATTTCTACGCGGTTCCGAGGCAGCCGCCGGAGTGTGTGCCTTCAGGTTTTTTGCCGAATCGAACTCTCATGGGAAAAGCCCGCGGCTTTCTTTGGCCTCCGCCACCCGAGCGATTCCGAGGGTAAGCGCGGCAAGGCGCCGGCTAAATTTGAATTTCCGTTTTTGATATTCCACAGAGTTCTTCGCCTTATCGAGGATTGCGTAGAGCTTCGTCAGCACCTCGTCGCGCGTCCAATAGTAGTTCTGCAGATTCTGCAGCCACTCGAAGTAGGACACGACCACGCCACCGGAATTGCAGAGTACGTCGGGAATGAGTTCGATATCGCCCCGTCTTTCGATGATCCGGTCCGCTTGGTTGGTCGTGGGACCATTGGCGGCTTCCGCGAGCACACGACACTGAAGTTTGGGCGCGTTTTCGTGCGTGATCACGCGCTCGAGGGCGGCTGGAATCAGGACGGTGCACTTCATCGTGAGCAGTTCCGCGTTGGTGAATTCGTCTCCGCCGCCAAAATCCTTCAGCACCTTGTTGAACTTCACGTACTCGACGGCTTTTTTTACATCGATACCCTTGGCATTGTGGAACGCCGCGGTGTGGTCCGAAATCGCGACGACCTTCGCGCCGAAACCGTCCAAGGCCAGGGCGGTCTCCGAGCCCACGTTGCCGAAGCCCTGGATCGCCACAGTGGCTTCGGCGATAGGGATGTTCAAATCGGCGAGATAGGCTTTTACGAGGTAGGCGACTCCCGCGCCGGTTGCCTCGCGTCGTCCCTGCGAACCGCCGAGGGAAATCGGTTTACCGGTCACCACGGCATTTTCGAGGCGACCCAAATGATTCGAATAGGTATCGACCATCCATCCCATGATCTTCTCGTTCGTCCCCACGTCGGGAGCCGGCACATCGACGTGCGGTCCGATAAACGGAATGAGTTCTTGCATGTACCGACGCGAGAGGCGTTCGAGTTCGGCTTCTGATAATTTATGGGGATCGACAATCACCCCGCCTTTGGCGCCGCCGTAGGGAAGTCCCACGAGGGAGCATTTCCAGCTCATCCACATGGCCAGAGCGGCCACTTCTCCCACCGTGACGCTGGGGTGAAACCGGATGCCGCCCTTGGCGGGACCGGTCGAGAGGTTGTGCTGCACCCGATAGCCCTCGAAAATCGTCACCGTGCCATTGTCGCGTTTGATCGGCAGCGAAACCGCGAGGCAACGCCGCGGCCACTTTGTCCGGTCGCGAATGGCCTCCGGGAGATTGATGGCATCGGCCGCCCGATCGAATTGACGGCAGGCCATTCGAAACACGTCGGAGTCGTAAAGAGGAGAAATGATCGCTTTGGACATAGAGAGCGAGGTCGAGGTTTGCTAAGGCGAGAGAGGAGGGCGGACGGTCGGCGACGCGGCGGGACAGTCGTTGTCGCTTCGGTAAAATCAGATGCGGAAAGCGTGCAGATCGCAATGTCGGAGAGGGTTAAAGAGGGTAACCGACAGGCGAGAGAATTGTCCAAAGGCGGTTGAAAACACGGTGCAGACCCATCCAGACTGAGGCCGGATGTATTCGCTGATCGCCAAACTCGCCGCATGGCTGCTGCAAAAGCTCGCCGTGGCGATCTTAATCGTGGTGCTGGGTCTTTCCGCGTACGCGCTCTGGTTGTTCGTTCAGGACCAGCGTGGCGTCGACGCTCGGCAGACGGACTTGGTGAGCGCTCTGAATCGGGAGCGCGATCGTCTCAGCGATCTTCAGACCGAAATCGAGGCACGCATCGCTTCTCTCCAAGCGGAAGCGACGGTGCAAAAACAACGGATCGAACGCGCGGAGAAAATTCTGCAGACCTTGCGCGATCTTGCGAGTTGGTGGGATCGCGTTTTCGGAAACGTCGAACAGCAAAGAGCGAACGAGGCGCAGGCTGCGCGCGTGGAAGAGTTGAAACGCGCAGCGTCCGACAAACTCCCGGAACTCCAGCGGCTGATCACCCATACCACATGGGAAAAGGAAGGCGTGCTGCTCTCCTTGGATCGCGTGCAGCGAGAGTTGATTAACGCAGAGAAAATCGAGTCGACGACCGTGCATTACCTGCGATCGGCCTGGGAGGCGTCGAAATGGTATGTGGCGCTGGCGCTCGCGACCTATCTCTTTGGTCCCACGCTTTGGAAGCTGTTTCTCTTTTACGGATTGGCGCCGTTGGTCGCGGGCGGTCGTCCCCTTCGCTTCAGCACGGAACCCGGTGTCAATCCCGACGTCGGCGAAAGCCACGTCTCGATCGATGCGGCGCTCTGGCCAGGCGAGCGTCTTCGGGTGAAGGAAAAGTACCTGCAGGCGAGCGACGAGGGGCTCACCCGAAAAACGCGATTTCTCCTCGATTGGCGGATCCCTTTCACCAGCCTTGCGTGTGGGCTTTCGGAGTTGGTGGAAATGCAGAACGCGACCGCGGGCGCCGAATATCGGGTGACGTTTTCGAACGCCCAGGATCCCCATATCGAGCTGGCCGTGGTCAGCGTTCCCCAAGGCTCCTCGCTCATTCTCCGCCCGAGCTTTCTCGCCGGCGTGATCGACAATGCACAGGAGACGCTGCAGATTTCTCGACGCTGGGTCATCTGGCGGTGGCTCTCGTGGGTCACGTTGCAGTTTCGCTTTTTCGAGTTCCTCGGACCGTGCCGGCTGATCGTCGCCGGTACTCGTGGCGTTCGCGCAGAACGCCTGGCGGAGCGCGAGGGCCAGCCCCGTGCGGCCCGTCGCACCAATCAGGACGCCACCATCGGTTTCACTCCGAATCTCGAATACCGTCCGGTGCGAGCCGAGACCTTCTGGGGATTCTATCGCGACATGAATCCGCTCTTCGACGACCTTTTCGCGGGACCGGGCGTCTTCATCTGTCAGGAAACAGCACAGGCCGGGCCGGGAAAAACGGCGGGCCGTTTTTGGTCCGCGGTTTGGAATGGATTTTTGAAGGTGTTCGGGATGTAGCGGGCACCGTAGATTTCCGTGGACGACCGTGCGCTCTCCGACCGGCTTCGACCTGGGCGCGGTTAGGAAACACAGCCGGGCCGGGACCTGCGAATGGCGGAGAGGGCGACGCGTCGATTTTGCGCGGTGCGACTACGGCAAAACGAAGGAGATTTTCTCGAATTTCGAACCCTTGATTTCGACCGTGACAATCCCGGCAAATTCTCCGGCCGTCTTCAACCAATCGGCCTGCGCTTCGAACTGCGAGGTATTGCCCACGGTTTCGCCGGTCACCGTGTTTGCCATCGCTTTAAGCGAAACCGGGGTGAACTGGCCGGCCGGCATGGCAACCAGTTCGATCGAGGGAGACGCGATCCGCACGAAGTTTTCCGCATGCCCATCCAGCACCCACACCGTGAGTTTCCCGGTCGCGGGATCGCGGAGCAACTCGAGGTTGTAAGCGTGTTCACCGAGTTCGACCAGGATTCCCCCGTGGGGCGCGGTGTGGGCGTGAGCCCCGGCATGACCGGGGCCGTGGTCAGACGATTTCGAACAACTTACGGTGAGGAGAACGGTCGCGACCAACGCGAGGAGGAGTCGAGTGCTTTTCATAAGAGGAATGGGGAGCTTGCCGATGACAGCGAATCGACGCTACCATCGGCGACGAATTTCGATCGAGAGAAATTCCGTTACAGAACCCGCCGGCGATTCCGGTGCGAAGTGCCGGGACGCTTTGCGCAGAGAGCGACCGGCGGTGCGGCAGTTAGAAGCAAGATGAAGGTGAGCCGTTCATTACGACACGAGGCCAGCCGGGTCCGACCTTCACTCGCATGCTAAAGCGCCGCTAGTTTGAGCTTCTTTCGCAAATAGGGCGCAGTCGGGCTTCGTTTGATTTTCAACAGTCCGGCGAGAGGACCCTGATATATCGATTCTCCACCGGTCGGTCCGCCGTTGGGGCCGAGTTCGACGATCCAATCCGCTTCGGCCAGGAGGTCGAGGTGATGTTCGATGACCACGACGGTATGGCCCTGCTCGACCAAGGCGTGGAGTACCCCGATGAGCCGTTCGCAATCGCTCAGGTGCAGGCCGATCGTGGGTTCTTCCAGCAGGTAAAGATTGCGCGGTTGAATCCCGCGGCTGCGTTCCTTGTAGCTGGCCAATCCGTGAGACAATTCGGTCACCAGCTTGAGGCGCTGGGCTTCGCCGCCGGAGAGGGTGGGAGAGCTTTGGCCGAGCGTGAGGTAGCCAAGGCCGCAATCGACCATGAGCTTGCAGATTTGCGAGAGCTGGGAATGGAAGTCGAAAAAGACCACCGCTTCCTCGAAGGTCAGCTTGAGGACTTCGCCGACGCTCTTTCCTTTCCAGGCGATGTCGGCGAGTTCCGGGCTGTAGCGGAGTCCGCGGCAATCGTCGCAGGGGAGATACGTGTCCGGCATGAAAGCCATTTCCATCTTGATGCGGCCGCCGCCTTCGCACGTCGGGCAACGTCCGCCCGCGGTGTTGAACGAAAAACGTCCGGGCCCGTATCCGCGGATCTTCGCTTCGGGCAGCGAGGCAAAGAACTGCCGGATCAGATCGAAGATCCCGAGGTACGTCGCCGGCGTGGAGCGCGGTGTCTTCCCGATCGGCGATTGATCGACTTCGACCACCGTGCGGAACGCATTGCCGCCGATCAACTCGTCGAAGGGTAAAACCGGCAGCACGCCGTTCCGGTTTTCAAGGACATCGCCGCTGCCAAAATGGGTTTTTTTGACGAAGTCCTTCCCAGTGACGCGGCTGCGCTCGGTTTCGATCGCGTGCTTGACCGCAGGGTGCAGCAGATCCCGGAACAGGGTGGATTTGCCCGCGCCACTGGGCCCTGCGATCATGATCAGACGTCCCGGCGGCAAGGCGAGGTCGAAGCCTTTCAGGTTACGAAAGCGCGCGCCCTTGAGTTCGAGCCAACCCTGGCGCCGTTTAGCGTCGTTTATTTCCCGATACGCGCCACGCGAGGGGTGGGCGATGCCCTTGGCCAGAAAGAGGCCGGTGAGCGAGCGATCGCTTCGTTTAATCTCCTCGGGCGTGCCGTTGGCGAGCAATTCGCCTCCGTGCACACCGGCGGCCGGCCCGAGGTCGACGATCCGGTCGGCCCGCTCCATCAATTCGTCGTCGTGCTCGACCACGAGGAGAGAGTTTCCTTTGTCCCGCAGGCTGAGCAGCGTTTCGATCAAGCGGTCGTTATCGCGAGCGTGCAAACCGATGCTGGGCTCATCGAGGACATAGAGTACTCCGGCGAGATTGGTTCCCAACTGCGCCGCGAGGCGAATGCGTTGCGCTTCGCCGCCGGATAGGGTTTCGGTCGGACGGTCGAGCGAGAGATAACCCAAACCGACGTGATCGAGAAAAAGCAGGCGCTCCTCGATCTGGGGGACGATGTCCTGCGTGATGAGTTTTCCCCGTGCATCGAGCTCGAGCTCGCGAAGGTGAGCGAGCAGCTGCGACGGCGTCGACCGAAGGAGAGCCGGCAGCGAGAGTGGAGGCTTCGAGCCGCGAAAATGCAGTTTCACCGCACGGGCGACTCGGTTGAGCCGTTCTCCGTGACAGTCGGGGCAGGGTGAGCCTTCGGAGGACACGTCGTCGCCGGACTCGATGCCGAAGACCCGGAGACGGGCAGCCGCGTCGTCCTCGCCGTCTTCGTCTTCTTCCTCCAGCATCCAAGGAAACACGCGCCCGTGTCCACGGCAGGTCGGGCACCATCCCCGTGGGGAATTATGGGAAAAATGCTTAGGGTCCAACTCCGGAAAACTTTCGCCGGTTTCGATATCCGTCCGCGTGGTGGAAAACCACGAAAGCACATCGCCTTGTGGCGTGAGCAGGAAGCACGAGCCTTTGCCCAGTCGAAGAGCTTCTTCCAGACTGCTTGCAACGGGCTTCGGTGGTGTTTGGACGGACGCGGCGACCTTCTTGGTGGCGACAACCCGCGGTGCGGGTGCGGCGGGTGCTTTCAAGTCGGCGACGACCACTTCGATGTCGTGCTCCTTGTAACGGTCGAGTTTTTCGAAGGTGTCTGCGCGGACCAAGCGGCCGTCGGCGCGCATCAGTTCGTAACCGTGCTCCGCGATCCACGTCGCGATCGGCTGGTGATGGCCCTTGCGACCGCGGATCAGGGGAGCGCAGAGATAAAGATGTTTGGCGCGAATCGCTTTCGGCGTCGCGGCGACGCGTACGAGCAGGCGCTTCAACTGTCCGATCGAAAGCGGCTCCACCGGTTTGTCGGAGTCCGGGTGATGTTGCACCCCGAGCCGCGCATACAGCAGCCGCAGGTATTGGGCGACTTCCGTGATGGTTGCCACCGTGGACTTGCGGGATCCGCGCGTGACGCGCTGCTCGATCGCCACGGTCGGAGGAATGCCGGTGAGCCGGTCGATGTCGGGGCGGGGGAGCTGCTCGACGAATTGCCGCGCGTAGGGGGACATCGCCTCCATGAAACGACGCTGCCCTTCCGCGAAAACGATATCGAACGCGAGAGTCGATTTGCCGGAACCGGAGACGCCGGTAACGACAATGAGTTCACGGTGCGGAAGTGTCAGGGAAAGGTTCTTGAGGTTGTTTTCCCGCGCTCCCAGCAGGATCAGTTGGTGGGAACTCGGGGAAAGTGCGCGCAGTGACGTTGCCCGATACCGCGAGGACGACTCGGCTGCGGCCAACTCGCTTCCGGAATGACCTTCCCCGCCGGAGGACAGCGCCTCGGCGAGAAACGGCGCGGTGGCGGTGTGAGCCCGCGCGGCCACTTCAGGCGTCCCGGCTGCGACAATCCGGCCGCCTTCCGCTCCGGCGTCGGGTCCGACCTCGACGATCCAGTCGGCCGATTTCAGCACGTCGAGGTTGTGCTCGATGACGACGACGCTGTGCCCGCGCTCCACGAGCGTTTGCAGCACGGTGAGCAGCCGGGCGACATCGTGGCGATGCAGACCCGTGGTCGGTTCGTCGAGTAGCAAGAGCGCGTGCGTGGGTGTGTCGGACGCGAAGACGCCGAGGTAACGCACCAGTTTCAACCGCTGCGCCTCGCCGCCGCTCAGCGTGTTGAGCGGCTGACCCAGTGTGAGGTAGTCGAGGCCGACGGACGCCAGCGCGGAGAGCCGTCTTTGGATTTCCGGCTCTTTGGCGAAGAGCGCGAGCGCATCCGCCACCGTGGTCGCGAGCAAGTCCGCGACGGATTTGCCGTTCCAGACGATCGCGAGGACCTCCGGCTTGAAACGACGTCCCTCGCAGACGGGACACGGAACAAAGACGTCGGAGAGGAACTGCATCTCCACGCGTTCGTAACCCAAGCCCTGGCAGTGATCGCAGCGACCGTCGCCGCTATTAAAGGAAAAACTGGACGGACCGAATCCGCGTTCCTGCGCGGCGGGCACCTGGGCGAACAATTCGCGAATCAATTCCCACGCCTCGGTGTAAAGCGCCGGGTTGGAGCGGGGCGTACGCGAGAGGGGCGATTGATCGACGAGGACGATATCCGAAAACTCGCGGTCGCAGACGATCGTTTGAATCGATGCCGGATCGTCGGCGAGCTGATGACGGCGATTGAGCAAACCCTGGTAAATCACGTTGTCCAACAGGGTGGATTTGCCGGAACCGGAGACCCCGCTGAGGCAAACCAGGCGCTGCAGGGGAAGGTCGAGATCGATTCCCTTCAGGTTGTGTTTGGAGACGTTCTGAAACCTCAGGTGGGGATCCGTTAATTTCACCGGACGCCGGGAGCCGGGCGCGGCGATCTGGCGACGCCCGGAGAGGTAGGCTCCGGTCAGGCTGGTGGGCGAGACGAGGAGTTCGTCCAATCCCCCCTGGAAAACCACATGACCGCCCCGCGCGCCGGGTTCCGGCCCGATTTCGAGGACGTGATCGGCGGCGCGGATCATCGCCTCGTCGTGCTCGACGACGACGACGGTGTTCCCGGCGTCGGTGAGCGTGCGCACAATCGCGATGAGCCGATCGATATCGCGCGGATGCAGTCCCACGCTCGGTTCATCGAGGACAAACAGCGTATCGACCAGGGAAGTACCGAGACACGAGGTCAGGTTGACGCGTTGCACCTCGCCACCCGAAAGCGTTTTGGACGAACGATCCAGCGTCAGGTAACCGAGGCCGACCTGACAAAGGTAGCGAAGGCGGGTGAGACTGGATTCGTAGGCGATCGCGGCGCTGTGCGCTCCGCCCGAGGTGGTTTCCGCGACGAGCCGCGCAGATTCCAGCAGGGCGCAGAGATCGGCGACGGGCAACGTGTACAGTTCGGGCAATGTCTGCCCTTTCCATTTCCAGCAGAGCGATTCCGGCTGCAGCCGAGTGCCGCCACACGCGGGACAGGGGTTGTAGGTACGAAAGCGGGAAAGGAACACCCTCACGTGCATTTTGTAGGTGTTCTTCTCCAGCCAGCGAAAGAAGCCTTTCAACCCGTACCACGCTTTGGGCCACTCCAGGCCGTTCTCGCCGTAACCCGGTTCGCCCTCGAGGACGAAGCGGCGATGCTCCTCGCTCAAATCGGCGTAGGGTATGTCGACGGGAATCTTACGTTTTTTGGCGATGGAAAGGAGATCCTTTTTCGATTCGCCGTAGACTTCGCCTTCCCAGCATTTGATCGCGCCCTGGCCGATCGAAAGCGTCCCGTCGGGAATCGCCAAACGCGTATCGAGTTCGATGATACGTCCGAAACCCCGGCATTGCGGACAGGCACCGAGCGGCGAATTGAACGAAAAGAGGGGAGGCGAGGCGGGACGGAACGTCCGACCGCTCGCGGGCGAGTGGAGGCCGCGCGAATAACGACCGAGCTCGCGAAGCGAACTCGCTTCGAAAAGCTGCACCTGACCTTGGCTGAAATGCAGGGCGGTCTCGACCGCTTCGAGGAATCGATTTTTCTGTTCGGTCGAAAGGACGATGCGGTCCTGGGCGACATAGAGGCGTTGCACGTTTTCCAACGGCGCGGGATTCAGCTGCAGGTCCTCCAGACGATGAAAGGCAAGTTGGGGTTCCGCCCCGACCGTTTCGACAAGGACCCTTACATAGGCCTGGCCCTTGAGATTGGTGAGAATTTCCGTCCAAGTAAGATTGCCGGGTTTGTTGACGGTAAAGGCCACCACCGCGGTCTTGCCCGCATGCGCTGCCAACACCTTGGTCCAAATCGACTGTGGGGTGTCGTCCTCCACCTTTTCGCCGGTGGCCGGATCGAAGCACTCGGCGACATGGCTGAACCAGACTTTGCAGAAATCGGTCAACTCGGTCATCGTGCCCACCGTGGAGCGGGAGGTCTTGACCGTATTGGTCTGCTCGATCGCGATGGAGGGACGGATATTCTCGATCGAATCGACCTTCGGTTTGTCGAGCAGGTCGAGAAACTGTCGCGTGTAAGCGCTGAACGTCTCCACGTAGCGACGCTGGCCTTCCGCGTGCAGGGTGTCGAAAACGAGGGAGGATTTTCCCGCACCGCTCAAGCCCGTCACCACGATGTACCGGCCCAGAGGCAGATCGAGATCGAAGCCCTTCAGATTATTTTGGCGCACGCCCCGGAGACGGATGCACTCGGGAGCGGAGGTGGGCGATGGCGTGAGGGCGGAGCGGGCAGACGAATGAGACGAAACCACGCGCTCACAAAGTGCAGTCGTCGCGAAAACTCAACTGCGAGGAGCGGTTGCTCTACAACCCTTTATGGAGAAGGTTATTGCGGGTTAATTATTCGATAAATTCCCCGGCGTTTGTGTTCACTTGAACACCGCGGACGGCTTTTCCCCGCGCGGGTACTTGACGTCGGGTCAAATCTGGACAGGATCCTGTCCAGATGAAAGCGATCACGTATACCGCCGCGCGGGAGAATCTTGCTTCAACCATGGACGCCGTGTGCAACGATCGCGATCCGGTGATCATCACGCGCAATCGAGAGCAGGCGGTGGTGATGCTGTCTCTCGCCGATTATGAATCGTTGCAAGAGACGGCGTACTTGATGCGTAGCCCCGCGAATGCAAAGCGGTTGATGGAATCGATTTCCGCTGCTGAGTCGGGCAAAGTCGCGAAACACAAGCTTGAGCTGGACGCGTGAATCTCACCTTCACTTCTCAAGCGTGGGAAGACTATCGGCACTGGCGGAAGAACGATGCCAAGATGCTAAAGCGGATTCATGAACTCATGCGAGAGATCCAGCGCACGCCGTTTCAGGGTATCGGGAAGCCTGAGCCGTTGAAGATGAATTTGGCGGGCTATTGGTCTCGACGGATAACTGAAGAGCATCGAATCGTGTATAAGCGCATCGAAGGTGCGGTGGTGTATGTGCAGATGCGTTACCATTACGGGAACTAACCGAAGGCGATCTCCCGTTGGAAGCGTCGAACTAAGTTTCCCGCTTGGCCAGCGTCAACCGCGCGCCCGCCGACTCGATCGCTTTGACGACCGCCGGTTCGGGGCGCGCGTCGGTGACCACAGTGAAGCGCCGGTCGAAACCGGTGGTCAGGGCGAGTGCCTTGCGGCCGAATTTCGTGTGATCGAGGGCGAAGATGCTGTGTTCCGATGCGGCGATCATTTTGCGCTGCGCGGCCACGATTAGGGCGTTGTGATTCCAGACGCCCATTTCGGTGATTCCGGCGCTGCCGAGAATCGCTACGTCCGCATGGATCTGCTCCAGCGATTGTTCGCACAGCGGCCCGACGAGCACGCCGAGGCGGCTGTAAACGCTGCCTCCCGTGACAATCGTTTCGACCGTGCCGACTTCGCCGAAAAGTCCGGCGATCGGAAGGGAGTTGGTGATGACCTGGAGTCGCTTGGCGGTGAGGAGCCGGGCCACGGCGTACGTGGACGTGCCGCCATCGAGAATCACCGTCATGCCAGGCTGGACGCGGTCGGCGATGAGCGAAGCGATCGCGAACTTCTCCGCGGCCATGCGTTCGTCCCGGGAAATAAAATCGTACTCGCGGGCGACCTCATCGGTTTCGATCAGCGAAGCGCCTCCGTGGTGACGACGGAGAATTCCCTTCTCCTCAAGTTCGTCCAACGCGCGACGGACCGTGGAAAGAGAAATCGAGAAGCGCGCCGCGAGCGTGTGAAGATCCGCGTAGCGGTGCTCGCGAATGTGCTTTTCAATCAGGTCGAGGCGTTGTTTGTTGGTCATGAGGCGTTCGACCGCGTGAGACGGATAAAGAGATCGAGGTAAGCTTGCGTCTGGCGCGCAGGAGCGAAGGCCTCCCGCGCAAACGCCCGGACACGGTCAGACTCTTTCGCCCGGGCAGTCGAGTCGACCATCAGTTGCTCCAATTCGCGGACAAATCCGTCCTGATCGTCGCGCGCAATCGCGAGCCCGCCGCACTCGTCCACACCGGTGACCGCGTACGCGATCGACGGCACTCCGTGCGCATGCGCTTCGATCAAAAAATTCGAAAGCGACTCGCTACGAGACGTGAGAACCGCCAGATCCGCCGCGGCGTAGAGCGGGCCCGGGTCGCGGACAAAGCCCAGAAATTTAACGCGATCGGCGAGTCCTCGTTCGGTGACCGCGCGAGCACAGCCATCGCGGGTGACGCCTTCACCCGCCAGCCAGAGCTGCCAGCGGAGCGCGGGATCGAGCCGACCGACAATCTCAATAATCTCGCGCTGATTTTTCTCCGGTCGAAACATGCCCACCCAGAGCAGGACCACCGTGTTCTCGTCCGCATCGTGCTGGATTCTGACAGAAACGCGGTCGGAGCGATCGCGTGCCTCGGCGGGGAAAACGAGGGCGTTGTGGATCACCGAGACTTTCTCATCGGGCACGCGGTAGGCATTCACGAGAACTCGCCGTGAATCGTGGCTGTTGGCCACGACGTGGCCGACCTGCCGGAGCGAGCGCCGGAAAAGCCAGGGCGGGGTCTTGCCGGTGCGCATCGTGGCAATGACCGCTGCGTTCGTCAGGCCCGCCGCCAAGCGACCGGCGTAACAGTTGGCCATGCGTCCCATACAAAGGACGATGTCGGGACTCCACGCGGCAGCCCGGCGGACCAATCCCGGAGCATACCAATCCCACCCGGAGTCGCGTCCCTGAAGAACGATCCGCTCGACCTCCTTTGCGGGACGATCGGCCAAGGACCCGCCCGGGCGAAACGTGAGCAGCGCCGACGGGTGCCCGGCCTCGGTAAACGCGTTCGCAAGCAGGCAGGACTGCCGTTCGGTCCCACCGCTCCGGAGATGGTCCTGGACGATAAGGATTTTCATTGGACGCCGGGGGTGGGGTGGCGCACGCTCTTCGTTCGAAAATGCATCCGTTGATCTCACTGCTGTTTCGCTGGGCCGTCCTGGCGCTGGGCGTGGCCCTCGCGTCCGAAATCGTGCCCGGAATCGGTTACGACACCGGCCGCACCCTCGTCGCAGTGGTGCTGCTGCTGAGCCTGCTTAATGCGATCGTCAAGCCCATCCTCGTATTGTTTACGCTGCCGTTCATCCTGCTGACCTTGGGGCTCGGGATGATCCTGATCAATGCGTGTTTATTCCTCTTTGTGGGTCGTCTCATCCATGGATTTCACGTCGATAGCTTTTGGTCGGCCGTGGGCGGTGCCGTCATTGTCAGTCTGACCAACCTCCTGCTTACCCAGTTCGGGCCTGGCCGGCCTCCTCGGAGAGGTCTCGGCACGCCTGCGCGCCCCAAAAAACGGGACCCGGACGTAATCGATGTCTGAAGACTTTCCACTTGCGGGGTTTCCGCGACGTGGAGAGGGTGCAAGGATGGCTGAAACTACGGAATATGACCTCATCGTGATCGGCGGCGGACCGGCGGGCTATGCGGGAGCCATTCGTGCCGGGCAGTTGGGTAAGAAAGTGGCTTGCATAGAGATGGAGCGTGCCGGTGGCACCTGCTTAAACTGGGGGTGCATTCCCACCAAGGCCTTGCTCAAGAGTGCGGAGCTCTACCAGAAAATGAAGAAGGCCGAGATCTATGGAATCTTCGCCAAGGAGGTGACCTTCGATTTCGCGAAAGTCATGGAGCGTTCGCGGGGCGTGGCTTCCCAGATGGCCAAAGGCGTAGAATTTCTCTTCAAAAAGAACAAAGTGGATTACATCGTCGGCAAGGGCCAGATCAGCGCGCCCGGGATGGTTTCGATCGTGGAAGGCGAGCAAAAGGGGAAATTTCTGAAGACGAAGAACATCCTCATCGCCACCGGCTGCAAAATGCGCCGAATCCCCGGGTTGGAGTACGACGGGACCAAAGTGATGACCTCGCGTGAAGCACTGGCGATCACGGCGTTGCCCAAATCGGTCGTGATTGTCGGCGCCGGCGCGATCGGCATCGAGTTTGCCTACTTTTTCAATGCCTTCGGCTCGGCGGTGACCGTGGTCGAAATTCTTCCGCAGGTCCTGCCGGTCGAGGACGAAGAGATCTCCAAAACGCTCCAGCGTTCGCTCGAAAAACAAGGCATCGCCTTTCGATTGGGTGCCACCTGCGATAACTACCGCGTTTCCGAAAACAGCGTCAAAATCACAGTCACCCAAGGCGACAAGACCGAAGAGCTCGAGGCCAACGCGCTCTTGTCGGCGATCGGCGTCATCGCCAACCTCGACGGCGTGCTCGCTCCCAACGTCAAGCTGGAGTTGGACCGCAACTACGTGAAGGTGGGCGACGATTACCAGACCACGGTGAAGGGCATCTATGGGGCGGGAGACATCATCGGGCCGCCGTGGCTGGCGCATGTGGCCACCTACGAGGCCGTGAATGCCGTCAACGGCATGTTCGGCCACGGGAAAGCGAAACGCGTTAAGAACTTCCCGGGTTGCACCTATTGCCAGCCGCAGGTGTCCAGCACCGGCCTGACCGAAAAAGCCGCCAAGGAAAAGAAGCTCGACTACAAGATCGGCAAGTTTCCGTTCACCGCCTCAGGCAAAGCGGTCGCCTCCGCGGAAAGCGAAGGCTTCGTCAAGGTGATCAGCGATGCCAAGACCGGAGAAATCTACGGCGCCCACATTATCGGCAGCGAAGCGACGGAACTGATCGCCGAATACGGCCTGGCAATGGAGCTGGAAGCGACCGTGGAGGAGATTCACCAGACGATCCACGCGCATCCGACCTTGAGCGAAGCGGTCATGGAGGCGGCGGCGGCAACGAGCGGCGAAGCGATTCATATCTGAGGGCTCGTAGCGGTAGGCGCACCGAGTCGCGTGACCACACTCCGGCTTGGTTCGACCCTACAAAAAACTCCGCAGAAAGTGCGGGGTTTTTTTAGAGGCGGCTGCGAAACGTACTCCGCGGTTTTGAAAGTGGTGCGAGCGTCGGGAGTCGAACCCGAATCAGCGGCTTCGGAGACCGCTACACTATCCATTGTGCTACGCCCGCATTAGAGCGATCGGTAAGCAAACGGTCCGCGCGGCCTCCGTCAAGCGCTGCGAATTGGCTCGGGCTGATTCCTTCGGCCAGCGGGGTTGGAAATGGAACAGGTGCCGGATGGGTTCAGTCGGCGCAGGACACGGTCGACCCGCACGTGCACAAAAAAAGCAGGCCCGGAAGGGACCTGCTAAAAGGATGAGGACATCGAAGTGCTCAGACGTCGGGCTTGGTCTTGCGAAGACCCTGCACGCGATCGCCGGTCTTCCATTGTCCGCGCTTCCGGAGCAAGTCCACACGCTCGAAGCGTTTGAGAACGTTACGTTTGACGACGAGACCGGACGCGCCTTGGAGACTTTTGTGCTGTGACATGGCTTAGAGAAAAGGGTCTGTTTCGGTTAAAAAGGTTAAGACTGAACGAGCGAGCGTGCCCATGACAAGTATTTTTCACTTACAGAATGGGCTTCGATCACCACCCATTCGGGGGTTTTATAGGGGTGAGCGGCAAAAAGCGCCGTTTCCAAGGCCCCTCGCTGCGTATCTAAAAACTTGATAGCCAAGCGATACTCGGTGCTTCGCTCGACCTTTCCTTCCCAGCGGTAGATCGAATGGATCGGCCCTTCGATTTGAACGCAAACCGCTGCCCCGCTCCCGATAGCCTCCAATGCAAGGCGCTCGGCATCGACCGACGAAGCGACCGTCGTCCATCCGATAAAGAGCATTGGCGTTCCCGAAAATGCTGCCCCTGTCTGGGGAACTATTGAGCCTGTCGCGCCACCTTGTAGGCGACGGGCTGTTGTCCGACCGGAAGGGCCAGGAGATCGTAGTCTCGGAAACCGGTAATCTTCACTTGGGCAAACTCGCCGACCGGAAGCTCGCGCGGAACGTAAATCCGACCGTCGATATCCGGTGCGTCGGCCTCGCCGCGAGCCACGCCGGGCTCTTCCACCAAGACCGTCATCGTGCGATCGACGTAGGCGGCGCTCACATCCGAAGCGATTTCCTTCTGCAAGGCCATCACCCGGTGCCAGCGCGCTTCTTTCACTTTGGGCGCGATCTGTCCGTCCATTTTCGCCCCCCGCGTGCCTTCCTCCTGCGAGTAGCGAAACACGCCGAGGCGCTCGAACTTGGTTTCGCGAATGAAAGCGCAAAGCTCGTCGACGTCGGCTTCCGTTTCCCCGGGGAATCCAACGATGAAGGTCGTCCGGATGGCGATGCCAGGGATACCTGCGCGGATTCGGCGAAGCAAATCGCGGATGTAATCTCCGGACGTCTCGCGTTGCATGCGTCCGAGCATGGCGTCGCTGATGTGCTGCAGAGGGATGTCGATGTAGCGTGCCACCTTGGGGCACTCTGCGATCGTGCGGATGAGCTCGTCGCTCCAATGCGCCGGGTGCGTATAGAGCAGCCGTATCCAGAAATCGCCTTCAATCGCGTCGAGCTGACGGAGCAGGGTGGTCAATGCGGTGCCGCGCGACGAATCGACGGGCGTGCGGGGATTTGGCCGTTGCTCCCACGTGTCCATTCCGAAAAACGTCGTGTCTTGGGAAATCAGGTCCAGTTCCTTCACGCCCTCTGCCACCAGAGCGCGGGCTTCCGCGACGACACTTTGAACCGTCCGACTGCGATGGCGGCCGCGGATCTGGGGAATGATGCAGAAAGTGCAGGGATGATTGCAGCCCTCGGCGATTTTGACGTACGCAAAATGTTTCGGGGTGAGCCGGAAACGGGGAGTGTCGTAATCCGGGATATAGGTCGAATGCCGCGTGACAAAATCCTCGGGGACGGGCTTGAGCGCACGTTCCTTGGCATAAAGCGACTCGATGATCGGCGCGACTTTGGTGACCTGATCGAGGCCGATGAAGGCGTCGACCTCATGGGCCAACTCACCGGACAAATTCTTGGAGAAGCGTTGCGACATGCAACCGGCCACAATCAACTTCTGCTCCTTGCGCCGTTTCCGTAAACCACGGTTTTGATGCACCTCGAGAATGTGTCCGATCGACTCTTCTTTGGAAGAGTCGATGAAGGAGCACGTATTGACGATGACGACATCCGCCTTTTCGGCATCGGGAATCACCACCATGCCCGCCTTGTGCAAATGACCGACCATGATCTCGCTATCGACGAGATTCTTGGCGCAACCGAGGGAGATCAGACTGACTTTAATCATGGAAACGAGCCCTGAGGGTGTCGCGGCAGGACGGAAAAGCAAATCTCCGTTCAAACCGAAGGAGGGTTCGCAGCCGCAAAAAAAAAACCGCGGCCGTGGCCGCGGTGACGAAGGTTACTTCTTGCCCTTCACGGTCTTCTTAGCGGCCTCTTTCTTGCGTTTGAGGCGCGCGAGGCGCCGCTTTCTCTTGATGATCTTATTAGTTTGTTGGCCCATAAATGGTTGGAGAAAGGGTTAGGAATCCCAAAGCCGCGCCCCGGAGTCAAGCCCGCGTAGGCGGGAGGCACCAGACAGGTCGCCTCACTCCAGAACGACGCGGTGCGTCTGCAGCGTCATCCCGAGCTGCCGGTCGTACTCGGCGATCGCTTTACGGGCATCGCTGGCAGCCCGAAACTCGCTGTTTTCGATGAGGGCGAGATTCTGTTGCAACTCGAGCGCGCGATAGGTGCTTCCGGTGCCGGCCCGGAAACGCTTCAACTCCGATGCGACCGCCTTCTGCGCCAGCTCCCGCGCTCCCGCGAGACTTCGATGCGTTTGCGGGTCGTCTCGATCTGACCGGCGGCATTCCCCACGCTCACCGCAATCGCCTGTTCCAAGGCCGCACGCTGCGCTTCCGCCTGCAACGCACGGGCGATTTTCGGACCGTACGATTCGACTGTGATGGTGCAGTTTTCGCCAAGGCGAGGCGAACCGCCTCGGAAAGCGTCAGCACGATTTCCTCACCGCGAGCCGTCGCCACCGCCGCAAGCGCGAGCGGCAAAAAAACCCAGCGACGTACACGGAGACGAAAAACCCCGTGTACGGGCACTCAGGTCAACCACACATGAGCGCGCGATGGAAGCGGCTTCTGCGTTGCCTTGCCCTTACCCTCGGCGCTCTTCGACTTCTCCACTATTTCGGGACCCGATGGTCGGGAAGATACGGGCGGCTCGCGTCGAATGCGGTCGTCTTTGCTTCGGGTGGCGGACTCGAACGCATGAGCGGACGCTACAACAGAAGGGCGGGGGCCATCGGCAACCGCAGGGATGACGGTAAGGAGGGAGGAGACAAGGATGGCGGAGAGTTTCATGACGGGCGTAAGAAGGGCGGCTTCAGGTATAACACAGTTCGCTCGGCAAAGGTTGCACGCGTCATGCCACATTCTCATCTTCGATGCATCTTAATTACTAAGACCATATTACGTAATCGATGGCTTTCAGTGACTTTTTAACGCGACACTTTGAGCCTCAGAAGCGAAACAAGCGCGTCCCACTAGCGGGACAACTACCGACTAAACGACTTTCGTCGGCTCCGGGTGCTCTGGGATCGCGCCTTGCTGCTCGGCGTCCGACCGTTCGTAAGGGCCCCCTTCGAGCACGCGCTCGCCGTCGTGACGCCACGCGTAAAGGAGAGGCGCCTTCGTTCGCTCCAATTGCTTATAGAGCGCGGCGGTCGGTCGCTTCATGATTCGGAGTTCATAAACGCCTTCGCGCTCGCAACTCAGCACGCGGGCATACGGCTTGAAATGCTCGGGTCGTCCAATGACGCGAGCGAGATTTTCCGGCAACACCGCTGCCTTAGCCGATCGATCGAGGGCGAGGAAGGCGTAAGGCAAACTCCGGAGGTCGATGCCTGCGCGTTGTCCAAATTTCACCCAATCACGATCGGCGAAGACGCCTGCTGGGATCGGGGCGAAGTGGTGACACCAGTGACGGGCATTCTCGGGTGTGAGCAAACCGCAGGGCGCTTGGTGCGGGCAGGGCGCGATCACCCGGAACTCGCCGGTCAGGTCGTTTCGCCAGCGCTGAAGCGTACGCGCGACATCGGACGTCCCCGGTTCCACCCAAAGGACCGCTGCGGCGCGCGCCATGGCGGCTTTGAGCGCAGTTTGAGCGTCGAACGAAAGTTCGTTGAGCACGTGGCTCACGATCAGGAGGTCCACGGTCTCGCTGGTTTGCGGCCAGGCGTCCACCTGGATCGCGGGAAACGCGGCACGCGCCCGATCGATGGCGTACGTTTGTGCGAGCGGCGAGTGATCCATGAGTTGCAAGCTCCCGAACCGGTCAGGCCCGAAAAAATCGACGACACGTCTGCCGGCGATCCCGCTCCCGCAGCCCCAATCGACTGCCCGGAGTGCGCGATCGCGACAGGACGGTTTCCAGCCTCGCAGGCGAAGCTCCGCGAGGACCGCATCCCATTTCCAACCGATCCTTTCGCCGTACGTAAGATCGTAGGCGGCGAGATCCGACAGCGATTTCCAGTAAACGCCGTCGGCGGCTGTCCCGCCAAGAAAACCGGCCCGTAGCCGATCGAGCGCCTCCCAATCGAGTTTCTCCCAATTCATGGCATCAGTTCGACCTTGAGGTGCGCTGCCAGCCGTTGGGAACGAATTCCGTAAAATGCCGCAAACGCACGTAGACGTTCCAAGCCCTCGTCACTTCCCGCTGGACGTTCCTTGATCCCGGCGATCATCACATTCTTCGCCGTGTGTTCGGTGGAGATAAACTCGAAGACTTTGGTGCGATAACCCGCCCATTCGAGCAACTGGGCGCGCAGCGCGTCGGTCACGAACTCGGCGGTGCGCTCCTGAAAGATCCCATGCTTCAAGGCGTCGGCTAAAACTGCCGGGGCTGTCAATTGAGGGCGCAGCTCCTTTTGGCAGCACGGAGAAACGACAAGCAGCCGCGCGCCTGCAGCGATCCCGCGGGCCAAGGCATCGTCGGTGGCGGTGTCGCATGCATGTAGGGCGATCAGGACATCCAGCGCGCCCACCTCGTCGAGCGCAGCGCCGGCGATTTCCCCCTGTTGGAACGTGAGACCGGAGATTCCCCGTTCGCGAACGACATTCGTGCAGAACGTCACCAGCTCCGCACGCGACTCGATGCCGACAACCCGCGCGCGCTGTCCGAGCAGGGTTGCCGTCGCAAAAGTCAAATAACCCTTGCCGCAGCCCATATCCGCCACCGAAAGCCGCCGCTCGAGCGAAAAGGCGCCGGGATCGGCGTCGTCGGTCGACAGCGAAGACTCCCGCAGCAGGTGCTGGAGCAACTCGGTAAATTTTTCGATCTGCCTAAGCTTCGGTGCCATTCCCTCGCGCGGCCGACCTTGCTCGTTCGTCACTCCGAGCGACTGCAACCACCCGCTGTCCGGCGAGATGAGCCGGTTTTTGGTCCGATCGTGTGCGTCCGGTCGAATGTCCGGTGCAAGTGCTGCGGTTTTTAAGCGGAGATGAGCTTTCCCGTCGGGAGTTGTCTCGAACTGGACTGTGTGCAGCCGGGTGAAGAGGTGGGCATCCAGGAACTCTTGACCGAGCAATCCGCGGACGACGGCCAACGTTGTCTCTACCCGAAAATTTTTCGTCACATCGCGGGTCGTATAGCGGTAAACGAAGGATAAATGCGGACCGCTTTTTAATGCGACGGGCCGGACAAAGACGTTTCGCAAGTCGGCCTGGTGAGCGGAGGGCGCGGGTTTACCGAGGGTCAGCTTCACCAGAGAGGCATCGCTCAACGCGACCTCGAGCAATGCGAAAAAACGTTCGAGAGCGGTGGGCGCAGGTTGCACTTCCTAGAGGAAATGGGGTTCACGGGCGGTGGCAAGGACCCCGTTCCACGGCTTCCCGACCGCGCGACCCCCGCGCCGTTTTCGAAGAAGGAATTCGAGGCGGGCAGTTCGGTCACAGGACTTTTGTCCTTTGCGCTCAGGGCTGGGGAATAAAGTTCGCGGACTGCCAGAGCGAGTTCCCTTGCCGATAAGTCGCAAGCACGTCCTCGGGGGTGACGCGGGTCAGGACGCTCGCCACGAGATGCCGGCTTGCTCGCAAATGCGGCTGTTTGAAGTCGAGCACCGCAAAACTGGCCGGCAGGCCCTGCTCCAAATAACCGTAGTGATCGCCGCCGAGAACCGCCCGGATGTTACTCGTCGCCATTTTCAGGATAGTCGCCGGGTCAGGGAGAACGGAGTCGCCGAATTGAGATTTCGCCACTTTGTAAGTGAAATCCAACTCCGCCAACATCGAAGGGGAATTGAGCAGGCCGTTGTCCGTTCCGAGGAGGAGGTTGGCCCCGGCCTTGAGCAGCGCTGCGATCGGGGGAAGCGGCAGCCCAAGGTTGGCGTTGGCGCGCGGATTGAGCACGCCGGTTTTCCCGGAGCGCACCAACAGGGCAATCTCCTCCGCATTCGCCACGGTCAGATGCACAATGATATGCGGATCGTAGAGTTCGATCGCGCGCACGAGGTCGCCGCGTCCGGTCGTCGCCAAGGAAACGTCCCGGTAGCCCGCATTTTCCAAGCAATGAATCGCGCGAAGTTTTCCCCGAGCGAGGGTGGTCTCCCTCAATTCGCGCCAGGCGCTGTCCGTCAGATCGTTCATCGTGCTCTCGCTAAATCCGTCCGCGGCGGCAAGCAGCGCGTCGAGTTCGGCCCGTGCTTCCGACGAAAAGTCGTCCCGATTGGCGCGAAGCTGGGTTTCGCCAAACGGCACGCAGTCGAATTGACCGAGGACGATCGATTGCACCCCGGTCTGCTCGCTCGCTTTGCGGAGCAAGCGCGCGCCGGCGGGTCCCTGCTCCCGAAAATCGAGATGACAGACGGTCCCGGTTCGCGCCATGTAGTGCAGGTGTGCGGCAACGTGGGGCAGGTGAGTCGCTTCGGTCAGCTTGGCCAGTTCGCGGTATTTGTAGCCGTGTGGGCGAAAAAAACCCTGTTCCAAGGTCAACCCCGTCGCGCCGTCCGGCAGGACGCTGTCGCCCATGTGGGTATGACCGTTGTAGAGTCCGGGAACGATCACCCATGCTCCCTCGCTCTCGGTCGGCAATTGTTGGATCGGCTCGCCCAGCTCGATCGCGGAAATCGTGTCCTTGTTCCAGGCAAAGCGCAGGCAGCGATGCGGAATCAGGTCGGGGCCATGCAGAACGATGCAGTCGTGAAGAGAGGGCATGAGTCGAACGGACCGGGCACTCGGTCCAGCTCAGAGTTCGTCGTCCTTCTGATTGAGAAAAAGGAGGACGATACCGAGACATGCAAACATCCTAAATGCCGCATCCTGACCGTTCCAGACCTTCGACTGCCACATCAAAAACCATTCTCCGCCCACACTGATGAAAGCTACGAACCACTGCAGCATGGACACGGTCAGGCCGATCGCGCCAAGGCGTTTCGCGCCATTGAAGAGCTCCGCCGAGGCGGCTCTTTGCGTCCAGAGCTTCTTCGCTCCGGCAAAAACCAGCCAACAGGCGACGGCCTCCCAAAGAATAATTCCCGCGTAAAAGGCGTGATGAAACCAATACGAATTGTCCGCCGGACTCGGATCGCGAAACGAGCGCCAGGCCTGGGCTTCTCCCGAAAAAACCGTGTCCATGCTGAGCACGTGCTGCACGAATCCGTAGTTCGAGCGATAGTCGAAGAGGTTGTTGAAGACGACCAACAGAAGGAAGAATCCAACGGAGGCGAGGAGAGCGATTTTACAAGCGCGCATGGGAGGACGTGGAGGTGAGAATAAAAGCGCTTAGGGCACCGCGGCGAGCTCCGCATAGTCTGGCACCAGACGGGAGCGAAAGCTCTCGCCGTGAATCAGCCGGCGGGCGGAAGCCGGGCGCGCGAGCAGTTCGTTGAAGGTGCGTGCCGGGAAGACCAGGAGATCGGCCGGCGAGCCGGGCGCTACCCGTCCGTATCCGCGGGTATCGAGTCCCATGATCCGCGCAGGACCCGTCGTGACGACTGCGGGGGACTCGGGCAGGCGTGTATCGAGATGAGCGATACGAACGGATTCCTGATAGACCTCCATCGCATCGAGATCGCCCCAGGCGTAAAAGGCGTCGCGGACATTGTCGCTACCGCATGCCACCGTGACTCCCGCATCCATGAGCTCATGCAGCAACGTCACCCCCCGCCACCGCGGCGTGCGCGGCGAGCCCAACTCGCCCGAGGGCCCTGCGGGCGCACGCATGCGGCCCTGAAGGTACAGATTGCAAAGGGGAAGCGCGATAATGTGAATCCCCGCCGCCTTGACCAAATCCACGGTGCTGGCAGCGCGCGCCGGGTCCTGCACCGCGAGCGAACAGGTGTGTCCGCAGGCCACGGGGAAAGGAAAGCGATTGCGCAGCACCGCCTCCGCGGCAGCCCGCAGGCATTCGGCGTGGGCCAGTCCGCTTTCGTCGACGTGCAAACCCAAGCCCACCCCCAATTCGCGCGCGGCTGCCATCAGACCGTCATATTGTTTTGCCAGGTCGGGGTTCGGTTGAGGGAAACCCCCGAGCGCGGTGGCTTTGTGGCGACCGGAGACCTCCACAATCCGGGCAGCTTCGGCCGGCGACAAAAACGCTGCAAGACTGCAAAGGCTGATCGTCTGCAACTCGATTCGACTCTCCCATTCGGCACGCATGCGCTCCATGACGCGGTGGGAGCGCTCGCCCACTTCGCGGCCGGTATCGAGGTGGGTTCGAATTGCGATGGTCCCGTGCGCATGGGCGGATCGAAGCGCAAACTGCGCACGACGATACAGGTCCTCTTCCGTCCACAATTGGGAATCCTGGTCAAGCACTTTGATCGCGTCCCAGAATTCGCCCCGCGGATTCGGCGCGCGGTGCCACGTATGCGCTTTGTCGAGATGGGTGTGCACATCGAGCAGACCCGGGAAAACGACGGAACCGGCGAGGTCGGTCGTTTCCGCACCGGTATTTCGGATTGCGGGACTCGGGGACGTCGCGGTGGCCATGCTGGCGGTCGGAACGACTGTGACGATTCGTTTTCCATCGATCGACAAATCGCACTCCAACCAAGGCTCGACCCGCGGATCCTGTCCCCCGGCGCACGCTTGGAGCGACAGGGGCAAACAGGCGAGGGGAATCCGGGCGCGGCGAAAAACGTGCATAAGCGCGCTTCGATAGCAGGTCGCGGGCCGGACCGCGAGCCGAACGCAGGCCCGGCCGTCTCCCGCTATGGCAAATAGGCGGTCGTGACGGCCCGGTCGACGGTCACTTTGCCCTTGGGCAGGATCTCGAGGTCTTCCAACTGCTGGATCTGGATTTTGAACCGCTCCTTACTGACACGGCCGATCTGCGCGGGACTGCCGTCGTTCCGGCCGATCACCAGCCGCTCGTCGACAATCATTTTGCGAGAGTAATTCATAAAGTCATCCGAGTTGTTCGGATTCATTTTCTTCATGAGCTCATGTGCCGGGGCGGGATCGTTTTCGATATAGTCCCGCCAGCCCCGGATGTAGGCACCCATAAACGCTTTCGCCTGAGCGGGATTGCGTTCGCCCCAAGGCTTGTTCGCGAGGAGAACGGTGTAGGCATCGAAACCTGCGTCCCAAGCGTAGAGGAACCGGGGCTGCTTACCGCCTCCTTTCAGGATATGGAAAGGTTCGGCGATGTAGAAACCCTGCTGAATGAAGTCTTTGTTGCTGACGAAATTTCCGACCGAAAAATTCTGTGGAATGATATTAAAATCGATTCCGTACTTCTTCCGGAGGTAAGGCAGAAACGCCCACTCGGGCCTTGCCATGATGGTTTTCCCATTCAGGTCCTCGAACCGCTGCACCGGGTTTTCCGCATGCAGCATCAGCACCGAGGGATCGTTCTGGAAAACCGCGCCGATGTGGATCACGGGCAAACCCTGGGCAATCGCGAGAAGGACGTTGGTGCTATCGGCTTGCGCGATATCGGCCTTGCCGGTTGCGACCTTCTGCATAACGAAGGCATTGGGGCCTCCGGGGATGAGCTCTACCTCCAATCCCGCTTCTTTGAAGTAGCCCTTCGCTTGCGCCTGGAAAAAGCCGCCGTGCTCCGGTTCGGGTACCCAGTCCAGTTGAACGGTCACTTTGAAAAGGCCGGTCCCGCCGTCTTTGGTGCCACTCGAGGCCCCCGCGTCGGAGCTGGCTTTCGGGCCGCAACCGCCGAAGCCGACCACGGTGGCCGCGGCGGCGAGAGCGAAACTGAGCCAACGTAGAGTCACGGAGTGGGATAAGACGTTCATTCGGTTGACCTTTGTACTACGGCTTGGCCCTGCAAGCAAACTTCGGCGGCGCGTTTTTGGCATTCTTTCTTCGCGTTAAGTGACGGTGTGCGGGGCATTAGGCTCCGCGCTCCGGCCTACCACCCAGACACCAACCATTCCTCGACCGGAGCGTTGGACGGACGGAAACCCATTTCGCCACAGATTGTCCGCATTCGACGCCACTTCTCCGGATCCATGGGTGCGAGCGGTGCCAGTCCTGCTGGTTTTACGTAGGGCCTCAAGGCGTCCAGCGACGCTCCGACCGTAGACGCCTTGGCCCCGGGTCGACTGCGTGCGAGCGTGGCCGCGATGGCGGCTTCCCGGTCGAGGAAGGATTGCGCCCAACCGCGTCGAGTCGCCGCGACGAAACGGGCGAGTGCATCGGCATGGCGCATTCGCTGTGGGCGCGTCGTGAAGAGGACTTCGGAATAGGCGTCGAACCCCAAGTCGCGAAACGAAACGAACCGCGCGGCGTCTCCCGCCCTTTCGCGCAGTTGGACGAATTCCTCGGTCTTATAGCCCTGCATCGCCGCAACCTCCCCGCGCAGCAATTGACCGATGTCGTCCTTTACGAAAACGAGCGTCGACGCGGTTTCGGGCACGCCGGCGTTTTTCAGAAACCAGCGGTAAAGCGGATCCCCGTATGCATGCACGCCGATTTTCCGTCCCCTGAAATCCGCGGCCGTGACGATTTGCGACGAGGCTAGCGACATGAAGCCGGCGGGACTTTCCTGAAATTGAGCCGCGAGGGCCATCAGATCGAGACCCCGCCCGAGACTTTGCAGGAGAATATAGCCCTCGATCGCTCCTACACCGCATCGTCCGGGTTCGGCGTCGATCAGGGCAGCCGGTTTCATTCCGAAGGCGAAGGGCACGATGTCCACCTCGAGACCGGCGTCGCGATAGTAACCGAGGTCGACCGCGACGTAGATCCCGGCAAATTGCGCGCCGGGAAACCAATCCGGGAAAAAAGCAACGCGCTCGGCCCGCAAACCGACGGCGAAGAGTCCGCAGCCGAGAATCCAAGGTATGACTCTGCACATGCTGCAACGGGAGAAGCTAGCGCCGCGCCAACTCGAACCAGGCGGAGAGGTTACTCCTTGGACCGGCGAAGCGACGCTCTCGGGGCGACGCCCTCGCGCTTCGTCACGAGAATGTCGCCGCCGTGCGAACGAGCCATCGTTCGCGCAATCGAAAGCCGGCGGCCGACCCCGCCGGTCGTGCGATGGCGGGTTTTCTTTCGAGGATGAGGGTATAGCGAAGCGAGAGCGCCCGCGTCACCGAAACGTTGCAGGGACGCGGTAACGGCAAAATGCCGGCTGACCTTCAGCCAATAAATCGAAAAACCCTGTAAAGCGATCGAGAGGTCGATCAAGTCGTTGCATGGATGGATCCGCGGTGGAGTCCGAAGCCGGAGCCCGCACGGAAAAGCGTGACTGTATTCATAGAAGCGATATCGCCGGAAGTGCCCCTGCGTCTCGCACTTCCGAACTGCCGTGAAACGACTCCTTCTCTCCCTCGCCTCCGCGCTGTCTTTCGTCTCCTGCGCGTTCTCTGCGAGTCGGCAGCCCAATATCGTGCTGATTTTTTCCGACGATCATGCGTATCAGGCGGTCAGCGCCTACCGAGATGGACGGAAACTCATCGAGACGCCGCATTTGGACCGGATAGCGAAGGAAGGCGTGCGCTTCGACCGCTGTTTGGTGCCGAACTCGATCTGCGGCCCAAGCAGGGCTACCGTTCTCACGGGCAAGTACTCTCACTTAAACGGCTTCTACAACAACGCCCCGGGAGTGAAATTCGACGGATCGCAGGTCACATTTCCCAAACTGCTGCAAGCTGCGGGCTACCAAACGGCGATTGTCGGCAAATGGCATCTCGGCTCCGATCCCACCGGCTTCGACTTTTGGCAGATCCTCGTGGGGCAGGGGCTGTACTATCACCCGCCGATGATTCGCAATGGCGAACCTATCGAAACGAAGGGACACGTCACGGATCTCGTCACCGATGTCGCGCTCGACTGGCTGAGGAAAGAGCGCGACCGGACCAAGCCCTTCCTTTTGATGTTCCAGCAGAAAGCGCCCCACCGCGAATGGCAGCCGGCTTTGCGACATCTCAATTTCGACGGAGACCGGGTTTATCCCGAACCCGAGACGCTTTTCGACGACTACGCGAATCGGGGCCCGGCCGTGCGCGAGCAGGATATGTCGATTGAAAAGACGATGACGGACCGCGATCTCAAGCTGGTACCGCCTCAGCAACTTACCCCCGAAGAACGCGTCGTTTGGGATGCCTATTACGAGCCGCGCAATGCCGCGTTTCGGGCGAAGAATCTGCAAGGGCGCGACCTCGTCCGATGGAAGTATCAACGGTACATGCACGACTATCTGGCGACGGTGCGTGGGGTGGACGAAAGCGTCGGCAAACTTCTCGCGTATTTGGACGAGGCCGGATTGGCGGATAACACCATCGTGGTGTACGCCTCCGACCAAGGCTTCTTCCTCGGAGAACACGGTTGGTTCGATAAGCGATGGATTTTCGAGGAGTCCCTGCGTACGCCGTTACTGATAAAATGGCCCGGAGTCGCCCGTCCGGAAACGGTGAGCAAGGAAATCGTCTCCACGCTGGACTTTGCGGAAACGTTTCTGGACGCCGCCGGAGTCGTCATTCCGCAGGAGATGCAGGGCCGAAGCCTACGGCCTCTCGTGCGTGGCGAGAAACCGTCCGATTGGCGGACCGGTTTTTATTACCAGTACTATGAATATCCGCTTCCACACCGGGTGCGCCCGCACTACGGAGTCGTCACCGCCCGCTACAAGCTGGTGCGCTACTACGGCGTCGAGGAGGATTATTCCGAGCTCTACGATCTCGAAACGGACCCGCATGAACTGAAAAACGTCTTCGACGATCCCGTTTACGCCAAAACCAAGATCGAACTCGCAGCGGAACTGGCCCGGCTTCGGAAAGAACTCAAGGTGCCGGAAGCGGTCGCGCCCGAATTGTACGGCGGGCGGAATCGGCGCGTGGGAAACCAAAATAAGTCAAGCGGCGCTGCGTCGTCGGCGCAGCCAAAGGATTAACGGTAACATCGCAGCGGGGGCGATCGCAGAGGTGGCGAGCCCCCACGAGAGCGAACTTCGGTCCGCCACAAATCCCACGCCCCACGGCATGAAGATTCCTCCGGCGTTGCCGAGGGCCGCCAGCGCACCGAACATGCTTGCTCCGCCGTCCGGATAGCGGTCGGCGGTCACCGCCAGCATGGTTGGCCAGAGGCAGCTGCCCGTGAATCCGGCAAGGATCGCCCCGACGAGCGCGAGCCACGGAAGGGGCGAAAATGCGGCGACCGCGAAAAGGACAATGCTCAGCCCGCAACCCCACGCCATCACGAGATAGGGGTTCAGCCGATTTCCCATCGCTCCCACCACCATGCGACCGGCCGCCATCGCCACGGAGAAAAGGAGGAGCGAGGTTCCGCCCATCCACGCCGGGTAACCGAGCGACGTTTCGGCGTAAGCGGGGAGCCACTGCGCCATCCCCAGTTCCGTCGCGCCCCCGAGAAATATCGCAAGCATCGCAGCGAGAAACCAACCGCGGCGCGCCAATGCCGATACGGACGTGCGTCCCTCCTCCCCCACGAGTGCCGGAAAGCGCAGCGGCGCCAAAGCCACCAACAAACCGAGCGGTAGGGGAAGCAGGACTACACAGGATCCCCGCCATCCCAACCCAGCGCGTAACGAGAGCGTTCCCGCCAGAATCGTGACAACGGCTCCCACACAGTAAAAGGAATGCAGCCAGTTCATCGCCGCCCCTCGGTTTTCCGGATGCAATGCGGCGACGATCGGGCTTAAGACCATATCCAGCACCCCCGCGCCCAGGCCGAGAAAAAACAATGCCGCCAGCAACCATGCGTAGGTCGGCGCGATCGCCATCGCACAGAGGCTCAGCGCGATCAGCGCGTTTCCGCCCAGCGCGAATACCCTGACGCCGTACCGGTCTGCCAGCGGACCGGTGACGACTATCCCCACAACCAAACCTAAAAAGGCGGTCGCGCCCAGTCTTCCGAGCGCCTCGTTCGAAAGTCCCGCCGCTCCGCCGAACGCGTGACTCAAGGTTGTGAGAAAAACCGGGACGAGATTGAGGCCGATCGCCAGGCTCATCATCGCCCCGTAGCAAAGGACGGTGAGATAGCGCACGCGGACGGTCTTGAGGACAGCGGAAGCCATGCGGAAGGCATATTTCTTCCGACGCGTTCCGCAAACGAGATTCGCGAACAGCCAAAAGCGCGACCGACTCCTTCCACGCCCATTGCGATCGGAGCTGCGTCCCATGGGTATCGCGCCATTTCCAATCCATCCGACCCTGACGAGAGGCGAAGCAATTTAAACGTTAATACCTCACATCCAGTTTTAAGGCGACTCCGGCGATCTCTCGGCGAAAGCCGGGAAGCAAGCGCCGGGTGCCGTCCTCTCATTCACTATGAAGTCACCGAAGATTGCCAAAGCCATTTCTTCTTGGCCTGATGCGTCAGATGACCTGCGCCTTCTCCGCACTTCACCTTTCTTACTGAGCCGAAACGAAACGGCCGCCGCCGTGGCCAACCCGTTAGCGGCGCATTCTCCTTCAAACCTAACCCGGCCCATGATTCGCAGCTGCGTTCGAGATAACATCCTGCTCCTCGATCAAGGAGGCGCGCTCATCTCCGCACTCGACGAAAGGCATTATCGCGAACCGGTCGCTGCCTGCTTCGGTTCGTCCGTCGGGGGACACACCCGTCACGTGGTCGAACATTACGACGGTTTTTTTGCGGGTTTGGGCGCCAGCGAAATCGACTACGAGGCGCGCCCGCGCGATCTCTCGGTCGAACTCGACCGCGCGGTGGCTCTTGCACGCCTGCAACGTGCGGTCGATCGCTTGGAGAAACTCCGCGAAGATTCGGATCGGCCCGTGCGAGTGCGCGCGGAAACCGCTCCGGCCGAAAGTTCCTTCCCGTGGGCCCACTCCTCTCTGCTGCGGGAGCTCGAACTGCTGCTGAGTCACACGGTGCACCACTACGCGCTGATTGCGATCACCTGCCGGCTCGTCGGATTCGAACCGCCGCCCGATTTTGGCGTAGCGCCCTCGACGTTGCGTCATCGTCAAACCCTTGGCGCAGCGTGTGCACGCTGACCTGGCTGCCGGCCCGAGACGGCGAAGGGTACGATTTGCTCTTCAACCGCGACGAACTGGACGCCCGCGGTCCCGAAATCCCTCCCGAGCTTTCGCTGCGGCATGGAACCCGCGTGGTGGCGCCGCGCGATGCCGAACGCGGCGGAACGTGGATTGCCCTCAATCATTACGGGCTGACCGTCGCTCTGCTCAATTTCTACCCGCAGAATGCGCTCGATCCAACCGACTGCCAGACCGCATCCGTGGAGCCCTTCCACTACGCCAGCCGAGGCGACCTGCCTTGGTTGGGTGCCGACGCGAGCGACGTCAATGCGTTGGAAAGCCGCCTCCGCTCGGAACCGCTCGAGCTTTACCGTGCGTTCCACCTGGTGGCGGTCGATGCCAACGGGGAGAGTCGTTGGTTTCGGTGGGACGGCATGACCCTGCGGATGCAAACCGCGCCCCCTTTTGTCACCTCCTCCTCCTACCGAACCGCGCGGGTGGAGGCAGAGCGCCAGGCCCGTTTCGAACGGCTTGCTCCCGTGACGGTCGAAACGCTTCAGGCATTCCATCGCGAACATAGCGCCGATCGAGGCGCGGCTTCCATTTGCATGCGACGCGACGACGGTCGGACGCGCAGCCTCACGACCGTTTGCGTGCGCGCGGAGCGGCGCGAACTCACCTACGAAACGATCGCCTGGGATCGATCGATCCCCGAGCGGCACACGGTCGCCCTGCGATGAGCCCTTTCATCTCGGATTCCGTCGCTGCCCATTTTTCGAGCGGCTCGCTCTGGCTCGCGTTGATCGGATTGGCCTTGGCCACTTTCATCAGCGAAGACCTTACGTGTATTGGCGCGGGTCTGTTGGTTGCGGCCGGCAAGGCGCCGTTCTGGCCCGTGCTCGGTGCCTGCATGCTGGGAATCTTTGTGGGGGACCTCCTGCTTGTCTACGTGGGGCGAACCTTCGGGCGACCGCTCCTTGGGCTACCGCTGATCCGTGGCCGGGTTTCCGCCGAAGGCCTGGCGCGCGCGGAACGTTGGTTCAAAGAGCGAGGGGGCCGGCTTGTCTTGGCGACGCGATTTATGCCCGGGATTCGTCTGCCAGCCTATCTCGCCGCAGGGATTCTGCGCGTGCCGTGGCTCCCTTTTATCGGCTGGTTCGCGCTGGGCTGCGTCCTGTGGACGCCTCTCCTCGTCGGTGGCACGGTCTGGGCGGGCGAGACGTTGCTGGAAACGTTTCAAGCCTGGGAACGCGCCGTCCCCATATTGGTCGCTGCCGGCCTCGTTATCTGGGTGACTTTGAAACTCGGGATCCGCTTCGCCTCATGGCGCAGTCGCCGCCTTCTTCTTTCGCATTGGCGTCGCTTGACGCGTTGGGAGTTCTGGCCGCAGTGGGCGGTTTATCCACCGGTGGTGGTCTACATCTTCGCCCTCGGCATTCGACATCGGAGCTTCACCCTTTTTACGGCCGCCAATCCCGGCATTGGCGCGGGGGGAGGGTTGGTGGGAGAATCGAAGGCAGAAATCCTGCGAGGTTTATCCGCCGCCGGTCCGCGTGTGGCGGCTTGGGCGGCGATCGAGCCGGGGACAGACGCTTCCCGCCTCGCGCGGGTGACGTCGTTCATGGCCTCGAACGCGCTCGCGTTTCCGGTCGTCCTCAAACCGGACGTGGGCGAGCGAGGTTCCGGGGTCGTCATCGCTCGATCCCCCGCCGCCCTGTCGGATAAAATCGCCGCGGAAGGGAACACCCTGATTGCGCAGGCCTATGTCCCGGGCGTGGAATACGGCGTGTTCTATGTTCGCAAACCATCCGAACCGAGAGGACGCATTTTCGCGATTACGGACAAACGCACCGTATCCGTGGTGGGAAACGGCAAGAATACCCTCGAACACCTAATCCTTGCCGACGAGCGGGCCGTATGCATGGCGGCGTTCTTCTTGAAATCGTTTGAGACTCGCCTCGACGAAATCCCCCAGGAGGGAGAGCGGATTACGCTGAGCGAATTGGGGACCCATTGTCGCGGTGCGCTCTTTCTCGATGGAGGAGAGTTGGAAACGAGCGCCTTAGGCGATGCGATTGAAGCGACCAGCCGGACATTTGCAGGTTTTCATTTGGGCCGCTACGACGTGCGCTCCGAGAGCGTCGAAGCGTTTAAACGGGGCGAGTTCCGGGTGATCGAGTTGAATGGGCTAACCTCCGAGCCGACCAGTATCTACGATCCTCGACACTCCGTCTGGCATGGGTGGTCGATGCTTTGCAGGCAGTGGCGACTCGCCTTCGAGATCGGAGCGGAAAACCGGAAAAAAGGTGCCCACGTGCTGACGTTTCGAGAGCTTTGGCGATTGCTCGTATGAAAACCCCGGGTGAATGTGCTTCTTTTGTGGAGCTGCAAACGGACAACTATCTTTTGACGACAGCGCGCATTGCGCTCGACCTCGAGGCGACGCAACGCCTGCGTTACGAGGTGTTTAACCTCGAGCTCGGCGAAGGCTTGGTGGAATCCCGGCTCACGCGTCTGGATGCGGATCGCTTCGATCCGGTGTGCGATCACCTGCTCGTTCGCGAAATCGAATCCGGCGAGGTCGTGGGTACCTACCGCCTGCAATCGGGTGCCTCGGCCGCCCGCAATTTGGGGTATTACAGCGAAATCGAGTTCGATTTCGCACCGTTCGAGGCGTTCCGCTCACAGACGATCGAGTTGGGCCGCGCCTGCGTTGCGCGCGCCCATCGAAATCAAACCGTGATCGCGCTGCTCTGGAAAGGCATTGTGGCGTATACGCGCTTGCACGGAGGACGCTATTTGGTCGGGTGCAGCTCCTTGACCTCGCAGGATCCCGCCGCGGGTCTGGCGGCCTTCACCGCACACTTGGAAAAACATCTCGCGCCGCCGCCTTGGCGAACGAGTCCCCAACCCGGTTGGGCCTGCGAATCGGCCGTGACGGTATCCTCGCCCAAAATCCCCCGGTTAATGTCGGCCTATCTCGCGCTGGGCGCGTGGATTTGCGGCGCTCCCGCAATCGACCGAGAATTCAGGACGATCGATTTTCTGACCTGTCTCGATTTGACGATCCTACCTCCGCGCGTGATGCGTAAGTTTTTGAAGTGAGTCGCTGTATTTTGCATACCCATGCTGTCGACGCGTTGTAGAGCGGGCTGGCGCCTGGCCGCGTTAGGTTCGGCCCTGGCCTCCGGAGCGATCCGATTTACGTTAAATCCAAGGCACCGTCGCGATGCTACCACGAAGGCCGCGTGGTTGCAGGGCGTTTGCCGCCGGATCATGAAAGTCATGGCAATTCGGCCGATCGAAACGGGAGTCTGCTCTCCGGGCGCGCTGATCGCATGCAACCACCTCAGTTACCTCGATATCGTCGTTCTCTCCGCTTTGGCACCCGTCGTCTTCGTCGCGAAAAAAGAGGTCCGCGCTTGGCCTATTTTCGGGTGGTTCGCCGAAAAGGCCGGGACCCGGTTCATCGATCGAGGTCGTCGCGGGGACGTGATTCGTATTGCCACCGATTTGACGCCGCTCATCGAGCGCGGAATCAGCGTCGTCGTTTTTCTCGAAGGGACCAGTACCGACGGACGCACCGTGCTGCCGTTTAAGTCGTCCCTGCTCGAACCCGCCGTTCATGCGAAATGGCCCGCCGCCGCGGCCGCACTGACGTATTCGGTTCCCTCACCCCGCTCGGCCGAACTCGAGGTCTGTTGGTGGGGAGACATGACCCTAACGCCTCATTTGGTTAATCTTGCAACGCTCCCGTGGATCGAGGTGCGCGTCGCTTGGGACGAGGCAGAAACGGGAGGCGGCGACCGGAAGGCGTTGGCGGAATTATTGCGTGCTCGGGTGCTCTCACTCAAAGGCGGTCTGGCCTCACTTCGTTCTCCCGGAAGGGAATGAACCGGGTTGCTACCGCTCTCGTCACATCCCTTTTTTAAATGCCGCTTCGCCTTCTTCTCACTGCGGGTCCCACTCGCGAGTATCTTGACCCCGTTCGCTATCTCAGTAACGGGTCGAGCGGGAGGATGGGTTACGCCTTGGCGGCGGCAGCCGTCGCTCGTGGGCACCACGTCGATCTCGTGACAGGACCGGTCGCGATCGATGCTCCCGCGGGCGTCTCGCTCCACCGCGTAATTTCCGCAGAAGACATGCTGCTGGCGTGTCTTCCGCTCTTTAGGCAGTGCGACGTTTTTATTGGCGTCGCCGCGGTTGCGGATTATCGCCCGAGCCAATGGCACCCAGAAAAGCTTAAGAAGAACGGCGGGAACGTCACCCTGACGCTCGTTCCCAATGTGGATATCCTGAAAACCCTTGCCGAAAGCAAAACCCCACGCCAAACGGTGGTCGGTTTCGCCGCCGAGACTCACGATGTAGAGGCCTACGCGCGGCGAAAGATGGAAGAGAAGAAATGCGATTGGATCGTCGCGAACGACGTCAGTTTGCCCCACGTCGGCATCGAAGCCGCCGACAATGCGGTCGTCGTGCTCGGCAAGACAGGTCTTCGTTCGCCGTTTGGCCCGGCACCCAAGCGCGCAGTCGCAGACTTTATCCTCGACCTCGTTCTTCCGGTCGTCGATCCGTCGGCACAGAGTAAAAAAAAGTGAAATGGACGCATTTGGTGCGCGACAGTGGAACAAAAACCGTTTTTTTATTGGGTGCTAGGTTTTAGAGCCGAAGGTACTAAATTGGCCGTGCGAGTCGCTCAAAAGACTCAACAGATCTGAAAATTAGGGTAAAGACCCTAATTTTAACGCTCACTTCGCGTTGCAAGGCAATTGGTTGCTCATCTCCCGACTCTTAGGCTCGAACGCGGGCCCTAAAATGGCGTAAATGGTCCTCCGCTCCCGCAGCGGATCTATGAATTCCGGTGCAAGTCCTTCCTTTCAAAAGATCCGCGTGGCGAACGGACGACAGAAAAGCTTCTTCCTGTCCGGCGGCCTGCTCAGCCTCCTTTTAGTTTTGGAGGGATTTTTCTCCCCAGTACGCGCCGAGGCCTCGGATCGTTGGGAAGTGCTTCAAGCGATTCACTGGGTGGAGAATCCAGATAACAGCCCGGCTCCCGGTCCATACGGTGAATTGGGCGCTTACCAATTTCGACGTTCTACGTGGAAATCGCATACAACCAAACCCTTTGAATACGCCCGGGAGCGCGAACACTCCGACGAAGTCGCGATCAAGCATTATGAGTGGCTTAAACGCGGTTTCGAGCGTGCCGGACTGTCCGCGACACCGTACCGAATTGCCCTCGCCTGGAACGCGGGCCTGACGGCGACGCTCAGCGGACGAGTGCCCACTGTAACCCACCAATACGCCACCCGCGTCACGAATATTGTGGAGTCGCTGAAACAGCGCACCGCCAAAAGCGAAGGTCAGTAACGGGGTTGAACGCCTTCGGACAGGCCGCACGGCGTTTACTCTAAAAACGATTGTTGCTTCGGTACCTTGGCCGCGCGCTTGGCGGCTTCGTCTTCGGGCGTCGAATTAAGGTGCCGGGGAGGTCGCGAAACGCGCGTGGCGACCGCCGCTTCCCGATCCGTGACGATGCGGTCGCAGATCGCGTGGACGTGCAGGCGCAGCCATTGATACGTGCTGCTCCCTTCGGTGTAGTTCGCGGGGCCGTAGTGATCGATGCGACCGACCTGGCGGAGGCGGTCGTTCTGAGCGAATTCGTCCGGACGATCCGCATTGTAGACGGCGTAGGCCTTGCCGCCCCCTTTCTTGACTACAGAGAAACTCGGGATGTCGCTGGGACCGTCCGCAATGTAGATCATATTTTGAAACGGAATCCGCCGATCTTCCGGCGCGATATTAGCGTTCACGTCGATCGCCGAGTTCTTGTTCGTGCCCTTGTTGATTTCGAAGAGCGCACGCGTCTTCGTCGTGTTGTCGATGACCATGCCGATCTGGGCAATCACCGCGTCGGCTTCGATCGACAACTCTTTTTGGCGGAGAAATCCCGGCTGGAGCGGATTCTCGATGAACTCGCACCCCCAGATGCCGTCCACATAACCGGCGATGGCACTGCCGCGGACCATTTCCGCAAGTCCCGTGCTCACCACGTAGTGTTCGAGTTGAATTTCGTGCTTCGCGTGGATCTCGCGTTCGCGAACGAAGCTCTTTGCCTGCTCGAAAAACCGGGGTAAGCCCGGATAAAACGCGATCTCGGCACCGCATTCGCGCAAAAGCTTGTTTCCCAGCTTCGGCATCTTGCCGGCAAGAACGTGAGTGAGAAGATGGTTGAGATACGCGATCTCCCCCGAAAGCTGATAACCGCGGCGACGGTAGTGCTCGACCAAGCTGTTGGTCTCGTTCCAGAACGAGGCTTCGTCGATGCCGAAGTGCCGAAAAAGGGGCGACTGCATGTATTCCGGGATTAACGTCTTGTCGAAATCCCAGATGCAGGCGATGGTGTTCTGAGTGAAAAGCGTCGTGGCCATCGTGAATCAACACCGTTAGGCGAGTCGTTTGCCTCGCGGCGCCAAACCGCGAACAAAGCTGCGGACGGCGAGCCACGCAATTCGCAAATCACCGAGTTTGGCGGAACTCTCTTCCAACACGAGTATGGACAACCTTCCCTCAATTTTCCCTTTTCAGCGCCGCGTCGACGAACTCGATGCGCAGATGGCTGCGCCTTCCTTCTACGCCAATTCGCGGCGCGCGACGGATGTGACTCGCGAACATCAGAAGCTCGGCCAGCTTATCGCGGACCACAAACTCTTCGAAAAGCTCGAACAGGAGATCGCGGAGGCGGAGAGCATGGCGCGGGATTCCACCGCGGATGCCGAGTTGAAGGAGCTGGCCGCCTCGGAAATCCCCGAACTCCGTGGACGCCGCGAACGGATGCACGAAAAGGTGTTGATGGCGATGATCCCGCCCGAGCTCACCGATTCCCGCAACACGGTGATGGAGATCCGGGCAGGCACCGGCGGCGAGGAGGCCGCCCTGTTCGCCGCGGAACTTACCCGGGTGTATCAAAAATTTGCGGACAAGTGCGGTTGGAAAATCGAGCCCATGAGCAGCAGCGTCAGCGAACGCGGTGGGTTTCGAGAGGTGAGCTTTTTGATCACCGGCACCGATGTCTATAAGCAACTCAAGTTCGAGAGCGGCGTCCATCGGGTGCAACGCATCCCCGCCACCGAGGCAAACGGACGGATCCACACCTCGACCGTCACCGTCGCCGTGCTTCCCGAAGCCGAGGAAGTCGACCTCCACATCGATCCACAGGATCTCGAAATCACCGTCCAACGAGCGAGCGGTCCGGGAGGGCAGGGCGTCAACACCACAGACTCGGCGGTCCGGATTATTCACCGGCCATCGGGCATGATTGTGTTTTGCGCCGACGGACGTTCGCAGCAAAAAAACAAGGCAAGCGCGATGGCCGTGCTGCGCTCCCGCCTGCTCAAACTGAAGGAGGACGAAGAGCGCGCCAAGTACGCCGCACAGCGCAAGAGCCAGATCGGCACGGGGGATCGCAGCGAACGGATCCGCACCTACAATTTCCCGCAGAACCGTCTCACGGATCATCGGATCGGGCTCACACTCTACAACCTTCCGTATGTGATGGAGGGCGATATCGCGCAAATTGTCGCCGCGCTGCAAAAGGTGGAATTCGAAGAGAAGCTGGCAAACCTGACCGGACAGACCTACGTGCTCAAGCGCGGCGGTGCGGACCGAGACGACGACTGAGTCCTCCCGGCTGCACCGAAACGATCGACGCATGGCCACCGTACTCGAAATCGTCAAAAAGAGCACGGACTTCCTGGCAGGCAAGGGAGTCGAGAACGCCCGCTTCAATGCGGAGTCGCTCATTGGCTGCGCGCTCGCGCTCAAGCGAATGCAGCTCTACGTTCAGTTCGAACGTACGCTGAGCGAGCCGGAACTGGAAAAGATCCGTCCCTTGCTGCGTCGCCGTGCGGCCCGCGAACCGCTGCAATATATCCTCGGAGAAACCGCCTTTCACGGCCTCGTTTTGAAGTGTGACCGGCGAGCGCTGATCCCGAGATCTGAAACGGAATACCTCGTGGAATTGATCGTGAAGCGCTGCGAAGACCCCAAGCCTACGTTCATTCTCGACCTGGGCACGGGCACGGGCGCGTTGGCTCTTGCGCTGGCGAAAATCTTCCCGGCGGCGGTGGTCACCGCCGTCGATGCCAGCGAGGATGCACTGACGCTCGCCCGCGAGAACGCAGCCGCCGCCGGAATCGCCGAACGCGTGCGCCTTTTTAAAACCGACTGGTTTGCGGGCCTGCCCGAGGGAGAGCGTTTCGACCTGATTGTGGCGAACCCTCCATATCTCACGTCCGCCGAGCTCGCGGAAACGCAGGCCGAGGTCCGCGAGTTCGAGCCGGCCTCCGCCCTCGTGGCCGGTGACGACGGGTTGAGCGACCTGCGAACGATCCTGCGCGATGCGCCGGGGCGTCTCGCGCCCCGCGGGCTGCTCGCGCTCGAAACGGGCATCGCACAGCACGCCGAGCTGAAAAGGCTCTCCGAGCGGACCGGACTGACGGGCTTCGAGTCCGCACTCGATCTGACGGAACGCGATCGCTTTGTCTTTCTACGAGCGTAAGCCGATTCGCAGACTCACGTCGAGCGGTCCGCGGTGGACGCGCCTGACGTGAAGACGAATGCGCTCGTGGCTGACCCGCTCCCAGCGGAAGAGTCACCCGGGCGATGCACCCGCGCACGTCGCCTCGGTCCTCCAGTTGGAGCGTGCCACCGTGATTTTCGACAATCTGGCGGCAGAGCACCAAACCGATCCCCGAGCCCTCCGGCTTGGTGGTGAAGAACGGGACGAACAGATTGGTCGTCTCGCCGACACCCGGGCCGTCGTCCTCAATCAGAATTTCCAGAGCCGCCCCCACCTTCTTCCAGCCGATCCGGACTCCGGGCGCTTTGTCGTCTCCGGCGGCATGCTGTTCCAACACCGCTTCGACGGCATTTTTCGCCAGATTTATCAGCACCTGCTCGATCTGCGCACCGTCGCAGGACAACGTGAGGTTGGGACCTCCCGTCACCACAAC
>Ga0105044_10000642_pt1 | contig 43853 bp, 46 predicted proteins | sample MAT01_FD_78092 | JGI IMG/M metagenome (GOLD analysis project Ga0105044, IMG submission 78092) | Freshwater microbial communities from Lake Fryxell liftoff mats and glacier meltwater in Antarctica - MAT-01 | ecosystem: Environmental > Aquatic > Freshwater > Ice > Liftoff microbial mat | place...
ATCGTGGAGAAGCTGAGTCGTTGCCGGCAAACCCTGGAGGGCATCAAGCCCGGCTGCACGCGCCCAAGAATGCGCAAAACAAAGGGAAAATAACTCCAGCTGTTTGCAAGACACTACACTAGGAGGAGCTTGAGCTGGCTGGCGTTGACGCTCAGCACGGTCAGGGCGTTGTTGAATTTGAGCGAATCCTCAATGTCCAGGCGGCTGATGTCACCGCTGGTTTTGCCAGCAAAGGGATTGGCCCGGGTGGGCAGAAGTTCGCCGCTCGGGCCGGTGGCGCCGATGGAATTCCGGATTCCGCCGCCGTTCTTGAGTGAAAGCTGAACGGCTGGGTCGTACTGATGGGCGTACCACAGGTTGGCATCGGCCGAGAAGTTGCCGAAGTTGGACTCCTGCTGACGGACGGTGGCCCGGCGCCCTTCGAGGTACACGGAGGCCCGTCCCAGGATAAGTCCGTCCTTGAAGTTAATCACCGCGCCGACGGCGTCGGTGATGACCTTGACGGCGGCTCCGCGGGTTCCTGGAGCGTAGGGATCGGAACCGCCCCAGAGGGAGGCCACTTTGGCCGCGGTTGCCGGGAGGGTGTCGCCGGACACTCCCAGCACATTGCCCTCGGCATCGAAGTCAACCACGAGTTGCCCCAGGTATTGGTACTGACCGTCGGTGCTGACGACGGCAACCGTCCGTCCCCGCTTGTCCTGAGTCAGAAACGGATACCGGCCGGCCGCGCTGTCCCCCGGCAAAAGATTGGCAGGATCGTTGACATAGATAGTTCCGGAACCGCCGGCCACGATGACATCCACGCCGTCCAGGCTCTGGGCGAGAGCTTTCTCGTTGTCTATCTGCTGGAGCTGGGACGAAAGCACAATCTTGGTGCAGCCGTTAGTGCGCAGCGCGTCGATGACGGGCTGCAGGTGGGCGGCCAAGGCCTCAATGTCGTAGGTGCGTGGACTGGGGGCAGTGGCTCCCTGGGGTCCGGTTACCCGCACCGATCCCAGTGAGGAGATGTTGGCCAAATCCGGCGGGGTGACGCCGAGGACGCCGATTTTTTCGGAGCCACGTTCGATAATCGTGGCGCGGGCGAGCTTGGGGTGGAGTGCCATGTCGGCCGCCGCGGTGCTGACGTAGCTGGCGTCGGTCGCAGGGTTGGCGCGGAAGCGACCACTGGGAAGGATCTGCTGGGTGGACCGGGCGGCGAGCGCGGACTCCGACGGGGGAACGGCACTAAAATCGAGATTGGCACTGAGCAGCGGAAAGGCGGCGCCATAGTTGCGCAGGCGGGCCAAGCCCCCGGCGCGGACGTCGGGAAGAATCATGCTGGCGAACTCGGTCGGGCCGAGGTCGAACTCGTGGTTGCCGATGGAGGCGGCGTCGAATCCGATCGCATTCAAAATGGCGAGGTCGGGCCGGCCGGCGCTTTCGCGGAGGTCGGTGGCGGCGCCGGATGCGTCGAAGTTGAACACCAGTCCCAACACCGTCTTCAGCGGAGCGACCGTCGAAGGATCATTGCCGGCGGAGAGGAAGGCTCCTGGGATGACGAGGTCGCCCGCGGCCAGGGTGATCGAGGCGTGGACGGCGGGATTGTCTTCGAGGCGGTCCACCAGGGCGGCGAAGCGGGGCGCGGTCTCGAGGGTGACCACATCGGCCTCCATGTCCGAAGCGTGGAGGATTTGGAGCCGATAATCGTCGTTCTCGGAGGTGGGGGCACCCTGGGAGATTGCGGACGGGCTGGGACCGGACAGCGTTTCCACCCACCATTGGCGACGATCCGCGGAACGTTCGCGCAGGTAGAACTTCGCGGTGACGCTGTCGGGAGTAAAGGTCACGTCGAGAAACCCACGTTTGGCGAGATTGGCGAACTTTAGGTCCCGGCTGTAGCCAAGGAACAGGTCCCGCAGGATTCCCTCCTGCCCCGGGAAATATCGCTCGATTCCCGGGGAGGACACACCCGGAGTCGCGAACTCAATGCCGGCCACCGTGCCCGCGGGCACACCGGGTCCGGCGGAAAAAGTCCGTAGGGTGCTGGACCAGGCATTGTGGGTGTCACCCGAGAACACGACCAGCTTCTTGCCCAAACTGGCCGCGGTCTGGAGGAGCGTTTCGCGCTCCCGACCGTAGCCGTCCCAAGCGTCGGCGCTGTAAGGCAGGGGATTGGCATTCGCGAGAACGGCTTCCTCGGCGAGGTTTAACGGAATCCCGTTGGCCCGCTTGGAAACGGGCGTGAGATACTTGATGATGGTGGCCGGAGAGACCGAGCCCTCAGCGAGCTCCAGCAGCAGTTCGGCCGGCATGGTCATGTTACCCATCAACACCTGTTGACCCAGGACCTGCCAGGTCGCGCCGGATCCGGCCAGTCGGGCCTGGAGCCATTGAAGCTGGTCAGCGCCGAGCAGTTTGCGATCACCGGTGTACATCTGCGTGACATTCTGGGCGACCAGTTCGGCGGTCACGATGGGACCCAGGGCCGCGCTGAAGGCGGCGATTCCAGCGGTGTCGCCAGGCCCAGATGGCGGAGTGAGACCATAGGTGGCGGCGTATTGGGCCACCAGGGAGGCCTGGGCGAGAATCGCTCCGATGCGCGCGACCACCTGCGCCTGGGTCGGGGCGAGGTCGAGTTGAAGATCCCGGGCATTCAGTCGGGTTTCGAGCATGTGAAGCGAGACCAGATTGCCGAAGTCAAAGGAGCGGTACGCCTGCCGCCGATCCCCGCTGGCGGGCTCCCGAATGGGCTGCCACTCGTAGTATGCCTGGAGCGCCGCGCTCACCCGGTTGGTCCAGGTGCCTTCGGTGGTTGGGGAATGATTCTGCGCTCCGTTAGCGTAAGCATCATTGGCCGTTTCGTGGTCGTCCCAAATGACGATAAACGGCGCGGAGGCCCGGGCTGCTTGGAGTTTGGGTGCCCGGTGATACTGGGCGTAGCGCAGGCGATAGTCCTCCAGTGTTACGCACTCGCGGTTCGGTTCAAAACCCTCGGATTCGGCCAGTCCCTCCGCCTCCGGATAACCGCCCTGGCCGTATTCGTAGATGTAGTCACCGGTATGAACGAGAGCATCGTAGTCACCAATCCGGGCCGCCTTGAGATACGCATCAAAGGGGTCGGCCGTGATGTTGGCGCAACTGAACACCGCGAGTCGCACCCGGCTGACGTCACCCGTGGGAAGGGTCTTGGTCCGGCCCGCCTCGGACCCGGCCATCCCATTGTCCGCCAGGAAGCGATAGTAGTAGGTCGTGCCTGGCTGCAGACCGGAGGGAATGACCTTGACCGTATAGTCCCGGGAGACGTCGGTCTCAAACGTCCCGGACCGCAGCGGGGCGGTGAACTCAGGCGTCGTGGAAATTTGCCAGGTGAGAGTGACCGGTCCGGCAGTGTCGGGAGTCGCCCGGGTCCAGAGCACGACGGAGTCGGAGGCGGGATCGCCGGACGCAACTCCGTGAAGGAATTGCGTCGCGGACTGGACGGAGAAGCTGGCTCCAAGAACCAGCAGGCAGGACAAGACGGTGCGCATGGGGAGTGTGGGCAGAAGACGGTTGAAAATCAGGAGTCTTCGGTATCCTGAGATCGCTTCGCTGACAAACACGCCGCGGTGAAGATTGCGTGCCGGCTTTGTATCGGACTAAGGCCCCATCGAAGGACAGCCGGAGACGGATTGCTAAGAGTGAAGCGCACTGCGGATGGACGGATTCGAGTTGGGGGAAAGCGCGCCCAATGATCGTCAGTGATTCGTAACCTCGAGTTCATATAATAAGGCTCGCCAATTGGAGGGGATTCCACGAATGATTTTTAAAAATCAAGTTCCTGACCTATGAATAGAAAATCCATACACAATCTACTTAGAGTTCCGCTTTCCACGAGCATGGCGCTGGCCGCGGGCGTGCTTCAGGGCGCGCCGGCCGGCCCGGCGCCTACGGTGCCGGAAGGAGGCGGCCTTCCCGGAGCGTTCCCCAATACTTCGGTATCCGGGGTTAATGTCCTGGCGAAGGGGAGCACCACCTTCAACAGCAGTGTCGAAGTAACCGGCTTCGACGGCCAGGGACCTATTCACTGGTCCCTAAACCGCTACAATCGTGGTGACCTCGCGCTGCGCCTGTCGCCCGGAGATCCGGTGGCGGCGCTGGGGAACCTCAATCAAGGCTTTATCGAATTTGGTGATGGGGCGGCGTCTGTGGCCGCGAGTCAGGCCTGGCGGCCGAGCCGCAACTTCGGCGTGGTCATTCCTACGGCCCGCCAAAACGGGCCGGTGGATTGGGGTGATGGCGAGGGGCCGTTTTTTCCCACGGTGGCCGTCTCCTGGGCATCGTCTGGCCCCTCGTACAACATGAACGACGGATCCTTTGGAAACGGGGATCTGGACATCAACACCGGCCGGGCCGGAACGCACGCCTCCAGTCCGGAGGCCAACTTCGCGTTCTCGACGACGTGGTTTCCTTTCGACCAGGGATGGCTCGGCGGTGACGTGGGGACGCCCATTGTTGGGGACCCCAATGGCGTCATCACGGACGGTACGAGTCAGTGGTCGTCACCGGAGGCGCATGCCACGGGTCTCACGGCCGGTCTTGTTCGGTGGCCGGGATTCCCGGAGGGGTCGGGTAGCTTCGGGGGCCGGGCCGAGCTCATTTTGCCGGGAGTGAATGCTGTGGAGGCCGGAATGATTTTCGCAACCTCTTCCGATGGTGGCAGCGACGTGAATCTGGTGGGCGTGGTCCCCAAGGAGGATGGCTCAGGCTGGCTGGTGACCGTCCGCGAGGACTCCGCTGCGGACGCCGAGACCCTAGTTCCGGAGGGGCAATCGGAATTCCAGTTTGTGTATGTGCCCTTTGATTCCGCACGCCTCGTTGGCGGACACATTGTCGGCAGTTCCGGGGCGAAGCGGAAGGCCGTGGGGGACTTTGCCGTGACCCGGACGGGAACGGGTGTGTATGAGCTGACCCTCCCGGGGAAGACGGGAGCCGACGGACTACTGTTGCTTCAAGTGGCCGACCTGGAGGCTGGAACCTCGGTCCCACTGGCCTCACGGGCGTTCCTTTCCTACGAATACCTCAATGGGAAGTTCGTGATCCAATCGCGGAAGACCACCGGGGACACGACTGCCGATCTGGCGGACGCCAACTTCTATGTGGCCTGGGTGGACTTCACGAATCCGCTCGCGCCACCGGCCGGACCGCGTCTCCGGGACCAGGCCCTGGTGGCGGTCAACGGAGAAGGTGTGGCGTCGCGTGACGCCGGGCTGGGAGTCCATTCAACGGAGCCTGAGGTTCTCGTGGTCACCATCGACACGGCCAACGCGATCGCCATGACCGACGAACTGACCGCGCAGCCTGCCACCGCGGCGGTCGTGGGGCGTTTCTACGATTCGCGCACTCTTTCCCCGAAAAGTGATCCGTTCGGCATTTTCGGAAACTCCGCTGGGGCCTTCTCCAAGGTGGACGTCGAGTTCAATCCAGTGACCCGCCAGTACGTCGTGGTGGCCAACGCCCGCACTTCGAGCCCCACGGGGAATCACGTGCCGCGGGTCGCGTTGGTGAACCCGCAGACCTCGGCTGGAACCGGTTCTCCGGTGGCCCGGACCGTGGCGTTCATGCCTGACACCGAGGCGAATTTCGACGATCTCGCGGTGGCGGTCAGCACGGTAAATGGAAACATCCTTTTGGCAGCGGAATACAGTTTCGCTGGCGAAGGCGAGGGCACTATCGGCGTGCTGTTCGACAAGGATGCCGCACTCCTGACGCCTGAGTTCACCCGTCTTGATCGGTTGCAGAGCGCGGGTGATGAAGATGATCCGGATATCGTTTACCTGCCGGGACGGGACGTCTTTCTGTATGTTGCGAACACGGACAACTCGAATGGTTCCGATGGGGTCCTCAGCAACCGGATCGTAGGTTCAGTTGTCAGCACCGTTCCGGGAACGGACGGCAAACTGCAGACCCACATTGAGCAGGTGCTGAGCGATGGCACGCCGGTTCCGGAGGGGCATCCGGCACCGTTCCTGAATCCCTTCAACGGTGAACTCCTGACGGCGTATGACGGCGGCAACGGTACAGCCATCGGCGACCTGTCGTATTTCAGCATTGGCGCCGCTCCAGGCTACCCGTTCACGTCGCTTCGTTCGGAGATCGCGTATTTGGCGGGAACCTCCGGCAATCCGTTCAACCACCAGCATCCGCAGTTTGCCGCGGATCCGGTGGGCGGGGTAATCGCCCTCGGACACCAGGCATTTGGCAGCACCGTGGGACTGCCCAATGCTTATGTGGTTAGGCTGCTCGGACCAGATGGCAGCCCGCTGCCGAGCCAGTTGGGGACGGCCCTGTTCCTGGCGGACACCGGAGCCCCCATCGGAACCGGTCCCAACGATCATGTCATCCGCTACTCGCCGACCGCCGGCCAGTTCCTGGTGGTCTTTAACAATGGTTCAACGACCTCCCTGGCCTCGTTGCAGGTCACTTCGTCGCACCTCGCGCCCTCCGCACCGCCAACCCTGACCCTCTCGTTGAGTGGGGCCAATGTGTCCCTCTCCTGGTCGGCGATCGCGACCTCTGCGGTGTTGGAGACGGCGGGATCCGTGGGAGGCACCTGGAGCGGGGCGGGTGGTACGGTTGTCGAACAGGGCGGGCAAAAGACGGTGACTCTGCCGATTGGGATAGGTCCGGCCTACTTCCGGCTGAATCAACCCTGACGCCTTCGCCCATTGAAACGGGGGGCGGGAACGCCCCAACGGATTGCCAGTCGCTAATGTCCTTTCTCCATGCTGGTTCGCGATATCGGTGACAAGGTCAGGAAGGGCGATGTCCTCTTCGAACTATATAACAAGGACCTGCAGTTCGAGAAGTCGTCGCGCAAAACCGAGATTGCCGGGGCAAACCTGGCCGTCCAGACCATGGAAATCCATTTGGAGAAGTCGAAGCTCGCGTTTGATCGCGTCCAGGACCTGCCCAACAACAAGCTGGTGGCGCAACAGATCTTCGACAACGCGCGCCTCGATTACAACACGACCGAAAACAGCCTGGCGATTGCTCGGGGAGCCGCATTAGAGGGTCTGGTACCTGGTTCCCCGTAGCAGGCGACGTCAGGAGTCCCCCTTCAATCCCCGGAACGTCCGACCTCCATGCACGTCCCGAAATCGAGTTAGAGCCTCATCACAAATAACTTGTTTGCAACCAATTCCTGTACAACATGTTGCAAATGTTTAGTCAAGAGTTCAAGGATGCCACCTTCATCTCGGCGACCTCCCGGCGCGTGACGGTTGACGTTTGAAAATCTGGTGGGTTTCACGCGCGCGGCGGGCTTGCTTCCCAAAACAAGCTCTCAGGCAGATAAACTGATAGATGGTTGTGGGCTTCGCGGAAGGAGGTACGGCCCGCCCAAGGTCAGGTCATGGAAAACTGACGCTGAAATACCAGGTCGAAGGAGAAGGTCTTCAAACGATCTGTCACAACCATATCCCAAGACAATGACAACATCCGTCTTTGGGCACTAATTGCCTATTTCACCACCGCGTCCATAAGGGTTACACCCCATGGTTTACAGGTTTGTACCCGTTTAGATTGGCGTAGGTCAATCAACGCGTTTTTCCGTGAAAAAATATGGCCCGAAAGTATGATTACATCCTTATCAGCGCCGCCGCTGCTTCAATGCTGGCCGCTTCCACTCTGGGGCAGAACATTCCGGTATCCGTGACGAATCACTTGGCTTACCGAGGCCAAGCCGGGTCGAGGCCGCACCGAGCTAATCGTCTGACCGAGGTCTACCGATTTTACGGTCAGGAACCGACCCTCTCCTTTATGCAACAGGGCGATGGCTCGACCAAGCTGGAATCGATTCGCACTCCGGGGGGAGCCTGGGACAAGTCCCAAGGATTGGAGGAAAACCAGCACAGGGCCCCAGCGTTGCGCTTGAGTCAGGTGCAGCGGGCCAGCAAGCTCATGGGGACCCCGGTCCAGAATTTACAGAACGAAAAGCTCGGCAAGGTCGAGAATCTCTCGTTGGACCTGGCCGCGGGTCGGGTCGTCGCCTTTATCTTTATCGTCTCCACCGGCGATTTCTTCGGTGAAAGGAAGTCAGGCGCCGGAGCGGGTCGCGCGCAGGCCTGAACCCACCCTTAAGACGGCTCGCCAGCTCTGAATAATTGAAAACCATTTCCGGTGATTGGGACAACTCAGCCACCGGGACACTCTGCACCGATTGAATATTTATGAAGACACTTAAGAATCTATTTTTGGATGAACTCGCCGACATTTACGATGCCGAAAAACGGATCGTGAAGGCGTTGCCGAAGCTGGCGAAAGCCGCTTCCTCGACCGACCTCAAGGCCGCCTTTCTGGCTCACTTGAAACAGACCGAAGGACACGTTAAAAGGCTGGAAAAGGTTTTCCAGTCCTTCGACCAGAAAGCCAAAGGTCAGACCTGTGAGGCCACCGTGGGGCTCCTTTTGGAAGGCGACGAAATCGTCGCCGAATTCAGAGGGTCTCCTGCCCTCAACGCGGCCCTGATCGCCACCGCCCAGAAGGTCGAGCATTACGAGATTGCGTCGTATGGCTGCCTGCACGAATGGGCTGGCCTCCTGGGGAACAAGGGCGCGGCGCGCCTGCTTGAGCAAACTCTGGAAGAGGAGAAGGAGTCTGATGAACTGCTCACGAAGTTGGCCCGGGCAACGAGCAACGAGGTGGCACTGGGCGGCGGTGACGGAACCTCAATGACGACCACCAGGACCAAGCGGACCGGTGGTCTAGCGCGAAACAGTCGAACTCCCGTCGCCCGTCCCAAGCAGTCCCTCGTAGGCACACGCTGAACAGATCGGGCGGAACAGGTTCCGCTTCGATTTCCCGAAATCACAAGACCTTTATTATAAAAAAGCAATATGACTAAAAATACTACCAAAAAAGAAGCAGTGAAACAGAACAACGCTGACGCAAATCGGGATTCCCTCACCGGGACTCCGGGTGCACATCCCGTGGGAACCGGCATTGGAGCCACGGGGGGTGCCGTTGCCGGAGGCGCGATCGGAATGGTTGGTGGCCCAGTGGGCGTCGCCGCTGGATTGGTTGCCGGAGCGGTCGTCGGCGGTTTGGCGGGGAAGAAGGTCGCGGAGAAAATGGATCCGACGATTGAGAACGACTACTGGAAGGTGAATTTCGCCAAGGAAAGTTACTTGGTACCGAACGCCACCTTCGCTCAATATCAGCCTGCGTATCGAATTGGCTATGAAGGTCTCGGTCGTTACCCCGGAAAGAAGTTCGAGGAAGCGGAATCCAATCTGCAACGCGATTACGAAAAGTCTAAAGGCAGCGCGAACCTGAGCTGGGACAAGGCCAAGCACGCCACCCGTGCTGCTTGGAACCGAGTTCACTGATTACTTCATAGGAATTTGGTTTTTGGGCTTCGCGGAGGAGGTACTGCAGGGTTTTGCGAATGTCGTCGTAGATTCCCCGCCTTACCTCCACCGCGTCCACCGCGGCCGCGATGGTGGCAACATCGTCGTGTGGGCCGATTTCGGCACCCTGGATGGCTGGGGCGTTGTTGAAGTCCTCCTAGGTCATGGCCACCACGTCCGCCCCCGCTTCCTCATGACGAGGAGGAGTTGGCGGTGAAGTGCTTGAAGCAAAGGGAGACAACGAAGCTCGGGGGATTCTGAATCCAGTCTCGATTCAGTCACCGCCAGGGCGGCAACGACCAGCCAGCAGGTATCCCAACAGGGCTCCTACGCCGACCCCGATCGCGATGCCGTGATACGGCTGATGATGAATCGCCCCGTCAGCGCCCCGGGCTGCCTCGGCGGCTTGATGACGGATAGCGATCGTAGAACTGCCGGCCTCGTTCCAGGGCGGCGCCCAAACGGCGGCGCGCCTGCTCGATCTCATCGCCCGCCACATCGGCCGTTGCCGACATCAGGGCGCTGGCATCTTCGGCCAACTACCTGAGGTCATTGGCCACCGCCTGGGTCTGGTGATCCAGGGTCTTGGGCGACCCCGCCAGGTGCCAGACGCATTAACCATGGGATGCGACGGGGAAAAACCACCCTCACCGGCCGAAACCAGTGGTTCACTACCCCTTCGTAAACCCCACTGATTCCTCGACCTGAGACAGAGAAGCCACCGGGTTCGTGCCGCCGCCCTTGGCATCCCCGGCGGTGGGGATCGTGGTGACCGGACGCCGGACGGTTGCGGTTCCCAGAGCCTGATTCCGGGGCGCAGATACTGCTGGATGAAGTTCGACGACCTAAATACTTGAAAACCGCTCAGCATCCCGTTCACGGCGGAGTCGGAACTGGTTTCCCGCGGGTTCACCGCCACCAAGGCGCGGCAGTTCATCACCCTTGCAGAGGTGCCCTGGGCGCTCACCGAGCGGTCGCCGGCACCAAGTGGACTTTAAAATCCCACGGATGGGGATGACGCCGGTCGCCTTCGTGCCGGCCCTATTTTCCCTGCCCGCCAAACGGGGCATTGGAGATGAGGTACAACGCCAGCGTGTGGTTGTTCTCCCGGATCTGCCCGCCGCGTCGTTGGAGCGTCTGCTCCAGGAACCCCGCCTCGATCCGGAATCCCTTACCCAGGTCGCGTCCGATGCCGACAAAGATCCGGTTCTGGTCGAATTCATTTCCGGACACCTGGGAGCCGAAGTTGAAGAAGACCTCATCCCAAACAATGAACTGGTACTTGGATTCCTTTCCAAGCGGCACTGCGGTCCGGAGCATGTAGCGGATCCGGTTCTCATAGCGGTAGTAACCCGTCTGGTATCCGCCGTCCGGGGTGGGTTCTGGCACTCCGATGTAGCGCTGCTCCAAGCGCAACCGATTGACCCAGGTCAGGCCGAGTGCCGGAACCTTCACCACCACTTGTTCCCAGACACGCTGCTCCGGAAATGAGTCCTTCGCGGGATAATCCCCGTAAGGAAAGGTCTCGACGAAGCAATAGCCGCCGCTGAATGAGACCTTGGAATTCAGCGTGTAGTTGACGCCCGGGCGCACGAGCACCTGCTGCCAGTCGCCGCCAAAATCGGAGCGGCGGACCTGTGTCTCCAGGTGCACGCCCCATGGACCGGAGACTGGATGGTCCCCGATATAGGACATCCACAGGTTCGCGTTGGCATCATCAACATCAGCCGCGACCACACGGGTGGTGGCGGCGGCGGCGAGGAGGGCCAGCGGCAGCAGGTGGCGCAATACCGTCATTCGGATCTTGGGGCCTTCAGGCGATTCCGAAGGTTCCTGGAAAGACCGTCACGAGTCCGGAGCCGATGTCGTGGATTCCCCCGACCAGGCCCACCTGGCCATCTTCGATCATGTCCCTCAGGATGCTGCTTCGTTCCATGACGGACTTCATGCTTCGGTTGACGTTAATACTAGCCACCCGTTCCACGAACTCGGCATTGCTGGAGTTCCGGTGGTCCGCCGTGCCCGTTTCGTCATCCACGGCAGGCCGGATCTTGGCCAGTAGCGCCGTCAGATTGCCCATCTCCACATGGTCGCAGGCCCCCTTGACGGCGCCGCACCGGGTGTGGCCGAGGACGAAGATGATCTTTGAACCTGCCACCTTGCAGGCGAACTCCATGCTCCCCAGGATGTCTTCGTTGATGATGTTTCCGGCGATCCGGACGCTGAAGATGTCCCCGAGGCCTTGGTCAAAGATCAGTTCCGCCGATGTCCGGCTGTCGATGCAGCTGAGGATGACTGCAAACGGATGCTGTCCATCCGAGGTTTCATTGGCCTGCTGCAGCAGGTTCCGGTTGACCTTCAGGTTGTTTACAAACCTTTCGTTGCCCTTGGTCAGGAGGTTCAATGCCATCAAGGGTGTGATGGCGGCCTGCATTTCCTTCGTGAGTGTCTTCATATTCGAGTTTCGTGGTTCAGTTTGAAATGGCCTTGATGCCCTTCACTTCCAGATGAATTCCGAGGGTCTTGGCGTGGATCTGGAAATTCTGGATGATCTCGATGACGTCAAAGTGGATGCTCTTGGTCCGGCTGCCGTCGATCACGACCCTGGAATGGGCGGGGATGTGATTGAGCATCTCGAGGATGCTGCCCTTGTTGAGGAAGGAGACCTCCTCGGAGAGCATGATGACATGCTCCTTGTCCGCGTATTCCTCCGGTTTGATGCGGTGGAACGGATTCAGGAAGTTGTTGCGGAGGATGTAGAAGATCGCGAACGCCATCCCGATTCCGATGCCTTTGAGCAGGTCGGTCAGGAGGATGGCGACCACCGTGACCACGAAGGGGACGAACTGTTCCCCTCCCAGGCGGTACATCTGACGGAAGAGGACCGGCTTCGCCAGTTTGTAACCCACCACGAACAGGATCGACGCGAGGGTCGCCAGGGGGATCCTATTAAGCACGCCGGGAATGAAGACCGCGCTGACGAGGAGGAAACAGCCGTGCAGGATCGTCGACAGCTTTGATCTCCCGCCGAAGGTGATGTTGGCGCTGCTGCGGACGATGACCTGGGTCACCGGCAGTCCGCCGATGAATCCGGACACGATGTTGCCCAATCCCTGCGCCTTCAGCTCCCGGTTGGTCGGGGTCACCCGTTTGTACGGGTCGAGCCGGTCGGTCGCCTCCACGCAAAGCAATGTCTCCAGGCTGGCCACGATGGCGATTACGGCTGCGATGACATACACATCCGGATTCTTCCAGTGGGAGAAGTCCGGCAGGGTGAACTGCCCGAGGAAGTCCCTGATGCTGCCGGCAACGGGGATGTTGACCAGTTGCGTCGGCGCCAGCGTGAACGGGAGGACGTTGTTCTGGAAAAGGGTGCTTAACAAGATCCCGGCCAGCACCGCCACCAAGGGCCCGTTCACCATCTGGAAGAACCGGTGCTTCTTTGTCAGCACCCCCTCCCAGGTCAGTAGGATGAACAGGGACACCACGGTCACCAGGCTCGCCGCGGGGGTGAGATGATCCAGGATGCCGAACAGCTCGGAAAAGGTGTTCCCTCCGCCGGGTTGGGAGAAGGCAAGATCGCCCTCGAAATCCTTGTCATACCCGACCGCATGCGGGATCTGCTTGAAGATGATGAGCAGTCCGATGCCGGTCAGCATCCCTTTGATTACAGACGAAGGAAAATAGTAGGCGACGGTACCAAGCTTCAGGTATCCCGCGATGAGCTGGATGAACCCGGCGAGGACCACGGCGACCAGGAACGCCTGATAGGAACCGCCCAGTTTCGCGATGGAACCTAGGACAATGACGGCCAGCCCTGCCGCCGGTCCGCTGACACCGAGTGGCGAGCCACTGGCGAAGCCAACGACGATCCCACCGACGATCCCGGCGATGATGCCGGCGAACAGGGGCGCACCGGACGCCAGCGCGATGCCCAGGCACAATGGGACAGCGACAAAGAAGACAATGATGCTCGCCGGGAGATCGTTTTTGAAGTCACTGAACAGTTGTTTCATGGGCTATCGGGGTTGAGGGACGGAGGTGCCGGCGATGGACCGGGAGCGGGGTGCGCTCAGAGCTCCGGGGTGTTGTGACTGCACGACGGCCGCGGGACCACGGGTGTCGCGAGGTTCCTGGCAGCGGTCCGGACGCGCAGCGAAAGGGCGTAATGAATCCATCGGTTTAAGGGGGGAGTGTCGGGGAAGGCGGATGAGTTCGACAACTACGAATTAGTGATCGAACACTTCGGTTAAACCGAATACGGTTGGAAATGGATTTCTTGAACTACCACCACCTCCGCTATTTCTGGGCGGTGGCGCGTGAGGGCGGACTCAAGAAGGCCTTCGCAGCCCACCATGAGTGCGCAGATCGCCGCGCTAGAGGCGGTGTTCGGAGAAAAACTGTTCCGGCGGACGGGGCGCAGCTTGGTGCTGACGGAGGCGGGTGACCAGGTGCTGAGCTACGCCAAGGAGATTTTTTCGCTGGGTGAAGAGCTGGTTTCGGCGATCCGGCATCAGCCGACGTCTCGACGGTTGCGGGTCAATGTGGGCATTGTGGACTCCATGCCCAAGCTGTTGGCCAACGAGGTGATCAAACCCGTATTCCACCTAGACCGGCCGATCCAGGTGACCTGCCTTGAGGGAAAGCTGGCCGAGCTGCTGGCCCAGTTGGCGACTTACCGGCTGGACCTCGTGCTGGCGGACGAACCGGCGCCCAGCACGATGAACATCCAGGTCTTCAACCACCTTCTCGGCGAGAGCAGTGTGACCTTCTGCGCAGAGGCGCGGCTGGCGACGAAGCTCAAACGAGGATTCCCGAGGTCGTTGAACGATGCGCCCGCGCTGCTACCCACCGTGGACACCCCGCTGCGTCGCTCCCTGGAGAAATGGTTCCAGGCCCAGGGCATCCGACCCCGGTTGGTGGGTGAGTTTGAGGACGCGGCCCTGATGAAGGTGGTGGCGGTGGATGGTCTGGGATTCCTTCCGTTGCCCACCCTGGTGGCTGCGGAGGCGGTTGCGCGCTACGGCCTGCGCAGTTTCGGAAGTACCGACGCCTGCCGGCAACAGTTCTACGCCATCAGCGCGGAAAGGAAGCTCACGCATCCCGCCGTCTTCGCGATCACTTCGACGGCACGGAAGAGCCTCTTCGCCCACGATCGATCGCCATTCCCCGCCCGTGAATCAGGGATGCGCCCGAGCAGGGCTATAACCACCCCGGCTTCGACCTTCGTCCGGTCTGAAGGCCTCTTGGACAGAGGGCATCCCGGGAAGTTTTTGGGGGATGATCAGGACCTGGTCCTGCGCGCGGGGCCACCCAGTGCCGGAATCCGGAGGTTGCGGCCCATATGCTGGTGTCGTCCCACCGGTACGGGTATTGCCCCACGATGTTTCCCCGCGGCGAGTAGTTACTGTTAGTGAACAATGACCGGTCCGATGCCCTCGAACTGGCGACGCGTTTGGACCGCTACCTGGCTGTGAACAACCGGGAACGCTTCCAGAATCGGCGGCAGGTGGGTAGTGATGCCGGCCTCACTGGTGGAGTCAGTGCGTCCGGACAGAGCACGGCGGATCCGAGCATCCCTAAGTCCAGCAACCGGCGCTCGCGGACCGAGCTGGTAGAGTGCCGTTAGAGGGCCTGGCACCTGGTTCAATCCGCTGGGCAAGCGCGACCTGGGGTGGTGTCTGATCGAAATGACGAGGAAAGTTCCTGGATTGGACTGCGCCGCCGCCCAAGGGATCCGGCGCCCCTTGAAGCAGTACCCGAGCCAACTCGAGAAGGCGTCGTTTCTGGCTTACGTGATCAAGCAATTGTCACAGATATAGATCCGACCCCGACTGCCTTGTTCCCTATGCATTGACAATGTAAATATGACCATCGGCGGTAATAGGTGAGGCAATCATCTGCCCCTCGACTCCAAGCCGTTCGCAGTCGAGCAGGCGTTTTCCGGTCTTTGGCTCAATCCCACTCAACCTCCCGCCTTTGCGGATGAGATACAAACGACCGTAAGAGTGGGGAAGGCAATTCCGGAAGCCCCTTGGTCGTCTCCTTCAATTCGCCAAACCTACGGAATTGGCGATCGGTAGAAGCGCAGGCCCGACGCCGGCGTCGGAATCTGATACGGGCTGGCCGCGCCCGGCACCCGTTCCCACGACCCGGAGGCCAAGGTGGGGGATGATTCGAACGTTCCGCCATAGACCGTGACCACCTCGCCCTCACTCACGTCAATTCTGATTTCGTTACCGGGCGGAGCGGTGAGGAAGACGCCGCTGGTTGACGTGTAGGTCGCACCCTGAGGAAGCATCATGGACAGGGATGCCGTGTTCGTCGCGTTCACGTCGGCGATGCCAACGCCGGTGGTCAGGCGGCCCTCGGCTCAAGCCGTGCCTTCGAGCTGCGTTGCAATCAACACCTTGCGACTTCCTGGAATACTACTCGTCACCTTAAAGCGGTAGCCGGTGACGAGGGGTGTGATCTCGATGGCGGGATTGTTTTCACTGGCGCTCACGTTCCAGCCGGTGGCGTGGTCCAGAGACGCGTGAGCAATCACGTTTCCGACCTGGAGCGAATATCCCGCCGTACCGCTCGCGCGGTTGACCGCGTAGGCATTGGCATGAACTTCACCGATCAAGGTGATAAAGCGTTGGGCGGCCGGAAGGCCGGCTGGCAGGTCGATCTCGAGCGACTCCTCCATTCGACTGACGAAACGGATTTCGTGCTGCTCGAAGTGCCCATACGACACCGAATGCGAACTGCCGCGCGTCAAACCGGTGGCGAGGTTGGCAAACGCAGTGCCGCCAATTTCGGAGTTGGCCGGCAGCCCGACAGGGTCGGATGGCGGCGGGAAACCACCAGAGAAGCTCGTGCTGACCTGAGTCGAGGTGTTCGGGCAGAACGAGCAGGCGTAGTCCGTTGGACCGCCGGGGCCGATGCCTTCGCGTACGAGGCTGGCCAAGATGCTGAAAGCGCCTGCCGGGACGGGTACCAACCAGGCCTGGATTAAGAGCGCCAGGACGGCGAGCGATCCGTGGCATGCGAGTGGTCGAACCTTCGAACGTTCGAAACGAGGCGGTTTCCTCATATGAGGATCATGGCAATTGGGGCTTGCGGTGTCAGTTGGTTTCTGTGTTTGGCTTCACAACGTCCCCGGGCATTTCTCCCTGGAGATCCACGGCTTCGGGCTAATTGACGAGGAACCGCCTGTCCCTCGTGGACCCGTGACCGAGGCGCAATGAAGCCAGAGGACCCTTTCCTCGAAAACCTCCGGGCGGCGGGTCATTTGTCGGTGGCCGGCGCTGGCTCGGCCGTTACAGCTCTCTGCGGGGATGCGCCGGCCTCGCCGTCTGAGCCACCACCAAAATTCCTCCTCGCAGGACCCCTTGGAGTTTTCATACAGGCCCTTAGCTGAAGACGTTCTTCTGGAGATCGCGCACGGAGTAGAGTTTTTGGGTTAACCCTCGCAGGGGCCGGGCGCCGTTCGAACGTTTCGGGCCGAACCGTTGCCGCTGGGCCTGGAAGATTTCTTCTTCAAATTCCCGCATTTAACGGACGAATTGCTCCCGCTCGACCGGCCCAAAAATGTACTCTCAACGGTGTCTGGCTGCCTTCAGAGGTAAGATTTTGTGGAGGCGCGTAATAGGTCCAGAGGTCTGACCCTTCGCATTCCGGCAAGAATTCCGTTTCGCAAGGTGTGAATGAACTGCGCGATCAGTTGGACTGGGTCAAAGCGGGGGTTGGGAGAGAAGTAGGCGCTTCGTACCCTCGGCGGCTACGGGGGTAGATCGCGGCCTGAATATCGCATCGGCCCGCTTGAACGACTTGACCGACCGCCTAGACTTCCACCCTGTCGGCCGTTCTCGCTGCATCGCCGCCCGCCCCGGTCGCGCCGGTTCGCCCGGTCATCCCGCCCCTGCAGCCACTAGTCGCCTGAGCAGCCGGGTCTTTCCCGGACTTTGGCTGGACGTGCCGGCCTTGCTGGCGGGCGATGTCGCCCGGGTGCTGGCGACTCTCCAGCTTGGGCTCACCTCACCGGAACATGCCGCCTGGCTGGAACGGCCGGTGGCCCAGCGTTGAGTCCGCTTTAGCCGCAACGAGGCAGTGGATTTGTGGGGGTGTGCACGCGCCCCATTCCAATTGGGCGGTTCACGCCGGCGAGGCCGCCCGCCCTTCGGACTTTACTGACGCCGCTCCTAACACGATTTGCCAGGGTAGGGAATTTTCAGTTTTAAGATTCAAGTTTTCGGCGGGAAAGGCAGTCGTGGCATTGGACAGAGATCTGGCACTTTTTGCTCCTCATCGGCTACGCGGCATGACCGCTTCCCAAATTCTGCGCCTTGGCTAAGGTCCCGGCATGGAAACGATTTTCACCAGCCCGGCCCTCCTGGAAGCGGACGCGGCTCGACGCGCCCGGCGTGTGGAGCGGGCGACCCAGGCCTTTCATGACTTCCGGGCCCAGTGCTTCTGGTCGTGGGTGGACGATCCGGTGATCACCGAGGCAACGGTTCCCGCCATTATTCGCGAACTGCGACAGTACGGCGGGGCCAAGGGTTACCAAGCCGTTGCCGAAATATGCCGCTAGGCGACTTCGAGCGCGAGATCCTTCGGTTGCTCGCCACCCAACGCAGCCCGGACAGCTATGTGGGTGGCGCCACCGTCCTCCACCAGCCCGTTGACTCACCCCGGACGTCAGAGGACGTGGACGTCTTCCATGACGAAGAAGCAGCGGTCGCCGCGGCCGCGAACGCCGATCTCGGAACGTTACGGGCGGCCGGCTATGTGGTTGAGTTGGGGAATGCGCAGCCGGGTTTTCTGCGAGCCTTCATCCGGCGTGGAACCCATCAAACCAAGATCGAGTGGGTGTGCGACAGCGCCTTTCGCTTCTTTCCGGTGGAGCCGGACCTCGAACTGGGTTGGCGACTGAACTTCTGGGACGCTGCCACCAACAAGCTGCTGGCGTTTGCCGCCCGCATGAAACTGAGGGACTACCTCGACGTCATGTACCTTCACGAGCGACATCTGCACGTAGGAGCCTTGGCCTGGGCGGCCGCGGGCAAGGACCCCGGGATGAACGCCGAATGGATCATTGATTGGGGCGGACGGCAGGCGCGATTGAGGGATCAGGATACGACTCAACTCCGCCTCAGCGAGCCGGTTGATTTTCCGTCGATGCGTCGCCGGTGGAACCAGGCTGCCGAAGAGGCCCTTGCGCTGTTTGAATTGCTTCCCGTCACGGAGCGCGGCTGCCTTTACCTGGACGCCTCCGGGAAGCCGGTTTGCCCCGACCCGACCGCCGCTGGCTTTGCGCAACTGACCCGCCACTACGGCAGCGTGAAGGGCGCGTGGCCCTGCATAGTGGAAGAATAGTCGGGAAGGTGTTTCCTGAGCGGGGACAACCACACCGACGTAGATCGCGGACGGGAGGAGGCGCTGACCTTCCCTTTGCGAGTGGAGTTCCGGGCGGCTCAAAACGGGGGGTGGGAGAGAAATAGGCGCTTCGTTCCCTCGGCGGCTACGAATCTCGAAAATAAATTCAAAAATCGTGCTGCGCCCTACGTGTTCCTCCCAAAGAACTGGATCATGAAGCTCTCGAACCATTCCGCAAAGCCTGGCTGTGCACTCATCCCTCGCCGCTCGCCCCGCGCCCCGGCCTTCACCCTGATCGAACTGCCCGTTGTGATCGCCATCATCGCGATCCTGGCTGGGATGCTTCTGCCGGCGCTGGGCAAGGCGAAGCAGAAGGCGCAGGGCATCCAATGCATGATCAACCACCGTCAACTGGCGCTCGCCTGGAGAATGTCTGCCGAGGACAACAATGATCGTCTTCCCTACGCGGGTCCGACCGATGGGGCTTTCGGGGCGGATGAACCGTATGTGTGGGTGAATGGGGCGATGGATTTCGACCCCTACAACCGCTCCAATTGGGACGTCGAGAAGGATATCAGGAAAGGTCCGCTCAGCAGTTCTCATTTTGAGAGAGGGGCCTGAGTGCGCGGCTGGACGTGGGAGTGGGAACGAGTTCTAGGGAGCGCGCTGCCCAAAGATTTTTACACTTTTGGCGGGACTCACTCCCCTCCTTCCGGTACATCCAATGCCGGTGAGGGAAGACGAAGTCATTCAGGGTCGGCGGCGGAGGTCCGCGGAACTGGGCGAGATCGGCGAGCTGCTCGCCGCCCATCCCGTCGTGTTGCAACCCGACGGACAGATCCTCGTCAGCGGCTCCTTCACCTCGTTCGATGGCTTCCCGTGGGCGAATCTGGTCCGCCTGAACGGCGACGCCAAAACCCTCCGCCTCGGTCCGCTCAGCATGACGAGAGATGGGGCTGCGAGCCTGACGGTGTTCCCCGGCGGCCAGCCGCTGGAGTCGATCGAGATCCAGACGGCCACGCAGTTCTCCACGCCGGACTGGCAACCCGTGGCCGGGAAATGGCAAGCGGTTGGTTCCCTGGACGCTTACCGGTTTCCCGTGAGCGCCGATCCCCAACGCTTCTACCGCGCGGTGGGTCGGTGACACCCCCCCCCGCCGCTCACTCCCGCATGATCTTCTCGAGCAGGTCGAGGAACAACACCAAAGGCCAGGTCAATAGCCCCCGGACGGGGAGACACTGGCCACGGGAAGTTTTGATCCCTGGGTCAAGCTGTGGAACCTCAAGGAGGGAACCCGGCGCGCCGATTTAAGGGGCTCGATGCACGCCAATTTCACGATTGTTTTCCTCGCAGACGGCAGTCGGATCGCGGCTGGCAACTCCGAGGGCCAGATCACGCTGTAGGATCTCGGTCAGTCGACCCCCGCGGAGGTCGTCAACTGGACCGCCCACGGCTCACCCGAGGAGGCGTTGCCTACCGCGCTCCTGCGGTTCATGCCGGACGGCAGCCTGGTTTCGCGGAGCGGGGACGGCGCCCTTGCTGGAGGAGATTGATCGGAACCGCGGCGTGCCCTGATCCCGCGCGCGTCCGATGCGGCGATGGTGGTTCAGAAGGCGGGCAGTGTGGAGGAAGGCATGGACATCATCCTGCTGGCCGTCTTGCTGGGAGCGGGTCAGTTTGCCGCCCACATCCCGCTCAGTGGGTTGTCCGACCTGCTGATTCCGGTGGGCTTTGCTATCATCCCCGACAAGGGCTTCAAGCACCTGCGTGATGTTCCGCCGGGAAGTCTCGTTTTACGAAGCCTAGGACCGCCGCGAAGGCCCACTACCGATCCAACCCCGCTCGCTGCGACGGCTTCAGGTCGCTGAGCGCTTTTTCAGCGTCAGTCCTGATCCATGCCTTGACCTTGGTGGCTTGCGATGGGGTGAGCGGAACTCCGGCCAACGCGGTCTGCTGCCTCTGCTTTTTCTGGTCGCCAGCGGGTGCGGAGCGGTAGTCAGTGGGAACTTCGACCGTCAGTCGGGAGGAGCGCGCGGCGGCCTCGTTCTCATTGGGTACCCAAACCGCGTGGGCGCACTCGACTTGCTGCGCTGCAATACACCCATGAGGCAGGGATTGGGCACCGGGATGTGAAGCCGGGAAACATCCTCCTCGACTCAAAGGGACGGGTGAAGATTGCGGACTTTGGCATCGGGAAAATCGTCGGCCGTATAAATGTCATCGTTCTCAGATCCTTGGAACGAAGTCCAGGCCGCCGGTATCAGATGGCCGCCGGGACCAAGACCCATGTGAAAGCCATCACATCCGGAGGCACTGGAATGGTGAAACCGGGTCGTTCAGCCTGAACGTAGCCGGCCGGGGACAAGGATCTCACTTATCCGGTATCTTGGCTGGTTCGGCGTTGAGCGGTTCCAGCAGCTTACGGTTGCTGTCGTCCACCGGACCCTCCGGCCGCGCATAATCCTGCCACAGCCAGCGCAGCATTTCGGGCATCATCGCGCCGTCCGGCTTGCGGGTCGGCTTTTCGTCCAGCGTCGAGCCTCCACCCGGCGAGGTCTCGCCCGCGGATTTGCTGGTGCGCAATTCGGCCGTCTCCGCATCTTCCTGTCACTTTTCCGAAAATGGCATGATGGTTTTCCCCGTCGGATTTCGCATTGGAGAGTGAATGGCACTGGCCGACACACCAAGAACGACAACTTCAGCCGTGAACTCGAACTCTTCGCCGAAGCCCTCCGGCTGCCCAGCGCGGCGGCGCGCCAGGACTATCTGGACCGTACCTGCGCCGGCGACGCCACGCTCCGGCAGGCGCTGGCGCTGAAGGACCATACGAACCTTGCCAAGGTCCTGGATGCCGGCGCCACCGAGGCGGGGCGGCCATTCTTCGTCATGGAACTGGTGCACGGCGTCCCCATTACCACGCACTGCGACGAGGCTCAGCTCTCCACCAAGGCACGGCTCGACCTGTTCATCCAGGTCTGTCACGCCATCCCGCACGCGCCCCAGAAGGGGATCATCCACCGGGACATCAAGCCGTCGAATATCCTCGTGACGGTGAACGACGGAGTGGCCGTGCCCAAGGTGATCGACACAACTCATCGCTAGCACGGGCAAGGACGGCGACCTCATGATGTGGAAGGCGAATAGGTTGGGCGCGGCGGAAGGCTACCTCCTACTACCGGAGGACCTCGATTACAACCAGGTGCATTCCTTGGATCAATCGCGTGTGTTGATGTTGCCGACGGGGCAACCACCCGAGTTGATCGATCTTAAGGGCAATGTTACTCAGGTTTTGCTGCCGCAGATCGGGTTCTCCACGAATATTCTGGGTGTGTCCGGTACTAATATTCTTTGCCGCTGGGACGGAACCAATCAGATCCTCGTCCAAGAATTGCACGGGACACAGTTTGTCCAGCGCGGGTCAATCACTCTGGAATCTGGCCTGCGTCCGCTCGGGGTGGCCTACGACGCCAAGCGCCAGCTTTTGGCGTGGGCCGAGGCGTCTTCCTTAAATTCAATTCATTTAGCCAGCCTTGAGACGCCCGGCCGCCGAATCAAACTCAAAAGCGATTTCCTTGGACAAGTTCCCATCCGATTCAACGAGGATGGGAATCACCTATTGGCGTCGAGGGGTCGGTGGCGTTGGGAACTGACCAAGGAAGGCGGCGCTGTGCGTGTCTGGAATGTGGAGACCGGCCAGATTATAGGGGCAGTTGCTGGGTTGGTTGCTGAAGCGGTTTTTGCTGATGGTGGTCGGGCAAGGTCGTGGTTTCCCCAGATGGCAAGCTGGCGGCTTCCTCTTCCGATACTGGTTTGGTGCGGCTGTTTGATTGCGCCAAAGGTGATTTAATTGAAGCACTACATGGCCACCTAAACGCGGCTGTCGGCCTTTCGTTTTCCCAGGATGGGCGACGATTGATTTCCGCGTCGGGCGGGCGGGAAGCCATCAAACTATGGGATGTCGCCACTCGGCAGGAACTGCTGACCTTGAGCGGCACAGGTTCATATCTGGTGGAGGCCCGCTGGAGTGCCGATGGGGACGCGATCCTCGCCGGCCCGCCGTGGCAGGCGTGGCGCGCGCCGTCGTGGGAAGACATCGCCGCTGGCGAGGCGAAGGACAAGGCGGCCAAGCAGCCATGAACCCAACCTGCGCCCCCGTTCCAAAGCGCCAGAGGACTCGCGCAGTCCAAGACCTGGCGGCTTTTTAGGCGCCCACGGCGAACGCGCAGCGTCTTGGACTGCGGCAGCCCTCTAGCCCTCTGCCGCCTTCCGCCCGGAGCGGCATGAAGCCGGGAACGACGGATCCACCGTGAGTTGCCGAAGTCCGTGAAACTGTCTTGCCTTAGTCTCCACAGCGCCTTCTTCTGCGGTGCCTCACAGCCCGTCCAGATGGCCGACCACGCGGCGGCGGAACTCCTCCAGGAGCGCGGCCACCTGGTCCAAGCCTTCCCGCATCCGCGCCCACTCGATCTGAAATCCGTATCCGTGATGGACGACGTGGCGGAAGCGACGGAACGGACCCAACTGCCGGGCCAGCGCCTCGTCGAACAACGCAGGGAGCGGCGGTTGCCCGGCCGCACAGAAGCGCTTGAACAGGTCCAGGTGCCAGTTGTCTCCGACCGGCAACAGGACGCCATGAAACCGGCTCAGGCGTTTAAGGATGTTTTCGATGTCCGAGTAGAACTGGGCCAGAAACGCCGCGGCGGCCGTCCTTTCCCGCACCGTCGGCTCCCGTCCGGCCACGTCGTACCGCAGGGCTTCGAGTTCAGCCACGACCTGCTGCAGCGAGTCGAGCTCGATCGCGACTTCAGCTTGGAGTTCCGCGGCCGTCACAGGAGCACGCGGGCCCGCTGTTCGATGAGCCGGGTGAAGGGCGCCGGGGGATCGAGCGGAACCAGATCCAACGGTACCTCCAGCGTTTCCTCCAGTGCAGAGGACAACTCGAAGAGCTTCCAGCCGGGGACGCCTTCACAGGCCAGGTCTAGGTCGCGCGCGGCCGTCGGGTTCTCGAGCGCGCTGCCAAAGAGCAGCAACCGCCGGGCCCCGAATCGCCGGGCCACCACGACGGCTTTCAGCAGCAGGTCCTCGAGATCGATCACGACTGGAAGCATGCCACTCTGGCTCATGGCCGACAACGCTGGGTTTTTCGTCCGCCTCAAGGCTCAAGCCATGAACCCAATCCGCGCCGCACTCAAAAGCGCCAGAGGACTAGAGGACTGGCGCAGTCCAAGACCGGGCGGACGTCACCCGTAGCACAAACAGCCTTGTCTGCTGTGTCGCCGACTGCCGGTCGGCGGGCGCGGCCAACGCCCGCAGCGCCGGATGCCCACCGGGCGAGCCTCGCCCGGATGGCAAGGCGGCAAAGCTTTGGGCAGACAAATGGGGCACACGAAAATTCTTCTGGAACTGACGGGCGCGCCCAGCCGCAAGCTGCGCAGAACAGGTGTTATCCCTCCCAGAGGCCCGGATTAGCGTCAGCTCATGAACGCGGCAGAACCCCTCACGCACATCCGGCTGGACCCTGAGGGCGTGGCCTGGGTGGATGATTCGAACGTGAAAGTGACGGAGATCATCGCGGACCATCTCGCCTACGGACATGGCCCGGTGGAAATTCAGGCCCAGCATCCCCACCTTTCCTTGGCTCAGGTTTACTCGGCTTTCGCCTACTACCATGGCCATGCGGAAAAGTTGAAGGTGGAGCTGGAAGCACGTCATCGCCGGGTGCAACGGCTCCGCCTCCAGGCCGGCGGCGGTCTTTCCCGCGCGGTCCTCGGTCGCCAGCTCGCGAGGCGATGAGCCTGCGCCTCTACATGTATGTCAGTGCGCAGGACGATGGCGCTGAACGGCTGTCCGACCCCGACTTGCTCGACCGTGCCGACGAGCTCGGCCGGGTGTTGTTCCCGCAGGATGATGACCTGCTGGTGGAAGCCCATGGGCGTCAGCGCCGCGGCCGGGCCTTCGCCGGTGTCATTTATTCGCACCAGCAAAACATCACTGTGCGACGGACCCTAGATGACCTCGAGCTGCTGGCGAAGGCATGTGCCGCAGAGGATTTGGTCGGACGCGTGGAATACCTGCCTCTGAAGTGAGCACCGGAGCGCCGGAAAGACGATCGGTTGATTCACAAGCGTGCAATGAGCAGAGCACAACCGCATGAGCGACGTTACCCGCATCCTCCACGCCCTCGAGCAGGGCAATCCCGTGGCGGCAGACGAGCTGTTGCCGCTGGTCTATGAGGAGCTCCGCCGGCTTGCGGCGAGCCGGATGGCGAACGAGGCGGCGGGGAACACGCTCCAGGCGACCGCGTTGGTGCATGAGGTGTGGCTGAGTCTAGTCGGCACGGGGGATAAGAAGTGGGCCGGGCGCGCGCACTTCTTCGCCGCGGCAGCGGAGGCGATGCGGCGCAGCCTCATTGACCACGCCCGCCGCAAGCGCGCCCTGCGTCATGGCGGTGGACGCGAGCATGTGGATATCGAAGAAGTCGAGATTGCCGCCGGCGCGAAGGAGGAGGAACTCCTCGCCGTACAGGAGGCGCTCGACCAACTTGCCGCGCAGGATTCCCAGATGGCCGAACTCGTGAAGCTGCGGTTCTTTGTCGGGCTCACGAACCGGGAGGCGGCCGGAGCCAGCGGCCGCAAGGGAAAAACCGGCCGGAGCTTTCCTCCGGCCGAATCCGGCACGGGGAAAGCAATTCACGCGGAGGCGCGGAGAACGCGAAGGCGGAACAAGCCCAGGAAGTGGTATGCTGCTACGAAGTCGGGCCGACCGGGTTCTGGCTTCACCGTCAACTCACCGCAATAGGCGTGCGCAATTTCGTTGTCTGCCCCACCTCCGTCGACTAGCGACTTGGCGGGTCGAGCTTCCCAACCCGATTCCCTTCACCTTGGAGACCGAGTTGGGGGACATCCGGCCACCGAGCGTGGAAGCCTTCCCGGATGAGGGAACCTGGAAAATTTAAAGAGGCTTTTAAGGAAAGGAACTGAGGGAACCAGAGCCCGCAAAGTTCACTGACTCCCTGTGAAAACCGGATCCAACACTCAGCAAAACCGCTTCAAACGGATAAAATCGCAAGCTACTCCTTGACCAATACCCTAGCAGGAATTTGCTTTGCCCTTCGCTGAAACCCGGCGTCAACAACGAGGCTGCGGAATCATCAAGCTTCACCGCACCCCGGTCCACCGAGTCGGCCAGCGCGATGCCGGTGAACACCGTCGTGATCGACCCGACCTCGAAGATCGTAGTGCCATCAAGCGTGGTGTGGCCCGCGCCGGGGCTGGTGGTGCCAACGCCGCCGACCCACGTCTGGCCACGTTGAGGCAGACCAACGACCAGCGCAGCACGGGGCCGGGACGACATAGGTTCCGGCCATTGCTTCAATCCGTCGCGTCAGGTCGCGCGTGTCGTCGAGCTTGGTGAACTGGGACTGTTTCCACCCCACGTATACCACGAGCAGGGCAAACATGCCCCCGACGGCCGCAAGCACGACGCGCAAAATAACGCCGCCCGCTTTCAGCAATTGTTTCGACTCATATGCGGCCCTGCCATCAATACATGGACCAATCCAGCTTCACGTCGGCGTTCTGCCATGCTTTCTGAAACTCGGCCCAGATGGTGTCGGCGGCCTGGGTCTTGCCCTGATTGCGCAGTGCAGCAGCGAGGCCGTTCAATGCCCAACCATTGCGTGGCAGCCATTCCAGATCCTTGCGGAAGGTGGCCTCGGCTTGGACATGGTTGCCGGTCCGAACCTGCGCCGCGCCCAGCGACCATTTCGCGGAGTAATACCAGAACGGCGGTTCCATGTATGGAATCTGGTCTTCGAGTTCGACGGCCTTGCCGAGATGCATGAGGGCATTGGTTTCGTCGCCCTGATGCAGGGCGAGTTTGCCGAGCAACATTTCGTTCGCAACTTCCACAACTTTGCCCGCCGGAAAGTAGGGGTTCTCGACAACCTTCACGGCATCGACGCCGGTGGTCTTCTTGAACAACTGATACTCGGCATCGGCGTGGGCGCGGTCGCTGTTGGCGAGATACGCAAGACACCGCGCGTAGTGGTGCATCCCCTGGTCGAATCGCTGATCGTCGCCTGGCAAGGGTAGCGCAAGCGCTTTGTCCCACTGGCCGAATTGCGCGAGCGCAAGCGCGTAGAGGTAACGCTGGCGTGCGCCTTCCATCGCGCCGCAGCGCAGGTCGAGCGCGTAGTCGGCGACCTTCCTGGCGGCCTTGATCGCCTCACGTGAGTTGCCGCGTAGGCTGTTCGCGTACCAGAGGAAGTGGACGTTGTGCGGGTAATACCCCGCAGGATACGCGCCCTGGGCCTTGACCTGGTCGAGATAGTTCTCGTCCGCCTTGGACGCACGCTCGTTCGAGATCACAGCCCGGTCATACTCACCGACGCGGACGTAAATGTGTGACGCCATATGAACCAGATGACCGGCGGCCGGCGCGAAACGCTCGACGCGTTCGGCGGCCGGAATCCCCTGTTCCGGCGTCGGGCCGGACTCAGCCGCGTGAATGAAAAAGTGATTCGCGCCAGGATGATCCGGATCGCGGCGAAGGACAGTGTGCAGGGTGCGCAGAATTTCCTCCGTCAACGGCTTGGGCTTCCGCTCGGGCGTCCAGTAGTTCCAAGGCATCGCGGTCATGCCTGCTTCGCAGAATAGGGTCTGTGCATCGAGATCGTCGGGATACGCCGCCGCGACCTTGCGCATGGCGTCCACGAACGCGAGGTCGAGCGTCGATCGGTCCTCGACGGGGTATTCAACGTAGCGGGTCGCCAGTGCGTCGATATATGACTGCTCGCGCGCGGAAGCCTTCGCCTTGAGCGCGATGGCTTTCTGCAGCGCGTCCCACGCCTTGGGATAGCGATCCGGCATCATCGGCAGGTTAATGTTCGGGCCTTCGCAATAAGCGACGCCCCACCACGCCATCGCGCTATCGGGATCGAGTTCGGCGGCGGCCTTGAACGAGCGAACCGCCTCGGCATGGTTAAAGTTGTAGGCGAGCAGCAAGCCTTGATCAAAGTAGCGCTGCGCGAGTGGCGAACGGGTCGTTACGGGATGGCTGAGATTGCCGAGACCTTTCAACAGCGGCGCTCCGGGTTTCTTTGCGACGGAGCTGGCGGCGGCCAGACTGGGAAGTTCCAGCCCACCGGCCAACAGCGCGCCCAAGGCGAGCGTCTGTCCAATTCGCAGGGTCAACAGGGTCAATGTCGGTTTCATGGCGTTCAGGTTCAGAGGTTCGGAAAGTCCGGTGGAACAGGCCGGCAAATTGCGTTCGGCAGGAGCTGTCTGTTCTTCTGCCATCCTTTCAGGATGCGGGTGATCTCATTCATTGCGGTCACCTCAAGCTCAATTCCTGACATAATCAGCGCCGGTCCGCCAACATCAACTCACCGAAACCTGCACCGGTGGTGCCATTTGGTGCCATTCGCCTTCCGTTGGGTAGGCCGGGCAGCGCTTGGCACGACCTGACCGACGGCTTCACCCGCCGGAAAAACATCTGCCGCAAGCTCGACCTCGAGGGCAACCATCCGCTGCTCCAGTTCGCCCTCCGCCATCGTTCTGACCTGATGGAGTGCTTAGCAGGGTCGCCCGCGAGCACGGGAGGCCTGTCCCTGGAGAAGACGATCTCGGAGACCGATGCCTAATTCTTGGGACTTGCCCTCCATCGGGGAGGAGTGCTGGCCACATTGGGGCTCTGATCCTCGGCACATTCGACGCGCGTTTTCAGCACCTGCCGCAACTTCCGAGATGCTGAACCCGGTGGGCAACCCCGGTGAAACGTCGCAGCGACTTCAGCCGCAACACTTCTTGAACTTCTTCCCGCTGCCGCAGGGGCAAAGGTCGTTCCGACCGACTCTGTAACGAGCGTGAAACGGCGTCGGATCCGGGAGCGGCGACAGTGGCGGCAGTGGCGAGAAATCGGATTTTTCGTCCCAGGGTTCCTTGATGGACCAGCGCGCAGATTCCTCCTCTTCGTCCCGGAAGCATAGCCAGATCGAGCACCCAGCCACCGCATCGATGGGAACATGGCTCTCCTTGAAATCCAGGACGCGTTGCTCGCTGGTGCGCATGCCCAGAAAACGAGGCGGCGCGGCGCCCAATTCACCTTCCGCGTCCCGGAGCGATCCGACGACGTTCTCGTCCACGATCTTGGCGGCATAGGCCTCACGCACTTCGGGGAGCAGTTCGCGAAGGTTTAAATCGCAAACGGCGCCCACCAGGGCAGCCCAAACGTAAGGGTCGCCCGGCCGGGTCAGTTGCGCGAAAAGGCTGCGAAGATCGGCCAGCAGGGCCTCGCGTGGGCGCTCGCCCCACACCTCCTGGACCATCAATCCGAGGGCGGCCTGCTCGCGAACGAATGGATTGACCTCTTCGTTCAAGGCCAGTCGAAGCAATGGGGTTGGATTGCCGCCGCAGACGGAGGCCAGCAACGTGGCGCCATCCTCGGTGATCGTGTCACCGGCCAAGTCGAGGGACAGATCGCCGGGGAGCGAAAGGAAGCGAACAAAAGCGTCCAACGCCTGCGGTTCGCGGAACTGCGCCAGGAGATAAAAAGCAAAGAAATGCAGACACGAACCGCACTGGGCCTGGTAGGTGTGTGGATCGTTCGTGACCCGATCAATGGCGGCAATCAGTTCCGGGACGATGGCCTCCCGCTGTTCCGCTGCGGCCGACAAGGCCGCTTCGTACGGGGCAAAGTCAGCTCGGTCGGGAAGGTGCTGAAGTTGTTGGAGGATCTCTTTAGTCGTCACGGCATCACTAGCGGAGAACGTACCCGCCGGACGGAATCCGCCGGCTCGGTCTTTTCCCCGCCACTTCAGAGGGTCTTGCCAGAGATTGCTCGGGGTAAAGGGAAAACTCTGGCACAGAGAGCCAAGGGGAAGGACATCGATCGCCGAACTCGTTGATCGTCAGATCCGAAAGCGTCCGTTACGACCCCCTCGCCCCGCGTTCCCGGTCACCAGTTCCGCGAGTGGGACGACTTCCACACGCTCGCCCAGCGGATAGCGACGTTCGCCCGGATAAACCACGATCAATTCGTCGAGCTTGAGATCGGTGAGGGCGACGCGCATCGAGGGTGTGACTATGGGTGCGTCCATGCGCTTGCACTCGATGCCGATGCGGCGGCCATCCTTAAAGAGTACCAGGTCAATTTCGGCGCCGTTGTGCGTGGCCCAATAGTAGGCATCGTCCGGGTGCAGCGCCTTGAGCACTTCCTCCACGGCGTAGCCTTCCCACGAGGCTCCAACCTTCGGATGATGTTCCAACATTCGCTGGTCGCCGAGGCCGAGAAGCGCGTGGAGCAGGCCAGAATCTCGGATATAAACCTTGGGTGCCTTCACCTGGCGCTTGCCGAGGTTCTCAAACCACGGCGCTCATCAGGTCGAGGTAGCGCCGGACGGTGATCTCGTTAATGGCGAGGGCACGGGCGAGCTCAGCGGCATTCCAGATCTGTCCGTGGTAGTGCGCAACCATGTTCCAGAAGCGGCGCAGGGCCGCGGCGGGAATGGTGCGGTAGGTCTCGTTCGACGAAGGTCTGAAGGAATTGCGGCCGCCACGCCAGGGAATCGGCCTCCTTGCGTGCGAGGAATGACAGGGGAAATCCCCCGCGCAGCCAGTGGCGGCCCAAGGCCCCGGCACCCACATCGGCCAACCGGAAACCCTCCAGCGGAATCACTTCACGGCGCCCCGCGAGCGTCTCGGAGAATTGGCGCAGCAACTCCGGCGACGCACTGCCCAGAATCAGGAAACGGGCCGGCAGTGGCTTCCGATCGGCCAGCACGCGCGGTGCTGATCATTGACCTGTCCCTCGGTGTTCCGTGTCCCTCTGAGTTCCGCTCAGCTTTCCCTTGTTCAGGGCTTGAGCCGGAGGAACTGAGAGGGGGCGGACGCAAGGGTCGTGAACAGGGCCGTTTGATCAAGGCTCTCCACACGCACGTCCCCGGCCGGTTGCCAGCGGATCAGATCGACACTCGATTCGATCAAGTAGCGCGCCCCTGGCAGGCCCTGGACTCGGCCGTTGAATTCGCCGCCGCTGAGGCTCGGCGACAGGAGAGAGCCCGCGATGGGAGGCAGACGGAGCCGCGCGAGAAATGGTGCCGGCTGGCCGTTGAACTCCTGCAAGACCCCGCCCAGATACAACGAACTATCCCCGGCTGCTGTCAGGTTCCAGATATGGTCGCCGGCGCCTTGTCCCAGATCAAACCCGGTGTCAAGGGTTCCGTCTTCGTTCAACAGGGCCACATGTCGTCGCTAAGGAAGAAGCGAGGCAGGGTGGGGCGAGGTTTCACCGGGCCGTGCGGGTCTCGGCGCAGAGACGCAGGGGGACGCCACACGGGCACGGCTCCGCGGAGCGTTGCCCCACCGGAGGGCGGTAAGGGGGAAGAGGCAGAGACCGCTACCCGGCCACCTCCGCCATCAGGTCTCGGAGGCCAATGGACTGCACTCGATCTCCCAGCGGATGGCGCCCTTGCCCGGAGTGTACGACCCAGCCTTGCTCCACCTCCAAATCGGAACAGCTCTCGTGAAATCCCCGGGAGGGCTTGGCGTCTGGACTGCGTTTGATCTCCACCGCCCACCGCTTGCCTCCGGGAAATTCCAACACCAAGTCCACCTCGGCTCCTCCAGAGGTCCGGTAAAATCCCGGGACCGTTCGTGCCGGTGCCATTGCTAGGAGGCTCTCGATCACGAATCCTTCCCAGCTTCCCCCCACCACGGGGTGCCCAAGGAGGGAATCCCGGTCCTCAATTCCCAGCAGCGCGTGGACCAGTCCGCTGTCACGGATGTACACCTTCGGGGACTTCACCAGACGTTTTCTGACATTCACCGAGTACGGTGCGAGACGACGGACCAGCAGGAGATCCACCAGCAGATCGGTATAACGTCCCACGGTTTGGCCACTGACCTCCAGTCCCGCCGCCAGTCGCGCAGCGTTGTGGAGTCCCCCTTGGGCATGGGCCAACATGGTCCAGAATCGGCGCAAAGTTTCCGAGGGGACCCGTGGGCCAAACTGCGGGATATCCCGCTCGAGATAGGTCCGAATCAAGTCGTCCCGCCACGCCAGACTTTCTCCGTCACTTCGCGCGAGGAAGCTATCCGGGAATCCTCCGCGCACCCACAGCACTTCGTCGGCGCTCGGATCGACCTCCCCTGGGTGGATGGGGCCCAGGTCCAGATAGCTGATGCGACCGGCGAGGCTTTCCCCACTTTGTCGCAATAAATCGATGGAGGCCGAACCCAGTATGAGGAATCGACCGATGCGATGGCCGCGTCGGCGCCCTTCATCAATGACTCCCCGTAGCACCGGAAACAGGTCTGGAGTCCGGTGTATCTCATCCAGGATCACCAACCGTTTCTCGTGGAGCGCCAGGTAGGCGGGAGGGTCAGAGAGTTTGGCCCGGTCGGAGGCCTTTTGAAGATCCAGATAAACGGCGTCTGATTGGCGGGCGATTTCGAGAGCCAACGTCGTCTTGCCGACCTGCCTCGGCCCCAGCAAGGCGACGGCGGCCTGTCGCTCCAAAGCGACCCGGATGGCAGGAACAATGGCGCGACTCATCATTCATGTAAATCTTCCATGCCGTGGATGATTTGCAAGAATCTTGCTGGGCGTGCTTGGGGAAGCTGCAAGGGCTAAGCCGAGCCGTCGGAGCCGTCGGAGCCGTCGGAGCCGTCGGAGCCTAGTTGAGAGTTGAGAGTTGAGAGTTGAGAGTTGAGAGTTGAGAGTTGAGAGTTGAGAGTTGAGAGTTGACCCCGCCCGTTCCACGAGCGTGCTGATTTCCAGGGATTTTCTCTCAGCACTCAACTGGTTCATGGAGAGCATGCGAAGCGTCATGGAGTGCGGCAGCCCTCACCCTTTTCATCCCGCCGAGCGAGGTCTTGGCGAAACTCTGACTCTAGCCTGCCGTCGGAGGCGGGAGGATTTCCCGCGGAGAACCCGGAGGGGCAGGCGGTAAGCATGGTGGGGCGAGGCTTGGTCGAGCCGTTCGCGCTTCGGCGAGCCAGGGGACCGAGGAACACCGGGCGGCGGCCTAGCGCCCCGCTCCTCCTCGGACGCTACTCGCCGCGGAAGAAGTGTCGCCACAGGTGCCGAAAAATGGGGAAAACGCGGGAAAAGTGAGCTCCGTCAACCCAAAAAGTCGGATTAACTATAACAGTTGTAATAGTTGACGATTTTCCCACCGGTCCGAACCCTGAAATTGGGTAGTTTTCTCCCAGACACTAACTAACGAAATTTCACCTCGGGCTCGACCGCTTAGCAGGCGACCTCAAGAGTCTACATTCACTCCCTGGAACGTCCGACCTTCACCCGCGTCCCGAAGTCGGATGGAGCCTCGTTACCTCGGCTGCTACATCCGTAGCAGGCGACGTCAGGAGTCTCCATTCTCTCCCCGGAACGTCTGGCCTTCACCCGGTGCCTGCCCCTGGGATCCGCGTTACGCCAGGACCGCCTTGACCACCTCACCGTGCACATCCGTCAGTCGAAAGCGGCGCCCCTGGAACTTGTAGGTAAGCTGCTGGTGATCGACTCCGAGCAGATACATCATGGTGGCGTGGAAATCGTGCACGTGCACCGGGTTCTCCACCACACTGTAGCCAAAGTCATCGGTCGCGCCGTGGACCACTCCCGGCTTCGCCCCGCCGCCTGCCATCCACACCGAGAAACAGCGGGGATGATGATCGCGGCCATAATCTGTGGCGGTGAGTTTACCCTGCGAGTAATTCGTCCGGCCAAACTCGCCACCCCAGACCACCAGCGTGTCCTCCAACAACCCGCGCTGCTTCAAGTCTTCGATTAAGGCGGCACATGGCTGGTCGGTCTCCTTGCATTGCTGCCGAATTCCGTTGGGCAAGCCTCCATGCTGATCCCACCCTTGGTGGTACAATTGGATGAACTTCACCCCGCGTTCGGCCAACCGACGGGCCAATAGACAGTTTGCCGCAAAGGTTCCGGGCTTCTTGGCATCGGGCCCGTACTTCGCAAAGGTGGTCTCGGATTCATTCGCGAAGTCCATGACCTCCGGCACGCTGGTTTGCATCCGGTACGCCATCTCGTATTGCGCGATCCGGGCATCGACCTCGGAGTCCCCCGATTGCTCGGCCGCAAATTGATGCAAATCCTTTAGCCGATCGAGCATCAGCCGACGGCTCTCCGGGGAGACCCCGTCGGGATTGTTGAGGTACAAGACCGGGTCCTTGCCCGACCGGAATTGCACGCCCTGATGCTGCGACGGCAGGAAACCGCTACCCCACAAGCGAGCGTACAAGGGCTGATCCACCTTACCGCGCGTGATTAGCACCACGAAGGCCGGCAGGTTCTGATTGTCACTGCCCAAGCCATAGTGCACCCAGGAGCCAATGCTCGGCCGACCGCTTAACTGGGAACCCGTCTGTAAAAAAGTGATCGCCGGATCGTGATTGATCGCCTCAGTGAAGAGCGAACGGACGATGCACAGCTCATCGGCGACCCGGGCCGTATGGGGCAGCAATTCACTGATCCACGCGCCCGACTTCCCCTGCTGAGCGAACTTGAAGGCCGAACCCGCTAACGGCAGGGAGGCTTGGTTGCCCGACATGCCAGTCAATCGCTGTCCCTTGCGGACCGAATCCGGCAGTTGTTCGCCCTGTCGCTGGTTCAACAAGGGCTTGTAATCAAAGGTCTCCAACTGGGACGGGCCGCCCGCCATAAACAGGTAAATGACCCGCTTGGCCTTGGGGGCGAACTGGAGCTGACCGGCCAACACCCCGTGATCTCCTTCGGCGCGCAGGAGGGCTGGATTCATCAGAGAACCCAAGGCCACGCCCCCAAGCCCGAGACCGAATTGGTTGAGAAACTGACGCCGACTCAAATCGGTGGCCGGCACGTGACCCGTACAAAGTGGAGTGTTCATCGCTTCATTACGAATTCGTCGTGATTCATCAAGGTGCTGACCACTAGGGTCATCGCCGCTAACTCCGTCGCTGGCAACGCGACGTCCGCGGGACGTTCCCCCGCCTTGAGCAATTGAGCAGCGGCCTCCGGTTTCCCGCGGAAGTAGTCGTGCTGCTCATGGTAAAGCCGACGGAGAATTTCCTGCTCCTTTGGCTGCGGAGACCGCCCCGTTACCTCCCGGAAGCCCTGGTCAAGCCGGCTCTCCAGCGATGGACTCGGGGTTCGAAGCAGGGATTCCGCCAATACCCGGGCGGCCTCCAGAAACTGGGGATCGTTCATCAGTACCAGCGCTTGGAGCGGAGTGGCGGTGACTTCCCGATTGGCGATGCAGACCTCTCGAGTAACCGCATCAAAACTCAACATCGACGGCGGCGGTGCCGTCCGACGCCAGAAGGTGTAGAGGCTGCGCCGGTACAACTTGTCCCCGTGATCTTGCGTGTAGGTCTTGCCGGTACCTGCCTCTTCCCACACTCCGGCCGGTTGATACGGCTTCACACTCGGACCGCCCATTTGTGGATTCAGCAATCCGCTGATCACCAGGGCCTCATCCCGGATTTGCTCCGCGCTCAGCCGGTGTTTCGGCCCGCGCGCTAACAACCGGTTCTCGGGGTCTCGAGCGGTCAGTTCCGGACTCGCCTCCGACACTTGCTGGTAGGTGGCCGACATCGCGATAAGCTTATGGAGCGCCTTTAGATCCCAGCCGGATTTCACAAACTCGCCGGCCAGCCAGTCCAACAAGGAAGGATTGGTGGGCAATTGTCCCTGAGCTCCAAAATCATTGAGCGTGTTCACCAAGCCGCGACCAAAATGCTGTTTCCACGCCCGGTTTACGGCCACTCGGGAGGTCAGTGGATTCCGCGGATCGGTCACCCAGCGGGCAAATCCCAGGCGATTTCGCGGCAACTCGGGGGCAAACGGCATGATTCGTTCCGGCACATTGGGTTCAACCGGTTCCGCCGGGGAATCATAGGCGCCGCGCTTTAACAAGTAGGTGGGGCGCCGCTCGGGTAACTCGCGCATCACCATGATTTCCCGAGTGGCATTCACCAGGTCGTTCTCGGCGTCGCGCCACCGTTTCAGCTCGGTCTGCGCCGTCCGATAGGGCTCGTCCACCCGCGCCAGATAGGTGCCGAACGCTTCGTCTTCACGGGTCCCTGCCCCGCCGGTCACCGCACGCACTTCGCCCAGCGTCAGGGCGGTATTGAAGATCTGCAATTCGTCCAACTCGCCATTGCGGAAGCCGTTGTCCCGAAACCGACTAGCCAAGGTCAGTTTAATCCCGCCCGCCCCAGAATCACCCCATTCAGCGCGATGGAGAATTTCCCGCGTGAGGTGATCCCGGACGATCTCAGTTTCTAGGGGAACGCCGGCTCGGTACAGCCGAACCCCCGCCGCCCGACTCGATCCATCGTAGGTCACCGTCAACTGAGACCATTCGTTGGTGGGCAAGGGCGAGGTCGCGCGGACGGCCAAGGCATTGCCCGGCCAAAAATGGATCAACCCGAAATAGGGCCGCCCTTGGTCGAGCAGCAGTTCATAGCCACGGCTCCCGGAATCGGTCCAGGCTTGGGAAAAATGGAGAATCACCGCACGCGCCTGCCGTTCGACGGGTTTGACCCAAAGGTTGAAACTAAACGACTCCGTGCGCTTAAACAGGCCGACTCCCTGAACGGTTGCTGAATTATCACCGCTGAACTTCAGAGCTTGGCCCATCCGTCCGGCTACCAATTGAGGACCATCAGACAGCGTCGCCACATTGGTGCTGAGGGCGTCTGGAGTGTGGTTGTTGGTGATGGATTCGAAAGAAAACTGGGCGATCGGTCGAACTAACGGCGTGACCTTTCCAGCCTCACGTTGACGCCAAGCGGCAAATCGCGGGCGGGCCTCAGCGGCCACCGACGTTACCTGCTGCTCGGCGACCGCAATTTGCCGCACCAGTTCCGCCTGTCGGGCTTTCCCCTCGCCTTCCCAGCGCAATAGCGTGGGGGTCGGTGTCGCCGTCGTGAAATGAGAATAGAGACCCGACTCGTCAATGTTGTTAAAGAAGGCCGCTAATGAGTAATAATCCCGCTGGCTGATCGGATCGTACTTGTGGTCGTGGCACCGGGAACATTCCAGCGTCAGCCCCAGGAACGCCGTCCCCATAGTGTGCACGCGATCGGACACGTATTCCTGACGAAATTCCTCCTCGATGCTGCCGCCTTCGTTGGTTTGCCGGTGCAAGCGGTTGAAAGCCGTGGCCAGAACCTGCTCGTCGGTCGCGTCGGGCAGCAAATCACCCGCCAGCTGCCAGGTGATGAACTGATCGTAGGGCAGATTGTCGTTGAACGCCTTAATCACCCAATCCCGCCACGGGGAGAGATCCCGTTCGACGTCGGCCTGATATCCATAGGTATCGGCATACCGTGCGACATCGAGCCATTCGTTGGCTCGGCGCTCGCCATAGGCCGGGGAGGCCAACAGCCGATCCACCGACTGCTCGTAAGCCCGGGGCGAGGGATCCGCGACAAATGCTTCGACTTCGGCGGGTTTCGGCGGCAGTCCGGTCAAATCAAACGATAGCCGCCGCAACAACCGCTCCTTCGAGGCGGCGGGCGAGGGCGGCAATCCCAGCGCCTCCAATTTCGCCACCACAAATCGGTCAATCGGATTCAGCACCCTCGCGGCGCCAGTAACCTGAGGAGGCTGCACCGGCCCGACCGGATTGAACGCCCAATGATCTTTCCAGTCCGCCCCCTGCTCGATCCATCGACGCAAGATCTCCTTCTCCGCGACGGTCAGCTCCAAATGCGAGTCTGGAGGCGGCATGAGGTCATCCAGATCCGTGGTAAAGATCCGGCGAACCAACTCGGAGGCTTCGGCCTGACCGGGCTTGACCACGAATGTGCCCCCCTTCCGGACCTCGAAAAGGCCTTCCCGCTGATCCAGCCGAAGCTTGGCTTTGCGGGCCTTTTCATCTGGTCCGTGGCAAAAAAAACACCGATCAGAGAGAATCGGACGAACTTCGAAATTGAAATCCACACGTTCACCCGGGCCGGTCCCCGCCCAAGCGGGCAGAATAGCCAAGAGAGAAAGAAATGGGCGCAACCTCATCGCCCTGAACCTAGACCACGAAGCACTGACTGTCCGCTGCATTTACCCTCTCGACGAAAATTCGGGGAATACTGTTCAGCTTTAAGGCGCAGCCGTCGATCGAAGCACGGACCCCTTACTGGATGATTCCGTCGGCCTTCAACCAAGGCGAACCGCCGTAGTACCACTTCGAGGAGAGGATCGTCTCCACATGGGAATCGGCGAAGGCCACGTTACTCTTGCCGGAATGCCGCAAATGTGGACCGCCCCAGTTGGGATCATCACTGGTCACGCAACCGTCGCAGGGGGCGCTGTTCATGGGATCATGCAGCACCCAGGCCCCGGCCTTCTCGGGTGATTTCGTGGTGACGCATTTCAGGGGATCCTTGGTCGCAATAGGCTTAGTACCCGCGTCGGTGAGTTGCACGGCCGACGAAGGGCTCCGAATCGCGGAATCCTTTTGCTGCGGGTATCTCGAGGCATCCCAGGTGCCGGGCCAATCACATCCGCCCAGGCCGAAATTCAGGGCGTAGTTGGAGACGGCCTTATCCCGCTGATCACTGGGATAGAGGGCTACCAATTCCTTGAATTTCTTGGTCTTGCTCGGGCAGAGAATGAGGTTGGTGGTCTGGGTGTACGGCGCCAGGAAATTGAACCAGGCCTTGCGCTCCACATTGGAACCCCGCACCGCGAAGGTCGGACTGAAGCGTCCACCGGAATCCGCGCCATACACACTCTGCGCAATGGCCATCTGCCGAAGGGCATTGATGCAACTCGTGGATTTGGCCTTCTCCTTCGCCTTGGACAAAGCCGGCAGAAGCATACTGGCCAGGATCGCGATAATCGCGATCACGACCAGCAACTCAATAAGGGTAAAGCCACGGTGCGAACGGGAGCGAAACGTCTCAGGCATGGATTAACGGGGAAGAGGGTGCTTTGGTAACTTGCCAACGACATTAACCAAGGCTCAGTTCAGAATACCATGCTAATTAAGGCGCGATCACCGCTGAGAATGGTCAACTGTCGCCGTCAAACCGCTTGCCGCGCTTCCTCCCCCGCCGCTTAACTCCTGCCCGTTCGTTCGAGCACGCCGCCACTTCGGCCATCGAAAATCGAAAAACGAAAAACCGTCCATGTCCTACACCACCTGCACTGTTCCCTCCGGAGGCAAAATAACCATTCAGTCGGGCAAACTACTCGTTCCCGATCAGCCGATCATTCCCTTCATCCGCGGTGACGGAACCGGACCAGACATCTGGGCCGCCTCCGTCCGGGTCATGGATGCCGCCGTCGAGAAGGCTTACGGCGGGCAGCGGAAGATCGCCTGGATGGAAGTCTTCGCCGGTGAGGAGAGCTTCAAACGGTTCAACAATTGGTTGCCTGACGATACGGTCGACGCCTTTCGCGAGTTCTTGGTCGGTATCAAGGGCCCCCTGACCACCCCGGTCGGCGGCGGCATCCGCTCCCTCAATGTGGCCCTGCGCCAGATGCTCGATCTCTACGTCTGCCTGCGTCCCGTGCAGTATTTCCCGGGCGTTCCCAGTCCGGTAAAGCATCCCGAGAAGGTCGACATGGTCATCTTCCGGGAAAACACCGAGGACATCTATGCCGGCATCGAGTTCCGCGGTGGAACCCCCGAGGCCCAGAAAGTTCTCGATTTCCTGGCCCGCGAATTCCCCAAAGAATTTTCCAAGATCCGCTTCGGCACTCAGGAGAAAATCACGGAGTACATGAAGCAAGCCACCAGCGGCCATGGCGCCCCGCCGGTCGAAGTGGGTCTCGGGATCAAGCCGGTTTCCGCCATTGGTACGATTCGCCTGATGAAGGCGGCCGTGGAATACGCTCTGAAGAATCGGCGCAAGAGCGTCACGATCGTGCACAAAGGGAACATCATGAAGTTCACCGAAGGCGCCTTCCGCGATTGGGCCTACGGCGCGTCACAGCGCATTTTCGGCGAACAGGTTTACACTTGGGCGAAGTGGGAAAAGACCAAAAAGGAACAGGGTGAAGAAGCCGCCAACGCGGAACAAAAGACCGCCCTCGACAGGGGAGCCGTCTTGATCAAAGACAGCATCGCCGACATCGCCCTGCAGCAAGTCCTGACCCGGCCCACTGATTTTGACGTGATTGCCACGCTCAACCTCAACGGCGACTACCTCAGCGACGCCCTCGCCGCGCAGGTTGGAGGTATCGGTATCGCCCCCGGCGGCAACATTAACTACGTCACCGGCCACGCCATCTTTGAGGCGACCCACGGCACAGCCCCGAAATATGCCGGCAAAGACATGGTCAACCCTGGCTCGGTGATCCTGAGCGGCGAGATGATGTTGCGGCACCTGGGCTGGCTCGAAGCGGCCGACTTGATTCTGAAAGGCCTCAATGGAGCCATCGCCAGCAAGCGGGTCACCTACGACTTCGCCCGGCAGATGGAAGGGGCCACCGAGATCAAGTGTTCCGCGTTTGGCGACAACATGATCGCCCACATGTAACCCCCCCCCGCGCTACAACCCATCCCCACGGAACGGAGGCCCCACTGTTTCCGTGGGGATTTTTGATGATTCGGAGCGCTGCTCGGAAGCTCACGGAAGCTCACGGAGGCGAAAAGTTTGCTCGTGGATTCTGCGCTGGCTTGAAACCAATCCCCCGGTAGCTTCCTTCCCCTGTTTATGGCAAAGACGAAGACGGCTCCTCAGATCCCGACGGACAGCCGTTACTTCAATCGCGAACTCAGCTGGCTGGAGTTCAATCAACGGGTCTTGGACGAAGCTCTCGACCCGACCAATCCGTTACTCGAGCGGCTAAAATTCTTCTGCATCGTGAACTCGAATCTCGACGAGTTCTTCGAGGTTCGTGTGGCCGGACTGAAGCAGACGATTGGCCAGGGAATCGTCGACCGAACGCCAGACGGATTCAATTCGACCCAGACTCTGGCCCGGGTCCGCGAACGGGTCAGCCGCCTGGTGGGTGATGCCAATCGTTGTTGGCGCGAGGAGCTCATGCCGGCCTTGAACCGTCATGGGATCCGATTCCTTGATCCGGCAGACCTCGATGAGGAACCCGACAAGGCGTGGTTGGCCGAGCATTACCGCGCGAAGGTCTCCCCGGTGCTGACGCCCCTGGCCGTCGATCCTTCACACCCCTTTCCCCAACTCCTCAATAAGTCCCTCAACCTGATCGTCCGCTTGCATGGCCAATTTCATGGTGAACTACGCCGTTGGCTCGCCGTGGTCCAGGTCCCGCGCGGCCTACCTCGAATCGTAACCCTACCCCGAACTGATGGCCGCAAGGACTTCGTCTTTCTCAGTCTATTGATTGGTCATCATTTGGACGATTTGTTTCCCGGCATGAGCCTGGAGGGTTGTTGGAGTTTTCGGGTCACCCGCAACAGCCAGCTCTACATCGATGAAGAGGAAGTTCCCAACCTCTTGCGCGCCGTCGAACACGAGCTCGACAAACGGAAGCGCGGCGCGGCCGTCCGCCTGGAAGTTTCCGCCGATTGCCCCGAAGAGGTCCGCGCCGAATTGCTCACCCATGTAGGTCTGACGCCCGAGGATCTATACGTGGTGGACGGCCCCATCAATCCCACTCGGCTGATGGCGATCATTGAGGGCGATCATTCACCCGAATTGCGGGACCCACCCTTCTTCGGTCCCATTATTGCCAGCCTTCGAAATCGAGAGGATCTCTTTGCCGCCATTCGCGAGCGAGACGTGCTGATGCACCATCCCTACGACAGTTTCACCACGGTGGTAGAGTTCCTCGAGAAGGCCGCCGCTGATCCCAAAGTCCTCGCGATCAAACAGACGCTGTATCGCACGGGCGGCGACCCCCGAATTGTGGGAGCCCTCATGAACGCGGTGAAGAACGGCAAACAGGTCACGGCCGTGGTCGAGCTCAAGGCCCGTTTCGATGAAGCGAACAACATTCGCTGGGCCCGCGCCCTGGAAGAAGCTGGCGTCCACGTCATTTACGGCATTTTCGGCTACAAGGTTCACAGCAAAGTCACCCTGGTGGTGCGAGCCGATGACGACGGCATTCGTCGCTACGTCCATCTGGGCACCGGCAACTACAACCCCAGCACTGCCCGTCTTTACACCGATCTTAGCCTGCTTACCTGCCGGCCAGAGTTAGGGGCCGACGCCACTGACCTTTTCAATCTCCTTACGGGTATCTGCCGCCCCCAACCCACCCGTCGCCTGGTGATAGCGCCCCATCAAATGTTGGAGCGTATCATCGATTTAATCGACCGGGAGGCCGCGCATGCCCTGGCCGGACTGCCCGCCCGCATCGTGGCGAAGATGAATGCGCTGGTGGACACGCAAGTTATTGATGCGCTCTACCGGGCGTCCGCGGCGGGCGTAGAAATTGACCTGATCATTCGCGGGATTTGCTGCCTGCGTCCGGGCATCTCCGGCCTGAGCGAACATATCCGCGTGCGGAGCATCATCGATCGTTACCTCGAACACGCCCGCATTTGGTTCTTCGACAATGCGCACCGTCCGGAAGTGTTTGTCGGCAGTGCCGATTGGATGCCGAGAAATCTCCATCGCCGCATTGAAGTGGTGTTTCCAGTCGAAGACGGACGCCTGCGAGACCGCATCATCGACGAGATCCTGGAGACCGAACTCGTGGACAACACTAAGGCGCGTCAATTGCGCCACGACGGCACCTATTGGATTCCGCCACGACCCAAGGGAGCAAAACCTCGCCGGGCTCAAACCGAATTCATGGCGCGAACCCAGCAATCAAAAGCAACTGCTCCGAAATCACGGGGGCACGGCACGCTGGACAAGCTCCTCCCCAAACCCCGGCCGGAACTGCCCACGTAAGAGTCCGAGGTCCCGATCGGATTGGCCGCCACGCCAGCCTCTCACCTCTCAGCTCTCACCTCCGGCCTGACTTCGATGGCCTCGTCACCTGGTCGACTCAGCCCGGTGACTTCCGCGCTCCCCGCGCCCAGTTGAATTACTTCAGCGGAGCCACATGACCGTCGAGGTACACGAGGTTCTTGGCGCCGTTGGTTCCACCGGTGTGGAAGTTCTCGTAGTCATATAGCATCGGCGTCCGTTCGGTAGGCAGTTCAAACCAGCGCATCTGGACGGCCTTGAGCGGCTTGTCATTGAGCATTTCGTTCCACTCATAGCTCGCGCTTTCCTTCTGGTAGAACCCCGGCTTATCGAGCAAACAGCGGAAGACGCTCTTGACCGGCGCGTTGCTGGCCCCCGCCACCTGACCGAGATACGTCGCCAGCACATCAGAAATGCGCGGATCTGGATTCTGCGCCTCAGTCGGCGCCGTCGGGATGCGCTCGGCCACCGGCAGGTGATCCGCATGATCGCCGGCATAGACCATCACCGCGACGCCCAACTGGCGCAGGTTATTAAGGCAATAAACGTCATTAGCCTTCGTCTTCGCCCGGGCTAAAGCGGGTAACATCAGGCCCGCTAAGACGGCGATGATGGCAATAACGACCAACAGTTCGATCAGCGTGAATCCGCGGGAGGCGGGAGAGGAAATTTTTGAGTCCATGATACGGTTGAGAGTTGATTTTGCGGCTTGAGAAACGTGGCTGGATCAGCGGCGGGCTTGTGACTTCTGACGAGCGAGGCGCATTTGATCGCGCTCGGCGCGTTGCTGCGGAGTTGAGTTCAAGAGACCGCTCATCATCCGATTTACGGCCTGCTCTTGGCGCGCGGGGTCAGCCGTCATCTGTTGACGCATCTGTTCGCGTTGCTCCGCGGAAGGGCCGGCCGGCCGTTCGGGAGTGGAGTCGCCCGCGGCGACTTCGGGCGGACGTGCCGTGGGACCGCCCATCCGGGCTTCAAAGACGTAGAATCGGGTCCATTTGCGAAAGGTCTTCTTCGCCACTGCCGCAACGGCTTTACCCACCGAGACGTCGGTGAGGCTCAGCGTCACGGGCAATTTGGTGCCGTCCTCGGGGACAACCCGAACTCCTAACTGCCGACGCAACGTGGCGGCCACCTGCACCGGGGGGGAGATTGGTGATATTTAGAGCCTGTCCCCCAGGTGAGAGGGGCCTGAAGGGATTGGATGGAAATGCAGTTTTTGGGAATGGATGGAGGGTCAATTTGGAACGGAGGCCCCAAATCGAGCCCTTATGATGAGGTG